>Ga0247841_10001064_pt1 | contig 65075 bp, 69 predicted proteins | sample LaCruzMarch2015__2_FD_192410 | JGI IMG/M metagenome (GOLD analysis project Ga0247841, IMG submission 192410) | Freshwater microbial communities from meromictic Lake La Cruz, Castile-La Mancha, Spain - LaCruzMarch2015_18m | ecosystem: Environmental > Aquatic > Freshwater > Lake | place: Spain...
CGCCGGACCAATGCCACGACCGGTTGTACCGATCTTCTTGGTCTTGGGGTCGTACCGATCGAGGAAGATGTGCTGCGGCAGAATGAGCTGCGCTTCGTGCGAGATGGACAGGTGATCCGTGCTGAGTCCCAGCGCCGCCAGCTCGTTCAACTCGACGACCGTAATCCGCGGATCCACGACCACTCCCGGCCCGATGACCGAACGACAGCCGTGCGCATCGTGCATGACTCCGCTGGGAATCTCATGCAGGATGACCTTCTTGCCATCGACGACGTTGGTGTGTCCCGCGTTCGGACCGCCCGTACCACGGAAACACCACACCACGCCTCGGCTCAACTCGTACAGGTAGATGTAAATCGCGAGCTCCACGAGCTTTCCTTTGCCCGTGTCGCCCCACTGGTTGCACACGATGGCAATCCGGCGAAGCTCTCGCAGGATTTCTATCAAACGCTCCATGAAAGCCTCCTTCAAGGCAGGTTAAACTAACAGAGCACCTCATCAATGTTATTCAAGATTAGTGATAATGTCAATCAAACCCCACTGCTCGCGAGCGGCGGGGAAAAAAATCCCAATTTGAAGGTTATATTGAGCGATTTTATACGTTGCAAATTTGAATTTTACATGTTATTATAGTCTCGCGTGGCCTGGTCGCCAAGTGGTAAGGCACCGGTTTGCAAAACCGTTATTCGTCGGTTCAATCCCGACCCAGGCCTCCAAAAAAAATATCCCGTATAAACGGGACATTTTTATTTATTGTATTATTCAATCACTTCAATTGTTATTAATCTCTTACCAAAGGTAATCGCACGATTTCTTGAAGTCTTCCAAAAATCGATACGTGTATTGTATTTGGTATTCATTCTATCTTGAACCGTAAACACCTTGTCACCGTAAAGTTCAGGGATTCTGACTTTGGTACCAAAGCGTAAAAAGTTGGCTGCAATCACATTTTCCTCACCACTCTTACAAACATTATATCCGTTGGCAGTGATACAAGGAGTATTATCTGTTTGGGCTGGATCGCTTGAATAAGCAGTAGCCACAACAGTGTGAGTTGCAAGGACATTCACGTCTGGAACGTCTTTAGCAAAGCCAAATTCCTCATCAATGAACCGCTCAGTCAAAAGATCAAGAGGTTCAGCGCTCTTTAACACATATTGCTTCACAGCATCAGCTTTTGGAAAGCTAAACGCATAGGTTGGCTGAGGCACTGTCATGTTAAAAGCAAACACTATAAGAACCAGCACTAAGGCCGTTTTGATCTCTTTAGATAAGGATGAATCTATCACTTTACGTAAGTTCATACTAAATTTTTGCTAAAACTAGCTTATTTTTAGGCTTTATGAAACATTCAGAAAGCACCTAATAACCCTAGTCCAGCTTTAATTAAACGACCTACTATAATAGCATATTTTTAAGACTTTGTCAATAACTGACACCGCCTTCCCACCTAGCTCTTCAAATAGCCAAATGTGAGCAAAAGATTATCATACAACCCAAAAAAATACAAGGCCTTACCCACAAACGCTATCCTTTGTCAAAACGCCAATACCATTGACTTATTGAATAAAAAAAGTTATTATCAAGTCACGTCAAGTGCTCAAAGTAAGTTTTAAATCAAGAATTTAGAATAAAGAATCGAGAATAGAGAAGCTGATTTCTTCCTTATTCCTTCTTCCTTATTCCTTTCCCCTAATTATGTTAGCTATCAAATTATCTCGTACAGGCAAAAAAAGTTACCCCTACTTCCGTCTTGTTATTGTCGACAAAATGAAAGATCCATGGGGCCGAGTTCTAGAAAACGTTGGCAACTATAATCCAAGAACTAAGGAAATAAAGTTAGAAGCTGAACGCATTAAAGAATACTTAGGTAAGGGCGCTCAACCAACTAGCTCAGTTTATAACCTCTTGGTATCACAAGGCATTATTACTGGTGAAAAGAAACGTGTCTCACGCTTAAGCAAAAAGCGTAAAGATAAATTAGCTCAAAAAGCCAAAGTAGCTACTGCTGAGGCTGAAAAGAAAGCCGAAGCTGCAAAACCAGCTCCAGTAGTTGAGGAGAAACCAGTCGAAGTAGCTGCTCCAGTTGAAGAAAAACCTGCTGAACCAGTTGCTCCACAAGCATAAAGACGATTGACAAAAGTTATATTATTTGATATAATGTAGTTAGATCTTTCAAACTAGCGGGAATAAAATTTCCAGAAATTTGAACCGATCTTGTTAAAAATTAATTGTGAGTAAAGAATCCTATGGAAAAAGATCAAGTCTTCCTAGAGTACATTGTTAAAGGAATCGTTCAGTTCCCTAACGATGTCAAAATCACTCGTACTATCGATGAACGCGGTGTTCTCTTATCACTTGATATCAACCCAGCAGACATGGGTTATGTCATCGGTAAACAAGGTCAAACAGCCAAGTCAATCCGCACTCTTTTAAAGATTGTCGGTGCACAAAACAACGCTCGCGTTAACTTAAAAATCAATGAACCAGAAGGTTCAACAAGAGTTAGACGAGAAGATGTCCGTCCAGAAAGTGTTATTGATACAGACGTTGTTGATGATTTAAAAATCTAAGCAAAACGTTCTCAAATACAATCAGAAAAACCACACAGAAATGTGGTTTTTCTTTTTGGCTAATTATCAGCTATAATCAAGTTATATGAAATTCGACCTCATCACAATCTTCCCCGAAATCCTCGACTCCTACATTGAAAAAGGCATGATTCGCATTGCCCAAGAAAAGAAAATTGTCAGTTTTAAAATGCACAATTTGCGCGATTACGCTGTCGACAATCACGGCACGGTTGACGACCGACCTTACGGCGGCGGCCCGGGCCAAGTTATGATGGTTGAACCAATTTATAAAGCGTTGAAAAAAATTCGACGAGCTAAAAAATCAAAAGTAATTCTACTCTCAGCCAAAGGAAAAACTTGGAATCAGCAAATGGCGCAGAAATTTTCTAAGCTTGATCAACTTATTTTTATTTGTCCACGATACGAAGGACATGATGAACGAATCCTTGCGTTCGTCGATGAAGAACTCTCGATCGGAAATTATGTTTTGACTGGCGGTGAACTTGGCGCGGCGGTGATTATTGATTCAGTGACGAGATTAATTCCTGACGTCCTAGGAAAAATCGAATCGCTAGACGAAGAATCACATTCGACGCCAGGATATCTAGAATATCCGCAGTATTCACGACCGGAAATTTTCAACTATAAAAAGAAAACAAAGACTGGAAAAATTTCCATCAAAAAACTGAAAGTACCGGAAGTATTGCTCTCGGGCCATCATAAAAAGATTGCTGAGTGGCGGGAGGAAAAATCAAAAAAATAACGTAAAAAAAGTTCCCCGCGAAGAGGAACTTTTTATATTTGGAAATATTAATCGTTAGAAAACATTGCCGCCACAACAGCCTGTAAGTTTTCTGGTTTGTTAAGTGATGATTGGGGGTAAAGTTCCGCCAGACGTTCTTGCAGTTTCGCTAATTCTCCTTTGAAATATTCATAAGCCTCAAAGGGATCCATCACCGAAGTGTCCGTACTGTTATCAAACATTTCACTTTCATCCAACCAATCTTGCCTCATGTGTTCCTCCAAAACCCCCAAAGTTCTTTTCATGTTGTCCGTTTCAGCTGATTTACACCTAACTGCAGAAAAAAGTTCCTCAATCATTGCAGCAGCTTCACTAAAAGAAAGTTTACTAAAATCCTTAACATCAAAATGTTTTTCAATTAATTGCGGGATCTTCTTTTGGTTAATACGGAAAGTCCAGGCTAATTGATTAATTTTGTTCTGAGTGGAAGAAGCCCCGCTAAGAGTATCCTTGAATTCTTCCATTTTAGCTATTGTTTCTTCCCAGGTATCAGTACCTGAAAACTCTGGCACAACGATAGGAACCATAACAGAGGAATAATAATTAGCCGCTGTTCTTAATCTTTCCAGCACATCCCTATCAACAATTGACACTTTTTGATCTGGATTTGAAAATGATTTTCGCCCACACGCTTTCTCTTTCAACTCAGGAAAGGCTTCGATAAGAAAATAAGCTCCATTAATTGTCTTTCCCCAAATATTGACCAGCAAATCTAAATCATACCCAACGGTTGATAAATTATTTTCATTCTTCTCCATGGCATCCATAGCATCGTTCATTTCAGCCTGTTGGTAATAATTAAAATCTAGTTTAGCTTGTTCCTCAGCATCTTCAGAACTTATTCTTTCTGCCATTCCTTCTGGCAACTGTGAATAGTTCTCTACAACCCAAGCCAAAGAACGTCCTTTTTGAGTTGCTACCTCAAAATTAAATTGTTCCGAATCAACTTTAACTTTCCCCAAACGTTTAGCTACTTCTCTTAAGTCTTCACAAGCCACAACCCGAGACCACAAAGACTCGGCGGGAACTCCAAAATATTTCAGACGAAAAAGCTGATTTACCACATATTGCCACTCTGGATTATAAAGTTCTTTCATAACGCCGACAACTGAAGTCTCATCAATATGACTGAAAATTCCTTGAGGAGTAAAATTATAGCTTCCTTCTTTGAGATACGCTGCCAATTCATCTATGGCACGCAAGTGTTGCGTTTTTTTAGTCTCAACATAGCGCTCATAAAACAAATGTTGTTCTTCGTGGACTTTAGTTTCTTCACTTTCGCTGCGAACAATAGTAATACAGCCGTTCAAGCTTTTGCATACCGGATGCAAGGGGTCTAAAAACAAAGAGCCCATGGGAACAAACCCGTCCGTCGACTTCCACCTGTCACTATCAACACTCTTATATTTATAAAGCTCCTTGTAATCCTGTGAATCTAAGCATTGTATGACTATCATCGGTGGATGATCAGAATGAAACACAAATTTTTCTGGATCTTTATTAACTGTTGGTAATTGCAATAATAAGGCGTGTTGAATCTCTTTGTTTTGTTCAAGCAACAACCACGGTTCATCGTTCCCTTCGAATTGCGCGTCAATTTCTTCTGGCTTCTTTCCATCTCGACCCAGCAAAAAATTCTCAGCTTGAGCTAAATTCTTAAAAGCATCAATTTCCTTCACCACATCATCAATCCACTTTTGAACTGTTTCCTCGACCCATTTTCGTTGAACAGCACTAGGTTTAGCGCCGACTTCGATTGCCGCGTCAAGAATCTTTTGAACTAAATCCGGCCAACCCTCATTAGGGTTTTCCCACAAGATCTTTTCAGCTCGCTCGAGGATCACTTCCATCACCTGTTTGTGGTACTCGGCTTTAGTCTCGGGGTTGGCTTTTTCTGCCTCAATTTGGGCTTGAGGTTTGTCTTTTTGGATTAAATTTTTGAGTTCGAACATATGTTGATATTATGTGTATATTTTAGCTAATTTTTGGCAAAAGGACAATATTTTGCCTATCCTCAGCTAGGATTTGACAGGATTGAAAAAATCCCCTATACTTTTAACCACATGATCGTTGACATCAGAATAGTGGTAAGGAATCATTTGTCAATTCAATGATTTTAAAGGTAGATTTGCTATCACCAGTTTAGGGTGATACCTTCAAAAGCAAACAAAAATAGAGCTTGACCAACTTTTATTCCAGTTGGTCTTCAACTTTCTTTTATGAGAGTTTGATCCTAGCTCAGGGTGAACGCTGGCGGCGTGTCTAAGGCATGCAAGTCGAACGCCTATTCTTTCTTCGGATAGAATAGGAGTGGCAAACGGGTGAGTAACACATTGGTAACATACCTCTGACTCGTGAACAACTCGGAGAAATCTGAGCTAATACACGATGGTCTGCACTGGCATGAGTCGGTGCAGTAAAGATTTATCGGTCAGAGAGTGGCCTATGGCCTATCAGCTAGTTGGTAAGGTAAAAGCTTACCAAGGCTACGACGGGTAGCGGGTGTGAGAGCACGACCCGCCTCACTGGGACTGAGACACTGCCCAGACTCCTACGGGAGGCTGCAGTCGAGAATTTTCCTCAATGCACGAAAGTGTGAAGGAGCGACGCCGCGTGGTTGATGAAACCCTTCGGGGTGTAAAAATCTTTTTTCTGGGAAGAACTAATGACTGTACCAGAAGAATAAGGGGCTGCTAAACTCGTGCCAGCAGCAGCGGTAATACGAGTGCCCCAAGCGTTACCCGGATTTATTGGGCGTAAAGCGTGCGTAGGTGGTCTATTAAGTCAGTGGTTAAATCCTTCGGCTCAACCGGGGAATCGCCACTGATACTGTTAGACTTGAGTTTGGAAGAGGTAAGCGGAATTGCCGGTGTAGGGGTTAAATCCGTTAATATCGGCAGGAACACCAAATGCGAAGGCAGCTTACTAGGACAATACTGACACTAAGGCACGAAAGCGTGGGGAGCGAAGCGGATTAGATACCCGCGTAGTCCACGCCGTAAACTATGGATATTAGACATTGGGAGTATCGACCCTCTCAGTGTCGTCACAAAAAGCTAACGCGTTAAATATCCCGCCTGGGGAGTACGATCGCAAGATTAAAACTCAAAGGAATTGACGGGGACTCGCACAAGCGGTGGAGCACGTGGTTTAATTCGACGATAAGCGAAAAACCTTACCAAGGTTTGAAATCTAGCTGCAAGCTCTAAGAAACTAGAGCCGCCTACGAGGGTGCTAGACAGGTGCTGCATGGTTGCCGTCAGCTCGTGCCGTGAGGTGTACGGTTAAGTCCGATAACGAGCGCAACCCTCATTCTAATTTATACTTTATTAGAAAACTGCCTTGTATAACAAGGAGGAAGGTGGGGATGACGTCAAATCAGCATGGCTCTTACACCTTGGGCAACACACATGCTACAATGGCCAGTACAAAGGGATGCCAAGTCGCAAGACGGAGCAAATCCCATCAAAACTGGTCTCAGTTCGGATTGAGGTCTGAAACTCGACCTCATGAAGCTGGAATCGCTAGTAACCGTGGATCAGCACGCCACGGTGAATACGTTCTCGAGTCTTGTACACACCGCCCGTCAAGTCAAGAGAGTCGGTAATGCCCGAATGTCGTTGTAGGACGGCAGAAGGTAGGACCGATGATAGGGGCTAAGTCGTAACAAGGCATCCGTAGCGGAAGCTGTGGATGGAAACAACTCCTTTCTAAGGGGCTATGACGAACAGTTTATCTGTATCGTCTTAGGTCGATCCTGCTCTTGTATTTTATTCTCTATGCAGGAGACAAATGATTCGTACCACTATTCTGAAGTTAACAAAAAAAGGACTATTGATTAGTCTCTTTTTTTTTGCTATACTTTTGCTGTTATTTAAAAGTAAAATAACTTGAAATAGCTATAGATTTCTGCTATACTGAGCGCACGATGGCTTAGTTAGCTAAGCTAAGTTTTGTTTGTTACTTAGAGATTCAATGGGGGTGGCTAGCTCAGCTGGTTAGAGCACTTCGTTTACACCGAAGGGGTCGTAGGTTCGAATCCTATGCCACCCACCATTCTTCGCGCAGCGAAGAATGCCCTGCGTAGCTCGTAGAGCGAAGCATGGGCTGCGCTTCGAATGGCAAGCCATTATTAAAAATTAGGGCGCGTAGCTCAGTTGGTTAGAGCGCAGCACTGATAATGCTGAGGTCGGAGGTTCGATTCCCCCCGCGCCCACCATTCTTCGCGTAGCGAAGAATGCCCTGCGTAGCTCAAAGAGCGAAGCATGGGCAAAAAGCAATGTCTTACGTACTAATACGGCTACGCTACGAATGGCACGCCATCGATAATCAAATTAGCCGAGCTAGCTCAGTGGTAGAGCGAAGGACTGAAAATCCTTGCGTCCCCAGTTCAATTCTGGGGCTCGGCACCACTTTTAAATGTTCTTTGTTAATTCTTTGTCGGGGTGTGGCTCAGTTGGCTAGAGTGCTTGGTTTGGGACCAAGAGGCCGTGGGTTCAAGTCCCACCACCCCGACCACTTTTTAAAGATGGGTTCGTAGCTCAGTTGGTTAGAGCGCCAGCCTTTTAAGCTGGGCGTCCTGGGTTCAAATCCCAGCGGACCCACCATCAAATTTTACAACATGATAAATACACAAAAGTCTGTAGGCTACCTGCCTGTTATTGCTGCACTTTTTGGCAACCTCGTAGTAATGACTTTAAAATTCATTAGCGCCTTCATCTCCGGCTCAGCAACCATGTTCTCTGAAGCAATTCACAGCTTGGCCGATTCTTCAAATCAAATTTTACTTTTCATTGGAATTAAACGCTCGGTCAAAAAACCGAGTGAATCTTTTATTTATGGGTACGGAAGAGAAAGATTTTTATGGGCTTTAATTTCAGCTTGCGGCGTTTTCTTTATCGGCTCTGGCGTCACTGTTTACAGCGGCGTCATGGCCTTAATAAATGAACGCGCAATTCATACCGGATTTTTAACTTACTTGGTATTACTGATTGCTTTTGTTGTAGAATCATTCACTTTTGGCATTGCTTGGTATGAATTAAAAAAAACCAATCCACAAAAACATCTAAGACATATTTTAAAAGATGGCGACCCATCTTCCCTCGCCGTTTTATATGAAGATGGTTTGGCTGTAATTGGTACTATAATTGCTTTTGCTAGTATTTTATTGACGTATATTACTGGCCTATATTTTTTCGATGCTATCGGCTCCATCATTATTGGCGTGATGTTAGGAATAATGGCTTTATTCTTGATAAACAAAAATCGAGAGTTTTTAATCGGCAAAGCTATGCCTGATGAAATGAAGGAAGAGATTATCGAAACACTAGAAGAAGATCCTGGGATTGAAAAAGTGCTAGACTTTAAGTCAATAGTTTTGGACTATGGAATTTATCGCGTAAAATGTGAAATAGAATTCAATGGCTATTCCCTACTGAAAGATGTTATCAAAGACGGAGACTTACATGAAGAGTTTGAGATAATCAATAACAACTATGATGAATTTTTACGCTTCTGTGTTGATTACAGTGATCAGATAGCGCGCTTAATGGGACGAAGAATTGATGAACTTGAGCAAAAATTGCACAAAAAGTTCCCAGGTGTTAAACATATTGATATTGAAGTAAATTAAAACAGGTCTTGAAAAAGCAATAAATTTTGGTATAATAGACGAGAATTAAGTTCTGCCTTCAGCGGGCCTGCCCCTACCTACCGGCAGGCAGGTTTCCAAGCTGAATCGTTAGGTTAAAAAAATTATAAAAAGGATTTACACAAAACCAATAAGTAACATCAAACCATTTCGCGGGTATAGTATAGCGGTATTATTACAGCTTTCCAAGCTGAAGATAGGGGTTCGACTCCCCTTACCCGCTCCAAATAAAAAGTATCACCTTTAGCGTGGTACTTTTTATTTTATCGCGCACTTATGATATAGTTACATCATAAATATAAACATCTACTGAATTTATCAGTAGCAAAAAAGCCTTATGAAAACAGTCTATGTACTAAAATCAGAAATTGACGACACCCTTATAATTAATTGCACGGACAATTTAGAGAAAACGCTCAAGCCCTACCAAAAAATAAAAAAAATCGGGAAAATGGAAATATGCCTCTGGGAATTGTTGTGTCACATAGAGTTCGAAGATGATAAACGTAGCCATAACTTCATGCAATTTTTACAAAGTGATGCAGGTAAAGAGTTTATAATGTGGCATTTTGCACGCAACCCCCTTCTTGAGCTACAAAAACTAACTCCTATGTTACCAAAAGCCCTTTCATTTTATGTTATCGGTGGGTTAGCCATAGATGGATATATGGGAAACCTTTCTCGTATGCATAACGATGCTGATTTATTGTGTTGGAGAAAAGATATTGAAACAGTAAAAAACGCACTTAAAAAATTAGGCTATAAAACAAAAAGTCATTATTTAATAGACAACCCCAAGAAAGTCCATTACCTAGAAACCGACGAAGAAAACCCTATCATAAGTTTTGTTATTATGGATGAACTACCCAACAACTGCTTTGAAATAAGCATTGGTAAAAATATTCATCAAGTTTTCCCCAAAAAATATTTGAATTCAAAAAAAGCCACAATTAACGACATCAAATTCCCTGTCGTGGGGCTAGAACTTCTCGACTTCCTTAACAAAAAAACAAAGGCTAATCTAGATAATATCCAAAGGGACAATCCGCAACTTTATAGCGTTTTGGGGTGTAAGATCAACAACAACAGACATGACAGAAAACTGCTCAATAAATTGATGAAAAAATAAAACCAAAATATCCATCACAACGGAAGTTAAAAAGAAAGTATCATCTTTGGATGGTACTTTTTGTTTTGTTACTTAGCTGCAACTAGGGTATAATGACATAATATGATTCAATCCATCTTTTATGTCTAAAACCAAAGAAACCGTTTCTAATCTTCTGAAAAATATTGTTCGCGTTTTCAAACTATCTTGGGAGATTGATGCCAAGTTAGTTTTTATTTATTTTCTAACCTCTGTACTAGGAGCTATTTCACCGATCATAGCAGCATACCTGTTTAAGATCATGCTCGACAAGATTGTCACCAACACCATCATCACCACACAACAAAACAACATCCCCCTAGCTATAATTTTTATTTTAGCTGGTTATTTTTTCATGAAATTTTTTGAATCAGCATTCTACTGGGGATTAAATGTAAACTATTTTGATAAATTATTAAACAACAGACTGCTTATTGGCTTAGATCGTCGTTATATCAAAAAAATGTCCAGCCTAGACCTTGGGCACTTAGAGAGTCCGGAAACCCAAAACCTGATCACTCGGGTAAAATTTACCTACATGGAGCATGTGCCTCAATTTCTAAGAAACTGGAATAATATTTTTAGAGATTTAATCAGTATAGTTTCGATTTTCATTGCCCTCTCTACTTACAATCTTTGGATTCCCTTAGTCATCCTCCTCGTTTCCTTGCCCAGATTATATTTTAAATTTAAACTTGGAAGAAGTTCTTACTCTGTTTATGCTGCATCCAATCCGGAAACAAGAAAAATGTGGTATATCACAGATTTGCTGACTGATTCAAAATCAATTATTGAAACTAGAATTTTCCAGTCTCAGCAGACTCTATTTGAACGTTTGTTCAAGCTCCAAGATTCGATTTTAGACGCCGCCCAAAAACCACTCAAAAAATACAGCCGCACTTTGATGCTAGCACCCTTCATCGAAAGTTTTTTAGCTTTTGTAATTATCTATTGGCTTTTGCCAGAGGCTCTGGCCGGTGCACTCACGGTCGGTTCCATCACTTTTATTGTTAGTACCATGGAGCAACTCAGAAGTAACATTGTTTCTGGAACTACTAATTGTGGTGACTTATATGGACACAATTTGTTTGTTAATCCTTTCTTTGAATTATTGAACTTACCAAAATTAATCAAAGAGAGAAAAAACTCACGATCTATCGCGGACACAAAACCACCAAGGATCGAATTCAAAAATGTCTCCTTTAGCTACCCTAACAGCAATAAAAAAGTTTTAAATGGAGTTTCCTTTACCATAGAACCAGGACAAAGTTTGGCCCTAGTTGGAATTAATGGCGCCGGTAAAACTACAATGATTAAGCTTCTTTGCCGTTTTTACGATGTCACCGATGGAGAAATTTTAATCAACGACATTAATATTAAAGATTTGAATTTAGCCAATTGGTATAGCCACTTGGGGACCCTCTTCCAAGATTTTGTAAAATATAAATTTACCTTTAAAGACAATATCATGCTAGGTGCACCAAAAATTAAGGATGAAGTCAGAATGAAAGAAGCTGCAGCGCAGGCTGGCGCCGCTGATTTTATCAATAAATATGATCAGAAGTTTGAGCAAATGCTTGGTAAAGATTTTGAAGAGGGCGAAGAGCTTTCTGGTGGTCAATGGCAAAAGCTCGCTATCGCGCGCGCATTTTACCAAAAAGCGCCTGTTTTAATTTTAGATGAACCAACCAGTGCCATAGATGCAGAAGCTGAATATGAAATATTCCAAAACCTGGGAACAATTTACAAAGATAAAACCTTGATAATGGTGTCACACCGTTTTTCTACTGTTCGCAATGCTGGCAAAATCGTAGTTATTGATGATGGAAAAATAATTGAAACAGGTTCACACCAAGAATTGCTAGAAAAAGAGGGTAAATACGCGCAGATGTTCAAAATACAAGCAAAAGGATACAAATAGTATTATGCACAACGGACGCATAATCAATTGTTTTACTTGGTGCTATACTAATTATAGCTAAATAACTATATAAATATGAAATCAAAATTGTATCTTTTGCTCTTTGTTCTGCCGCTGCTTGTGCTTGTTCTTGGTTGTGAAAAACGAGAGAACGCACCAAACATTGTGAAACAAGAAACTGGCGCGGAAGAAGAAGTTATGCGAACAAGTCCAGAAAAAATGATTGCCTTGGGCAAATCATTTCATTGCACCTTTTCATATGAAGTGGAAAAAGGTGTAACAAGTTCCGGTGATTTTTATATAGATGGTAAAAACCGAAAGTTCAGAACAGAAGTAATGGTCAAAGACCCCATGACAAACAAGGACATGAAGTCTATGATGATCTTTGATAATGACATTATGTATTCTTGGAGCGACAACAAAACCTACCCAGCCATAAAAATGGAAGTAGATACGACTATAGGAACAGACAAAGCTGCTACCGATGCCAACCAAGCGGCCTTAGCTGAAACAGCTGAATACAGATGTCGCAAATGGAGTGTGGATGATTCGAAATTCATTCCTCCAACAGACCTTAAATTCATGGACTTTCAAAACATGATGAATACCCTGCCAACTCAATAATTCTTGTTATTTGGCTATGAGCCAAAGAGAAAACGTTTTATTCTGAACAAAATATTATAATGACAAACAACAAAATCTACGGAATTGATCTGCACAAAACAATTACAGCAAGCATGGTGCGCGATGCCCTGGTAGAGTGTTTTTTTGAAGCCCATTGTGTTGACGCTGGTCTAGGGACAGATGATCCTAGCACCAATAAAGAATATATTTTAGCCCTTATTAAAAAAGCCTTTTCTAATTCCAGTGAAGACTTCAACCAGCCCACTAAAGCCTCACTCTGCAATGTTATTAATAAACTGAAAGATTTTTCAAAGAATTTTCGTGATCAATCATTAATTGAAAAACATGCGAGCCAAATGATGGAACTAGTAGATAAAATAACTGAGTAACGAAACAAAAAGTACCGCCGTTAGTGTGGTACTTTTATTTTACGTTTATAACAATGTTCTTTAAACAATACGTTATTTTGCTTCCTCGGCCTCAACATCACCCTGTTTTTCTGCTGCCGCTAAATCCGTGGCATCATCCTTTTTTAACATTTCTTCTTCATCTTCTGCATCATCTTGATCAACCTTATCAGCTTCTTTCTTATCTATAAAATCTATTTTAAAGGCAGTAACATATTGAACCTCATTCCCGTCTTCACCTTGATGCTTTTTTATTTCTAAAGTAGACATAAAGCCATCATTAACAACAGTTCCATCTTCAATAAATTTTTTATCTACAACATTTACCCAAGATTCAATTTTTACTGGGATATAATTCATGACTTCCTCACTATTCTCACATTCCCCTATCATGGATTCAAAATACTTCAATACTTTTTCTGTAGCCGTTTTAATAAACGCTTGAACCTCCTCCTCCCTCCACTTACGTTGTTCTTCAGCAGACTTCTCTTGCTCTCCCTTGGCCGCTGCGTCTAAATCCTTTTGCAATTCTTCTACCTTTTTCAAAACATCAAGCGAGTCTTCTTGCGGTTCTCCGTTTATTGGTTCTTCTGGTAAACCAAGAGCTTTACTTTCTAAGGCTGCCATTGAGGCACCAAGTTGTTCAGCTCTTGCTTGAACTGCTTGTAGTTCTGCTTCCCTGTCAGCGAGTGGCGCATCATCAGGATTCGTGATTCCCATTTTTGCTCTTATGGCAGCCAACTCTGCCTTTGTTGCTTCCATATCTTCTATTTTAGCGCTAACCAACTCCGTAAGATCCTCCATCTGATCTGCCGCCTGTTCATACTCCTGTAAACCAGCTTCTGATTCTTTTTGTTCCACTCCACCTTCAATATTCTCAGCCCCAGCTTCTTGATCTGGCTGTGGTGCTGCTTCAGCTGCTGGTGCTGGTGCTGCTCCTATTTTTGGTTCTGGCATAAATTTGCTGTTTAGTAATTCTAGTTATGTTCTATCGATAATCATTAACATGATAGCAAAGTTAGGGGCATTAAACAAATAAGTAGAAATCACTATTATTGCCAAAACACAAAAGGCCAAAACAAAGCTCCTTTAGCCTGATTTTTTGTTTTACTTGCCTCGGCGCAATATGCTATTATTAAGCATATGACCAATAAACAAAAAATTAAACTCTTCATAAGCATCCCAATTGTCGCTTTGATTATATCAATATCAGGCTGGATAATTACAAAACTTTATCTAACTAGACTTTCCATTGGTTCAAACATTTTAATTCAAGCTGGTATCACTGCCCCCAACGTCAAGCTTGCAGAAACAACCCCCATGTTTGAGCTCCTGACTAAATATAATTTAACTTTTTATGTTCTGTTGATACTTTCTCTCCTCGCGCTGGTAATCGGATTTATTGTTAGTTTAGTTCTTTCCAACGGATCCTCAAAAAACAAAAAGAAAGACACAGGATTACAACCATCAACTACCCTCACCCGAAATGATCAAATATACCTTAACAATCTTTCCTGGGGTGCCTTCTTTTGTCCCTTAATCTGGGCTTTGGGCAATAAATTATATATCTGGGCTATTGCCTCGCTCGTTCCCTTTCTAAATTTATATGTTTGGCTAAAACTATTTTTTGATGGAAGACAAATTGCCTGGGAAAATAATAAGCAGATTGATTTTTCCGCATTCAAAACAAGACAAAAAACAATAGTTTGGCTCAATATTCTTTTTTACATTTTAGCAATTTGCGCTTTTTACAAATTTTGTCAGTATTACCCGCCTTTTGTGGGGGTATAAAAATCTCAAAACAAAAAAATCCCCAAACTTAGTTGGAGATTTTTTTGTTTTTATTGAACTTTAAAGCTTTGAGTCCAAACTGGTTGCTGAGGCACTTCTTTTGACAACAACATTTTGCGCCAAGCCTCATCGGTTAAACGATTATTCATTGGTTGTTTAAACTCATAATAAGAAAGTATCGGGCCAGCGCCAACCAAGGTTCTACCGTCTGGCAACTCATAAGAGACTATCAATTTTTTGAGATAACCTACCCCTTCCTCCAAGGCAAGATTATTTAGTCCATCACTATAAGTGTGCACATCGGCGACTAGCGTTGTTTGTAATCCTGTCACATCCACGGAAGTTACTGCTGATGAAATTTCATCACCAAAATATTTGATAAAACGATAATCATCTTCGCTCAATTCCTGATTTTTTAGCTCCAGTTCAGAAATTTTCTGTAAACGATCCACTATTTCTGTCAGACTATCTAATCTTTTTTCAGAGACTTCATCTAAGACCTTATATTGGTTCAACATTTCTTTTGTTTTTTGAGTCAACTCAATCAAACGACCATAAAATTCTGGTACTGGTTCGACATAACCAACTGGTGGCTTTGGCTTAGGCGCGATAACAACACTAGAAGACATTCCAACAACATCTGTATATCCTTGTTTAGCATACAAAATAGTGTCATGTCTCAACTCTGCCCACGAAGCTAAAAAAGCATTTGCTTGTTTATCTTGCCACGCCAAACTACGCATAAATTTTGGATATGTTTCATCATACTTTTTGGTTAAAGACTTCAAACTATAAATCCAAGACCAATACGCATTTTGTTGCCATTGTTCTGTGGTGAACTGATCAACTTCACTCTTTAGCTCAACAAATGATTCCTCATAGTTTTTATAATTATCATCGCCCTCTTGCTTAATAATTTCTTTAGCTCGCTCCGAGCCAAAGATAGCAAAAACTTCTAAACCCCGCGGAAAGCCTTTAATTCCAATATCCCCTGCAGGATACTCGGTAGTAAAGCTTGGATTTTTTCCCAAATACTCTCCAATCTTTTCATTGGTTAAGGTTAAATGTTCCATAATATAACTATCTGGTATAAACCGCTGACCCATGAACCGCATACCCTTAGCTTGATCAGTGCATTTTTCTTGATTCTTAATAATCCCAGCATTCGGGTCAACAACCACTGAACACTGACCAGCCCCACCTGTTATGGCTGGCGACTCTTTTAAATTCAATTCGTTCTTTAATGATTTTAATTGTTCTTCTTTTAAATCGTTGTAATTGAATTTGCTGGCAAAAAACTTGTTGATCGCTTCGGTATAATCCACTGGGCTTAAATCATCAGAGACACCCACATAAAACGAAGTGATTTGATAAATTCTTTGCCACTTCTCGAATAAATCTGGATTGTTCTGCAATTCTGTAGCAATCATGGTTGCTTGGATAGTCTGCTTACGCGCAACTTCCTCGCTGACAATGCCTTTTTCTCCGCCATTAAGGAAAAAACTCATTCGTCCTAGATACATAAAAGCTTTAAAATAATTTTTCAACTTTTCTGACCTAGTATAATGTCCGCGAGCCACATATTGAGAATAATCTTCTTTATAATCAAAATTTGGGGAAGCTTCATAGCCTTGATGCGCCTCGATCAAGGCCAATTCTTGATCAACTTTATCTGTGAGGTAGCTCGGTGTGGTATAAACATATTTAGCAAAATCTTCTGTAGTAAACTTTGTACTTTGGTCTGTTTGATCGTTGGCTGAATTCGTTTTTGGCTCAAGTAACTTTAAAACAATAGAAAAATATGCTTGATTTGTATTAGCGGCTTGTTTTAATTCCTCGGTACCAACTTCCTGATAAATATCTTGCATGCGTTTATTTAAGGTCGAACTAATTTGCCAAATATCATCATAAAATTCTTTTTCTTCTATTTCTTTTAAGGTTTCATCAAATTGTATGTGATACAGATGCAAAACTGAGTCAGAGGTGACAAATATTGGAATTTCACTAGATCGTAAATCATCATATGCCTCCACAAAATCATCCTCTCTACCCCAATCTACAGCTACAAAAGATTGGTCCTTTAACATTTTTTTTGCTGTGTCTGATAATTGGAGTTTATTTAGGATCTCGTCTGTTTGATAATAATCCTCCGCAGACTTAATACCAACAATTGAAGTTAAAGAATCTGAACCTGTATTTTTTAGGTAAAAAAATCCAGCCAGGGCAATTCCAACCAAAACAAGTAAATCGATGATAACAAAAAGAACAATTTTGACTTTGCTTTTTTTGGGTTTATCAAATCCTCCTGACAAAATTTGCGCCGTTATAATAGGAGAAGAAGGTTCTAAAGTATTATTAACCACTTCTACTCCAGACACAAGTTCCTTAGTTTCATTTTGTTCATCAAACATAAAATTTATTGTTATTGATTAATTATACTATACCTAGGATATTAATAACATTATTAACCAACTTAAAAGAGCTGATTTATGTCAGCCCTTTTATGGAAAGTTATTTCTGCGCTTTTATAATCTGATTAATCCAATTATCCTTTTCTCTCACAATCTTCTCCTCGACTATTCCGAAGCCTATTGCTTCAAGTAACTCTCGAATTTTTTCTGGTCGATGATAATATGATTTAATCTTAATTTGGCCTGCCGAAGTTTTGACTGAGGGCGCTTCTTTCTGATTGATATTTGTGACAATCAACTCTCCGCCAGGTCGCAGCACTCTTTCTGCTTCTTTAAAAAATATTGCTGGATCTTTTAGATGAACCACTACAAAAGCAGCCGTGACTAAATCGAATGATTCTGATTCAAAAGGCAAATCTTCAGCATCGCCCTCAACTATTTTAATCGCTGGATTTTTCTTGTGTAATTTTTCAAGCATTTTAGCGGAAACATCGAGTGCAGTGACTTTGGCTCCTCGACGAAGCAGTGTAACCGCCAATCTTCCAGTTCCAGCACCAACATCGAGAGCATCTTTATCTCTCAAATCAGTTAAAACATAATCCCAACAATCTTGTTCAAAACTGTTTAAATATGCTTCTTTTTTATCATAATCAGCGGCAGCTAAGTCGTAGCCTTCCCGAGAATTATAAATTGATGTTTTTGCTTTCATAGTGATAACATAGCTGATACTAGAAGTCGCGTCAACAAAATTTTAGCTTAAAAAAACGACGTCGCCAGGAATGCTCCGAGCGACGTCTTTGACTTATTTGCCTCTTTTGACCGTTTCCACAAAGTACAAGCTGACGAGTTGCTCGTGCGCACGGGCCAAAGCGCGAGGCTTCAACCAATTAGTGCTCCGCCCGTCATCAGGCTTCAACCCGACCTTGTTGCCCTCGAAAAAGAGAGTGCCGACTCCGAGGACGATCCTGTCTCCTACCTTAGGAGAAGCCTTTCCTCTCCCCCTAAAGAGCTCCGGAGGGAGTACTTCTTGTGGTCTTTTGAACGACCTCCCCAAATCAAGGATCACGGCAATCAACTTGCCTCGGCGGTCGGTCTCAACTGGAACCAAAGGCAATATCGTGCCGTCTGCGCCATCAAGATGCACCAATCCAAACCGATCTGTAGTACGTTCAGGCCTGGGCCAGTTGAGCACACCAGTTCCCAACAGTTGCTCTTTCATGGTTTCCTCCAAATGAATGCCTTTCTTCGCAACTAACTATAATAGTATATTCTCTCAATTTTGTCAATCCGAAGTCTTTTCCACCGACACATTTGACGCCCCCTCCACTGGTAGTATAATACTCACAGCAAACATATATGCTTCAACTATTAATAAAAAATAGGAAGAAAAAACCAACCAAACCAAAAGACAATTTATATATTAATTCATCAAAATCTCCCCGTTAGCGGGGAGATTTTTTTAACCCCAAAAAAATATGACGTAAGAAAAACATTGCTGAGGGCGGGGTTCAATTTCTTGAACCCATACTATATAGACCAGACAACGGCCACTGGTCTCTTTTCTAAAAAAGAATTTAAACAAAAAACTATGCAAACATCAGTGATCAAACTTACTGACCTGGTTTTAAAAAGCTCGCGCGAGTACTTAACGCAAAATAATTACACAGAAATTGTTGTGCCAAGAATAGTTCGAGCCTCCGGTGCTTGCGAAAACATAAACACTCTTTTCGAAGTCTCGTCCGATCAAAATGACAAGTGGTTCAATGGCAATAGAAGTTATTTAGCCCAAACAGGCCAACTTTATTTAGAAGCACTCGTACCAAAACTCGGAAATGTTTACTGCGTCGGCCCCAGCTTCCGCGCTGAGCAAAAAGTCGACAACCGCCACCTCACCGAATTTTTGATGATTGAGATTGAACATCCCGGCGGATTCGATTTATTACTTCAATACATCGAAGGTTTGCTCTACCATGTGGCTCAATCTATAGTACGAACGTCTCAATCCGCCGGCAGTCTAGAAATATCAACCGAAAATATTACGCGCCTTGCAGCTTGTCCTAAAGTCTTCACTAAATATACGTATGACGAAACGATCGAAAGGCTTATCGGTCTAGGAGAAAAAATTGAGTGGGGTGACGATATTTCCTCCGCTCAGGAGCGGCTCCTCGTTCAAGCCAATGGGAATCAGCCACTGTTTATTACTCGATTCCCCGACCCTATGTGGAAGTTTGATAAAGAAATAGAAGTCGAAAAATTTTTCAACATGTTGCCCGACCCGGAAAACCCGGGTCGTGTTTTATCTTCAGATTTGATTCTACCGTTTGGCGGGGAGGCGGTTGGTTCTGCTGCCCGGGCGCACGAGGCTGAAATATTGCAATCACGTCTTAAAAATTCTCGCATGTACAAACGCTTACTTGAACGGGGCGGCAGCCTGGCAGACTTTGAGTGGTATATCAACCAAGTAAAAACAAATGGTGCCATTCCACATGCTGGTTGCGGTTTTGGCATGGCACGTGTGATTCAGTGGCTTCTCGGTGAGCATGATATTAGGAATGCCGTAACCTTTCCTTCGAACAAAGAGGTTCTGATTTAGCATAAATTTTTCAAAAGCATCATTCATAAAATGGTGCTTTTGTCTTTGACTTGAACTTCGCGACAACCTATAATAACTCTATATTGATTACAAACTAACCTAGCCAATATGAACCCGACAATGGATCAAATCTTTGCAAGCGCCGACCAAAACGTGACGAAAAAATTAGAAGTGTTACATTTGTCTGAAGTCAGAATCAGTTCTGCATCCTTTACTAGAATCCGCGATGCAGAAGGTCGTTATGCCCTATTGGTAAACAAAAGCCGTGCCAAAAAAGGCGAAACTGTTTTAACTCCAATTGGTGGAGCCCTCGAAGCAACTGACGATGGTTTAAGAGAGCTACAAGAATTGTTAGAAATTGAAAACGCTGCATTTGAAAAAGGTAAAGACTTACGCTTTAAAATGTCAGGAGCCAAAGCCAATAAATATCGAGAATGGTTTTTATCTCGACAAAATCGAGAGCTTAGCCCTGCGCGTGAAGTCGGAGAAGAATTAATTGATGAAACTGGCTTATTATCACTTGAAGATCTAGAAGAACTGCAATGCGAATTTTGTGGCTATGATACAGAATTACAAGCCACCGCTCGTACTGGTCAAGAAGGCCAGGTGACGCTTCGACTGCTTGAAATTTATGAGGCTAAACTCAAAAAAGGTATCCAAGAAAAGCTTGAAGCACTCTCCAAACAAGCAAATTCTGTTTTACATTTTGTCACGGCCGAAGAAATTAGGGCTGGACAAACTGTTGGAGGTATCGAAATTGGAACCGTGTCGCAAACCTTAATTGCTCCGAAAAAAACCATAGCAGAATTTGCCTAATTATATGATCAAATCCATAATTTTCGACTTGAATGGTGTCTTTATCCAAAGCAGAATGCTGAGTGAACGCTTTGCCGAAGATTTTTCTATTCCCTCAGAAAAGTTTTTACCTGCACTTAAAGAAATTATGGCACAAGTTCGGCTGCCAAATGCCAAGGGGCTGTATTCATATTGGCAACCATATTTTCAAGAGTGGAATATTAATTTATCCGAACAAGAATTTTATGATTACTGGTTTAAAGCTGAGACAGATATTCCAGAAATGCTTGAGCTTGCTGAAAACTTAAAGGATAAGGGCATTAAAATTTTCATCCTTTCAAATAATCTCCGCGAACGAACGCATTTTTACGAAGAAACATTTACTTTTCTTAAAACATTACCAGAAAAGATTTATTACTCTTGGCAGACTGGCTTCGTGAAGCCAGACGAAAGAGCCTATCGTTTAATTCTCGACGAAAATAATTTAAAACCTGAAGAATGTTTATATTTTGATGACTCTACCACGAATGTTGAGGTAGCCAATAGCCTCGGGATCAAGTCATATAAATTTGAAAGCCTTGAAAAACTGGAAGAACAGCTAAAACAAAATAATTTATAGAACGCAAAAAAAGACCCCGAGAAGAGGTCTTTTTTATTATCTTTTTTACTTTGGCAACACTGAAGAATGATGATGAATAATTTTCCAATTACCAACCTCATCTTTTTTCCAAACATATGAGAATCGAGCTTCTACAACTTCTCGTTTATCATCTGGGCCAACCGTGAAATTGTATAAACCAGAATGTAAATAACAATCAGGACTTAAAGACTGACATTCGTCCTTGACGATTTCACCGGCTGGATTTTTTTCTAAAAAGTGAACGAAATAACCTTCAGCCGCACTCTGCCCCTTTTTAAAATCAGGAGACATGGTTGGTAAAAAAGTATTATCTGCCGAATAAAGCTCCGCTACTTTTGAAGCTTCCTTAGACAACAAAGCGTCATTCCAAACTTTAAAATTCGCTCGAGCCAAATCAATATTTGGCGTTTCATTTGTACTCATAATTATAGTTTTTATTAAATTACATCTATATTCTACCTGAGCCATAAGGCATGTCAATCTGGTATTATTGCAAACATTGACAAAATTCCATTTTCTTGATATTCTATTGTCATCAAATTAATACTATGGAAATACGAAACATCGCCATCATTGCCCACGTTGACCATGGCAAGACATCTCTCACCGACGCACTCATGAAACAGAATGGAATGTGCGAAGCTGAGGAAAGCATGGATAGCAATAAACTGGAGCAAGAACGCGGCATCACAATTTATTCTAAAAATACGTCTGTTATCTACAAAGACGTTAAGATTAACATTATCGATACTCCCGGTCATGCTGATTTTGGTTCTGAAGTTGAACGCGTTTTACGCTCAATCGACTCTGTTGTGCTCTTGGTTGATGCACAAGAAGGCCCTATGCCACAGACTAAATTTGTTTTGAAGAAATCTATAGAACTTGGCCTTAAACCAATTGTTGTTATAAATAAAATTGATAAACCAGCGGCCAGAATTTCTGAAGTCAAAGAAGAAATCTATGAACTTTTTCTTGATCTTGGTGCCAATGATGAACAACTTAAATTCCCTACCCTCTACGCTATTGCCAAACAAGGCAAAGCAACTCTTGACCCAGCCATTCCTGGAGAAAATTTAAATCCATTACTTGATACCATTTTAGAATATGTCCAACCAGCTACAACAGAAGAGGCTTTAAATAAAGAATTGACAGCACAACCTTTCAACCTAGCTTATGATAATTTTTTAGGTCGTTTGGCGATTGCTAGAATTTATAATGGCAAAATCTCTGTTGGCCAAAAGGTTACTATTATTAAACAAGACGGAATTTCAACATCAAAGGTAACGAAACTTTTTACTTTTCATGGTTTAAAAAGACAAGAAGTTCAAACAGCCTATTCTGGTGATATTGCTTTGATCGCTGGTATTCCTAACATTTATATTGGCGACACTATTTGTGAAAACGAAAACCAAGAACCACTCCCACACATTAAAATTGATGAACCAACTATTTCATTATCCTTCTTAGTAAATGATTCGCCCTTTGCTGGCCAAGATGGAAAGTATGTCACCAACAATCAAATTAAAGAACGCTTACAAAAAGAATTAGAAGTTAACGTCGGATTAAAAGTAGATTTTTCACCAACAACGTATTATAAAATTAGCAGCCGCGGTGAATTGCATGTAGCTATTCTTTTAGAAAACATGCGTCGCGAAGGTTATGAGCTTCAAGTTTCACAACCAACCGTAATTATTAAAGAAGAAAACGGCCAAAAGCTAGAACCATACGAAGAAATTACTATTGATATTCCAGATAATTTAACTGGAACCATTATTGATAAAATTTCACGCCGCAAAGGTATCATGACAAAACTAACAACACATAACGGTAATTCCAGATTATTATTCGACATCCCTGTCCGTGGACTACTTGGCTACCGTTCAGAATTCGTTGTTGACACTCGTGGAGAAGGAATTTTGTGCAGTCATAACCTTGGTTTTAGACCTTATGCTGGTGACATTGAAAAAACTGAATTCGGCTCTATGATTTCTATGGCTACTGGAAAAGTTCTGGCCTTCTCTCTGGCTAACTTACAAAATCGCGGACAATTATATACTGCTCCAACAACACAGGTTTATGAAGGCATGGTTATTGGGAACACAGCCAAAGGCAATGACATGGAAGTAAACCCAATCAAGGGCAAAAACCTAACCAACATGCGTTCCTCTAATGCTGATGAAGCAATTGAACTGACCACCCCAATTGAACTGACCATTGAAAAAGGACTTAGTATTATGAAGGAAGATGAATATCTAGAAATTACGCCACACTTTGTCCGTCTCCGTAAAAAAGGTTTAACTAAAAATGCTCGCAATAAAAATCGTCGTCCTGGTGTAGTTGAAGAATCAGAAGAATAAAAAAATGTGCGGATCCTCCGCACATTTTTTTATTGATTAATTATTGTCTTCATCTTCTGTTTCCGCTTTTTCTATTTCTTTTGAATCTTCCCCTTCTTGTTTACGCTCCTCTCGCAAAACTCCGTTCCTTTCCTTATTTCCTGATTGCGATCCTTCTTGCAGCTGTTCATCCTGATTCTCAATTTTTTCTTTCCATGCCTCTAACTTTTCCAATTTCTTTTCACTCATCATGCCATTGGCATGCTCTACCATGTTCACAAAATTTCGCGATTTAATTGCAAGCTGCATTGAAGTTTTGGCTAATTCCTTTGCATCCTGATATTCGTTAGCTGAAAATTTTGCCTCCGCTTGAGCTAAATAATCTCGGGCTTCTGTTAAGCTGCTTTCGATGTAAGTTTTCAAGGTACCCTCTACAGTTGTTTTTTTTGCCTCATAGACCTCTACTAATTTTGCTATCGAGTCCGTGGCATTGCGAATATGCTTTTCAGCGCTAACTTTCAATCCTTCCGGTGTTTTCTCTACCTCATCAAGACCACTTAGATTATTTCGCATTTCCCTGATTTTCTCGGGCATTTTAGATCCGCCTTTTTCTTCACTAGCATTTTTTACCATAGAAGCAAACTCTTCGAAAGACTTTACCTTTGCAAGCATCCGATCATAAATGTTGTCTGCTAATTCACTCTTCCCCTCTGCACGTAAGCGTTCAATAAGAGCTGAGGTTTTTGCTTGATATACAGTCAATCGATCTGCCATTTGCTTTTCCTTTTCTGCAGACCAGACCTTTTTGTCTAGCATTTTATTATATTCCTGCAAACGTCTCTCAACAAATTTTGCCTGGACGTCAGCTTCAGCGTCATCAGATACGGCTGCAGCGGACATCACTTTTTCATTAACATTTAATTTAACAGCATAAAGAATATCTCCGGGCAAAGAATTTTCCGCCGCTGCGACAGTCCCGCCGGAAGTGGCGAGCAATAATGCGATGATAATTGCTGGAATCATATAATTTTTTCTTATGAATAAATTTAGACTAAAACTCTGCTGTACAACAGTGTTTTCAGCCATATATAAATTGATTGATTTTAAAACGTCCTCTTTTTCAACTAGAGAGAGTTTATAAGTGTTTAAATCTTGTTTAATTTTTCGGAATGGAATCTTCATAAATTTGTTTGAGCTTTTTCTTGGCTCTTGTTAATTGAACCGACACGACAGCGACGCTTCGCTCCAACATCTTGGCAATCTCACGTGGAGAAAATCCATTTAAATATCTTAGGTTGATCAATTCTTGCTCGTCGACTTTTAGCTTTTTAATATTATCGAGAAACATTTTTCCATCAAGTTCGACGTCCAGATCCTTTTTATCGATCGGCTCTATTCCAGATTGTTCTAAAACTTGATCTATTGAGTATGTCTCTTTTTTCTGCCGGGCATGATCAATGACCATATTCCTCGCTATCTTAAACAAGAGCGCACGCTTATTCCAAACTTCCTCTTTGAGCTGAAAGCTCCAAGCGCGCAAGAATGTTTCTTGCACCAGATCCTTGGCCAATTCCCTGTCATAGACCCGGAAATAGACAAAGCGGAAAATTTCGTCGGAGTGCTTCTCGAACAATTTTTCAAATTTTTCTTCTCGGCTGGGCATATGCTCTATGATGTATGACGTTTGAGGAGGGAAATCCTTAACAATACCTTTATTATACCATGGACTCAATTTGAAGATTGAATATAGAATATGGAAGAGCACTCATCCTACATATCGAATGTGCTGTTTATTCTAAATTCTATATTCAATATTCACTTTTCTCTCCCGTAAATTTACCTAAAATTAGTCCAAATATGACCTTTTACAACTTGACAGTATTTTGCTTTTAGCCTATAATAGAGCCACTGGGAAACCAGTGAAAACAGAATCATCAAAAGGTCGGCTGTTTTTATGCAGATTAACATAAAAAAATGCCTATGATGCTATTCCTAATCGGGATCGTTGAAATGATTGTAGTGACTGCTTGGACCACTGTCGTCAGTGACGCCAAGGTCCTAAAAAGCGGCATCATCACATCAATCAACGTCTTAATCTGGTACTACATTTTGACCATCTTTGTTAATGACATTAACAATTGGCAGCTAATTCTTCTTTATGCAGCCGGATGTTCAGTGGGTACCATGCTCACAACCTATTTCTTCAAAGTTCAGAAGAGAAGGGAACGAGCCGCTAAAAAACTTAAAGCAAATTATGGACAACAAACCGCAGACGCAGCTGTCAGATGATAGCCAGCCGTTAGGATGAAAGCTCCTTAGTGATATGAATGTCATTAAGGAGCTTTTCAATTCCAAAAATTTAGGCTAAAATTGAATCAATATTGCGGAATTCGTATAACGGTATTATGTTAGCTTCCCAAGCTAAAGAAGCGGGTCCGACTCCCGTATTCCGCTCCATTCTTCGCGAAGCGAAGAATGCCCTTCGTAGCCTCGGCGAAGAAGGGCGGCGCGACAGATGGCAAACTAAGGATTATAAAAACAAAATTCACTATGTCTAAAAAACGCATTCTCTGCTTCGGCGACTCCTACACTTGGGGTTATATTCCAGGAACTGACCACGAAAGATTTTCTGAAAAAATTAGATATCCGAAGGTACTCCAAAAACTATTGGGCAATAATTTTGAAGTTATCGAAGAAGGCCTAAATAGTAGAACCTTAGTTTCTGAAGATACTCGCCCTCACAAGGAAGGCAGAAATGGAAGCGCCTATTTAATCCCCTGCCTGGATTCACACGACCCGCTAGACTTGGTCGTGTTTATGTTAGGTACAAACGAATTAAAAACTGTTTTTAAAAATACCTCTAAACAAATAGGCAATCTTTTTGAAAAACACTTTGTTAAAGTAGCACTCAAGAGAAAATCTCAATTCCAAAATTCATATCCTCAGGTACTTATAATTTCATTACCCATAATCAACGAAGCGGAAAAATATGCCGCTGAAAGATATCTTGGTGGTACAAAAAAAGCTAAACAGCTAAACGAAATTTATAATATAATCGCGAAAAAGAATAAATGTCTTTTTGTTGATGCCAGTAATCTCACTGTAGGTATCGATGGAGTCCATTTAACAAAAGAAAGTCACCTCGAGTTAGCGAAAAGATTAGATCAGAAAATTAAGAAACTCTTTAAATAGTCAGCTGGAAAAACTCGTCTATGAAACTCATCCAAAAAGCAGTGCTTAAAAATGGCGATAAATATTTAATATTATTACGCTCTCCTAAAGCGCCATACTTCCCCTTGCATTGGGATTTACCAGGAGGGACCCTAGAAAAGAACGAAGATCCTCTTTTTGGTATAATACGAGAAGTAAAAGAGGAAACTGCCTTAGATATTAAACCTATTGAAGTTGTTGGCGTTTATGAGTTTGATTTAAAAAACGCAGGAACGATAACACACCGATTTACTTTATACTCAACAGAAACTCTTTCCGGAGAACTAAAAATAAGTTCTGAACATATAGATCAACGTTGGGCAACAAAAGAGGAAATTTTACAGTTACCAAGAGAACCATATTTCGACTTGTTTCTGAAAAAATTATAAACATCCTCCAAACCAAAACAGTTAACCGTGTACCAGAAAGTATTCTCTTTCGGTTCATGTTTACCCAGAAGTCAAAAGAAGTTTGTACTTCTGGGGCAAGCAAGCGAAGCGATACATCATTTACAACAATTTGAACAAGCGTAGCGATATAACATTTTAACAACAATATGCCAGAACCAACATTTCCAGGAACAAATAACGTAGAAACAACTCCAGCGGAGATCCAAAATCTTGGCGCATTTGACATGCAATATTTCAAAGAGCTTGAAGGCGAAGATGGTTGGATCGCTCTCGGCCAAGAGAACTGTCTAAACCAACAATATTTCACTGTCTCTGCGACCGATAGTGCAAAACTAGGAATTGTTGGGGTGTATGATACCGCAGACGAAAAAAACATAATTCATTACGTCGTGGATAAAAAATACCGAGGACAGGGTCTTGCTGCTAAATTTACACAACGTCTCATGGATAGCCTCAAACTACCCTTCATTATAATGACTATTGACCTTGATAATCTGGCATCAATTAAAGCAACCGAAAAACTACCTGGTGTTGAAAAAATAAGCGATGAACAGTACGAGCGTGATTTCCACAAAGTTAAATATATTTATAAAAAACCTCAAGAATAAGCAATTAAAAATAAATTTTATTATATGTCAGAACCAAAATTCGTAGAATCCATCCCAGCAAAACCAGACCTCGCAAAATTCCGAGAAGATTTAAGCGAACTAACTCTTGAATATGCGACCGCTGCCTACATTGTTTTCGGTCGTGCCTCTAACCCAGAATTTATTGCTGAACAAAAACAACAAGCCGCTGAACTTTATTCAAAGCTGATTGAAAAATGTGCTGAAACTTTAAAGGCAACTAAGGGTAGCCAGGAAACCATGGACATAATTCATGAGGTTGTTTTGATGTATGTCTATAAAGGTTCTGGTACGATGGCTTTTGGTGGAACAGCAGCTGCTGAGTTTTATCAAAAATTAGCAATGAAAATCGCAGAAAAATAAATTACGAATAAGACATTTCTAAAATGAAGTTACGAATTACTTTTTGGACTTAACAATAATTCGTAACTTCAATTTAATTGCGTTATTCGTAAAAATAAATCGTCAGATCGCTGTGTAGCAATCTGACGAATGCAAGATGAGATCAAGGTCTCTTTCCCTGGGCCGTCCCACGCGGCCAAAGGCCGAAGCCTTTCTGTTGTTTACCCTTATAATGGAGCCGTCTTGTCTCCACTCGGGGTAGCTTAGACTCACCGCTTGTGAGGGAACAACAGCCATTCCTCGTCAACGGGAGCAGGGTGAACAACTTGAACCTGCTATTAGCCCGTCTAGTCCAAAACAGCAAGCGGCATACCACTATTATTCCAATTTAGACGGACCGGCAGAGAGGATCACCCCCTTTCGAGGAAGTTAAACGTTCGGTGTACATGCGCACCTCCTCTCCAAAAAGATTGAGGGCATCTAGTTATTAGTTTATCAGTACTCACATAAAAAGCAACTCCCCTATGTTTCGTCCAGAATTCAAATTTGAATCGCAACAAGAGCACGACCAACACCTGGCTCAACTTCTTAGAGAGAAAGGACCTGACAATCCAGTTGTCAGCGAACTTTTGAATGACATGGCAATTGAGCAAGAGACTTTACTGGAGGCGTCTGGCGACCAAGAAGCGCTGATTCAATTTAATCTGCGCCGAGCACGTCTCTATTATTCGGCTAGATACGAGGAAGTGGCTCTGCTTGAGTTTAAAGATGCTCTAACTTTAGCTGAGGCGACACACAACCATGAACTGTCGACAACAATCGCGCAAGAGATTGAGCAATTACGAAAATAAATATATGCGAACCATCAACCGCACCATCGTTTCTGCTTTGATATTTAGTAGTGACAATAAAATACTCATGGGGAAAAAAGACCCAACCAAGGGCGGCGTTTATCCTGACTGCTGGCATATCCCCGGTGGCGGAGTTGATGAGGGCGAAACATTTGAGCAAGCTTTGATTCGAGAAGTCAAAGAAGAAGTTGGCCTCGACATAACTCCATACAAATTAGAAGCCATCCCCTATGTTGATACCGGCGTCTCAGAAAAAACATTAAAAGACACTGGCGAAAAAGTTTTGTGCCAGATGGAATTTAATCGTTTTAAAATTTTTATTAATGATAGAGCAGCAGACAAGATTCAACTCAAACTCAACGATGATTTGGTCGAAGCGCGCTGGTTTAATCTTGACGAACTTAAAGACGTGAAACAGATTCCTGGTGGGAGAGAGTTTTTTCAGAAATTAGGGTATATCTAAGCATTTCAGTTATCTACAATTTGTAGACAACTCAAGTAACCAAAAGTACAAAGGGTGGGGACAAATTGTCACTACCCTTTGCGATTGAAACATCTATAAACAAAAAAAGCGGGGCGGATCTCGTGAGAAATCCGCCCCAAGCACTGCTGCATCCCCGTACGACGGGGAGGTGGAGACGACGCTTATCTGGACTCACCCCGAATGAGTGGCCATGTACCATTACTTTGCGTCGTCTGATCCGATTGCGGATCCGGGAGTTGGGAGCCGTCTGGCTATACCACCACCGCGCAGCGCGTCTGACTGGCCTGGACCATGATGAATACCTCCATGGTGAAAGGGGCCGTCGGATAAACAATAGCAGATCTAACTATAATATCAAGTTGGTTCTCTAAAAATTTTAGATAATTAGAATTTCTTTCTCCTGATGAGTACTAAAAATTCGTAACTATTCGTAGATTTGTAGTTGATTCGTAATTAGTAGTAAATAAAAAAGAGGAGCGGATCTCGTGAGAAATCCGCCCCAAACACTGCTGCTTGCTCCTCTGTCGGAGCCGGTCAGGTCGGCGTCAACACACCTACTCGACCGTGCAGCTCTTCGCGACGAGACGGCGAACCATGATGCACCTCCGATGTGCGTGAAGGGACCGTCTCCTTCATATTATAAAATAATTCACTGAAAATCAAGCTTATTGAGAGACAGGCTCGTTTATGATAGGATAGAGATATTATGGAAGACCAAAAATTACCTAAAATTATTCAAGAAATTGGTTTTGACTTCAGTTGGGATGAAAGCAAAGTCTGGTCTCTTGATTTCCCAGTCGAAGAAATCCCGCTATCTGAATTAGCCTGGCATTTTGACATACCTTTTTGGAATTTTGAAAATAAAAAATATACTCTTGCACCTAATCAAGTAATCTCTGATCCTCAAAAATATAAAACGGAATATAATCGTACAATGTCAGCTGATATTAACTATCCTATCGACATTATGGAAAATAAGAACCATTGGTTAATACTGGACGGACTACATCGATTGGTCAAAGCGAAGATTCTTGGACATAAAAAAGTAAATGTTCGCAAAATACCCAGAACAGAAATACCAAAGATAATTAAATAAATTATAAATATGAAAAAAACTCTTGTCCTCTTCGCAGCTGTCTCTCTGCTCTTTTTTTCCGGCTGTACATCCCGTCAACAAACATCAAATGAAGCGGCTAGTTACCAACCAAGCACAGAAGTCCTAACTGAACTTACCAATATCGTAAATAATCTCAATGTTTCACTAATGCGTGGTGACGCGGCGCTGGCACCAACATTCGAAGAATATGTAAAAACTGTCAGAACGATTTCAACATCGCTCGAAACAACAATCAAAAAGTTTGAAACTGAAGTCGCTAAGATAAAAGTCCCAGAAAAGATTACGCTAAATTTAATTGGTCTTAAATCACTGGCCAATGAATTAAAGCTGGCCTTAAGACATACCAGCGCTGCGCCACTAATTACCTACGAAGATTTTTATAAAACAGTGCAAGCAACAAGTACTGGTATAGAAAAAATAATTTCAAACATTGAACCAGCAAATTCAATCGATACAGCCAGCACCACCACCGTCACTGTTATGGTTCCAGAAAATATGGAAATTTATCGACAACGCATGACTGAATACGCACAAGTTGGTGGAATTGATCCATTACCATCAACAAAATTCATTCAAAAAAGTATTATTGTTCCTTACACCAGCGCCATTGTCAAAGCGAGCGCTGAGGCTGCCATCGCCGGCATCCCCTTGGGCGGTGGGCCCGACAAAGCCTTTGTGACTTACCTCAAAGTAACCAACGATACCGTCTATATTTTATTAAATATTGATATTGATGGCTGGGCTGGGAGCTCGACAACATTAGCCATTATCCATCCAATTATAGAAAAAACATTATTACTCTCACCAGAAATAAAAAAAGTTGTGTTTGATTATGCGCCGGAAGATAAAACTGCCGCTGTCACAGATAATGAAAAATATTGCACTTCTTTTGGCGAAGTTTGTCCTCAAGCATCTAACTGCGAAACTTGTGGCGTCACTCAATCATCCAGCTACGCCAGTTGCCACAGCAAAGAGTTTTGCGACAATGCTCCCCTACAATAAACTCATGTACCCTAGATTTGACATAGTCTCGTAAACAATTTATGCTTTTAATGTAATACTACAATATGAGTAAAATTAACTTAAAATCTGTTGTTTGGAAAGAGGGGAAATACTATGTCTCCCAATGTTTAGAGGTAGATATTTCTAGTTTTGGCAAAACAAAGAAAGAGGCATTAACAAACCTGCATGACGCTTTAGCGTTGTACTTCGAAGACATTCCCCTACCAAAAAAATTAAACGTAACCAGACCGGCAATTGAATCTGTTACTCTGCAATATGCCTAAGCCATACCCACTGCGCTTACTAATAAGAATCCTAAAGTCTAAGGGGTTCTTTTTTGTTTCCCAAACAGGTTCTCATGCTAAATATCGAAAAGAAGGAGCCACAACCTTAACAGTTATAATCCCCATTCATGATAAAGAAATAATTTACGGAACTTTTCGCTCAATTATACGTCAGGCGAACTTAACAAAAGAGGATTTTTACAAAAAATAAATATCTCACTTTTCAACCATATTTATTGCTAAAATACTGTCTTTTGTGCTAATATTCCATTAGAATAAGACTAAAAAATATTATTTAATTTAAATGTATGAAAGATCCAACGATGCCACAAGCACCAGTGCTAAGTGCGGAGGAGCAAGAAAGAGCTAAATATAGAGAAGAATATCGAAGACAAAACAAAGAAATCTATGCCAATCCTGTCGACGCAGAGCTCCCTTATGAAGATTACCGAGCTGCAGTTTATGACCTTATGGATCAAGAAACCATGGACGAAATTCATGCTCTTACCGAAGATACCCAACATGCTCTCGCATACTGTGAAGAATTTTTTACGCCAGACTATCTCTACAAAATCTGCGAAATCATTTCTCAGAACAGAAACTCAGAGCTCAAACTTGCTTTAGCTAAATGGCTAGATGTCCTAACGAGCATTCAAAGTAACATCAGCTCAATAAAAGAAAAACCAGGTGGAGTTAATCGTGCAGGAAGAATCAAGGATACTATTGAATATTCCAGAAAACAATTAGAAGCAGCAATTAAAAATTGCGAGGGCGAAGCTAAGGATATACTTCTTGATAAACTTCAAACATTTAATGACGCTGTCCGAGAAGACGAAGAACAAGATGCTGCCGCAGAAATAGTTTGGAAACAAGAACATACACGTCATGGGTTTGATGGTGATGTCAAAGGTCCATATGGTCCACCAAGTAAACCAGAATAATCCTGCTATTCGAAATTAGTAAAAAAATCGCCCCGCACGGACTTGCTCCATGCGGGGTTTTTGATTCAGCCTGATCGGCCTTGCACCAGGCCTAAAGAACGGGCCTGCCGAATACCCATGATTGTGACTTGATATAGGTACCGACGAGGAAGTTCTCGATATTCGTTGGCATGTTCCTCATCCGTCATATCACGAGCAGTGACGAAACCCGCCTTTTGCAGACGAGCGAGTCTCCTGTAAACCGAGAGTGGTCCTACATATCCCCTAGCGGCCCGAACGAGGTCTAAGGCCAGCCACCACTCTGCTCGATTCGAGCTAAGAAGTTGGAGCAAAACAACCTCGGACCTTTTTAGCGCCATGGACGTCCTCCCTACTGAGGTGCAGCAACCTGCTGAAGTCCAAGCTCCGTGATCTTGTACAAGCGACGACGCCTAATAGATGGATGCCGCGGCCTATACTCCTCATCGTTTTCGAGGCGGGAAGAAATGTAGCGGAGATCTTCAAGACTCTCCAGGTGCACGTAGATCGTTCCACGCCGCAGCTTCTTGTTGGAAGCCTCGATCAACTCCAGTCCATACCATTCCCGACTTGGCTCTTGCGCCATCAACTCGAGAATGACCCTCTCTTTTTTAAACATGAGGAACTCCTCAGTCAAACTAGCTACTCGCATATTAGCAACTAGGAGACTGATAGTCAACGATTGGTAAAAACGGTCATTTTTGATAAACTATAGTTGATTAAAATATATAATATTATGAAACCAATTATCCTCGCCTCAACTTCCCCGCGCCGTAAACAAATTCTAGCTCAAAGCGGTCTGTCATTCACAGCTGTAAGCAGCAATTACGAGGAAGATATGACGCTAAAGCTAAAACCGTTAGAACTTGCTAAACACTTATCTCGAGGTAAAGCCACATCCATTGCTTCTAAATATCCCAATCATATTATAATTGGTGCTGATACTTTCATTGCCCTTAAAGATGAACTTTTAGGAAAACCTTTAACGATGGAGAAAGCTCGCAAATCTCTTAAAAAAATCAGCGGCAAAACTGTTTCTGTCATCACTGGATTCACGATTCTCGACACTGGGACTAAAAAATCTTATTCAAAGGCCTGCGAAACAAAGGTCTTTATCAAAAGACTTTCAAATCAAGAAATTGAAAATTATATTAAGACCAATGAACCACTAGACAAAGCCGGCGCCTTTGCCATTCAAGGCTTGGGCGCAGTTATTGTTAAAAAGATTGAAGGCGATTATTTAAATGTAATGGGGCTGCCACTTTTTGAACTGGCACGGGCGTTGAAAAAGTTTGATGTAAAAATTTTATAAAAAAAAGTCGGGGAGGACCACTGTTGATCCCCCCCGAAGCTCACTGCTGTCTCTGCCGAAGCAGAGTGTGATGCCTACCCGTTACGGTAGGTCGCGGCTACACCACCAGGCAGTTCAGGGAACGGCGGCAGGTCATGATGGACCTCCGAAGTGAAGAGTGCCGTTGAAGACACAATAACAAAATCAATAAGAGTAGTCAACACTTTATTTATAACAAAAGCTCCCTGTCGTAGGGAGCTTTTTGAATCTATTCTTTACTTATTATCACCACGTTCTCGGTCAAAATATTTAAAATGACCTGGTTTTATTAAATAACTCACATTCATTTCAATCTTCATCTTTTGCTGACCGCTTGGAACAGTTATGGTTGCAAGCTCATCGGATCCGCCAAAACCGCCCTTACCCAGAGACTCTGCATAAACCATATTTTCCCACCAACCAACAACCTTGCTCAATTTAACTCCGGCTGCTTGCGCTGTTGAACTGGCTTTAGTACGCGCATCTGTTAACGCTAAAATTCTGGCGGCTTGTTTTACTTCTTCGATCTTTGAATAGGTAAAATCAATTCCTTGAACCTTATTGGCACCAACCAAACTTGCAGCCGCAATAACTTTTCCTAACAATTCTTTATTTTGATCGATACTTTCTATTTTGATTAACAATGTTTGCTCGGCATCATAACCGGTAACTGTTGGATTATTATTGTCTTGATAGACGTAATGTGGGCTCAAATTAAAATTTGTAGTCTGAAATTTTTCTGGAGCAATCCCAAGTTTCGTAACTGCTTCAATGACTTTCTTTGTTGTAGCTGACATGTCAGCAATCGCTTTGCTGGCATCCTTCTCGTTCATAATTGACACACCAAGACTCACGCTGGCAGTATCGGGTTCATAATTTACTTCACCGGTTCCAGTGACTTGAACGGTCCAATTATTTTGCGTGACAAGACGATCGCGCACAATAGCGACAAGCACAATGGCTGTTAAACAGACAATGGCGAGCACCATTACCCATTTATGGCCACGACAACATGTTTCTGTTGGCATAGATTTATTTTGTTTATTTGTTTAATTGCTTAATTGTTTACTTGATTATTTGATTACTTGTTTAATTACTCTAGTAGCAACAATCCCATCATAACAGCAATTCCTAAAATCATAAACAGGAGCTGATAGACAGAACTGCAACGAGAACATTTATTTTGATGTAATTCCGGAATCAAATCAGAACCTGCAATATAGATAAAACCACCGCCAGCGATCGCCAAGAAAACTTTTTCTAAGCTTTCCATTTGAGTCATTAACAACAAACCAATAATACCCCCAACCAAAGCCAGTGCGGCCGAAGCAAAATTCAATAACAAAGCTTTTTTTCTCGAAATCCCAGCATACAGCAAGACACCAAAGTCACCAACTTCTTGAGGAATTTCGTGAAATAAAACCGCGAACGAAGTTGCAATCCCTAGAGGGATGCTCACCACATATGCAGAAGCAATAATTAAACCATCCAAAAAATTATGCATCCCATCTCCGACTAAATTTGTAATGGCCACTGGCTTAACAAGTCTTTCTGACTGATGTTCTACCCTATGGCAATGATGCCAGTGAACATATTTTTCGATGACAAAAAAAAGGATGACCCCCAACAAAAAATACAACCCAGTGCGCACACCGAGATCACCATTTTCTGCCATCTCTGGAAGAATGTGAATAAAAACCTCTGCTAACAACGCGCCAACAGAAAAGCTGACAAAATAAAGCAAAAGATGTTCAAGCTTTTCCTTTCTAATACCCAAAAACAATATCCCGACAAAAGAGATTAAACTGACAGCAATGACACTCGCGATTGTGTAAACCCAAATCATAAATTTATTTTAATATTTTCTCAATGTACTTTTTATATTCCAATTGCTTCTCGATCGAATTATTCATCTCCAAAGAAATAATCTTGCCAAAAAACTTTTTAGGAATTTCTTTCAAATAATCCAGTTGATGCTTATTTGTAACACGATGAACATCCTTTTTGTGATAAGAATCATATCCGTTAAGATGATTACAGGCAGCACCATTTCTTGTGGCGTACTCATCTTGCATTGCAAACTCAACTCCGTCACGAGCTCGGGATGCCCACAAATGGGAAAGATCCACACAGAGCCCTGAGATTACCTTTAAATTAGCACGCTCATCAACTACCCTATCATAATCAAACTCAATGTAAAGATTCTTTTTATACTTGTCCCAAATTTTCACATATTTCCAAAAATCCTCATGATAATTGAAAGATCTGGTTTTAAAGCGCTTCCAAAAAAAATCTAATTCCCAAGTTTCAAAATCATGTCTTACATGTAAATGCGGAACCCATTGAATATTTGACTCATCCAGAGCTTGATATAGCTTTTTACGTTCCGACTGTTCGATATATGTCGGAAAAACAGAAACCTCAGTTAAACCCAAACGCTTAACTTCCTGAAGTTTATGTTTCCATGAATACGTAGGACAAGTGGTGATTGTTGGAAATATATTATACTTCATAATTAAATTTTTGTGCCTCTTATTTTGACTCGCTCAATTCCATAATCATATAGCAACTGACAGATTCGCGCCAATAAATAGCTGGTTCCCAAAGAGACAATAAAGCACAAGAAAAAAGTTAAATAATAGTTTAAATTAAAAATATAATAATATGGATACGTTACCGCCATTAAAGGAAAATGAACTAAGAAAATCCATAAACTGTTTTTGCCAAAAGCTAATAAAAAGTTGCTAAACCATTTTTGTTTCATAATACCTGCACGGAAAAAGAATAAAACATTGAACAAGGCAGGGCCATAGAAGTAGCGCTGATTGTAATAATATTCCTGCCCCCAAATCATGATAAGCAAATCAGCGACTATTATCATTATCCAAATAAAAATCTCTTGTTTATCTGCTTTATAATTTAAAAAACGATCTCGATAGTACATGCCATAACAGAACAAAAATAGAAACGGCAAGAATATAGGGAATCCAAATGGCTGTTCTGGCAGTGGTGAGATAAAATAAATCAAGCTAGCAAAAAACATTCCAGGCAAAAACCATTTTTTATAACGCCAGCGTGATAGTAAGGGATAAAGCAGATACATTTGAATCAATACTAAAACAAAATAAAATGGAGGAGCAGCTTTACCTGTGAGGAGTTGAAACAAAAGTGTTTTTATAGCAACCGGATTAGCAAAATACAAAAACATTGTCACGAAGAAATAAGGCAAGACAATTCTGACTAATTTTCTTGAGTAAAAGGCTTTCAGTTCTTTTTTATTTTTAATGGGGTTTAACAATACTCCGGAGCAAATAAAGAAAAAAGGAATCGCAAAGCGCGCAATATTATTAACTACATTAATGAAAAAATTATTATTTACTAAATTCGTTGTATGAGTAAAGAAAAAAGTTACATGAATTAAAATAACAGCGATGATTGCTATCCCCCTCAGAATATCGAAAAAAACTAGTCGTTCGGTTACGACTACGTTCTCTGTTTTGTCATTTTTTCTAAAAAAAACTTGCCTAAAAGATGGCAAAATTAGTACTAATAAGGTTAAGATGACTAAACTCCATTCGTCCATATAACAAACTTGATTTTGATGACTCTATTATATCTAAATTACAGTTAAATTGAAATATAGTTAGCACCATCCTAGGGGTCTGGGGGTGGAGATGTTTGAACGTCTTTATTAGAACCACAAACAAGGCTAAATAGTACAAAGTGAGTTTCGAAACCCCCAGAAGTTTTTGGTTACTTTTTGCTTTCAAAAAGTAACTGGAAAAGAAATAAATAACGCTATAAAAAATACATTTAAAAAGAATCCGGCGCACCTTCCGTGAGAAGGTGCGCCGGCATTGGCTAGAGGTTGAACTTCAGACCGACGATGAAGCGATCCATGTCGGTCGTCGAGTTCTCGGACGAGACAGGCGCCCAGGTGACCCAGATCTCCGCCACGTCGTAGCGGAAACGGATCATGGGGCCGAACCCGACAGGCCGCCGGTCCTTGAGGCCCACGATGAGCCAGGACAAGGGCTGATAGCTAGCCGTGATGTCGTACCAGATGGACTTGTAGTCGCCCTTGTAGGCGGCATTGTTCATCTCGGTACCCGCGCTGAAGACGAACTCGCGGTAGCTCAAGTTGACGCCGTAGGCCGTACGCAGTTCGAGCTCTCCCTTGAGCTGGCTCGCACCGACGCACGCGTAGAGCTGGATCCAGGCCGCGGGCGTGAACATCGGCCCCGCGTAGACTTCGGCCCAGGGGCCTTTCGTCAGGAAGAAGAGCTTCCCTGCGAACTGCGGGGTGACCTTGTAGATCAACCCACCGCTCAGGATCAGGTTCTTCTCGACCTGGGGCGTCACGGACTGGATCTCGAAGTTGCCCGAGAGCGAACGCCCCTCTGCGAAGGCGGTCGACGACAGCAGCGAAAGGGCGAAGATCAGGCTAGCGAGCTTCATGAGAGCCTCCAAGTTGTGGTTCTTGCCTTGTCCTTGCTTGTCAGGACTTATAATAATATCATAAAAAACAAGATAAATCAAGCATATTGGTCTAAATTTAGTACAAACATAGTCCTATTCAACCGACAAGACTGACAGAAACTTGCGCTTTTTAACTAATTTTACTACAATAAATCTGTCACAAAATATATGATAAAAGACAAACTAAAACAACTAGGCTTTTCCGCTAACGAAATCACTGTGTACTTATACCTTATTGAAAATGGAAAAAGCCGTGCCGGCAAAATAATTGACCTTACAGGGCTGCATCGAAACCTTGTTTATACGTCACTCGAATCACTACTTCAGAAAAAACTGGTTTCAAAGTTTAACTCTAGCGGCGTAGCTGAGTTTATGCCTAATGATCCTGAATCAATATTGGAAAATGTCCTTGATCAAGAAGAAACTGCAAAAGAAATTATCATTGAACTTAACAAAAAACACACCACCCAAGCTGGTGACATTCAAATCTTTGAAGGTGTTGAAGGAATTAAAAGAGCTCGTAATCGTGTTTTAAATTATCCAGCTGGTAGCGAGTTTTATGTCCTTGGCGCAACTAACTTAACATCAAAACCAGAAATGGAATCATTCTGGAAACGTTTTCATAAAGAACGTGAAAAGAAAAAAATTAGTCAGAAAATTTTATACGAACTTTCTTCTGACCCCAGTGTCAAAGCAGGCTTAGCGTGGAGAAACTCCTTGCCCTTAAGCAAGGCTCGCTTTCTACCCTTCAATATCGACTCCCCTTTTTGGTTTGATTTCATTGATGATCTTTTAAATATTGGCCTTATGAGCGACAACCCCATTACTATTAGTGTTAAAGATAAAAAAATAGTTACTGGTTTTAAGAAATACTTTGATTATTTCTGGGATCAAAAAATTCAAACGCAAACTGGCCCCGCCGCGGTCAAAGAGGCTTTTAACTCCATGCTAGATGAACTCCAACCAGGTGAACATTATTGTGTCTTGGGGACTCTTGGAAAAGATTATCCGCCAGGATTTGACGATTATTTTGATCAATATCACACCAAAAGAATAAAAAAAGGTGTTACTGTAAAAATGCTCTGCTATCAAGAGTCATATAATAGTATTAAAGAACGATTTATCCGTTGTGGTGATCCCAAAGGTGAAATTAGTATTGTAAAAAAATACATCAACGCCACACCCATACCAATGCAAATAAATATTTTTAAAAATAAAGTTTTATTTACACTTTACGAAGAAAATCCAACTGTAATTACTTTTGAAAATCCAGTTATTGCAGCTTCCTTCAGAAATTATTTTGATAACATTTGGCAACAAGAAACATACACGACTCAAGGGCCACAAGCCTTGCAAGATATTTGGTTAGAAGCCATCGACGCTAAGGAATTACGCTTAATTGGTGCGCGTGGATATTTCATCGATTATTATCCTGAACTTTTTAAAATGATTGAAGAAAAAGCCAAAAATACTCCTGGTGTTGTTTGGCGTAATATTGTTGATCGTGGGGTACAAGGACACAAAATTACAAAATATCCATGGAGCCGAACTAAATATAATCTCTCAAAAGTCGGCAACCCAAATGTTGTCTGGCTCTACGACAAAAAACTTGTTATTGCGAATTGGGCAGACAAAAAAAATCCTATCTTCTTTGCTTCTGAAAATGAACATTTGGTGCAATCCTATAATGATTATTTTGAGGAGTTGTGGAAACAATGATAAAAAAAGTACGGACAGGTCTAGACCTGTCCGTACTTTTTTTATCATCAATTATTTTTCCACGGTTGCTTGCGCTTCCGTTAATTTTAATGACAAGGTCTTTGATACACCATCTTCACCCATGGCCACGCCGTAAAGAACATCGGCTACGTGCATGGTAACTCTATTGTGTGTGATAATAATAAACTGGGCTTTGTAAGACAAGTCTTGAAGAATACCAGCGAACTTGTGCGAATTCTCCTCATCAAGAGCTGCTTCAACCTCATCCATAACTATAAATGGAGACGGATTACTTTCGATAATCGCGCAAATAAGAGCCAGCGAAGTCATGGTTCTTTCACCACCAGAAAGAACAGCAATATTACTAATCTTTTTATTTGGTGGGGCAACCATAATATCAATTCCAGTATTTAATAACTTTGATTTTTCTTCTGGGAGTTCTTCGTCAGTCTCATCTTGTTGAACCACAAGCTCACCGGTTTCAGCTTGAGCGACCTCTGCTTCGGCCTTAGTAGGCTTTTCTTTCTGAACTAATTCCAATTTTGCTTTCCCCCCATTAAAAATCTTTTCAAAATATTTTTCAAAGGCCTTATTAATCTTTTTAAACGATGAATCAAACTGTTTATTGATTAATTCATCGAGCTCCATGACGATTTTTTCTAAATCGCCAATGGCTTTATCTAAATCTTTGACTTGCGTTGATAAAAATTCGTATCTTTCTGAAACTTCTTTATGTTCTTCAACAATTTCCGCATCGATACCGCCGATTTGCTCCAAGCTGTTTCTGAGCTTACTGATGTTGAACCAAAGCTCATCGACATTTAGAGCCTCAATATCTGACTTTGCAAACTTGAAGTCAGGTCCGACTTCTTGAATCGCTTCTTTTTCCAAATCTTCACGCTTTGTCTCAAGTTTAGCGATAATAATATTGATGGTGTTCACTTCATTACTGACTTCATTCAACTTCATCTGGTATTTTTGCATTTCAGATTGCATGGCAAAAACTTCTTCTTTCTTTTTTTCTTCTTCTAAATTGAAAACATCTAATTTTTTACGTATATCAGCCACTTCTTCATCGGCTTTTTCCAGTTTTAATTCAAAGCCTTTACGACGAGCTTCCAAATCTTTCAAGTATTTATCTTGATCGTCTGGTGCTATTTTATTTTCATTGATTTCTACCTCAATTTTTTCTTTTTCTTTCTGCAAATCAATCAAATCATTTTCCAAACCCTTAGACTTGGTTTCATTAATCTGTTTTTCGACTCGGAGCTCATTAACTTCAAGTTCTAAACTTTCTCTTTCACGAGTTGATTCTTCAATTTTGTTTTTTAGGATCGCAATTTCTTTCATTAACTCTTCTTGTGAACCAGCGAACTTATCATCAGCTAAAACTGCCCACGAGACTGAACCTTCACGTCTATAACCACCGCGCATCATGCCAGTTTTTTCCATAACATCGCCATCAAGAGTAACCATTCGTTCGCGACCAACACCAATTAGCTTAGCATTGGCTAAATTATCAACAACAATCGTTGAACCAAAAACAAACTGAAAAGCCTTTTTGTATTTTTCATCAAAACTTAATAGTTCAACTGCAAACCCAATTGCGCCATTAGCGACCAATAAATCTTTTGATTCTTTATTTGGGGCGCTGGCTTGGATTTTATTAAGCGGGATAAATATTACTGACCCAAGTTTATGCTCCTTCAAAAAATTAATGCAACGCACAGCAATCTCATCACTTTGAACAACCACCGCGCTCAAACGGTTGCCAGCAGAAATAGCCAAAGCAGTTTCGTACATTGGCTGAGTAGAGCCCAATTGACTGACGGTTCCGTAAATTCCTTTAATACTGTCCTTTTGACGTAGAATGGCTCTGACAGCATCTAAATAATGGCTATTTTTAGCCCCAGATTTGAGGTTTAAGAGGTTTTCCTCGGCTACTTGTAAATTGTTACGTAAAACTGTTAAATTGCTGGTTAATTCAATAAATCGCCCCTCTTGTTCCAACAAGGTTTGTGAGCGATAATCGAACTTTACTTTGAGGTTATTGGAACTTTCGGTAATCTCTTTAATACGTCGGCCCAGCTCATCTTTTTTATCTTCCAACCAAGCCAGATTTTGTTTGCCAAACTTTACGTATTCCAAACTCATCTTGCCTTTGACCATAGTCAACTCTTTCATGAGGTCATTACGTTCACTTTGCAATTTATTATAATCTTTCTGTAAATTGTTAAAAATGTCTTTACGAGATTCTTGTCGTGCTAAAAAAGCTAACTTGTTTTGGACTTCATTTAAACGAACTTCCAAATCTTTTTTAAAAGCATCTTTAATGCTAAACTTCTCGTCTTCTCGTTGACGGTCTATCTGCATTTTTGTCCAAAGGTAATTGTAATATTTCTTTTGTAAATCTCTTAATTCTTTTTCGAGTTCTTTGCGCATTTCTAACTTCTTGATTTGGCGAGTCAACAATCTAAGTCGAGGTTCAAGTTCTGCCAAAACTTTATTGGTTTGATCTAAGTTCTCTCTTGAACGACGCAAACGATTAACAGCTTGATCACGTTTGATCTGATATTGTTTGACCCCGGTCGCTTCATCAAAAAATTCCTTGCGTTCAAAAGCCGAAATATTAATAATATGATCAACCATGCCCTGACCAATAATACTATAACTGCGTTGACCGAAATTGGCTTTAGCCAAAAGAATTAAAACATCAAAGAGACGCACGGCTCGACGATTAATTAAATATTCGGTCTCGCCGTTACGATAGACACGACGCGTAATTACAAGCTCGCTAAAATCAACCGGCAATTCTTTGTCCTCATTATTCATGTAGAGTGAGACTTCGGCAAAACCTTGTCTGGCTTTTTTTTCTGATCCGCCAAAAATTACATCATCAGATTTTTTACAACGAATCAGTTTTAAACTTTGTTCACCCAAGACCCAGCGAATAGCGTCCGAGACGTTTGATTTACCAGATCCGTTTGGACCGACGACAGCAGTGATGCTCTTGGCGTTTTTGTCGTGATTGGAATATTCAGGGAAATCAAAAACAGTCTTTTGGGCAAAAGACTTAAAGCCTTGAATTTCGATGCGTTGTAGATGCATAAGTTCCCTCCAATTATAGCAGAAAAACAACCTCTAACAAAGCCCAACTGTTGACAAAATTAACACATTTTGCTATTCTTTCAAGTCCGGATCGATAACAACCTCGAGGCGTTCGATGGATCTTGAACTCAGACGCTACAACCGCAAGCACCTGATCCTGTTCTGTGGCTTGATGGTCTTTGCGAGCCTCCTGGCCGTAGCCACCCTGGTCTTCCCGAACAAGCCACTCGAGCCGAAGGACATCTGGTGCCCCAACGAGATGGTCACCATCACGCGGATACTGGCCAAAGAGAACTACGCTGGTCCGACCCTCCTGATCGACGAAGGCCGTGTGGACAAGACCTTCAAGAGGCTGCCGTTCGTGGAGCTCTACAACGCCGAGGAAAACAAGACGTACCAAGGGTATGTCTTCAACCACCACGGGGGCTTTGCCGTGGTGAACCTCCAGCAGAAGATCAGGAACAAAGACCCCATCTGCGTCACGCACGCAAGACTGGGAGTGTTCCTCCTGTACGAACCCGTAAAGATCCTGTAACCACATCGAGGACTACCATGAAGCTGATGAAGAACTGTCGTGGTCTCACCCTCGTCGAAATCATGCTCATCGTTGCGATCTTGACAGTTGTCGCTATGATCTTCCTTCTGGTCACTCGACACGACGTCAAGGAAACCGTGACCCCTGGTAACTGGTGCCCCGAAACGATGGTCACCATCGAGACCATCGTCGCGAAGGAAAACCACTTAGACGAGACACGCATCCCGAACAACGAAGCGGTGAAGCCGGCCTTCATGAAGCTCCCATACGTCGTGCTCGCTGACGCTGCCGGCCCCCAGGTCAAGTACGAGGGCTACATCCTGTCCTCGCCGTTCCCGAACGACATGACCAGCATCCTCGACTACCAGCGGAACAAGATTCCGCTTTGTGTCGACTTCGTTCGAACGAGTGTATTCGTCCTGTACGAGCCGCTCGAGCTCAAGTGAACTTCCGGCCGGCTTCCCCTGCGAAGCCGGCCGTTTTTTTGTCGAGTGTAGCGTCATTGCGAACCCGTGAAACAGAGGTGAAGCAATCCCCCGTCTCTAACTTTATTTTAAAAAATATTAAGTATGGGAGTTTGCTTCGTCCTGCCCAGAGCGGACTCGCAATGACGATCAGAAAAGTATGCTTGACAGCAACGCTAGATTATAATAAAATGAGCTGTCCGGTTCGATAAACAACCTCATGGTGCCCCATGGCGAGTGCAACCCAACACGACCGCCTCGGAATCGCAATGGCCATCTTTTGCCTCCTTGTACTGACGCTGCTGATAACCGTTGCAGCATTCGACTACAGCGACGGCAAAGTCGGTGATGGCTACAATCCGCACCACTTGATCTACCTCGACAAGACTCCGGTAAGAAACGCGCCTTACGCCAAGTGACCTTCACACCCAATCTCTATCATCTGAGGCTGGGTGCTTTTTATTTTTTTGATTGACAAAACCGGCTTATTTTAGTAATATTTAAAGTCCGGTTCGAACAATTACTTTGAGGTATTCAATGTCTTCCACTGAGTTGTCTGCAGAAGAAGCCAAAACCCAGAAGCGACGCAGCATCGGTCTCGGCATAGGAATTGGCCTCTTGCTGACCGCCATGTTCGCAATTGTCTATTTCGGCACCCCTTCGAGCGACGGCTACTACGATTGGTGCCCCGAGAAATACGTCACTATCGATGACGTCCTTGCACCCAACCACCCTCGTGACCACTTTGACCCGCAAGACAGTGAAACAACCAAAGCCGTCATCAGAAAGATGCCCTACGTATATCTTGTCGAGGAAAGCACCCACGTCGAGTACAGCGGCTACATCATGAACTCGCCGTTGCTGGATGATCTCGATAAAATCCTCAGCTACCAAGACAAAAAAACACGACTCTGCGCCGTGTCAGTACGGAAAAACGGCTTTATCCTTTTCGAACCGATGCGGTACAACGAGTGACGCTCACCCGACCTCTCGCATTTGAGGCCGGGTATTTTTTAATAAAAAATTGTACGTATCGTCCATACGGACGGGTAGGGAACCCCGTGTGCGGGGTTCCCTTACAACGCGAATGCGTTGTTACGTACAATTTTTTGTGGGCGGTTTATTCCACCGAAAAGGTGGCCGAAGAAGTTGTATATTTATTATCCAATGGATCAGTAATTTCCGCATATAAACTATATCGTCCAGCAGATAAAGTTGGTATAACCATTTCTAATCCGCTATTCTCCGGCAGAATCATCGCGCCGAGAAAATTAACTGTTCCAGAATCTTGATTACGTAAATATAAATCAACCTTTTTACTAGATAAAACATCAGTCAATTGTGCTTTAACAGTAAAAGGGAAAGAACTAGTTTTTAAACTCACCCCGTTAACATTCTGCCAAACAATACCAGGCTGAGAAATATTACCAATATTGATATTTACACTAATACTTGATTCATTTGAATTATCAACATCATCATAAACCACTGCACGCAATTGACGGCTGCCTTTCATGAAAAAACTATTAAGCGGCAAAGTCAAAGTATATGGGGCTGATGTGATTGTTCCAACTTTTCTTTTATTCAAATAATATTCGACTCGACTCACGCCGCGCGGAGCTGAAGCATTTACAAAAACCTGCATTACACCCTCAACTGTTTGCCCATTAGTTGGTGAGTTGATGGAAATAAAAGGTTTATTGGCCGCAGTATGCACATCATCCATTTCAGTTGGCGCAGTATCATAAACAAATTCTGGCTCGCCATCTTTATGCTCAGCTTGTTTTAATTTAACCCAATCCTTGACGCCAGCTTCCCATTGGACATACGCTGGATCAGCCTTGGCTGGATCCTCTGGTACTGGTCCACGAGGATCTTCTTTAATAACATAATGTAAAACATCATGAGCATTATAAAACTTCTTTTCTTCAATAGCACTTTCCGGAGTTTCTGGTGTAGCTAACTTGCCAGTGAACTTATCAACTTTAACAATTGTTTCTTCTCCAATCACACCATCTAAAACTGGCTTACCTGTCAGATCAATAGTTGCTGCTGGGAAGCCCTCAATTAATGACCCAGCCAAAGCTTTGTCCATATATTCATGCCAAATTGGTGCCGCAATTACAGAACCATCAGCACCCTTTTTCATTTCAGTGCTATCGTTATTACCAACCCAAACACCTGTGACGAGTGATGGAGTATACCCCATAGTCCAAGCATCCTTGTAATCATTTGTGGTGCCTGTTTTAGCTGCAACTGGTCTGTTTGGCAAAGTTAAATTATTCTGCGCACCAAAGATATAAGTACGTGCATCATTATCAGACAAAACATTACTCATAATGTTAGCAATGTTTTGATCGAGAACACGACGATCACGTTTTTCGAATTCCATTAAAACATTCCCCTTACTATCTTCAACTCGTAGAATTCCTGTAACCGGATTAGCGACTCCTTCATTGGCAAATGTAGCATAGGCGGCTGCATGCTCTATCATTCTAACCTCTCCACCACCCAGCACCAATGACAAACCAAAACGACTTCTATTTTCGAACGATGTATAACCCATAAGCTCCAAAAAATCGATAACATTCTTAACTCCCGCCAAATATAGAGTTTTAACCGCAGGAATATTTAATGAACCAGCAAGCGCGGCTCTCATTGTTACTGGCCCATGCTGACCTAAATCATAATTTCGGGGATTATAATCCACCGTATCTGTTTTAAATGTTGTATTTACATCGTAAAGAATTGTGTTTGGTGTATACCCTTGCTTGAACGCCGTGGCATAAACAAGCGGTTTCATCGAAGAACCCGGCTGGCGCAAGCGGAGCGTTACATTAACATTGCCGTCATGTTCTAAATCGAAATAATCCTTTGAACCAACCATAGCGAGGATCTGTCCGGTACGTGGGTCAAGCGATAAAAGCGCCGCATTATAAAAACCATACTTTGCACCACGATCATCAACGCCTTTTACCACAGCTTCTTCAGCAATTTTTTGTTTATCTAAATCTAAAGTTGTAATTACTTTCAAGCCACCACGTTCCACCAAATCTTCACCCAGCTTTTCACTCAAAAATTCTTTGATGTACATGACAAAATGCGGTGCGGTGATTGATTCACGTTTTAAAGCAAATTTTACTTCTTGCTTTTTGGCGGCTTCAGCTTCGTCCTTAGTGATATAACCCAAGCCTGCCATTTGATCCAAAATATATTGCTGTCGCCCCATTAAACGATCAACATTGCTGCCATAAGGAGAATAATAACTTGGAGCCTTCGGTAAGGATGCAAGAATCGCTGCTTCCGCCAAACTAACATCTTTGACACTTTTATTGAAAAAAGTTTGGCTGGCAGATTGAACTCCATAAGCCACTGAGCCATAAGGAATTTCATTCAAATACATCTGCAAAATCTGATCCTTAGTAAATGCCTTTTCAATTTTGTATGACAAAATAAACTCTTTTATCTTGCGGGAAATTTTTCTTTCGTTCGTTAAAATAGAATTTTTGACAAATTGCTGTGTTAGAGTTGAACCTCCACGCGCGGCCTTCCCCATTAAGGGGTTAAGTATTGCGCCTTTAAACATAGCAATTAAATTGAAACCGCTATGCTCATAGAAATATCGATCTTCCGCGGCAATTGTTGCTTGTTGAACCGCCAGCGGAATTTCTTCCAACTTCACTAAAGTTCTTTTTTCCGTACCATGCACATCATACAAAATGGTTTCACCCTTGCGGTCGTAAAGTTTTGTGCTCTGCGCCAAATTTCTTTCCAAAATTTTATTTGGGTCTGGTAAAGATCTTGAATACCAAGCAAAAGCGCCAATTAAATAAATTATCATCAAAAGACCCAAAACTAAACCATAAAGAAAAAGTTTTTTAATAATTCTTCTGAACAATTTTCGTTTATGTTTATGTTCCATCTGCGGACGGTGATGAACAACATGGAGTTGAGAAATTGGCATATATTATGTAATCATTTATCACTTAAATTCCCATATAATTGCGAAAGATAATATCTGTCACGTCAGTTACTGGACCTTGGGCTAATGGTCGCTCATTAATTTCGTACTGAGGGGCACCATTAACCTCTAAAATAGTATAGGGTTGTTTTGGATTATTGCTGCTAATGTCGTTAGCTAGCAAATCAACACCCCCTAAAACTAATTCTAGCTCATTAACAGCCTTAATAGCAATTTGTTTAAATCGCTGGCTCACAGTCCCTGTTAAATTAAGGCTAACTCCACCTTCGCTAATGTTAGCCACCTGACGGAGTTGTATGGCCCGCCCGGCGATAAGAACAGTCTTTAAAGACACCTTTGATTCCTTTAAACGTGCCCTGACCTCAGCATCAACAATAAGCTGAAAAGCTTCCGGGCGGGCCGCGTTAAAATCCTTAATTATCTGGGCAATTGTCCTCTTCCCGTCTCCAATTACCAGCGCCGGAATTCTCTGACAACAAGCAATAACCCTGCCCTTTAAAACCAGCAACCGATAATCATGTCCTGTAAACATTTCTTCGATCACGGCCTCTCCAGAAAAACTAGATTTTTGTTTTTGAGCTATCTTTCTTATCTCTTTTAATGCGGCGTTAACACCTAGAGCATCTTTAACATTTACGACTACACCAACCCCCTTAGCCCCATCTATTGGTTTTACAGCGACTGGAAATTTTATCTTAGCTTTTTTAAGTGCCTGCACCGCGTCGTCTTTAATTCCTATCCTAATCCCTCGTGGACAATTAATTCCAGCGCTATTCAAAATCAACTTTGTAACATGCTTATCCTTACACAAAGCAACGCCTGGCTTACTGTTAAATGATAAAGCAAAACCACTCAAATAGCGTTTTTTATTCCCCTTCTTTAATTCTAAAACACCAGCAGCTTCATCAATCACTGTGACTTTCACTTGATGTTTTTTAGCACAAACTAATATTTTCTTCTGCTTATCAGTTAACTTCCTCTTCATATATTAAAAAATATCATGTTTTGAAAGCTTAAATGGAGCATAAAACTTTTTGTTATTAGCCAAAAGCATTATCAAGATACTATTCGTATGCTCTCTCTTGTGCAAATATTCTGGATCTGTCTCTAATTTATTCCATTTTATTTTGCTGACGAGTTGTTTTTTTGTCTCGGACATTAAACGCTCATATTTCTTATCCTGACGGCACAATCGCAAACACAATCCAACCTCTGACACTATATCTGGAGTAGTACGGCTAATAATTGTTTGTATATTATTTATAAAATATTTGATAATCCATTGATGCCCGCTAACAAAACGCTGATAATATTTAGAATCAGCGATAATTATGTGCGTCAAACTATAAACAAAAGATTGGTATTCTTCTTTGGGCAACTTATCTAAATTTGCTTTTGATCCCAAATACATTTTCTCTAGCATTTTCTCGCACTTGCCTGCAATAGTTCTATCAATGTTTAAATGTTTCAAAAATAAAACTGCATTAAACAAATAAGAACTATCATATTTGATCGCTTCTTCAGTACAATATATCTTTTCAAAATTAATTTTCTTTAATTTACTAACTGCTTTTTTAAGTAACTCTTCTGAAAACTTGTTTAACAAACCAAACTTAACTAAATGGAACCAGCCGTTTAAAAAACGGTCGTAAAACATGGCCTTAGGATTCTGTATATAGAATTTATAACGCAACAATTTTCTTTTCTTTTTTGGTTTGTCACCCTTATATTCAGTTTTACTTTCCTGATTATTGATAAAAGTCTGCAACATTTTATCAAAACGGGCATAATAACGGATATAAACATTCCAAGCAACTACATTTTGATACTTTGGTGAGTTATAAACAGCATGGTGACGCGCAAAATAATGTCCCGAAGAACCAAGTGAAAGATTAAAAATATTTGCTTCATATATTTGAGTCAAAGAATCCACTGTTTTTTTATAATTGGCCATAAACTATTTATTAGGATCAATTAAAAACTTTTTTAAATCGCGACAACCAATAATCATCGGATAGATTAAATGTTCGCGGGTTATAACTGAAACATTAGAACTAAACTCAACACCAGCCAAGCGGACTTTGAGTGGCACCTCGATACGATAGGAAATTCCATGGCTGCTATATGTTTTAACTACGGCCACTATATCTTCATGTTTTTTTAATTCGCGGTAAACTTTTTGTTTACTTAAGGCATCAACCTCTTCCTTAGTCATGACATTTTTAAAATTAAATCCTTGATAAAAATCAACAGCCTCGCCAAAACCCAATTGGCGCGCTAAATCTTCATCAATAGAACTAATTCCCGCGCCAGTATCAATTTTAGCAGCAACTTCATGCCATTCACCGGCCTTATCTTTAACTTGGATATGATTAATGACACCCAAAACCTTCCGTCCAGTTAACTCTTCGACCTCATCTTCAATTTCACCACCAAAAAGTTCCTTAGCTAATTTAATTCCACGCTTTGCTGTGCGCACCTGTAAACCCTTAACGCGCAAAAGCCGTTCTTTAAGTGCTGCCATGTTAGCATTTTGAATAGAAAGACCAGGTCGAGCATTTAATTCTAAAATAACAGGTCCTTTTTCGCGATCTATAGCAATATCAACACCAGTATAATTTAAACCACAGGCTGTAGCCGATTGAATAGCTAAATTCAAAATCTCATCCCAAAAAGGTATTTTGATACCATGTAAGGAAAGTTTAATATCAGGTAAAGTTTCAATTAAAGAATCATCTTGAATAGCATACGTGGTTACCCCAGAAGCAATATCAATTCCTACACCAATGCCTCCTTTATGTAAATTTGCCTTGCCATTTGACCTTCTGGTTGGCAAACGCAACATGGCCATTATCGGCACTTTATTATAAATAATGACACGTATGTCAGGAATCCCTTTGTAACTATATAACTTAAAAGCCGGATGTATTTTTAAACGCTCCTCAAAGAAAGCACTATCTGGGGCGCTGGTCATGGAATAGTCTCCATCTAAAATATTAAGAGCGCGCATCATAATATCGGGCAAAGCTGCATCCTTGTCATTAGGTAATACCCACCGTCCATTTTTTTTACGTCCAAAAGTTACCATAATTCCCTCACCACCCAGGCCTCGGTTAGGCTTTAACGCAAAACTGGCCGGTAAATTAGCCCAGTCGAATTTATAAAATTCTTTGCGATTGCTGATTTTGCCAATTAAACCAGAAACAGGTATCCCATACTTAGCCAAAACCCGCTTGGTCATGAGTTTATTATCAACAATTTTAATAGCTGACCTAGGATTATTAGGTTTTATAAAATCTAAATTCCGGGCATTCATGCCCAAAACTAATTTACTTTTTTTCAGCCAATTCAACATTTTTAATTACCTTTCTAAAACGATACATTTCGAATAAACGTAAACCCGTCCACTTACCGACTAAATAATTAATTACTAATGTTAATAAAATAATTTCTGGATAACCTAAAACAAGTGTTTTGAAAAACTGCCAGTTAGCCAAAAAGTAACAACCAATCACCAAGACTAAGGTTTCCAAAACTAACATGGCAGCGCCTTTATTTCCTCTTTCAATTTGAACAGTAATGAATTTTTCAGTGAGTAAAACCATAACTAGAATCGGGAAAACTGTCATTTCGAGTAAGCCTGTCTTGTGGAAAAAAGCGCCCACCACAAAAGCCGCAAAAACAGACAAGAAGATGAGCGTCAAAACCATGGCCATGCGTGGCAAATAAGCAATTTTAACTTTTCGCGCAATCAATCGACCAAGAGTACCAACGACAAGGGTCAAAACAAAAATTGCTAACCCATATTTCAAACCAGTATAAAGAAATAAAACCGCGATAATCGATGGAGTATAAATGCCTAATGATTTAAATCCAATTATCTGACGAGTAAAAGCTACCAAGGTTGCAATAATAGGTAAAATCAAAATCAAATAAATTGAATTCAAGGGGACACCCTGCTCTACCATATAACCAACTAAATAAGAAAGCACATTCCAAAATTGTATCGAGTTGATAGTCCTTTGAGAATGAACACCTAGCAATCGGAAGTCTGTTTCTGTGGCACGAAGCTTATGCAAAAAAGCAGCTTCATCTGGAGTTGAGAATACAGACGTGGCAGCAGCTTCACGAGCCAAAATAACAAAGCTTGGTTTCAAAATATTATAAATGCTTTGGCTTACCTGAGAGACGTTTAAGAAAATATCGTCAGTTAAAACAACTACATATTTTGTTCCGCCATAATTAAGTGGTCGTTGATTCTCGCCAAACTTTTGGATAGCTGTAAGTAAAGCATTGGGCCCAATATTCTTTTTGGTATTAACTACAATGGCTGTTGCTTGTCGCAAATCTTCTTCATGATTAACAAGCGCTTGCGCCAATTCTTTTTCTGCCACCAAATCCAAATCTTTATTTTCTGTTTTAATCACAACCAGGGCTGTTTTTTGCGAGCGAGCTGATTCTTGCCAGACTGCAATTTGCTCAATCGGAACACTTTCATCAGCAATTAAAACAAAAACATTTTTATTTACGCTCACATTCAACTCATCCTCGGCCAAAATATTCCGACCATCAACCTCTGCAGTAATAAGGAGCTTTACTCTATAATCGCCCATGTTGTCGTAAATGTGAATTACTTCAACCCCCGATTGATAATTTCCGTCACCAAAACTCCAAGCATAATTTATTTTTTTAACATTTGCGGGCAGCTGAGAAGCCGAAGCGGAAAAAACAACTTGCCGACCAACAACTACGTTTCTGTCTGGACCGACTTCAGCAACTAATTTCAAACCAGTTTCAACAACTGGCGTATAGTCTGTTGCTGCTAGAGCTGGACTTAACAAAGAACAGCTGAACATTAACAAAAATATTAATAATAGCTTTTTCATATTAAACATTACTTATTATGACAAATTAAATTTTGTAAACGATGTGAATTAGCAGCACAAATAGCAACCGCCAAAGCATCAGCTGCATCATCTGGCTTAGGAATTGATTCTAAGCCCAAAAAAACCTTAACCATTTGCTGAACTTGATTCTTACCAGCACGACCGTAAGTAGAAATTGCTTGTTTCACTTGTAAGGGGGTAAACTCAACAATCGGCACGCGTGCCAAAACAGCGGCTAAGATAATTACGCCACGCGCCTGACCGACTTTAATCGCTGTTGTTACATTTTTATAAAAAAACAAATCCTCGATAGCAATGAGGGTCGGTTTATATTTCTTCACTATTTTATTCAGCTCAGTATATAGAGTTTTTAGTCTTGTTGGGAAATCATCATCCGTCGAAGTTTCTATCACGCCATAATCAAGAGCCTTGAGTCGCGAACCAGCGGACTCAATAAGGCCATATCCGGTGATTCCATATCCCGGATCAATGCCCAAAATTATTTTGCTTTTAAGCATCGTAACTCATTTTAAATTAGTATAAACAGCATTAACATCATCTTGCGCCTCCAATGTCTCTACTAATGAGTGCACGCCCTCTTGTGCTTCTGGTGCTAAATCAACTAAATCTTTAGCCACCCATTCCACTTCTGCATAATCAACAGTTAAACCTAAAGCCTCTAGCCCACGTTTTACTTTTTCAAAGTCAGAAAAAACGCAGCGAACCGTAAAACCACCATCTTCCTCAACAACATCTTCAGCACCAAGGTCAATGGCTGACAATAAAAAATTATCTTTGTCTGTAATTTGTTCGCTCTTCACGCGAATAACACCTTTGTGCTCAAACATCCACTGAACTGCATTTTGAGCGCCCAGAGAGCCGCCAGCTCGAGTCAAAAGAGATCTAATCTCTGGTGTTGTTCTATTCTTATTATCACTAACCGCCTCGACTAAAACAGCAATTCCACTCGGTCCATAACCTTCATACATTACTTCTTCTAAAGTTGCGCCTTCGAGCTCACCTGTACCACGCTTAATGGCGCGATCAATATTTTCTTTAGGCATATTGCCCTCCTTGGCCTTATCAATAGCAAGGCGTAAAGAAAAATTGGTATCAGGGTCTCCTCCCTTGCGCGCGGCAATGGAAATATTTTTTGAAAGTTTCGTAAAAGAACTGGAACGTTTAGCGTCCGCAGCGGCTTTAGCGTTTTTGGTTGTGGCCCATTTGCTGTGTCCTGACATAAAAAATAGCCTGATTAATAGTTAATCACCCCTTTTAAGTTGCGAATAGTTCCATACAAAGGATTTTACGAATTACTACTGAGCCTTGAAGGTTAAATATTAATTCGTAACATCAAATTTGAATGCTCTATTCGTAAGCAAATTACACTCACACCATAGCAAAAATTCAGCATAAAATCAAGGCTATTGTTATGTGTCACTTCATACGATTTGCTTTCTTGTTTTCTTGATCAATTCTCGTGTGTATAAGTTAATTGAATCATTTCATAATATCTGATAAGTTTATATTAAGTTTATTTATGTTTTGATAATTTATGTCCAAAAAGTTTGATAGCCAAAATCTGCACGCGATAATTAAAGGCTTGCCACAACAATTTCTTGATGGCTACAATTCTACCGACATAAAAATTCCTACTGACACTAAAAAGATTTTGTTTTGCGGCATGGGTGGGTCTGCTTTACCAGCTAATCTTTTAAAAACATACCTTTCGACTGCCAAAATAGATTTTCACGCTTCCATAAAAATAAACCGCGACTATGTTTTGCCAAAAGCAACCGACAAAACTTGGTGCGGTTTTTTTAATTCCTATTCTGGCAATACTGAAGAAATTATTGCTTGTTTAAAAGAAGCTGAAAAACGTGGATTAAAAAATATTGTTGTCTTGGCACATACAGGAGAACTCAAAAAAATAGCTGCCAAGAAAAAATATGCTTTTATCCAAATCCCTGATGCTAAGCAACCACGCATGGCTTATGGTTTTTACGTGGGAGCCTTGCTAAAAGTTCTAGTCAACAGTAATTTAATCAAATTAGACGAGAAGGCTTTCATCAAAGATATTCAAAGGGCTCAATCAGTTGTCAGTTCTCTCGAAAAGAAAGCGCAAACACTAGCCAAAGCAGCCAAAGACAAGGTTGTCTTAGTCTATACAACGAATAAGTGGAAATACACAGCTATGGTTTGGAAAATAAACTTTAATGAGAATGCTAAAACACAAAGCTTTTGGAATGTTTTCCCAGAAATGAATCATAACGAAATGGTTGGCTTCACACATCTTCTCACAAAATACAAAACCTTCATCATTACTGATCCAGATGAACATTCACGCAACATCAAACGAGTACAAATTTTTACCAAACTGTTAGGCAAGAAGTTAAATGTTCAAAACATTGAAATGTTAACTGGGTCTGCACTATATAAGTTAGTTACAACATTACAACTTGGCCTTTGGACATCATATTATTTAGCCTTGTTATATAAGATAGACCCAGCACCAGTAGACTTGGTAGAAAAATTCAAGAAGTTGATGAAATAATTGCTCTAGTCATTGTCCTTTATATAGCCCCGCAATAAATGCGGGACAAAAAAAGCTCCCCTATTCCATGCTTGGAGGGGAGCTTTTTAAATAAAGTAATTGAACTAGCAACCAACAGCCGTAGAACTTGTGGCACAAAAAACCTTAAGTATAACAAAGTCAGAAATCGAATAAGCGGCCAGAAGAATAATTAAACCAATGATAGCATTAAGCATCCAACTCTTAGCATCTTTAATTTTTTCTGGGTCCCCACCACCAGTCATCCAAAGATAACCAGCATAAATAATAATTATCACCATTACCATGCCCAAGAGACCAAGAAGAATGCTAATGAAATTTCCGATCATTTCTGGTAAGTCCTGCACGTCACTTGGTTCTCCATAGCCAGCTGCCTTTGATACTTCATCCATGCTAGTCGTTATGTTGGTTTGAAGAGTATTAGCTGAAGCTACGGGTACCATACAAACATTAACAAAAGCACTAAGCATTATTAATAGAACGAACACAGAATAAACTTTTTTCATCATACTAAAAATTAATTAAATATTTAAAAACTATTTTTCTATTATGTTGGTGGTACAGCTTTAGTGGCATCGAAAATCTTAGTTACTACAAAAGATGACAGAGAATAAGCTACAAGGCAAATCAATAACCCAATTACAGCATTAAGCATCCAGCTCTTAGCATCTTTGATTTTTTCTGGATCCCCACCACCCGTCATCCAAGTAAAGCCTGCATAAACAATTATAATTACCAAAATAATACCAACCAATGAAAGAACGACTCCTATAACTTTACCAATAATGGTTGGCATGGAATCTGCTGTAGGCAATGTCTCTGATCCGTAAATACCCTTCCCTGCTTTTTCTAATGGTCCGTTCAAATCGAGCCCAGCCTGACCAACACTCGCAAAAACAAAACTAAAAACAACTACAAATAAAAGGCTTAAAATTTTTAAATTACGTGGATTATAAATAAAATTTTTCATATCACTATTTTATTACGGCTGTACTTATACGTGACACAACAAAAGAAGTAAAGGCGTAGGCTGCAAGTGTTACTGCAAGACCGATAGAACCTTGTATTAACATGGATCTGGCTTTGGCAATAGAATCTTTTTCGCCATTAGCTGTCATCCAAGTAACACCCGCATAAACACAAATTATCAAAAAGATTAAACTCAATATATTTAATAAAACACTAAGTGCTGCACCAATAGTTGTGGCGGGATCGCCTGCAGCTAATCCTACCTTGGCGTTTGTAGCATCTAGCCCACCCTTAGCAATGTCTTGCGCTGTACCAGCCGAGACATAAGCCACACCGGCACACCAAAAGACTGACAACAGCAGAAAATAAATTAAAACCTTTTTCATACTTTTTTACTGCAAACACTATTGAATTACAATCTTATCTATTATATAAGCTACTACTTGATACGACATCAGCGTCACGAGCAAGCCAATGGCAGCATGTATCATCCAACTGCGCGCCTCCTTTACTTTCCCTGGATCACCATTTGCAGTCATCCAACGAATACCAGCGTAAACAATTATTATTAGAAACAACAGTGAAACAAACTGGAGCGCAACACTAACTATTTTCCCAACCATACTGGGAATATCTGTGACTCCACTTGTGGGTATAAGTCCTGGCTCAGTTGCGGCTGTATCTAAACTTTTGCGTAAAGTGCTGGCCTCTGCCGCAGGACTATTTATAATTGTCTGCCCAGCAAACAACGTTAAAATAGCGATACAGATTATACTTAAATAAATAGTCTTCTTCATACATGACACGAACCAACTAATTATAATTGACTCGTGCCATATGGCCTCCAAAATATACGGAGGCCACATGAAAGAAAGTTAAGGTTGAACAGGTGAATCTGTAATTGCCTTTGTAAACTGTGTGAGGGCAAAAGAAGTAATGGCATAAGCGCTCAAAACGATCGCCAAACCAATGATACCAGAAACGATCCATTTCTTAGCATCACCAACTTTTTCTTCTGCACCACCAGCTGTCATGTACTTAAAACCACCAACTAGAACAATGATGACGGCAATAATACCTAAGAAGCCTAAGGCTACTTTGAGTAATTTACCAATAGTTCCCTTGAGGTCAGCGTTTTTTAAACCAGCGCTAGTGCTTACTGCTCCTAATCCGAAGTCCTCAGTAGGTACTGCTGGTGTTGCAAAAACAGGCAAAATTGCTGGCAAAAATAGAGTCAAAATAGCCACAGCAAAAACACTCAAGCGAGCAATGTTTTTAACTTTTTGTACGTTTAGCATGTGCTTAAAGTTAATTATTAATTTTTATTTAAACTTATTAAAACGTTAGTGAACCTATTAAGAAACTGATAATCATGTAGCTCGCAAAAATAGCAAATAGCCCAATGGCTGCCCAAATCATGGTGTTTTGCGCATTAGTAATATTCTCCGGTGTTCCTCCGGCTGTCATCCATATTATACCACCGTAAATGAAAATGCACAAAGCGACTGAACCCATTATCCCCAGGAGAATTTTGATAGCATCGCCAATTAAACCTTGTGCAGCTTCACTAGGATCTGCACCTTTTGCCGTTACCACTCCAGCTCCAAAAGCAGTATCAATTTTTCCAACAGCATCATCGAGGGCAGCTTTTTCCCCCGCCCAAACAACTGTTCCCAAAGAACAAAGTGTAAAAGCAAGCACAAAAATAATAATTAATAACTTCATATTATGTACCAGTTAATTTTCGGAGTAGCGTCTGAATTATAATGCCAGATAAAAGAATAATGGCTATACCGATAACCGCAGTTTTTAACATTGTTGTAGCTTTGCTTATTTTAGATGGTTCACCACCAGAAGTCATATACAAAACCCCACCAACTACGAATGTTAATAAGGCCAAGGAACCAGCAATACCTAGGATAATTTGCATGACATTAACTGCAATCCGTTCAACTGAGCTAAGGTTACAACAACATTGTGGCCCGGATTCTTTTCCCAGGTCACACTGTTCACATTCTTTTTGCGCTGTTGAGGGGTTATCAAGCAAAGCATCGCCAGAACATTCCACCGGAACTAAAGTTGGAAAAGCAAAAACTGGTGTGGCAAAAGAAAACACACAGAGACTCAAGGCAACAACAATAATCATTTTCTGCATATTTATTTTGAATAAATTGATTGATCTACTTTAGCAACGCCCTGCTTCAAGGCCTTTTGGGTGTCGAGCGAACCATCTAAAACAACGTTTATCATTTCCTTGAAGGCTTGCTCACCAGCTTCGGGGTTCATTCCCTTATACCAACTCTTTGCAGTTAACAATTGATCTGCAAAAACTTCTGTTTCGGGGCTGGCTAGTTGCTTGTTGATTAATTTAGTGGAACGTAAAGCGGTTGGTTTTTTAGATTTATCTAGATATTGTTCAACATTTGCTTCTTGAGTGATAAAGTTAACAAAATCCCAAGCATAATTTTTTACTTTGGTTTTATTGGAAACAGATTCTACCCAATAATTAGCATAATTAACTTTTTGAGCCTCACTAACCTGTGGCACTGGCGCAATGTTAAAATTTAACTTCGGTGCCTTGCTTACAATCTCGGCACGGTTGTAGGCATAACCAAAGAAGAAAGCTGTTTTGCCCTTAATAAAGGCTTCTAAGCTATTGGGCATTTTATTATTCCAACAATAACCTTCGTAAAGGGGCGAAGAAAATTGAGTATAAAACTCAAGCGCTCCTAATCCTGGCGGAATTGTTATATCAGGATAACCTCTTGGTATTTTATCAAAAGAAGCACTACCCATCTCATCTAACATTGGCGCTAAATTTTGCATCATGAGTAAGGCTAAAATATCAGAACTACGCACAACATTATCAGCTGCGCCAATAGCAGCACCAGACAAAATGATATCGCCTGTTTCTTTATCAATTTTGGTGATTTTCTTAACTTGGTTTTGGAACTCTGTCCAATCGGCAGGGGCAGAAATTATACCAGCATTGTTTAATAAATCTTTATTATAATAAAGGACTAGAGTATCAACACTAAGGGGTAAACCAAAAACTTTATTTTCGTAGACTGGTTTCGTGCCAACCGCGGCATCAGCAGTATTGTAGGGCATGACAACATCAGGAGCAACTACATCTAAAAAAGTTTTACTGACGCTATTGGCAGAGATAATTGTTGTGGGACGCAACTCAACTACTTCTTCTGGTTTAATCGATCCAGACATAAATTTATATGGCAAACTAACTGAAGCAGGGGCTGGTAAAAGTCTGGTTTTATATTTCCTCATCCAAGTATTGTGGATGGAGAAAACATCTGGTCCCCTATCCTCAGCCATGGCCTCGAGCAACATTTGTTCGTATTCTTCGTAGCGGAATTTTTTATAATTAATAGTAACGTTAGGGTGAGCCTTGCGATAGGCTGATATTAAAAGCTGAACATCAGCTTCATCGTTCCAAACGCTCCAATATTCTAAGGTAACTGGTTTATAAGCATTTTTGGCTTCTGTTGTTCCTCCCTTAGTAGCACAACCAGTAGTAAACAACAACACAAAAATTATTAAAGAAACTAACGTCAGTTTAAAACCTCCTCGTTTGACCATACTATTTTATATTTAAGCTTTTTAAATATTTTTTAAAATCATTTCTTAGCTCTGGTCGCTGCAAAGCAAACTCTACGTTCGCGCAAAGATAACCAATTTTTGACCCAGTGTCATAATATTTACCAACAACTTTTTTGGCATAAACAGGACGCTTTTTCATGAGCTTCACGATAGCATCAACAAGCCAAAGTTCGCCGCCCTTGCCGAGTTTAGTGTTTTCTAATGCTTCAAAAATATCCGGAGTTAAAATATAACCACCAAGAGAACCAACGAGTGAGGGTGTTTTTTCCGGTCCTGGTTTTTCAACTAACTTTTTAACCTCTAAAACGCCATTACCCAAATCGACTCCATCAATAACCCCGTATTTTTTTGTATCAGCTCGTGAAATGTCTTTAGCTGTCAAAACAGGGTCTCCATATTTTTCAAACACATTCATGAGCTGTTTGATTTGTGGTTCCTTAGGACATTGCCAAAAATCATCACCCCAAACAACTGCAAAAGGTTCATTCCCAATAATAGCTTTAGCGCAAAGAACAGGAGTTCCATTACCATAGGGTCCTTTTTGACGTACAAAAATAAAGTTAGCCATGTCAGCAATCTTCTTTAATGCTTCCCTGTCTTCTTCCTTGCCAACACTCTTTAAAAAATGCTGAATTTCAAAATTATAACTAAAATGATCTTCCACTGCGCGCTTGCCGCTACCGGTTACAAGAATAACATCGGTAATTCCAGATTTAACAGCCGCTTCAACAACATATTGAATAATAGGCTTATCAACAACCGGTAACATTTCTTTTGGCTGAGCTTTAGTAGCTGGCAAAAACCTAGTGCCATAGCCAGCAACAGGAATAACTAATTTTTTAATAATCGACATACTTAATCGAGTAACTCTCCAGTTAAAGCATCTTTTAACTTTTTAATTTTGCGCGCATATTTAATAACCACACAAGCAAAATAAAAGCTAACAATAGCAAGAATAAAAAAGAAAACCGCAGCTAACACGTAGAGTGCCTGCGGGTAAACAAGTATTAAAATGGCTAGAGCGATCCAGATAATGGCTTGAAGGAAAAAATAGACAACGAACCAGATAAAGGTATTACGCACATTGTGGTAAAAGTCTTTGAGAAAGTTTAAGGACATAAATTAAAAAATTATTTTTTAATAAAAATTTTGTTTGTGACAGGGCTCAATATCTTGAGCCCATACAAACTCTTCCACAAACAAAATTATACCAGAAAAATGTATTTTTGACCAAAACCACCATCGTTTTGCGCCCCCGCACTTGATGCGGGGGAAGCAATCTCTTACAACAAGATTAGAAATAGCTTATGTTCGCCAGCAGAACAAAATTATTTAGATGTCGGAGATTGCTTCAACCTGCCCATAGCGGTTTCGCAATGACGTTGAGAGATGGAACGGTAGACGCTACGCACCTGCCCCTAGCGCGCCTGCCTGCCGGCAGGCAGGCAATGACGCTTGGGGAGTTGACGAAACAACAGCAATCTGCTAAATTGAAATGTCCAACTGGGCATGAAAGGGCCCATTATGACACGCACATCCGTACCCCTGGTTCTCGACGTTGCGCTCTTGGTAACCTACCAACTCCGGACCAAGCATCCGAAAATCCTCCTCGTCGTTCCCAAGCCCAGCCTGTTCAGACCCAATTCGCACCTCTCGATGCCTACGATCGAATTCGCGCCTGGTGCATTCGACGGCCGCTTCCCCCACTTCGTGGGAGAGCCGAACGTCGAGGGTGTCTTCTGTGACGAAGACATCAACCACGCAGCCTCGCGACTGGCCAAGTCCCTGGGCTTGGAGGTCAAACCCGCCCAGTGGAAGAACGGTGGAGTACGATCCTCCCAGTTGCTGGCCAGTACGCAGGACAAGCGCCACATCACCATCGTCATGTGCGTAGACCTAGAGACCAAGCCCGTTCTGCTGACGCCGGACAACCTGCTGGCCCCGCCCCTGTTCTACCCGCTCGACACGTTGAACCAGCAAATGGACTACGTCCACGTCCAATTCATCCAGAACTTCATTTGCGAATGGGAAGAAGATGGTCGTATCTGGACCATCCAGCCCGATGGCAGCTACATGCACAAGTGCGCCAACATGAAGGCACTCGATGCGCAATCCGGTCTCACCCCGAAACAGGGTGGCTTCCCCAAGTTCACCCGGCGCGTCGACAGGATCGTCTGGTCGCCCGAAGGTGAACCGCAAATCTGGATCGATATCTCCGGTCCGCGAGCGAAGCGGATCAAGCTCGCTTGCCTGCCCGGTGCGGTCAAGCACTGCCCCTACTGCGACAAAGATCTCAGCTTCGGACCGCTGGAATAGACCAATACGCCCAGAAGTACAAACTACGTTTGACTTCTGGGCAAGCCCCTCGTTACGAGAAACAAAAACCCGCCTTCAGTCAATACTGTTAGCGGGATTTTTTTATTCTTTTCGATAGATAAACAAAGTTTCAATATTTACTTTTTGCTCAGATCGCTTCTCCGGTTCTATTGTTTTTATCGGTTTCCAATTAGGAAAGCTGGAAGTATTAGTGATGACAAGCGCGCCTGGTTTTAATTCTTTTTGCAGCTTTTGCTCCAGTGGTGGCATAATATCATACCAAAGATAGGTGTAAAGAATATCCGCTTGGCTTAAATCGGTCTTAAGAATATCAGCACAAATAAAATTTACTTTTTTTCTTAAAATAAAGGCTCTAATTTTTGCAAAGAAAATACGTACAGAATCGTTATCTATCGCGCAAACAGTCAGATAAGGAAATTTTCTTTTAATCCGTACAGCCAAGGATCCATGAGCGCAACCTAAATCGTAAAAAGTTCGAGCAACTTTTTGTTCGTTGATAATATCAAATAATATTTTGATCTGCTTTTTATCAGTTGGTAAATCATGACCAAGAGCAATCGAATCAAGCATAAATACAAGCCATAATATAAATAGAATGACAATAATGCCTGCCAAAATAACTGAAACAATTAAACCAATCATAGATAATATTTAAAAAACATATCAGCCAAGGCACCGGCCGGGTTAGTCGGCTCACCAGAGGAAGGATAATGGTGCAACTCAATGCAGGGCGCGCTATTTAATTCTAAAATGGCGCAGGACTGATCCTTCCAAGAAGTTGAAATATCATTTACCAAAAAATCAATCCCAGTTAAACGAATATCAAAATGACGCGCCAAATCTCTAAACAATTGTAAATTGTCAGGATGAACAATAGACGTAACTTCAACAAGGTCACCGCCCAATTTTAAAAATGGATTTTTTTGTAAAAAGAAAACTTCATCCTTGGCTAAAATAGTACCATCATCATACATTTTTTCGTCTAATAAGTTCTGAGTAACTTCATTCTCAACCAACTTATAAAGCGTTAATTGCTTTTGTCGTGGATCGCCTCTACGTGGATCAGCATTCTTTTGATTGATTAACTCGCGTATAGTCGAAATTCCATCGCCCATGATATTTGCCGGCACCTGTTTAATACAAGCCACAAAATCAAAATCAATTACTGTTGCTCGATAGACAGAAGTATCTTCCATAAACTTTTCAATAATAAATGACGGCGAATAACTAATGCTGTGCCGCATAGCTTTCTCCAGCTGCTCATCATTCTGAATATTAGTTGTGACATGACGGCTAACAGATCCGCTGCGCGGTTTAACTACAAGAGGAAAGCCGATTTGATGAGCAAACTCCACTGCCTTATCCTTCTGCCAAAACCAGAATACCTGACCTTCGGCTATAGGGAAACCTCCGTTTTGGCAGTGACGTTTGGCAAGTTCTTTATCATCCACCAACTTGGCTGGGTACTTACTCTCGAACTTGGCCAAGGGCAATGTCTCGAACCTAAAAGTTTTATCTGCAAGCTCCATTTTAAAATGATTGGTAAAACCATAAGAAGTTTTAGTGGCATAAAAAACTGCACCGCGTTGTTTCATTTCATTCATAAAACAAGATGATCGAAGTTGAATGTCCGCTGGAGTGAAATTAGTTGTAAGCTTCGCTAATTTGGAGAGTGTGAAAATCTTTTCAATAACAATATCAGAAAATTCTTCCAACTTTTTTGGTAATTTGAATGATGGTAAAACACGACCCAGCAATTCTTCCATCCAGGTATTAATATGTTCAACCTTTGGTTGACCACAATCGTGACAATATTTATTCCCTTTTTCCATTTAAGCTATTGATTATTTTATTTCGTATAAATAAATCTTTTGTGCATTTTCGAGAGTGCTAACTTTAACTGGTGTCCAGCCTTCAATCGGCCAGACGTAGGCAATGATACGACTGCCTGGTTTTAATTCTTTCTCAAACTTATTTTTAAGCTTGGCATAAATTTTCGGCATGAGAAAAAAGTAAACTAAATCAGCATCTGCTAAATTAACATTCCAAAAATCCTTAAACAATATTCGAGTTTTCTCTTTTTTCACAAACGAGAACTGCT
>Ga0247841_10001065_pt1 | contig 65072 bp, 45 predicted proteins | sample LaCruzMarch2015__2_FD_192410 | JGI IMG/M metagenome (GOLD analysis project Ga0247841, IMG submission 192410) | Freshwater microbial communities from meromictic Lake La Cruz, Castile-La Mancha, Spain - LaCruzMarch2015_18m | ecosystem: Environmental > Aquatic > Freshwater > Lake | place: Spain...
TAAAGACTTTAGTTATCTTTTGCTTGAATACGCGTTTCGAGAAGGCAGCGAAGAATAGAGGAGAGATCTAATGGAAAAAAAGAGATTTCGGTTTGGCAAGGCTGTATCATTTGCTTTTAAGTTTGCGTTTCAGTTTCCCAAGTTTATTTTTGTCCCTATATTAGCGGAGGTGGTGGCAACAATACCTTATTTGTATCTTGCCTTTCGAAATCTTAATTTTAATCAGAATATGGATTTGACAACAAAAGTGCTTGATACGCCGTATCAATTTTTGTTAAATCAAATATTGATCAACTATCTCATGCTCGCTTCTGCGTTTTTATCTGGATTTGTTGGATTCTTGCTTTTGGCCGGCTTTATGAAAATTGTAAAGAAATGGTTGGAAAAAAAGGAAGAACCAGCATGGAAAGATTTTCTAATTGCTGATTTTCCTTTGTTTGGAAAATTCTTGGCAGTACGGTTTATTTATGTATTGTTGATTGAATGTGGTATTTTCTTGCTCATTGTTCCTGCATTTGTGATTTTAATTATTTATTGCTTTGCCCCTTATGTCTTAATCGATAATCAGGGGGGAGTTCGAAGATCTTTCAGCAGAAGCGCAGAGCTTGTAAATGGCGTCAAGTGGCCGGTATTTCTTTATTATTTTATTGTTGGAATTCTTGTCATTGGTCCCTCTTTTTATCTCGGTTTTAGTTATTCATTCCATCATAATACACACTTTTTGCCCTATATTTATATCTTTTCCATCGTTACAATGATTTTTGCTCCAATTATTCAGCTAGCCTTTATTTATTTGTACAAAGATCTCTCCACCCAGCAGGATGAGATTGATATCGAGACACCCAGCAAAGAAGAGCCTCTACCACCCCTGCCTTTGGAAATCTAAATACACAAGGAATAAGGTAAAGGCAATGAAAAAAAGAATCCTGAGTCTGTTGATTATCATATTTTGCATGTTTTTACAATCTTGTACAACCAGTAAAATTAAAATTGGCAAAGCACCATTTACGCCTTTTCCTATCTTATCAATTCCTCTTAAAGGGATTTCAAATCCAGGAGAAGGATGGTTGTTCCAGATTCCATATGGGAGAGATTATTCAATCGGAATAGAAAATGGACCTTTAGTAGATGAGCTTGGAAATGTTCACTTTATTTCAGAAAATTATAAGCTTTATGCTTTAAGCCCGACCGGCAATATTCTCTGGTCAAGAGATGATCGACTTTCTTCTTTTCAATCAATTCACACTCTCAAAGGATATATCGTATTCTCTGATTACACAAAAAGTAATTGTTATGACCTAAAAGGCAAATTTAAGAAATCTATCCCACACCCAGAAATCAATATTGGACCCGATGGAATGAACTACCATTTAATATATACAAAAAATAGCAAAAAATGGTGGAAAGCGATAAAAGAAAAAGATATCATCGAAGCAATCGTTGGAGCCTCAGATGCTGGATTAGCATCAACGGATTGGAATGGTAAGGTTCGGTGGTTTTATCCCCTTCCGCAACAAGAAAATATTAATAGATATGACAGAATCAGCTTGGAAAAATGTTTTTTCGATCAGCAATCCAATGTCTATTTTATTTTCCAGCAATACTTACACGAGGGGTATGAGATTAAAAATAATACTTGTAAAATCTATTCCTTCACTCAAAACGGTCAGTATAGGTGGATGAAAGAATTTTCTTTTCCCAGATCGAATGAGTATTATTATGACAACTTTTTAAATTTTATCCCAGATCAAATCGTAATTAAAGATCGATTTCTGTTATATATTCCAAATTTAACCGTAGAAGGAAAAGTTGAAAGCAATTCAATTTTCTGTTTTTCGATTGAAGGCAAAGAATTATGGAAAACCTCTCTTCCAAAAAATCTAACAATTCCTAAATCCTATACACAGCTTAAGGATTCAACTTTTCTATATGCTTTGAGTGATTATGAGAGAGATCGAACTTATCTTCAAGCAATTGACCCCAACGGGAAATTAGTTTGGATGCGGGATATGATATCCAGATCTTCTACAGCTCCCATAACAGATGCTGACGATAATATCTATATCGGCGTTGGAGGCAGTTATAACACAGAAAGATACCTATATTCATTTGATAAAACTGGAAAAACGAGATGGTCAAAGAAGCAGAAAAATGCTTATGCAGAGTATGACACACCCCTGGTTTTGGGTTCAAATCAAAAGATTTATTATGGATGTGAACTTGAGAATATTCTATACTGCGTGGATGAGAAAACAAAGTAGCTTTTTGTTTTTTAGTTTTTGAAGGAGAAAGCGTATGAAAAAGTTTACTCAGATAATCGCTATATTTTTACTAATTTCTTTCTGCTTAGCTCCCTTTCCAAAAAGCATAGGAGTCCCAGAATCAACACATAGTATTGCTGGTTATGGACCGGTGTATGGGGAGCTGTTTTCCCCAAAAAGCATGCAGATTTTTGGAGACAAAGTATTTGTAATCGATGAATTTGGAGTTTCCTCGTTTGATATAGCAACCAGGCAGTTTATCAAAAGGTTTCCTGTGGATCTGGGGCGGGAAGACTTAGAGACAGGAGAAGAGCTCGTTGTATCAATGGACGACTCCCAAACATGGGTTGATTGGCTGCAAAATCCTGGCTCTTCGAATTTTCTTCGAAGGATTGTACCATTTGGCTCTGGAAATGTTTTTTATTACATTTTTGATTCACGTGCCAATAAAATAGACCTAAACATCGATTCAAACGGTTTGATTTATTTAATGGGCATGAAAGGAATCCAAGTTTACAATCCCGAAACAGGTGAACTGTTGCGAACGATCACCGTCCCGATTGTTGTACCGATCGAGGATCCTGCCACTGAAATGAATTATTTCACATCCAAGATTTATCAGGATAAATTGGTTGTACTTCAATCCTTTTATGTCAAATCTGAGGTAGGCAACAAGTCTTCTATCCAGATTTTTTCCCTAGAGGGTCAGCTTGAAAAAGTGATATCAGTCGAGTATGAAAGTCCTCATGATTTATTGGGATATGAAGATTTTACTTACCTTTCAGACATTAAGCTATATGCTTTCTGGAATATGGAATTTGTACGATGCACAAAGAGGGAAGGGCTTAATCCTGTATTTCTCTGTGACGAAACTGGCAAGGAAGTCAAAACAACGTGGGATAATGATCATGGAATGGTTCGCTTCCTGGAATATCAAGCCCCCAATCGGCTAGTATGTTGGGGTGGTGAGTCAACCTATCATAGGAATGCAGAAGGACTGGTTGAATTTTCCTATGAAAGAGACATTCCTTTTAATAACGGATTTATTTCTGATATTACAGTATCTGATAAAAGTCTGGGCATTATTACTACAAAGTTTGAAAATGAGATGTGGGATTACAAGGTGATGCTGATTCAAGGCGATACACAATATCAAATCGGCAGATCTCCCAATCGGGATGAACTTGTTTTTGCCTCCACCGCTTTTGCAGTAGATAAGGATGGAATTCTTTACCAGGCAAATATACCATATCCAGTCATCCATCAATTTAATCAGGATGGGATAACACAAAAGAACTTATCTTTTCCTGAAAAGTATACGCGAGATATTTACTTTCGTGAAATGGTTGTAGATGAAAAACAAAATTTATATATTGTTAAATTCGGAGCCTATGGCAATGCGATCTATCGATATTCCATTTCAACCGACACATGGCATGATGTTAGTATTGATCGAGAAGATGATTATAAACCAAAATTATGGTATTGCATGGCAGTATCCGAAGGTGATATTTATCTGCTGGACAGCGGTAAATTCCTTAACGATGGACCGTGCCTGACCGTTTTAAAGCCTGTAAAGAAATATTACATCGTGTATCAGCCAACCGAGATTGAGCTGAGTGATTCTCCTCCCATTAAATCAGCCAGTCCTCCCTTCTTCATCGGGTTTAAACTCACAGAAACAGAATACCAGTTTTTAGATTGCGCCAACCAGGAAATTTGGATCTATAGCCGATCTTTTGAAACCTTTCAAAATAGAATCAGATTACCCAAGAATGTACATAGCTTTTATTCTTCTTTTGATCTATATCCGGATGGAACATTCCTGGTAACGGATGCCATCCAAAACAAGTTTTTGCATCTATCCAAAACCGGGGAAGTCCTGGAAACTTTCGGAGAATCGGGAGCCATAGCCATCGGTACTACTAAGGAAGCCTATCAGATGGATCCGTATAAATTCAACGGTTTGTTTCGAGCCAAGATTGCCAATGGATACATCTATGCCAATGATTTGTTTAATTACCGGTTCCATATCTTCCCCATACCAGCTAGACCTTCCATTGAATGGTCGAATAAAGATATCAAGATGGATAAAGCTTCGGTGTTTGAAGATACTGAAGTAGAATTTTCTTTTAAAGAAACGACAAATCAAAAGATTCCATTTATCCTTTCATCCGCAACACCCTGGGTAAAAATCCAAAATCAAAATGGATATACTACCGATGAAAAAATTAAATTCATTATCCAGGGAAGCAAGCTCTTTCCCTGGGATTTCAATGCTGGTAAAATCCAGGTTTCTTTTCCTGATTTCCCTGAGCTAAATACTGATCTAAGAATCCTCATAGATTACGCCGTTGGCAATATTGTCAAAATTGCCATTGGTTCTGATAAAGCCATCCTGAATGATAAGGAAATCACCCTAGATACAGCTTCGATCCCATTACTTAAGAATGGTCGCACCTTTGTAGGTATAAGGTTTATGGGAGAGATTGTCTTTAGCAACAAAGCCATCATATCTTACGAACCTAAATCCCAAACCGTATTCTTTGAGCTTGGATCCAAGAAGATTGAACTGTATATCGGCAAACCATACGCTTTGGTAAATGGTGTAAAAGTAGCGCTGGATGCTCCGCCCTTTATCCAAAATGGTCGTACCTTCATCCCGCTTCGATTTGTAAGTGAGAATCTGGATGCATCCGTAGAATATGATGCTGGAACCCAAGCAACCACGATAACAATCATCTATCCGAAGAAAAATCCATAATATAAAGCTTTAAAAATATATCATTCGATATAAAATAAATATAATCTGATAGATCGGAGGTGGGGAAGTGAAAATGAGAAGACTTTTTTCGATCCTAGTCACAATGACCATTTTGTTTGGTGGATTCGTGCTAAAACCTGCCACATCAAATGCGATAACTAATTTTACCGTTGAGGTTTCACCAAAGATAACTGGTACAATCGCAGAGTATAAATTTCAATTTTCTCTAGAAAAAGAATTGCAGGTTCATCAGTATATTGAGTTTGTTTTTCCAAAAGGAACTGTCCTGACACCTCCCTTGCCAGAAGATCATGAGAAGAGAATTAAAAGACTAGCAGAGATGATAAATGCCATAAACTTTTGCCAAATCGGGCAAAGTTCATATCCAGAAAATCCATGCGCTGGACTCCCTTATATTACTTTTCAAAAGGATGGAACGATTTCGCTTAAGATAAATACTTGGATAAATCTTGATCCTACTAAAGAAAGTTATCGAGATATTTGCATTACGGTTTATAAAGAAGCTGGATTTACGAATCCATTGCTTCCAGGAGTTTACACTTATAAAATTAGGACCCAAGCTGAGGATAAACCATATGTCGAAAGTCAGTCAGTTGAGATTACAAAGAAACCAGAGCTTCCAGACACCATCAATGCCAATCTTTGGTTTTCCAATCTTGTCGAATACGAAGTAACGAATATGCTGATTCATATCCCCCTCGAAGTAACCGACCTTTGCTGTTTTGAACTGAAGTTGGATATTCCAAGCGATATCTTGGATATGACAGCCTATTTTAGCCAGGAGATACTGAAGAAAGAAGAACCGTTTGACTTTATCAAAGAGCATGTCTTTATCAACGGAAAATCATTGAAGGAAAGCAAAACCGGTGTAGCATTGATTGGCTTATCCCCTGCAGGTACCCGATTCTATTTTCAGGCTGTTCCGAGTGATAAAAATATCAAAGAATTGAATATTTTGTTCGATAAAGCCCTAAGAATCAAATTTTTAAAAGATGGTTTGTTGCATGTACCTTTCTCTACCATTTTTGTGAAAGCTGATGGAGTCAAAGAAGCCAAAGAGATAAAGCTGCTATTCCCAGATAATTACATTTTTCCGGAAGGATAAATGATACAAGGAGAAAATGGAAAAAAAGAGATTACGTTTTAGCAAGGCTGTATCCTTTGCGATTGAGTATATTTGTCGGTTTCCAAAGTATGTATTTCTGCCAATCTTAGGGATGTTATTGATTTCATTTCTCCAAAGTTATTTGAGCCATACCATTGAAATCCTAAAATATATACCCCGTGCAGATATGGTTGCAAAATCCATCCATTATTCAACGGGGGATATAGTGATCAGGATTGTATTTTCCTTCTCATTTATGTTTATCTCACTTTTGATTTCTTTCAGCATTTTTACTGGGTTCATGAGAATGATAAAGAAATGGCTGACACAAAAGGAAGAGCCTGCCTGGAAAGATTTTTTTGCCTGGGATTTTCCCTTGTTTGGAAAATATTTTGCAGTTTCTTTGGTTTTAATCATTCTAGGGATGATTGGTTTTTTCTTATTCATTATTCCAGGATTTGTCATATTAACCACTTATATTTTTGCCCCGTATGTGCTTATTGACAACAAAGGGGGCGTTCGCAGGTCTTTTGGCAGAAGCTCTGAACTCACAACGGGCGTTAAAGGATCAATCTTCTGGTTAATCCTGCTTTACATTCTTTTATTGGGTCCAAATTTTTATTTTAGTAATCAATATTCGGTTCATAATCGCGCAGATCTTTTACCCTACTTCATTATTTTCTTCCTGTTTAGTGCTGTGATTAGCCAAATATCCCAATTGCTGATGATTTACCTGTATTTTGACCTTGTTGCCCAGCAATCAAAACTGGATCAGCAAATGTACACCGAAGAAGAGCCTCTTCCACCCTTGCCACTGGAAATGCTGATGGATCAGAAATAGCTCAATCTGCTATCCGCCTATATGACCCAATCTCTCAAGGCGAGTTTACAGAATATTGGGCTTGAAAGGGGAATTATATGAAAGGATTTTCGGCTCGTGAAGCTTTCTCTTTTGCGTTTGTTACGCTCAAGAAACATGCCATAATCCTACTGATCCCCACTTTTATCATAAGCATCCTAAGTAATCTTGTTAGTTTTAGTATGGATAAAGATATGCCTCATAGTAAACAAATCCAGGATTTCTTCCTTAATTTCTTTTTTAACCAAGGTCATGTACCATACGGTTTGATGGTTACAATCCTTATGGCGATTGTTTTTATCTTCATTGTCATAAACATTAATATTGGGCAGATAAAAATCGGCATCAAAGCCTTTGATGGTAATGATGAAGCCCTTTCCTGGAATATTTACAACCAATTCGGCAAAGGCATCCTGAGTCGGTATATCCTGGGAAATATTGTAGTCGGATTGATCGTGTATTGCGGAATGCTCTTCTTTATCATACCCGGCTTCATTTTTTCATTGATGTATCTCTTTACACATTTTGTCTTGGTCGAAAAAAGGAGCAAGATAACTGAAGCTTTGGGTATCAGTAGCATGCTTACCAGCGGAATCAAATGGTCTTTGTTTGGATACGGTTTATTTGTCGCTTTTTTGACTTTGCTGATCCATTTACCGATTTATTTATGTAAGACCAGACTCGGTTTTTATTATTATCCGTTAAAAATAATTTTATCACCTCTGATTACAACGTTTTTTTTCTTAGCCAGTCTATATATTTACAAGAATATTTCTGAACAGGAGGAAAATCTGAAATCTCTGATTACAGAATCCGTTGAGCCTCTACCCCCCGAATTGGTGAGTATAGGAGTTAGGATTGGAGAGCTGGAAGAAAGTAAGAGCAAAAAATCGTCTGTAGAAATATTAAAAATCTTCCTGATCAGCCTTTTAGTCCTTTTTGTTGTATCCATCGGGTATAAGATAATACGATATAGCTTTGCGGATCCAAAACATATAAATGGAGATTCTAATTCACCAACCATAGAAAATAGAGCCTCTTTTCTCGTGAATCGGTGGTATTACCATTTTCATGATCCAAAACGGGGTGATTTTATTCTTTTCCCTGTTCCCACCAATCCAGAACAGACTTATGTGAAACGAATTATCGGCTTGCCAGGGGAGTCCATTGAATGGAAAGATTTCTATGTGATGGTGAACGGTGTACAGCTAGAGGAGCCTTATTTGTTTGATGAAAATTCTAATAAGGTTAAAAATACCAAACAGTTTCTTCCCGTACATTTAAAAAAGGATGAGTATTTTGTAATGGGCGATAATCGAACCATCAGCTTTGATAGTCGCTTTTTTGGACCCATAAAAAAGAGTTCCATTCTAGGAAAAGTATATCACGTTCACAATCCGCCGGAATGAATTTGTTTTGAGTATAAAAAGGGAGTAACGATTATGAAGAAAAAATTAAAAATTTTCACATTGCTTTTATGTGTTCTTTTTCTTTCAACATGTAATTCAACTACTAGCTCAACGATAATGAATCATGTTGATTTATATCGGTCATATGATAGTGGTGGAAGTCACTTGCTTCATATAGATAATAAGCTTGTTTTTCTAGGCTTGCCCTTTGTTCCCCATGAAGATATCAATCCAACCTATATTGATTTGAATGAATGCGATTTAAATGGGAAATTGTTGCTAAGTAAACAACTGAAGCTTTCCAAAGGGTATATCCCATATAATGATGTCAAAATTGCATCTAATTCTCGAAATCTTTTTATGGCGTATACGTATCGTTTGTCTGATAATGAAAGTTTATTTATAGCTAAATTAGAGAAGAATTATACAGTGGTTTGGACAAAACTTTTAAAACATACAGATCACCACATGAATATTTCTCGTATCTCTGCGAATGAGCTAGGCGACTTATTCTTAAGTGGAGAATGCTTTGACCCATCTAATGACACGACCAAATGCTACACCATCCAAATTGATGATAAGGAAAGAATCAAATATCAGGACGAGATGTTTATTAAATCACCTTCTTTTAAACCTGATGCTCTAAATCTTAGGTCTACAGTTGTTGATGATAGCGGAAATCTTTTTTTTGTAGGTTGGACCTTCTCAATTGGCAATTCAAATTGGGAAAACGCTTTAGGATTCCTGGGGAAGATAAATAGTAGTGGAAAGCTTGAATACCTTAAAGGCATCTCAAAATCAAAGCAAACCGGTATAACCCAATTTAGGGAAGTATATCTAATGCCAAATAACCATTTATTAATAATGGGGAGTGATGGATTTAATGGCATTTTTTTCTTTGAATTCAACCGAGAAGGTGAATTTATCAGAGCAATCAATTTGATAGGGAGTCAGAGTAAGTTCATTATACCTGAAGTATTGTTACATAATGAAAATATCTTGTTAGCCCAAATCATAGATGGGGCAAAGGAAGATGATTTCGATGAATTCACTCTTATTTCCTTACTGTGGGATTCTAAGAATCCAGTAATAATCAACTCCAAACAATCCTATCTTGGACTAGCTACTCTCTATGAAGACTACATTCTTGAGCCATATCAGAAAGGGGAAACTTCATTTTATTCTATGTATCAAACCAAACAACTTCAAATTCTCCTTTTAGGCTTTACCTCTTCTGGCGAATTAGTAACTAGCGGTATAAAAAAGAAAGTGGTGGAGCTTCCTCTAAAATGTATAGATGTATCGAAGGAAATCATGGCAGAAGATTGGTTATTAAACGGCAATATTGTTAGAAAGAAAATGAATTTTGAATCAAAAAACATTGAAAATTTGTTGACATGTATAAACTATCCTTAAATCGAAACGTTCCAAGTTGTGATGATTTACCTTTATTTTGATCTTTCAAAACAGCAGGACGCGATCGACAAGCAGAGCCTTCTTAAAGAAGAGCCTCTACCACCCTTGCCACTAGAAGTATTAATGAATAAGGAATAACGGAAGTAAAATTACACAAGCTCTTTGCGTTAACCTAATCAATAAGAAAGGATAAGTTGATTATAAAAGATCGATTTGTCGTTGAATCAATCCATTTAATTCAATAATCAACTTGGCTTTAGCCCAATCTTTTTGTGATTCCGTCAATATCTCTCCCAGCCCCGACAAAACAGTATTAGGTTTTATGACAGAAATGTATTCCAGTAATTGTATAAAGAAATCTTTCGGTTCTTTTTCGGTATATTTCTTAATCAAATCGTAATTAACCTCCGCAGCATAAGGTGAATTAAGAAAATAATGAATATCAAACAAATCGCGATTGGCCAAACTTTTTCGTGCCATGACTGCGATTAATTTATGAGCGATCATATCTTCCACGGCCATTACTCGAATGGAAACACCATAAAAGGGAATCAAGGTATATCGATTGGATGAGCTATCCCTTGTCGATATCTCTACCTTCACATGCGACAGATTGTTGCCATAACTTATTGCCCAAAACAGGGTATTATATTTCAAGCATTGATCGGTTATTTTATATTTCTCTGACAACAATTTTGTTAGCTTCTCAAATATTTTTTCTTTATTTGAATTCTTGGGATCAGGTTTGACTAAATCAAAATCAAGATCAACCGAAAAACGCGGTAATTCGTAAAATAGCATGGCAGCTGTTCCACCTTTGAAGCCTAGAACTGCTGACAAACCTGTATCTTTGTAAATGTCCAAAAGAATGTTGGTCATGACGATTTTATGTTTGGCAATATCAAGAGTTTTCATTTTTTGTTTTTCCTAATAAATTCATTAATAATCTGATTGTTTCGATAAACTGTTCGGTTTATAGTTTTCAACAAACTCCAATCGATTTGCCTTAAATTATCGAAATATTCGTCGCCATCCAGATAAATTTTATCACACAGGGCTCTCTCCGGACTTGCTTTGTTCACCCTGTCTTTCAAAAGGATGCCAAACGGGTTCAATAAAAACTCATCCTTTATCTTTCTGTAAATATATTTTTGTCGGTCGATAACAATGGTTTGACAGCGATTGGAAACGGCATAGATTGATTCATACGGCTGGAAAACAATCCCTGCTTCTTGAAAGATTGTATACAGGCTGATGTAGGATGGCGTTCGATACTTATTTGCTAATTCCTGTCTACTGTATGAACCGTTAAAGGCATATATCCCTCTGGATACTCGAATTAAATTTTTACTTTTAATGGCATATTTTAGAGCTGAATACAACTTTTGTCCGTAATATTGGTCGGTCAATGAGGAAATTTCCGGCATAGTAAATATCGTTTGTTTTCCGCGATACATCGATAAACTTTTTAGCAATGTCATATAACACCCAACTGTAAATTATTTACAGTTCTATGCTACAACAATTTAGAACAAAAGTCAAAATTTAGAGCTCAAATAATAGATAAAAAATTTGTTACTCTCCGATAAGCATCTGTCCATCCACATGTCGATCCGTCTCCAGGTGGTGTTGTTATTGGTTTACCAAAGTTCATTAAATCTGGATTTTTGCTACTTGCCAATGCATCCCATCCTCCATGCGCAAAACATCTATTAATACATGTTCTTTCTCTGCCTTCATCGCTACCGCACAGCCCTACTTCATCACAGGGACTGCAAGAAGTAACTCCGGTTCCATCCGGGGTTACGGTTACCGTATAGCCATCGGTAATATCTTTGATAATGCCTGGTTGCCGGGGAAATACTATTTCTTCACCAGCCCAAGGTTTGGGGAGAGTGAAATCTCCTCCCTTTGCTCCATTAAAGATGGGAAGCTCTATTTCATCCGGATTCCAGATCGCATTTCGGATACCGGTCGCCGAATTATACGAAGCCGATAAGGCGGGACTGCCGGTTGCGTTCGTTAGCAAGGATAGATTACCGCAGGGATCGTAACTAACGAATAACTCTCCTGCATACGTTCCCCCAAAGTTTTCCGTAGGGGTATAACTCATGGAGAGAATCGTACCAGAGGGATCGGTTGTATAATCCTGGGTAAGGAGTACTTGATTACTGGCACTCTTCACCACCCCCTTTTCCAAGCCATGAGGCCCAATCTTTCCTATCGATCAAATGGGACGATTAAAATGGTTCCCCATATAGCCTTCACCTCAGTCACTTCCGTTAATGGGGTGTCTAGATTGTCAGTTCCCTCGCCTCTATTAGTCCCTATAACACTACACAATTTTTGTCTATGCAGAAAGCAGACAAATTATACCTATAATGATTGTAATTATTCCTAGGATAATAATTATTGGATGTAAGTGGATTTTTAAAAAAAAGTAATTCAATACAAAAAAAAATGAAATTAATATAGACAACAAAAGGATAATATTCATTACCAATCTTTTCATCATGTAATTTTTAACCTCCCATCTATCAGATTACTTTAATAATCCTTGCACTTCCACCGACATTTAATATCCTGTTCAGCGCATGTGCCAAATGCTGCAAAAGCATCTAACATTGACACTTTTCCATACATTCATTAAATTTTTTATCTGGATCTACGCACGTTCCCACTTCATCACAGGGACTGCTGGAAGTAACTCCGGTTCCATCCGGGGTTACGGTAACGGAAATTCCATCGGTTACTGTGATACCAGACCTCGGAGTAGGATGATCGGGAATTTCGGCCCATCCGTCTCAGGGATCTTTGATGGTTAAGTTCCCTCCCTTTCCTCCAATAAAGATCGGAATTTCAATCTCATCTGGATTCCAGATCGCATTTCGGATACCGGTTGCGGAATTATAAGAAGCGGATAAGGCGGGACTGCCGGTTGCGTTCGTTAGCAAGGATAGATTACCGCAGGGATCGTAACTAACGAATAACTCTCCTGTATACGTTCCCTCAAAGTTTTCCGTGGGAGTATAACTCATCGAGAGAATGTTCCCTGAGGAGTCGGTTGTATAATCCTGGGTGAGGAGTACTTGATTACCGGCACTCTTCACAACACCCTTCTCCAGTCCATGGGGTCCAATCTTTCTTATCGATCAAATGAAACGATTAAAAGGGATCCCCATAAAGCATTCACCTCAGTCACTTCCGTTCATGGAATGTCAGATAAGTTACCCCGTCCCCTTGACACGTTTAAAAGTGGATTAATCATCCCTGATTTGTTGATAAGTAATTCCTGGTGATTGACTGATCCGAATAAGTTTTTTATTTAAAATGAAAATGATGCAGGCATTATAAGAATAACGAAGATAAAAAAGCAAACAAATAATATATTCAAAAAACACAGGAGAAATCATATTTGATAAAAAATTATTCTTATATGTATTCATAAATATCAAACCAATAAGAGTTATGAGAAGTCCAACATTCAGAATAATAATTGGATTCTTAAATTTGGTTTTCTTTTTTGTTTCCATATTCATTTGATCTTTTTCTTCTGAACTTAGGTCTAATAAAGCATTGTGGTAATATTCTTGAATTACCTTATCTTTTTTTGATGAAATTATTAAGATGTTAGTAATCAACAGCAACACCTTTAAGTCTGTATCGAAATAACAAAAATCTTTTTTATTAAGGACGGTCATTGCTTTTAATAGAAGATCTCTAAATGGCAATGGAACAAAAACATATATCGTCATGAAAAGGGTTAGCGATATACACGATAAGATTATAAAGATGAGAGATATCGTTGATTCATCAAATCTATAAGAAAAAATAGCAAAAATAGTTGTCATAAAAAAGAAGAACGACATAAGTATTCCCCAAATCAATACTTTTTTCCCAACATTCATTTCTATTTCCTTATTGGTCAATTATAATCCCTCCAATTTATATATCGAACGGAAGAACCGATTACGCTACAGAGCCAGTAAAAATAAGTTAAAAAAGCAATATGAAAATATTAACTTATTTTAGCGCAAGAACCGGGAAGCGAACCCGAAATACATTTTTTCAAAGTTGAGAAAATGATACATAACTCTTGAGGATTTAAATTTTTTGGAATAATATTCTACTCTTAATTTTAACAAAGATATAATGAAACACCAAGACTCGAACATCTCCCGCATTATTTAACATAAATTTGAATCCTCGCTTTAAGCAGTTAATCAGTTATAAAAATAATTTTAACCTTCTTGTTTTTTAACTTTATCATAACAAAGAATTAAATGATTAATACAAGTACCAACCTGCCATGCGTAATAAAATGCTGTTACCCAACCAAGAAATTTAGCTAAAGTTGATTTTAAGGCCAAAGCTGCAGCAGATAAAATTGATGCAGTTGTTCCTCCTGCTAATAAACCTAGTCCATCACTGATTGTTCCTGAGGTCATTGATGGATCTTGAATACCAATTCTTGCTAAAATAAGTAAAAACAAAGTAATAATAGCTGGCGCACCAGAAACATTCCACAGGCAGTTTTTTAAATCTATCCAACAGCCTTTTGTTGTTTTTCTTGTTGACAGAGTTTTCGGATCATTAGTGTTGTTGCTGTTATGCCCATGGTCAATGACAAGTATTACTGGAAAGTCACCTTTGTTTACGCATGGGATTACTCCATCGAAACAACACCCAATACAATTTGGATCCTTCATACAATCTGCCATGCAAGGCATACTTTCAAGAGCACCACAAAGTTTTGCTCCACCACCTCCCGAACAGCCACCTGTGCAGGAGCTTGTAAGCGAAATACTGGGAGCTACAATGCCTATCGTTGGAAATGTATTTAAAACGTTTATCGTATAATAGCTGGCAACATCAGCTGGTGATCCGGTATTGCTAATTACGATTGCTCCATCATTCCATGGTTTACTGAAAGAAAAACATTCTCGGATCCCCCCTTGTTTGAATAGATTGATAATGTTGTTGGGATTCCATTCATTTATTATGTTTGAGGAATTAATGTCGTATAGGTAGGATAAAACAGGATCTCCGGAGGAGTCCGTTAACAAAGCTGTGTTTCCAAACGTATCATAATGATAGAACACCTCGCCCGAAAACCCTTCTTGACCAGTACCGGGTGTATTGGTCATAGAAAGAATACGACCTGTGAAATCGGGAGAATATTTTTGGGTTAATAGAACCTGATTGTTCGAATCTTTTAAAATACCACGCTCTAATCCAAAAGGTCCATACACAAAATTCCACGAATTGATGGTAAAGCCGCCTTCACTTTTTACGATTTGTTTTATCTGGTTCAAATCGTTATAGGACAAATAATAGGAAGTTGTTGTTCCATTATTGTTTAGGGATACATTTGTAATTCGATCTCGATCGTCCCACGTGAATGAGATTGTTTTATTATTTGGATAGGATATTGAGGTTAGCCTACCTCTTCCGGAAGTCTCATAAGTATAGGAAGCTGTTCCTTGACTATTTGGGTATGTAATGTCATCGATCCGATTTTGTGAATCATAGGTAAAAGAATATGTTCCCAGATCCGAATATTCCATGGTAGTTAAATTTCCGACAGAATTATCATAAGCAAAGTCAATCGTTCGGCTATTGGAGGAGTACTCCAAAGATTCTAATCTGTGGGTTGTCGAATCATAGGTTATGGTATTTGATTCTGTAAAGTCATTGGGAGACGCATGAACCGTATAATCATATCCAGTTCTTTGGTCCGATGAGTAGGTCGAATCTACGGACAATTCTTCCGTTTGATCAATAGAAACGGTAATTTGATCTAATATTTTATTTGCATAAGTCTGAGACAGTACTGTATCATTCGGGTTTACAATTTCGCTCAGAGTTCCGTCGGTGTTCCAGGAATAATCAAAGGTTAATGATTTATTGGTTTCCGTAACCGAGGCCATTCTGTGCTGTTGGTTGTAATCAAAGGAATAACTGCCAATCCCGCCAGAACCTGAAATGGTATACGGTAAACCAAGGACTTTGGATCCAGGAGTATCGGGACCGCCATAGGAAATTGAACAGGAATTGCTAGCACCATCATTCCAGATTGTTTTGTTTCCTAGTTTGTCGTAATTCCAGGAGAATGAATTTTTCTCCGAAAGAAATCCATCAGGATTATAAGACCAGGAGTCCGAGCTGCTTCCCACGTAGGAAGCGTAAGTTTTTTGTCCTAAAGAATTATAGGAATAGGTTCCATAGGGATTTCCGACTAAATTGCCATTAATGCTATATGCATAAGTCATTGCTCCTTTAATCGGATCGGTTATTTGCGTAATGGCACCCAATGCATCGTAAATGTATGCATAGGTTCCAATCCCCTCAATCTCTTCTTCAGTCACGCGTGAGTTTAGATCATAGGTATATGTCAATTCTCTTCCGACTGGATCGGTTATTGTGTCAATTCGTCCAAAGGAGTCTTGTGTATAATCTGTTGTTTGGTCTAGATAATCGGTTGATTCATGAATCCCGCCATCCAAATAATAGGAATAAGTACTCGTATGTCCCATCGAATCGGTCGAGGAATGAGGATTTGGGTTGTAGGAAAGAAAGCATCCGCTTTCCCCTGATATCCCACTCGATGGTTTGGTTCCATTTATGCTGTTGGGGTGAAGGTACGAAGTTGAATCGATTGTATACGAATATGAAACGCCTGTGCTGCATCCAGATTCTAAAGTGCTTCCCGTAGATTCCCCATTTGCTCCAAAAGATTGAGATGTAGTTTCATCTGTCGTATCATCGCTTGTATCCGTCTGCAGATTCAAAGCATTATATGTGATGGTTTGATTGCTCAACATTTTTATTCCTGTAGTGCCATCATATACTTGATAGCTAGCAACAAATCCGTTGTTGTTGTATGAGTAGGTAGTATCATTTCCCTCAAAATCGGAAGTAATTGTTAAATCTCCTGTGTAAGGATTGTAAAACATCGAAGTTGTTTTAGTTCCGTTTGTCGAATCTGACGTTATTTCAACTGGTTGTTTGTCAGAATTATATTCAATTGTTGTTTCATGCCCTAAGGGATCCGTAATAGAGGATGGATTGTAAGGGGCATTTTGGTCTGTGTATTCGAATATCGTTGTTGCCCAACTGTTTGTACCGATTTTATCTTGAGCCTGCATTACCTTGCCATCTATAGTTGCAGAAGAATAAGAGAATTGTTGAACGAATTGCCCTGCTGTGACGCTTGGGTAGGTGATTTCCGTTATATGTCCAACGGTATCATATGTTATTGCCTTTGCATAATTGTACGAGTCTATTAAACTGCTGATTAATCCGAGTTGATTATAGGTATATATTGTTTTGATTTCCGATCCACCCGTCCCCATAGATATTTTTTCCACATGACCGGAAGCATCGTTGAACCAATAATAAGTTTCATGCGCTGCTCCATCGGTCACGGTGGTTTTTTTGTCATACCCATCCTCATCTTCTTCGTAGGTGAAAGAAGTGGTGGCAGAATTTTCGGTTGGCTGTACATGGGTAGCGATTTTTCCGGTTTGATAGCCAGTGGTATGATACGTTAGGGTATATTCATATCCTTCAAAATCCGTTTGGCTGATCATTTTATGATATTGATCATACGCAAAGGTAGTATGGATATCTGGATTGGGATTTTCATTGGAAGGTTGTTGGATTTCATCCAAATGATTTCCGTCCTGAGAATAGGTAAAGCTCCAGGTATTCCCCACAACATCTTCAACGGAGGCTAGCTTCCCCCCGGTGCTCCAGGTCAGGGTAATCGCCCGGGAAGATAAATCATCGGTCAGGGTGATGGGCCTCCCCGATCCATCGTACCCAATATCCAATTGCCCGCCCGTTCTGGCAGTGAGCTGGGTTAGTTTGCCAGCAGAATTGTAGGTGGAGATTTCCCCGGATAGGGAATGAAGCGTATAGGTATCGTCCTGATTTTTAACTAACACTCCACAAAAACTCTTTGGATTCAGATAGACAGAATTGGTAGAATCCCAATCAAAGAGGAGTTTGGCTCCATTGGCAGTAACAAGGGTAATATCATGGGTTTGGGAGTCCTCTGACAGGCAGGAATGTAAATTGGAAGTCCATCCTTTTCCCATCCCAATATCTAAGGAAGCATTGAAGGAGGAATAGGAAAGAGTAAAGGTTAGAGGTAGCAATGTCCCTGGAATCTGGATCAGATTGGCCTGACAGACAAATCCCCCATTCTGCAGATCAAAGATCATCTGGGTCCACCGAGACGTCGGATAATAGACATACTCGTTGGCAAAGCCTTTGACTCCGGCATAAACCGAGCCCTCATCTGTGAGTCCCGTCATAAAGTACCGGGATGTCCAGAAGGTAGGGGAACTGATGGCACGGCAAAATTCAGCAGGAATGGATATAGTGAAGAACATTAAAAGCACTAATAAACAAGAAACACAGAAACGATTCATGGTTCCAGAACTCTTAAAACTTCTCATAACCCACTCCTTTAAATTGTATTTGTGAGTCTCTTGTGTAGCACATAACTACTGCAGTCTCACCTTAGAGTGATATATAATACATGAATAAAAAAAAGTCAAGTTAATTAAAAACAATTATTTATATTCATTTGCTTGATATATGTTAATAATTATTTATTATTAGCAATGATTTTGAAACACAAGGAGGTTGTTATGATTATTAATCCACTTTCAGAGGGTGTCACTCATATTGTTTCTGAGTTTCATGAATTAGAATGGCAAGGTTCTCGGTTTATCCCAGCCTTTTTTATCTCTGTAGTTCTGACAATAACATTAATTTTAATATCTCTTCTTTGGCCTTATGGCCTGCTAGCAGTGATTGAGGATATGATGAGAATGCTGATGAGAGATACGATTGCGAAAATGAAAGGCGAGAGCTTAGCAGTTAATATGGGTTACACAATCACTTTAGGTTTTTTCTTTTTCATTTGGTTACCTTTTGCTTTATTATGCTTACCTGTCTATATTTTGGGCGGTATAGGCAAACTATTCCTGAATTCATAATGAATTATTTTTGTTTAAAATATTAAATTCGCTACATCATACCTAAAAAGGATAATTGTGTGAATTCACATGAAGCCCCTGGTCAGATGGCTGGTTATTTGTATCAAACCTTAATTGCTCTAATCAAATTGCTAGATGATAAAAATCAAGACGCTAAGATCTGTATAGAAAAATTTGATGACATAACTTTTTTTGAAAAAGAAGAACCGAGAATATTAATACAAACTAAACATCAGATCAATAAAAAAGGGAATCTGACAAATACTAGTGTAGATCTTTGGAGGACTATAAATAGTTGGTGTGACACAATTGAAAAATTAGGCGACAGTTTCGAAGAAACTACATTTATCATTATTACAACAGCTAGAGCAAAAGAGGGATCTGCAGCTTATTATTTAAAAGACGAATTTAGAAATCCTACTGAAACTTTGAAACAGCTAGAAGAAGTAGCAAAAAGTGCTAGTGAAGCTACTAATGAAAAATTTTATAAAACATTTTTAAATCTAGATCCTCAGAAGCGGAAAAAAATAGTAAGTAAAATTAAAATTTTTGATGACTCTATACAAATCAATGGTGTTTATGATGTTTTAAAGGAAAAATTAAGATTTGGAACTCTTCCAGGCTTTGAAGACAAAGTATGTGAAAAACTGGAAGGGTGGTGGATTAGAAAAGTTATTGATTGTCTTAGCATTATTTCTCCTGTTTTCATTAGTCAACTGCAATTACGGCAAAAAGTGTATGATATCATGAGTGAATTTAAACCCGATTCTTTACCAATTGATGTCGATCCTTATAAAGAACCATCAAATGAAGATTTATCAATTTTAAATGTGTATGAAAAACTTTTTATTCATCAATTATATTTAATAAATGTTTCTGAAGATAGGTTAAAACGTGCTATAAGAGAGTATTATCATGCATATCAACAAAGAGCAAAATGGGTCCGTGAGGAGCTTTTATTTATTGATGAATTAGAAAATTATGAGACTAAATTAGTTGATGAATGGAATCGATTATTCTTAATTATGCAGGAAGAATTGATAGATTATGGTGATCAATTAACTGATCAAGAAAAATCAATTAAAGGAAAAGCGTTATTTAACCAAATCGAAGATTTGGAAATATATATTAGAGAGCAAGTGACGCAACCTTTTATTATGAGAGGAAGTTATCATGAATTAGCGAATAAATTAACAGTTGGATGGCATTTAGATTTTGAAGAAAGATTATATCATCTTTTGAAAGGTGATCCCAATGAAACCTTGGAAAACTAGATCACCAGAAATTGCACATCTTCTTAATCCAGCTTTTTGCGAAAGTACAATTTATAATGTAATTTTTTCATATCAAAAAGAAGCCAAAAAATCGCTGCCATTTCCTCTTGTATACTTAATACTACCAATTCTTCTTCATAAAAACACTCGAGGAAGAATTAATTCACATACTCATTTAAAAGTATGGATTCAAAATAATCCCGATGTGCTGATCCAATTTTCAATACGAGCAAGAAGTCTCGTAAAAATAACCAATGAAGCAATTGAATTTCTACTACAGAATCAAATTATTAATTTTAATGGATCTAATTTAGAAATTCAAAAGACTCTGCCCTCTTCAAAACTAAAAAGCTGTTTAGACGAAGAAATGCAAGAATGTTTTTTAAAAGCTGAACATGTTGGCAAATGGTTTGCTAGGAGTGGAGCTATTGAAAATGTTTATGTAGCTTGGGGGGTTAAGCCATAATGCAAATACTCGAAATAATATTATATGGAAAGAATGGATTGATTCGTAAACTACACTTTGCTAAAGGGAGAGTAAATATTATTTCTGGTAAATCCAAAACAGGTAAATCTGTCATTGGAGATATTATCGATTATTGTTTTGGCGGTGACAATTGCTATATTGCTGAGGGAGTTGTTAGAAAAGCTGTTAATTGGTACGGATTGCTATTAGAACATAATAGTGAATATATCTTTGTAGCAAGAGAAACTCCCCCATCTGGACAAACATCCTCTGGCAAATGCAGGTACAAAGTTGGACTAAAAGAAGCTCCCGTGGATATAAATCTTACTGCACCAATTGATACCGTAGGTCTTGAAAAGCTACTTTCTAGTAAGATTGGAATTACCGAGAATTTGTACATCCCTCCCTTTGGACAAACTCGACTGCCACTAGAAGCAAATATAAGACATTCATTATTTTACTGTATACAAAATCAAGATGAAATCGCAGCTCAGAAGATTCTCTTTCACAGGCAATCAGATAGTTTTATGATGCAAGCAATAAAAGATACAATCCCATACTTTTTTGGAATTGTTAACCAAGATACTATAGCTCTTGAAGCAGAAAGAAATCGGCTAAAACGACAAACAGCAATAATTAAGCGGAGTATTGATGAAATTAACTATTTAAAAGGAAGTGGAATGAAACGTGCAGAATCTCTATTAGCTGAAGCCTACGAAGTTGGAATACTACCTAAGAGCGCTTTAGTTGACAAGAACGACTACAACGATATTAAGGGTGCTCTATTTTCTGCCCTCAATTGGAAGCCTATAGATATACAAATATCTGGTTTGAGTATAATATCGAGTTTGCAAGACCAGCTAAAACAATATGAAGATGATTTTAATAAAATTAGCATGGATATAAAGGATGCAAATGAATTTTTTAGTGAAACAAAAAGTTACGAAATAGAAATACAACATCAAAAGAACAGATTGGAGTCTATTGACTTATTTGAACAATTAGATATAGACCCAAATCTATGTCCATTTTGTTTAAAGCATTTATCAGAGCCCTTACCGACAGCAAATGACATAAGAAAATCGATATCCCAATTATCAGAAAATCTATCTGATGCAACAAAAGATCGACCAAAGCTGAGAAAACATATCGATACTATGTTAGAAAAGCAACAATTATTGCGAGAACATATTTCTTCTACTAAAGTAAAAATTAATGCAATTTACAATGAAAACGAAGAAGCTTTTGCACTTAAAGACTTAAATACTAGACGGGCAAGAGTTGTTGGTCGAATTAGCTTATGGTTGGAGAGTGTAGTAATTTCGGATAACCTAACTAATGAAAAAGAAGAATTAATTGCTTTAGGACAAAGAATGAGAGATATAGATTCAATACTTAGTAAAAATCAGATTGAAGAAAAAAAACAATCTGTTATTAGCAGGCTTATGTTTGATATGAGTAAATGGGCTAAAGAATTGCAATTAGAACATAGCGAGTATCCATATAGGCTTGATTTAAATAAAGTAACTGTAATCGTTGATAAAGATAGACCTGTTCCATTGCAACAGTTGGGTAGCGGTGCAAATTGGTTAGGGTGCCATTAATTACTTTATTTGCACTTCATAAATTTTTTATTAAAAACAATAGTCCTGTGCCTAGGTTCCTTTTTATTGATCAACCTTCGCAGGTCTTTTTCCCACCAGAAATTTTGAATGAAAATGCAGATAGCCAAGAAGTAAGAAATATATACAAATTTATTTTCAGCCGTGTAAAAGAGCTTTCACCTGATTTACAGGTAATCATTGTTGATCATGCCGATATTCAAGAGAATTACTTTCAGGATGCAATAATAGAAAAATGGTGGGACGATACCACAAAATTAATTCCATCAGAGTGGGAATATTTCTAAATGCTGAATTTTTTCTTTCTAGTTGGATAACAATTGCCTATTTAATTAAGTTATAAAAATAATACCTCCATCCATTTTTCTTATGAGGTAGACTTATTTTGTAACATTGCTGTAAACAATCTAAAAAATCTTTAAATTTTTTTGATTTCCTTTGGCAATCCAGCACGGACTGATTGACTAACGGCCACAGTATAGATTTCTGCGTCAGATGCGGTGGGCTTAATGTTTGTTCCCGAGTCGAACAGTTTTGTCCAGATCTCCCGTGATTGTCAGCCCGATGGTGCAATATCCAGCTTGATCAACTGATGTAATAATGTTTTTCCTCCTTCCGTTTCAATTTAGCCTACACACTATAACAAGACACACATAAGAGGCATTTTTGTTACAGGGAACAGAACTCACCAAGCACATCGATCAAATCCTTTTTCTTCTGCTTTTTCGAGAGTATAAGGAGTAAAGGTAACAACATGATGATGTTTAATTTCATTAGCTCTGTTATATTTTTAGAGCTTTAACTAAACCAATGTGTATAGAATAATATTTTCCTGTTATAACTTGTGAGTTGATATTATGCCTATTTCTTTCTTCATATGCCCATTGAATTTTTTTAGTTTTCTTTTCATACATATATCCTATAAAGTTATTTTTATATAACAATTGCAGAAAGTCATCTGCAGTAATCTTTCCTAACCTACTGTTTTCATTGCTTGTCTTAATGTCTTTATGAAAAGCTTTGTATGAGTTTAGATATTCATCATAACTAAATTCTTGTTGATTTATATTGGAAAAAAAGTGAATAATCGTATTAATTTCATCTGAACAAAACTGGAAAGCTAATTGCTTTTTAATTGATTCTAATAAGTAGGTTGAGTAATTTTGTTGAACATTTTGATCAAACAAAATTTCTTTTGAAAATATTATTTTTTTACTCTCTTCTTCTTTGGTTTTAATAAGTTCTTGTTGAATATGCATCATTTTAAGAATATCTCTTGGATTGTTGTAAGAATATTTCTGGAACCAATAAAATGATGGTTGCTCATTATTTGTTTCAATATCTTTTTTCGTCCAAGGAAAATAGTGATCCCATGCTAAACCCATAGAAATATTTATTCTTTCTAGTTTTGTTAATTCAGAAATTGGTTGATGGCTTAATAAATTGTCAATTACATTATAAAGACCTGTATCCTTGTAATTTTCCATTTTTTTCCATTTTAATATTACAGAATTATCACTTACTTTAGTGTCAGCCTCAGGAATATCCATGAGCTCAAACAATAATGTATTTGTAATTAATACTACTTTTATTTTTCTTGCTTTTTCATCTTTCGAAAAAAAGTCTTTATTTAATTGCCATATAACCTGTCCAAGATCCCTTAGAATTGTTAGATATTCATCGGTGTTAATTTCATCTGAAATCTTATTATCTAATCCGTCAATAAATAAAATATGTTTAATTTTTAATTTGTAACTTCCAACAATTTTACTAAATTGCCTTTCTAGTCTTGTTAAATTACTTTGATATAGTGCTAAATGAGTTGTAGTTTTAAATATAAAACCTAATGCTAGTGTAATATATTTCATTATTGGATTTAATGTTATGTTTTGCTCTTTGGTTTGTTCAATATTATTAATAAATTCAGGCGAAAGAGCTGTATCTTCATAATTTTTGATTAGTTTTTTGATTTGTCTATATTTGAGTTGTACCATAAAGTTTTTTTTATTTAATTCTTCAATTTTTATTCTTTCAGCTAAATTCTTAAGTAGGATAACTTTCCAAATAGTTTTATAATCTGATATTGGTAAATTTCCAGTTTTTTTTATGAAATAAAACTTCATAAAATCTGTATTTCTAATATTTATATGATATGAATAAGCTCGTTTGTCAGGGTGACTATTTAAATACAATGAATAAGCTGTCTTTCCGGTTCCTTTCTCCCCAAGTAAAAAATAGATATTTGTTTTTAATAGATCATCAAGAGAAGGTGTTGCTGTCAATGTAAATATTTTGTTTAATCTTTCTTCATTTCCTATATATGTTTCTGCGTCTATTGCTCCTAAGTCTAATTCTGTAGCTTTCAAGTTTATTCCATAATTAGAAGTAATTTTAATTAATTCTTTCAATTCTTTTTCTGTTGGAATTAAAAAACTGTAATCAAAAATTGGTTTTTTTGTATTCTCTTTAATTATTTTATCTGATTCAAATTTATAATTCCATACTCTGCTATCTTTCCAGTTTTCCGGAAAACCAATTTTATTTATAGATACATCTGCGTATTCAGATAAATTAATTAATTCATATAACCTTAAAGTCCATTCACTTTTTGGATTAATTATCTTTACCATATAGTGCAATATCGTTAATATCCCAAATAAACTTTTTTGATAATCACTCAATGCCATATCAACTGGCTTATGCCATATTTCTTCATTTTTTGGAAAGCTAGGGAAAATATTAAATTCTTTATTCCATAAAGGAGAGTGATGTGTGCAAATATTTCTTACAACAACAAGTGAATGGAGCCAAGTCGTTAGAATACTAGAATTAATTCCATATATTTGAGCAATATTATCCCTTATTTCCGTATTCGTATATTTGTAAAATAGAGATAATGTAGTAAAAGTTATTCCTTCAAAAGCCATCCAGATAGGAAGATCAATTAACGGAATTTTTTCTTTTGTTTTTTTATTGATTCTTTCTGAATAACATATATTGCCATACCTGTCTAGTGCTTTGTGGTAATTTCCATATTTTTCTCGAAAATGTAAAACAAATTTCTCATTATACCTTTGGTCTATTTCATTTCTGATACGATCAATTAATTTATAAATTTCCTCAGCATTTTTGGATGTTATTGCGTAATTTTCTGTTTTTAAATAATCGAAAGGTTCATGTTCTAATGAAAAGAAATTTATTATTTGTGCCCTAATAGCAATTTCAACTCTTTCAATAGCGTCTAATACTATTATTCTCATTCGTCGATCAAAACCATAATGATGCCATATAGTTTCAAGGGTGGTTCCTTTAAAAAAATTACGCGGATCACCACGAAATTGAAAAGCTTCAAAATAAGTTTTTAACCGATAGTAACTAACGGTTGATAAACAATGATAAAGAAACTTTTTTTCATTTTCATCTTTGATTATTAGTCCTTTTTTAATAAGGATTTCGATAAGTTTATCGATAGGCAAAAACGGTTCTTCAAATTTTACCATCTTTATTCACCACTTCCCTTAAAAAACCCACCGGTATTCGCATTGCTAAGAGGCGCGGTGGGCATATTACTGTAGTATATATGTGAATAATATGAAACGCAAATAAATTTTGAATAATTTTTTGATTTGCTATTTTACTTTTAAAAACAAAACCCACCGGTATTCGCATTGCTAAGAGGCGCGGTGGGCATATTAAGTTTAAATATACATGAAATAATATGAAACGCAAATAAATTTTGAATAATTTTTTGATTTGCTATTTTACTTTTAAAAACAAAACCCACCGGTATTCGCATTGCTAAGAGGCGCGGTGGGCATATTAAGTTTAAATATACATGAAATAATATGAAACGCAAATAAAGGTTTCAAGTAGATTTTTTGATGAGGCAACACGTAAATTTTGAATAATTTTTTGATTTGCTATTTTACTTTTAAAAACAAAACCCACCGGTATTCGCATTGCTAAGAGGCGCGGTGGGCATATAAAATAATTGTATCCAAAAATACATGAAAAAGGGACCTGGACAAATGACTCAGACGAAGAATCGGGATGCATTGCTGATAGTCCTATTCTGTCCAACTCTCTTACTGATACTTCAACATAGAAGAAAGCTGTATTAATCAACCTTCATTTTCTTGATAAATTGTTATAAGATCGTTAAGTTCTCCCTTTTGTCTGATGAATTTGACTTATTCTTATTGCACTTTTGTAAGCAATCTAATAAATCATTAAGTTTTTTTGATTTCCTTTGGCATATATCCTGACAATCAACACTTGTGCAAATGTTTGACTCTGTGTGTTTCTTCATAAATATTTCTGCATTTTCAACTAAAGCATTAGATATGTTCAATACCGAAAAATATGAGCTAATACAATAATTGCAATCAGAAATCTTAAAGCTGTTTGTATCCGGCAACACAATCGAAATTCCGCCCGTAATCCCTTCCCCCTTGTTCACCAACTCTAGCTCATTCGGATTCCATTCATTCACAATCTTTCCATTGTTTAAATCATAGAGAGCGGAATATTTCCGGTTTCCATTACTATCAGTCATTAGAGTGGTGTTCCCAAAGTTGTCGTAGTGGAAATAGTACTCTCCATTCACTCCTTCTTCCGCATCTTCCTCCTCGTAGGTCATGGATAGGATTCTCCCCAGGGGATCGGTTGTAAAATCCTGAGTGATGACTGTTTCGGACTCAACAACTTTGGTGGCTTTCTCCAGCCCATTGGGACCATAAGAGAAATTCCAGGTTTCCACTTCCATGCTGTCCTCGCTCTTGGTATACGTGGAAAGTTTTCCAGCTCCATTGTAGGATAGGGAATAACTAGTTTCGGTCGTTCCATCATCAAAGGTTAATCCAGTGACCTGATCTTTATTGTTCCAGGAGAAGGTGAGAGTATCCTGACCAAGTCCGTCAGGGTAGGATATCTGGGTCAATCGTCCTCTCCCATTTTGCTCATAGGTATAAGATTCCGTTCCCTGGCTGTTGGGATAGGCTATAGAACTCAGGTTGCCGGTATTGGCATTGTAAGAGTAAGTATACATTCCCAGATCGGAATACGTTTTGGATGTTAATTTACCGCTATTGGCATCATATCCAAAGGTAATGGTGCGATTGTTAGAAGTATAGTATAACGTGCCAATCTTTTTGTTGACATCATAGGTGAGTGCATTGGTTTCCGTAAAGGCGTTTTGTCCATCTTCTTTGACGGTTACGGTATACCCTGAAATCTGATCATCCCCGTTGAATGTAGAATCGGTATCCAAAAGATATGTTGGATCTGTAGGTTTCTTCACCCGAATCCGGTCCAGCATTTTGATGGTAAAGACTTGTTCGGTTCGCATTTCATTAGAGGCGTCCAATTGAGTGAGTTCTTTGTTACTGCTCCAGGAATAATCAAATAGTTGATCTGTCTTGCTGGTATCTTCAAAGGTATCCAGCCAGTAGCGGGAGGTATAGGTAAAGGCGTAGCTTCCAATATCCCCGTACCCGGTCGTACTGCTGGGCAGGCCCAGTATTTCAGAGCCTTCTGCTCCAGAATAGGAATAGGTTGTGTAGTTGCTCTGATCGCCAGTCCATTGGGTTGGATTTCCGGATCTGTCAAAATCAATACCTACACTGCTTGATCCATCCCCCGTTTCCGATAGATTGCCATCCAGGTTGTAATCCCAGCTTTTGGTTCCTCCTCCCGTAAAGGTGAGAAGAGTTTTTCGTCCCAGTTTGTCATAGGAATATGATCCAAGTTCATCATGTGTCATAAATCCAGCTACATTGTAAGTATAGTTGACGGTTCCACGAACCGGATCTACTTTCTGCGACATACGTCTGGCATCATCATAGGTAAAGGTGATATCGGCTTTTCCTGTTTCGCTTACGGTAGTTACCTGGCTGTTTAAATTGTATGCATAGGATACTTCTTTTCCAAAGGGATCGGTTACCGATCCCTTTCGACCAAAATCATCTTGTTCATAGGTTGTTATCTGTCCCAGATGGTTTGTTGCAGTATTCAGGGAGCCATCATTAAAATAACTATACGTTGTTTCGTGATCCTGAGCATTGGTGAAAGAAGAAGGATGGGGACGATAAGAAAAAAGAGCAGGAGGGAGAATCGATCCCGCGGAAAGAGGTTGGTTCAATCCCCCGTTTCCCCAGCGTGGATCCCCGGGAAGTATTACTTCAAGTCCCGGTTTTGATGGTTTAAGTACCCATGTATCTTTAGCGTTGATTCCCGTTGCCGTTGTATATAAATAACTGGTTTCACATTCCGATTCACTGAGAGTGGTCAGGGTAGCACCTGTATTCGTATAGGTTGTTGAGGTAGTTGCAGACGTTACTGAATCTGAGGTAGCGGTTCTCTGTCCCATGGCATTATAGGTGCTGGTCACATTATTCATCAGGGTGCCGGAACTGTAGCTGCCTTCATAGGTGGCAATGGTTGAGAGAATCCCATTGCTATTGTAAGAAAAGGCAATATCATTTCCCTCTGGATTGGTGATTCGGGTTAATGTTTTAACGGTTCCATCATACGTTAGGGTAGTTGTTTTGGTAGAATATCCTGTTGCGGAAGTGGGCTGGGTGATGGAAGCAACCTGCCCGTTGTTATTGTAATCGATCGTGGTTTCATTTTCCATGGGATCGGTAATGCTGGAAGGTTTGCAGGAAGCATCCTCGTCCTCATATTCATAATCGGTTTCCGCCCAGACAGAGGCGGTGAGTTTTTCCCGATATTGGGTAACCAAACCATCCAAGGTGGTTGCATCATAAACCCATTCTTTGACAAAAGAGGTGCCATTGGTGGTGGGGGGGGGATAGGTAATGGAGGTCAGATGGTTGACAGCATCATATGCGAGAGTTGTTTCTTTTCCGTAGGAATCTTTGATGGTATCTACAAATCCATCAGCATCATACTCGATTTCTGTTTTTAGTTCGGTAGTGTCTACCACCATGGATACTTTTTCCAAGGCTTCGGAGCTATAGCCAAAGTAATAATTTGTCGCATGGCTCTCTCCATCGGTTACCGTAGTTTTGAGGCTGTAGCCGGTGGCAGTATCATACGCAAACGCTGTCGTGGCCGGAGTATTCGGAGAAGTTGGCTGTGTCCAGAGATTCAACCAACCGGTGTACGTACCGGAAGTATGGTAAGCAATCATATATTCATTGCTCTCAAAATCGGTATGGGAGTCCATTTTGTTGCTTGGTCCATTGTATTCAAAGGAGGCGGCTCCTCCACCGGGCTTAGCTAGACCGGTCAGGTAATTCCCTCCCTCATCATAGGCAAATCCCCAAGCATGGCTCATGGGATCGGTTACCGCGGTTAGTTTTCCGCCTTCACTCCAGGTTAGCGTGATGGCTCGATTGGAGAGATAATCGGTGAGAGATGTGGGACGTCCGTCTGTGTAGCCAACCGTTTGTTTTCCAGTTCCGCACCGGTCTTTGATTTCGGTTAGCTTTCCATCTGAATTAAATGTTAAGGAACCAGAACCCAGGGGAGTAATCTTGTATCCTCCTCCCTGAAGTTCTTCCGCTTTCCCGGCAAATCCCGGAGGATTCAGATATTTTGAAGTGCCAGAGTCCCAATCGAAAACAAGTTTGGCTCCGGTACCCGTGACATAGGTCAGATCGTGGGTACTAGAATCTTCGTCCACACAGGTATGGAGATTTGAGACCCAACCAAGACCCATGCCGATATCCACAGCAGAGTTTAGGGAGTTATATGTCAAAGCAAACGCTAAAGGTAAAGGTGTTCCGGGAAGATTGAAAAGTTCTGCCCGAAGCATATGATTTCCACTTTGCAGATCCGCTACCATCTCGGTCCATTCGGAAGTAGGCAGATGGGCATATTCGTAATCATGCCCTTTGAGTCCCGCATCGGAGGATCCATTGTATACCTGGCATGTCTTATAATTCCGACTGGACCAGTAGGAGGGAGAGGTTATGGCACGAACAAATGGGAGAGGAATGGAGAAGGAGAAGAAGAGGAGAAGTGATAATAATGACAAAAAAAATACTTTTTTCATAATACCCCTTTCAAATTTTATTGAACTAATCTTCTTTTTACTTATTATACTATTAAGTCGCAAATGTAGTATAGATGTAATACTCTGATTTTGTAAAAGGATAAGCTAAAATAAGGTTGTAGGATTGCTAAGTTTAGTTAAAATAAATATGCAGAATAAGTATAACGAAGGAAAGAGAGTGAAAAGTTGATTGATTTTGATCCCAATATCCCGATATATTGGCAAATAATTGAGCATATAAAGCAGAAAGTAATTAACAGGGAAATACAGCCAGGCGAAATGGTTCCATCGGTTCGGACTTTAGCACTTGAGCTTAGTGTAACAACAAATACAGTTCAGAGATCTTATACAGAATTAGTACGGGATGGCATATTGGTTCCGGTTAGAGGATTGGGCTATAAAGTAACTACCGAAAAAAGAAAACTAACCAAATTGCGTAATAACAGTATCGATGAAAAGGTAGATAAACTACTAAAAGATATGAAAAAAATGGGGATCCAGAAGGATGAGGTAAAAGCTATTATTAACGAACATCTGGACCAGTTTGAGGATGAAGACTTCTGATGCTCTCCTTACAGCATATATCCAAATCCAGCAATGGAAACAAAATACTAAAGGATATAAATCTCGCAATACCTCTAGGCAAAATGGTTGGATTGTTAGGCCCAAACGGTAGTGGAAAATCAACATTACTAAAGCTTATTTGTCGGATCGTAAAACCTACAAAAGGAATAATCCAGTTTGAGGAGAAACCACTAATAGAAAAATCCCTAAGTCAAATATCAGTTTTTCTAGAAGGAAATACGTTCCCACCCTGGATGAAGATAAATGATACCGCCTATTTTTATCAGAAATCTTTTTTGGATTTCGATGCAGAAAAATATCACAAATTAATCGAGGCTTTTTCTATTGATCCGATGGAGAAAATCGCTAATCAGTCCAAGGGCAATTTGACTAAGATTAAATTGATACTTGCTCTATCTCGAAAAGCAAAGCTATTTTTGCTGGATGAACCATTAGATGGATTGGATTTTTTATCAAGGCAAAAATGCTTAGATTTAATTATCGATGCATTTACCGAGGAATGTTCGATGATTTTCTCATCCCATTTTGTCAAAGAGTTGGAACGATTATTTACGGTCGTTATCTTCCTGCAAGAAGGAAAGATCAGGCTTATGGGGGATGCAGAAGATTTACGGATCGAATATGGAAAATCAATCAATGAAATCTATCAGGAAATATACAGACCATGTTGTCTTTATTGGAGTATGAATTCCGAAGCCGTTGGAGCAGCTATCTAATTTTATTTCTCTGCTGTTTGATTTGGGATGCTCTCCTTATGGCTGGTTACTTAAATATTGATACTCTCTCGTTGGTTTTGTTCCAAATAACCTCATTATTCTTTCTATTTCTCTTATTTTTGTATTCTTTTTTTAAATTCAATTCTGATTTTCACCTTCGAAATTTTTTGTTTATTTTTATATTGCCCTATTCAACAGCAAAAATTCTTACTTCCAAATTAATTCTTTCTTTGATTGAGTTTACCCTTCTGTTTGTAACGCATCTTTGTTTCATACTGATTTCGATTCAGTCAATTACAAATCGGGTGAATATCCACAGCTCTTTGTTGATCAGAGAAACGGTATTGTTTATAGGACTTCTTCTCCTCGTATACTTAGTTGGTTTGCTGATACTATATAGCATTATCCTTTTATCTCGACAATTTATTCAGAACCCAAAGACTGCATTTGTACTTATTTTTATTGTATTACTGTTATTTGTTGGATCTCTTTTCTGGATTCTGAAAGGATTTCTGGTAAATCTTTTAATTTCACAAACTAATACTTCAATCCTATTACCAACAAAGCCAATCCTTCTTTTAAGTTTATTGTGTTTAATTCCAATTTTATGGTTCTTAATCTTCAAACTATTAAAATATCGAACTGATTTATGAGAAAACTTTTTTTATCTTTGTTTCTTCTTTGTATGATTTGTTTCACGGTATCCTGCAGTTTTGATAACCTACAATCCTCCTTTACTCCACCCTATCCTGTTTATGAGATTCCACTTAATGGCAAAAGAGGATATACAGTTGGCGAATATTCGGAAGGTGAATTTAGCCTATCATTTGATTTAGATAGTAATAATCAGGTTATTCAAAACGAAATCCCCATCTATGAGTACAATTTTACTACTCATTCAAAAACTCTTTTTTATGTTTTAATGAATACCAGAGTAAGTTTTGACATTTTTTTTAATGAAATTGTGCCTATTATAATTAAAACAAATGACAATCATTATTTTATTTTTCAGAAAAAATGGAATGGCAATACTTACCAAGTTTCAATGGTACATAATGATAAAAAGGAGATCATTTACGAAAGGAAAAATTCACCGAAAGATCACGAGATTATTTTGTTTATTGATTTAGAAAATAACAAAAGGTATAAAAACTATTTATTTTCGAATGATCAGTTTTCATCTAAGGAGTTTGAGGTTGTTAGTTACAATTTAAAAACTGGCATCAAGCCGATTTATTCGTCGTCGGGAGCATTGTTTTCGATCCCATTTTTTGAAACCAAATCTTATTATTATCTAGAAGTTCGAAAGCCAAACAATACAAGAGAATTACATTGTATATCAAAGGTTAACCTTAAAAAGGTTAATACTATGTCCATTGGAAAGCAAGAACCTGTTGGATGGAACAAGGAAGAAGATAGTGTTGTTTTATTCGACAAATGGAATTCATTGTTTCAGATCATCAAGCAAAGCAACACTATCAATACGATTAAAGCCAGTCCTTTTAAATATCCTGTTGATGAAGTTGTTTATAGGACCTTCAACTCGAAACCTACATTATTGGCTATATCAAGCGAGGCTTTTGTTTCAGATAATCGAAACTTACGATGGATCCAACAAGATATGAAAGCAAATAAAGTGTTTGATAACGACCTTTCAAAAGATCCGAATTACAAATTAGGTTTTCTTGGTTATTATTCGACTCGAAATGATTATTACAATCTTTGTATGAATAAAGAAACCAGAAGAGTCAGCATAGCAGTAGTCAATTTAGTAGATGGCACAATCTATTATCGGAAAACAAACCATACGGTTCCAATTGGTCTTGAGATACAATCAAGTTCCTATTTATCGGGAAGATATTTCACATGGACCGAAACAAATCCGATTACGGACGAAAAAGCTTATGACAATCAAACGATTTTTAATCCAACCGATTATTATTGCTCTCTCGAAGAGCCTTTGCTCCAATTACTTAAACCAAAAAAGTAGGTTCGGATTTTCTCATCAGGGATATCCGTATTCTTCATCCCGTATTCCGTGCGTATGTATTCGTGTGTCACTTCGATTAGTACTGGGGTCATATGTTTATTTTGAAATTCCAGGGGTGTCAGCTCTTGATCCTGTTCAAATACAGCCCGAAAGTGATTATATAGCGTGACAAGAAGTTCAGAGCCGGTTGGGGTTGGAATATGTATTTGCTTTTGACTTTCTCTTGATACTGGCTTCTCAAGCTTCTTTTCGATTGTTACCAGTGTTTTGGCTGGAATTCGTTTCGCTAGCAAAAAGGAAAAGAAACTTATCAATCCAATCAGATCCAGAATCCCTAAAATCTTTCCTGCTGTATCCAAGTTCCATAAAAGCGGTTTGATGGAAAAATAATATTCTGGATATTCTTTGAGCGGAGGATGAACTACCGCACTGGAATACCGAGGAGCAAACTTGAAGAATTCTCCTTTCTCCCACACTACATTTACTACTTGAAATCGGCGTATCGTGAAACCAGTCATTAGAAGAGCGATACAAGCCAATGCGATTAATAAAAATAAAACATTAGGTCGAAACATGACTTTTTTTCTTTTTCGAACAAACCTTAGCAAGCGTAAAGCTAAAAAGATAAAGATGCCAATCAGGAGAAAGAACAGGATATGCAAAACGCCTTCTGGATTCAGAAAATAATGAGGGATCAAAGGTTGATTGCTGACAGATAACGAGTCCGACTCCTCTTCTCCTTCTCCAGCTTCCCCTATCTTTGGAAGATCAAGCTGGATCAGATAGCTTGGTAATATCATTTTTCCTGATTTTCCTTGCGGTCCTATCTGTTGCCACCACTTCCAATTTTCTTTTGACACCGGTATCAAGACTATGAGTAGGATTGCCAGAATAATAACATACCGTTTGTAAGACCAGCCAAACAAAAACCCGACCGCAACCAAGCAATAAAGAGCTAAATGACCTGCAAATAAGGACAATAACACAATCCAAACTAAAGTATAGGCAAACAGCTCATAGTCATTTATCGACCTAGCTTTTATAGAAAAAACAGAAGCAAACAAAAAACCAATCATAATAGACGGAGAAGATAATTGTAAAAAACTCATACATACAAAGAAGAGAACCAGACCGGATATGATAAAAAATGCGGGTTCTTTTCGGATCCAAGGATAAAATATCAGAAGAACTACGGGAAGGAGTGCTTCATGCCGGAATGGTCTTAAAAAGGAGAGATAGATCAAAACCGGTAAGCATGATAATAGGATTTTACGAGACAGCTTGTATGGCTGTGGTGGAATTGGCTTTATATTCGTTTTAACGGCTCCAGTACCACCAGGGAGTGTTCCATGTTTCATGCGTATTTGTACCGGTAGGAAGATAATTGATTAAGTTTTTTGGACAGGTAGTTACGCTGATTCGATAAAATAAAGGAAGAGAGGGAAGATCATTCACTAAGAGCTGTTGTATTCTTTTTAATCCTTTATTAATCTCTACTTTGCTGAGTTGCTTCTCATTCGACGTTAGAATTTGATCTACTTCTGCATTACGATATCCTGTATAGTTTTGCCCATCGCGTTCGTTAGTAGATGAGGGGATATTCTTAGAATAGCACATAGAGAATAAATTGGAGGACGGACCCATATTCCAGGCAAACAATACAGCTGTGGGTCCAGAAAATTTCCTTTCTGGTAGTGTGGTAGCAAAAAGGCTGGAGGCTGTCTCATTCTTTGTAATCACATTCAGGCCCATCTCCTTCCAAGCAGAAGCTATCACAGCCTGGACTTGTTCCCTGGTTTTATTGCCAGCGGTTGTAATTAATGTAATGGAAAATTCTTTCCCATCTTTCATGCGTTTCTTTGTTTTTTGATTAAGTTTCCATCCCGCTTCTTCCAGTAAAGCTTCTGCTTTTACTTTATCATAGGGATAAATTTGAATATTTGTTTCATCAAAAGCTGGATGTTTGGGAGGGAACCAGCCATCAGCGACTGGTTGAACTCCTTTAAAGAATTCCTTGACAATGGATTCTCGATCAAGCCCATATAACAGGGCTTTTCGGACACGCGAATCCGCAAGGACGGGATTGTCGATATTCAAATCGATATGTTCCCAGGTCAGGGAAGGAGTGAAAACCACTTTCAGGTTTGTCTTCGATTGATTTTTTAATTCTTCAGCTTGTTCAAATGACAATCCCACCAGTGTCATATCCACATTGCCAGCTTTCGCAGCTGCGAGAAGCGTATCGGTATTGTCGATTAACCGAAACGTGATGGAATCCAGCAAAGGTTTCCCAAAGAGATAATAGGGATTGGCTTTAAGAACAATCGATTGTCCTTGTTGCCAATTAGCTACAGTATAGGATCCATTGTGCATCGGTTTTTGATTATAATCGGAAGCAACCACTTTTTGGACGAATTCTTCATCTTTTAGGTATTGCGCTGATTTGAAGCTTTCGTCCTTGTCTTCGGTCTCTGGATCATCCCGGTTGGAATCGTAATAGCTTTTATCTTTAATATCATAAGATTTTAAGGCATATTGCAACTTTTTTTCAAAATAGTTCCGGGGCATAAAACTGATATTTTCGTTCGCAAACAAATAAGAAGTATTCCAGTAAACAGTAATCCGGTAAGGATCTTGCGGATCCACCACAATCCTATCAACCCAATAATCCGATTCGTTGTGAATCCCCGGAAAGGAGGGATGATTCGTGAGTAAATAGGAAAAGACGGCATCATCCCCTGTGATAGGGGATCCATCTGCCCAAAACAATCCTTTCCGCAGTTCGAAAGTGACGGTCATTGTGATTTTCTCAGTTCCATTTGACTCTTTAGATTTTTTTATCTTCCACAATCCATTTTCTTGGGTTGGTATTCTCTTTACCATCACCGGGAAGTTACACCAGAATTCATCATATCCACCCACTGCACTTTCGTAAAGGAGGCTTGTTATTTCACCAGAGGCGCTTGAAGAATCCACACCAGAAAACAGGCTGGTAGGCTCTTGCGTTTGTCCAATCACTAATGCCCCACCTTGCTTGGGGGGATACCGAACCATGAAAATACTATAGGCAGCTTCCACCACCAGCATAGGATCGTTGGGTCGGATATACCGGAATTCATCTCCCTCTGTCCAGCGATACTGTAACAATTGGTATTCGGGGAGAATGCAGACTGTCATCGTGCCAATTGCATTTTCGGGCACTTCAAAGTAACCATCCTGGGCAGGGATCAGGGGTTCCTTGTATTTCAAAGCTTCCGCTTTAGCTTGATTTCCCCGGGCATTGACCAGCCAAAGGGCAGCTTCGGATCGGATTAACGGATCATCGGGTCGGAATGTATCTGTTTTTTCGATGATTCCTTTCAAAACAGCGGTGATTATAAAATCATGTTCCGGCAGGCTTTTGGGAACATCTGCAAAAGAATACCCATTTGATTGAAGCTTAAAATCCATTAATTTGATCAGCCAATGGATAAATTCTTTACGCGTTATCTGACGGGAAGGGATTTGAACCTCATTCTCCGTAACAACCTGTAGCGATAATAGCTTATCTATATATCCAATCTGATTTTTATAGTAATCGATCTTTTGTCCTTTTGGCAGCATTGACCAATCATAATTCATTGTTTTTGCATAGGGAGGAATCGCTAAGGAAGAATCTTTTGTTGTTTGGATCGAATGCTTGCAGTTGATTAAATTGATAATCAGCATCGTGAGTAGCAAGGTGGTAATAAAATAATTTTTCTTCATTGCTAACCTCCCAAATAAATTCTTTGTTATTTTATAATATCTTTTTTTAATTTAAAAGGAGCAGTTCCTAATTACATCACATAGAAAACTGCTCCTTTTATTAATCTTTCTTATCGGTTATTCATTTGAAACGTCTACATGTACATTTTTGCTAAATGTTTTAGTCTCTGTGTCCCAACTAACGTCACTCCACGAAAAAGTCAAAGTAAATGGTTCATCCAAGTCGATATCTTCCGATCCAGTTAAAGTGCCTGTCCAGTTGCAGTAAATAATTCCTTGACCCTGAATTGTCCTGACTCGATATCCAATAATTGATAATTGTTTTGGATTTGCAGTAGGAGTATAGGTTTCATAGAATACTGCATCAGAACCATTTGATGATGTGGGTCCTGAATAAGTACCAGACCATGTGGTTTCAGCTTCTGATTTTGTTCCATTTTCAGTTTTAACAACTGTGCCATTTGTATAAATTGTTCCAGAAGCAACACCAGAAAAAACCATAGTTGTTTCAACAAAATACTTACTCAAATCTCTAATGGAACAAGCTTCCATTTCGTGATGTTTGCATGTCCAGGATCTAAAACTGCATGGATTAACAGTATCTGTTGGAAAGCTTGTAAAAATAATTTCACTCGAGCTGTTACCTTCAGTAAGGTTAAATGTACCAGTTCCGGTTCCCGAAAGAAGCGTACCATTAATTTGGCCTGATATAGATGTTTCTAGGTCAACAATCTCGTCAGTTGCATATGCACGATTCTTATAAAGGAAAATTCCAAAAACTAAAACAAAAACTAAACAAACACTGACTAGGATAGATCTTTTTGAAATCATAAAGCACCTCCAATAATCTAATTTAACTAAACTTGAAAAACAAATTTTTTCAGTTCCTGCTTGTCTATTCCAATGTGATAATTGCTCTAATCACACCGGTTCCAGTTCTAGCTGTTGCACCTGCACTTGCAATTACACGATTGAGTCCAACATAGACTTTGTATTGATCTGATTTTGGATTACCTAAATCAGGGATAGCAAACAACAACTTGCTGTTTGGGGTTTGAAGCTCCTCATAAGGCTGACCCCAACTTACGAATTGGTTTTTAACAACAAATTTCATTGCGCCATTTGTCAGAGCAAGCTCTTTTTTTATTAAAGGATCAACAACTCCACCAGCTAAAACCAATCCTTTACTCCAAACAGTCATAGTTTGATCTATTATCTGCACTTCAGCACAATTTCCCAAACCAAAACCATCACCATCCCCTCCGTATCCATCGCAAGTATATTTATCAGCGATGTTTAATGTCCATTTCGCTGGCTTTCCTTTATATTCGACGACTACAGACAATGTTGTAAATTTTTGAAAATCAATCTCAAATACTGCTGTACCACCCCCAAGTTGTTTTTGTACAATATTTGGATTTTGTGTGCTAATTGGGATAACCACGTTATTTTGTAAATCGACTAAAATTTGATTCATTCTTTACTCCTCCTAAATCTTTTATATTTCTTTCTTTGGCAAAAACACATTTTCTGGTTTAAATATTGCTAAGCCTTTACCAGTCACAAAAAACTTAACCTTAAAAAGAGTTTTCTTCCCTAATTTGCCTCCTTTACTAAAAAGATGTTTTACACATTTACTGTTATACATAATTACATCAGTTTAACTTTTGAGTGTTTTATAATATACTATCACTAATTTGTCAAATGTCTGAAAAAGATTCTTGATAAGAGGAGAATAATGATCCTTAGAAGATTTTTCACGCTTTTCATAGTTTTCAGTCTTATTCTTTCTGCAACAACTTATTCTATAAAATCTGTGATTACATCATTAGAACACTCAAAAACTAGCTCAGAATCAACCCAGAAGGCAATTCAGCCACAAGCTAGTTTTTTACTGAAAATAAAGGGCAATGGGATACTGAAATCGAATTTATTGGTGAAACTGATTTTGGGAAAGTAGCTTTTTCGAAAGATTCCATTTATTACCAGATGATTAAGTTCAATAACCAAGAAACTTTTTATGAATCTCAAATCGATGAACTAACCTTAATAAATCCTAAGACTCCAACAATCCATGGAGGAGAATTATTATCTCATTACAATAATTACTTTATCGGGAATGATCCAAAGAAATTGGCTTCTAATTGTCGAAACTTTTCTAAAGTTACATATCAAGACATATGGAAAGGTATTGATCTCGCTTATTTCTTTACGCCTGAAGGATTAAAATATGAATATTACATTAAACCACGATAGAAAAAGTTTAAAATCAGATCTTCTTAATCGTAGTATTTGATTCCAATAAAACAAATCAATCCACCAATTCCCTCTTTTTATTTCTTTCTCCCTCTGCTCTGGTAAAATTAACAAATTGTAAAAGTAAGAAGATAAAGAGAGAAAAGAGGTAGAAACAAGACAATGGTTAGAGTTCGTTTTGCTCCTTCTCCATCTGGCTCTCTGCATATTGGGTCTGCCAGAACGGCGATTGTGAATTATTTGTATGCCCGTGCAATGGATGGAAAGCTGATTCTGCGGATCGAAGATACGGATCAAGAAAGATCAACCGAGAAAAGTGTTGCCGATATTCTTTCCACGTTACGGTGGGTGGGAATTTCCTGGGATGAAGGTCCTTTTCATCAGAAAGATCGATTTGAGATTTATACGCAATACCTCAGTCAATTGTTATCGAGTGGAAAAGCTTATAAGTGCTTTTGCAAGCAGGAAGAATTGGAAGAAAAACGGAAACAGCGATCCAGTCAGGGCAAAGAGCTTGAGTATGACGGTCGGTGCGGAAGACTCACCGAAAAAGAGATTTCCGAGAAGGAACAAGAAGGAGCCAGCTATGCATATCGACTGAAAATGCCGGATATCCCCCTTCAGTTTATGGATTTGATCAAGGGACAGATGGAATTTCAGGGCGAATTGTTTTCGGATATGATTCTTGTCAGATCGGATGGGACACCTACGTACAATTTTGCTGTTGTGATTGATGATCATTTGATGGGAATCACTCATATCATCCGGGGGGAGGATCACCTTGCCAATACTCCAAAACAGATTGCTTTGTACGAGGCATTAGGTTGGGAATTGCCGAATTTTGCTCATATTCCGCTAATCCTGGGACCGGATAAAACGAAGCTTAGCAAACGACATTGCGACACAGCGATCGAGGATTATCGGGAAAAAGGCTATCTGCCAGAGACTATCTTTAACTACCTTGCCTTGCTGGGATACTCGCACGACCCCAATGATGAGATTCGCGATTCAAACCGCCTGATACGAGAGTTTTCTTTAGATAGCCTTTCTAAATCCCCCTCCCAGTTTGATATAAAAAAATTAACCTGGATGAATAGTCAATGCATAAAAATGAAAGACCCAGCTCTCCTTTGGGATGAAATCAAGGATTCAATTAAAGATATACCACTCGATGAAGGCAAGAAAAGACGGATTTTTAATCTGTCTATTCAGCAGACAAAAACGTTGAATGATTTTAAATCCATTTTCGATCCATTTCTTGAATACAATCTGGATACAGCAGATCCTCGGTTCCAGAAATTAATGCAAAATGAATCTGTATCACAATTTACAGCCGAATACATGCAGTCAATTCTTGCTCTTGCTTGTTTTGATGAAAAATCGTTAGAACAAATATTTAATACGATACAGGCAAAATATGAGCTTTCCCAGCGTGATTCAATCCAATCTTTGCGATTTATTACTACCGGATCGTTCATTTCTCCCCCTTTGTTTGATACAATGGCTATAATAGGTAGAGATGAAATTGATAAGCGATACAATCTATTTTTAAGAGAGATAACGAATGACTAAACGAGCAAAAAAGGTCTGGTTCATTTTATTAGGAATAAGTCTTTTCTTCCTAGTTGCCGGCATCATTAGTTTCTTTGTCATTAAGAGCAAATTATCGGTTGATTTACCCGATATTAAGAATATTGCTGAAAATCCTCCCGTCGCCTCCCAAATTTTTGACCGAAATGGGGATTTTGTAGAGAGTGTCCAGCTGGATCAATACAGGATTGCCCTCCCCTATGCTTCTGTTCCTGAGCGAATGAGACTGGCGATCGTTGCCTCGGAAGATGAACGGTTTTATCGTCACAAAGGATATGATATTATTGCAATCACCCGGGCTCTCTATAATAATCTTTTTGGAAAGGGAACACAGGGTGGAAGCACCATTACCCAGCAATTAGCGAGGGATTTATTTTTTCAGAGGGACAAATCCACCGATTATTTCGAAAGAAGCTTTACCCGGAAGATTAAGGAATTATTACTCGCCGTGGAGCTGGAAAAGAAGTATACCAAAGAAGAGATCCTGGAATACTTCATGAATTATGAGTATTTTGGTCCCGGACCTCCGGGTAGTCGATCTTTTGGAGTCGAGGCAGCCTCAAGGAATTTCTTTGGGAAGCCAGTCTCTCAGATCTCTCTATCTGAGGCGGCTATTATTGCCGGTACTCTCGATGCCCCTTCTCTCCATTCTCCGTGGATGAGAGCAGATTTGGCAGTGGAACGTGGAAATTTTGTGTTGGACAAAATGCTACGGAATAAGTTTATTTCCAAAAAAGAGTACGATGCTGCTCTCATTAAAAGTATTGAATCTCCCAATTCTACGACACGTACGACGGTCAAAAATAAGGATCAGCAGGGTATCGTCTTTCTGAAGCCGTATTATGAAAAAAGTCAGAATGATGCCAAGCATTACTTTATAGACTACGTTAAACAACAAGTGATTGATTTGTTTCCAGAAGGATCAATGCTGAGTGAGGGATTGAAAATTTATACCACTCTCGACCTTTCCCTTCAGAATACAACTATGAATGCCATGACGGCTACGTTTGCGCAAGCTGAATCCGATGGGTATTTCCCCAAGAAATTGTTTGATAAGTTTGGCGTGCAACAGCCCCAGGGACAGATCGTGATTCTTCAGCCAAAGAGCGGAGAGGTTTTGGCGATGGTGGGAGGACGCAGTTTTGACAATGCGCAGTTTAATCGCTGTACAGCTTTGCGTCAGCCTGGATCCTTGTTTAAAATTTTTGATTATACCGCCGCGGTTGATTCCGGCGTGGTCGGGACTGGAACGATGATAACAAGCGACCAATTTTCGATGCCGGACCAGGAAAAAGTATGGCAGCCAGAGGAATGGACAGGAAAAGGGTCTTATTTTGGTCCGATCACGGTCCAGTATGCTCTGGTAAAATCATCCAATATATGCGCGATCAAAGTTGCCCAAAGGACTGGCTGGGACAGGGTAGCTTATTATGCCGAGAAAATGGGTATTCCGCGTTATATCCTTCCAGTACCCTCGATGGCGATTGGTAGTTTGGAAGTGGCTCCTGTCGAGATGGCTACTGCTTTTGGTGTTCTTGCGAATGCCGGGGAAAGGGTCAATCCAATCAGTATCAAGAAGATTACAACCAAAGATGACAAATTGATCTATGAGTTTACAGCCAAACGGTGCAAAGTGCTGGATTCTGATACCACCTACATCATGAATATTTTGTTTGGTAATGTTTTTGCGGGTCTAAACGGGGATTTAGGATTTGATGCCGGCGGGAAAACCGGAACATCTGAAGATTTCTTGAGCGGATGGTTTGTCGGCTATACACCGGATATCGTGATTTGTTCCTGGGTTGGCAGGGATTCGCGGGAAGTGACAGAGCTAAATGCCCGGCTTTGGGGATCGGCATTTGCAGCACCCATGGTTAGGAGTTTAATGCTAATGATCTTAAAACAGCAGGATTCATGGAAAGGGCCTCCATATATCAATAAAACACCCTTTTCTAAAAGTGCCGGAAATGTTGTATCATTTTCTCTATGCAGTGAAAGTGGATTGTTAGCGACCGATGATTGTCCACCGAACTTACGTGTCGGATCCACCTATCGCCGAGGGTATGGCCCTTCCCAATATTGCCAGATTCACCGGGCGGAATTTGAATTTGTAAAGATCTGTCTGGATACGGGACTCATTGCGAATGAATGGTGCCCCAATACAATTGAAAAGGCTTTTTTGAAGGGAACAGGTCCGCAAGAGAAATGCAAGTTACATCTAGTACCTTTAACCCTTTTATTTGAGCCAAATGATTTTAAGCTCAATCAACCAATAAAAATTACATTCCATATTGCCAACCAAAAGGGGGATGTGGTTGAGCTTTACATCGATTCGCAGAGAGTTATTGTCCTCAAAGAAGCTCCATACGAGTATGAATGGGTACCAGAAGAGGTTGGGAAACACCATATTAAAGCGATTCTTCGAAAAGATGAAACATTAGTAGAGCCTGTGTGGGAGAGGGATGTCGAAGTACGTAAAGAATAGTATATTCTGGTATAAAAAACCGGTAAGTCGATGGCGTGTTTTTTTCATGTCCTTTTTTTTGATTTTTCTATTTTTTTTTCTGATTGCTGGTTTTTATGGGTTCCAGGTTGTTCAGCAATATGGCAGAGAGCTTCCCCAGGCAAAGAATTTGATCATTCGAACCGAAGAATCTTCCCAGATCCTGGACCGAAACAATAATGTTCTAAAAACACTGTTTTTATCTGAACAGAGAATCTATAATCCTCTGACTGAAATATCCAAGCATATGCAAAATGCCGTGATCGCTTCCGAAGATGAAAGGTTTTATCAGCACAACGGTCTGGATGTAAAAGCAGTATTCCGGGCCATATTTCACAACCTTCTATCCGGTGGTTTTGATGAAGGGGGAAGCACACTAACCCAGCAATTGGCGCGAAATGTATTCTTAACTACCGATAAGACTATTTCAAGAAAAGTGAAAGAGATTATTTTGTCCTTACGGATTGAACAAAATTTTAAAAAAACGGAGATCCTGGAGCTGTATATTAATCAATCTTATTTTGGAGAAGGATGTTATGGGGTCGAAACAGCGGCCCGAAAATTCTTTAATAAACATGCCAAAGATCTGAATATTGCCGAAGCATCCTTATTAACAGCAGTGTTACCCGCTCCCTCTGTTTATTCCCTCCGTAATGCCATGCCTATTGTGAAAGAAAATCAAAAGAATGTTTTATATAAGATGAAGGTAAATGGCTACATTACAGAAGAAGAAGAAAAAAAAGCATTTGATGCTGTCATAAAGATTTCTTCTGGGAATACCCTACCAGACAATCAAACCCTTTTACCGGATGGTACTGACTATTTTGTCGATTACGTCAAGGAAGAAGTACAAAAAAAGCTCTCTTTTTCGGAATTGTATAAGGGTGGTTTAAAAATTCAAACCACGATTGATCCAGAATTTCAAAAAATTGCCTATGCGTCTTTTACTAAAACCTTAGAAGAGGGACAAAAAAATGGATCCATCCCCTCAGGCAAAAAAGACAGCAAAGGAACAGCACAGCCTCAGGGTGCTGTCGTTATCCTATCTCCCAAAACGGGCGAGATATTGGCTATGGTTGGCGGTCGGAATTACCAAAATACCAAATTTAATCGAGTGTTGTCTCTTCGACAGCCCGGATCCAGTTTCAAAGTTTTTGCTTATACAGCGGCAATCGATACAGGACATCTTACCCCGGAGAGCCTTTTAGTTAGCGAACCAATCAATATCGATGGATGGCGCCCCCGGGAATGGACTTCCGGCTATTTTGGATCGATGTCCGTCCGCAGAGCTATTGCGATATCGTCCAATATTGCAGCGGTGAAAGCGACTATGAAGGTTGGTTTGGACAAAACAGTTGACTATGCCAAACGAATGGGTATTAAAAGCGATTTATTAGCTGTACCTTCGATTGCTTTGGGAAGCGTAGAGGTACGACCTCTGGATATGGCTTCTGCTTATGGTGTTATATCAAATCGAGGCCAATACTTTGAACCATATTCTATTGTGAAAATCGATAAAAGGAATTTTAGCGAACCTGTTTTTTTGCAGAAAAGACTGGGAAAACAGGTGATATCGCCTCAGGCGGCTTATGAAATGACAGATTTACTAAAAGGACCCATATCCCCGGATGGGACTGCTTCCCAGGTAGGGATACCTGACTTGTATATGGCTGGGAAAACGGGTACAACCGAAAACTTCAAGGATGGATGGTTTGTGGGGATAACCCCCTATGTTTCGGTAGCTATATATGTTGGCTCCGATAGTAAAGAAGTGGATATGTCGGCTGTCCAGAATTATGGATCTGTTTTTTCCGGTAAAATATTCAAATCCATCATGAATCAGATTTATTTTGGAACCGGTAAAAAGAAATTTCCCAATGTTGATTGGGAAAGACCTGGAGGCTTTATCCAATTAAAGATTTGCCTGATTACCGGGAAAATTGCCAACATTTCTTGCCCCTATCATTATGAGACACATATCTTAGGCACAGAGCCTGGAGAATGCGGACAAAAACATGTTCCGAAAAAAGTAGAAGAAAAAGATAAGAAGCCGAAAGAACCTGAGAAGAAGAATCCAGATGATAAAAAAGATCCCAAGGATGATAAAAACAATCCTGAAATACCAAATGATCCCAATCAACCCAGTAATCCTCCCGATACACCCGAAGAACCGCCTCCTGGGGATCTTCCAGACCAGTCTTTTACAAAACCACCCCTTTCTGATTCAGACACGTTTCGAGTCGAATTCAGCACCACGAAGATTCGTAAAGGATCCCCTGTGGAGATTAATTTTCAGATTAATGACCCCACGGGGTCTTCTCTGGAGATTTTTATAAATGGGAACCTTGTAGCTTATTTAAATGATTACCCTTTTCGTTATTATTTCTATCCGGAAGAGACAGGGGAAAATTTGTTTCAAGCTGTGTTAAAGAGTAGTACTGGATCTATTTTGGGCAGTAAAATATTTTATTTTTACGTTTTTCCCTCCTAATGAAAATGGCCAATCCAATTTTTATTACGTTTGAGGGGATTGATGGGTCCGGCAAATCCAGCTTGTCCCACCTTTTATTTGAGTTTCTATTCGAGAACAGGATTCCTGTGGTGGAAACATTTGAACCAACCCATAGCTACCTGGGAAAAACGATTCGGGACATCATATTGTTTTCGAAAGAACCCATATCCGAGAATCAGCAGATATTACTTTTCCAGGCTGATAGGGCCGGGCATGTCTTATGGATTAAAGAACAGATGAAATTAGGCAAATCGGTTATCTGCGACCGGTTTATCCATTCGACCCTGGCTTATCAGGGGAAAGATAAAAAAACGATTCAATTTATCAATGCAACCTACAAGGCATTGAATGGGCATTTTCTCCCAGATATCACCTATTTACTTGATTTGGATCCTGCCACTGCGTTGATGAGAATTGATGATGAAAAGAAAGATAACTTTGAAACTAGCGGTTTCCAGCATTTGGTTCGAAATCGATACATTGCTCTAGCCAGGGAGAGCTCAAAACAATTTGAAGTTTTAGATGGAGCGATGCCGCAGGAAAAATTATTACAAATTATTATTGCATCCCTGCAAAAAAGGTTTAATTTATTGGATAGAAAGGAGTGATACTATGAAATTATTAATCTCCATAATTCAACAGGAAGATATGCGAGAGCTTTTAGATCAATTGCTCTCAAAAGGGTTTAAGGTGACTAAACTAAAAAGCATTGGCGGATTTCTTGAAGTATCCAATGTGGTTCTGCTGATTGCCGTTGATAATGAAAAACTGGATGAATGTTTAGCCATCATTAAAGATCATGCTCACAGCAGGGATCGCTATGTAGAAACATTGCCTTTTAACTTGATTGAAGGAATATCCGGATTTAGCCTGCCCGTGAAAGTCACTGTGGGTGGAGCCCAGGTTTTTATCCTTGATATTGAAAAATATGTAAAGTTTTAAGGTACAATGAGTCTACGCTCAATTGATACTGGGCAAAGGGATGTACGGTCGCTTTTGACATCCTACATAGTCAAGGACCGAATTCCTTCGGCTTTTTTGTTTTATGGTCCCCCGGGTTCCGGAAAGTCTTTTTTTGCCCATCATTTTATTCAGGATGTCCTTTGTTTGAGCTCCCAGGACGGGTATGCCTGTGACACCTGTGAATCGTGCAGAACAATCAAAGCCTTATCCAGCCCTGATTTATATAGGGTTTCTTCTCTGGAAGGTGTTTCGATCAAAATCGATGACATTCGAAAAGCCCAGGAATTTGCTGTTTTGCAGCCAGTGTACAGCTATCGGAAATTTATCTGGATCGATGATGCCCATTTGTTGACGATCGAAGCGTTTAACTCCATTCTAAAAATATTGGAAGAACCAAATCTATCCACTCAGTTTTTGTTGACAACTTCGAAACTTGACTCGATTCTTACTACCATAAAATCGAGGACGGCCTTGATTCCTTTTTCCAAATATTCTTTTGCCGAAAGCAAGGCTATTTTATTAAAAATGGGTTGTCCGGAAGAAAAAGCAGAGCTTTTATCCCATATTGGCAATGGGAATGTCAAAAAAAGTATTTCCTATCTAGACATTGGTTTGTTTGAAAATCGGAATTCATACCTGGAATCTTTTTTTGGATTGCTTCGTCAAGCCTCCTTTATGCCAAATTACCAATCAAAGGAAGATATACTACAATTCATTTTAAGTTCTCTCTCGGTTTTGAAAGATTTATACCAAATGAAACTTTTGCATGACAAAGCGAGTATCATCAATGTGGATTTTACCGAAACGCTCGAGCAATTTGCTCCAAAGATTGATTTGAATAAGATTGCACAGGTCATGGAGCTGTTTTTAGCAGGAGAAACGGATTTAAATAGGATTAATCTTAATTTACGGGGTTATTTTGACTTCTTATGTTTTTCAGTGAAGCAAATCACCTTGTTTAATTGAGAGAAAATCTTGGTATAATCTTTCCGAATTAATTGGAATTTATAAGGGGATTGTGATGAAAAAGATCGTAAGTATCTTGTTATTTGTATTATTGGTCGTCTCGATGAAACCTGTTCAAGCGCAGGAAGCATACAACAAAAAAATAAATCCTACTTTTCTAAGTGAAGTGGGAGTAAATATTGATTTAATACCCGTCATGGTTCAGCTGAATCAGAATCCTACCGTTGTTTATGCCAGCAATACTTACCAGCAAAAAAACTATTTTGGGACTCAATCGTTTGAGTATGGCAAGAATGGAGAAGATTTGTACCGTCCTCTATTGGTATCCCAGCAGGATTCATTGATTCAAAAACTGACTCAAATCGGTATCAGCTTCCAATTTAAATACCGTTGTACGGATACCTTGAATTCTCTAGCAATGGACGTGAAAGGCTCTGATCTGAAAAGGCTATCAAACTTACCCGAAGTTTTAAAAATCTACGACGATCGAGAAATCTTTTATACGAATCGGTTTGTGGCGGCCACTACTACAGGAGCTACACGAGTGTGGAAAGGGTTTGAGGCTGTTAAATCTTACACAGGCAAAGGAGTCCTGGTAGGCATTATTGATTCCGGGATGGATAAAACCCACATGGACAAAGGTGAATTTGCCGGCAGGATCGTTGGTGGGTATAATGTGGCGGATCACAGCGGGGATTTTACAGATTCGCTTGGTGGACATGGGACTCACGTAGCGGGAATTGTTGGAGGTAAAGGTCCCTCTGATACCCAAAGAGGCATGGCGTACGAAGTTAAGTTTCGAATTTACAAAGGCGCACCTAAAAATAATCCTGGTGTAATCATGAACTCCGGAGAAGCAATCGATAAAGCTGTACAAGAAAAGTGCAATGTTATCAATATGTCCTTTGGTAGCTCCGGACCTTCCCCGGCAAAAGAGGATTCGTATTATGGATCTCTCCTGCGGAATGCTGTAAAGGCTGGAACTATCCCAGTAGCCTCTGCAGGGAATGCCGGATCCAGGTCTAAAAGCAAGCCATTTCCCACAGGAGCTCCTGCGATAACGGAAGAAGCAATTTGCGTAGCTGCGACAGACGATAGACCGATCCTTAAATTCTTATTTCAGACTGAGAAAACAAATCGAAGTATACAGGCGATCCCTTCCTTGGACACGCCAAATTTTACACCAGAACTGAATCATCTTGAAATCGTAGATTGCGGGTACGGGAGCTCAGAAGATTTTGAAAAGGACGTTTCCGGTAAGATTGCCCTGATCCAGAGGGGACCAAAAGAAGATAAAAATAAAAATATTTTACCAATATCGTTTCGAGACAAAATGGTCAATGCCATCAATGAAGGCGCTCTAGCTGTCCTCGTTTATAACTATGAAAGCGGTACGGTATTTTCTCCCTCGATTAATAACGGAAAAGATCCCATGCCGGACATATTAATACCTGTTGCTATGATATCAAAAGAAAATGGAATTTTTATCAAAACAAACCTTGCCTCAACTCATACAATTGAATTTCAAGAAAACCAAAAGGTGACAGCGGCTTCTTTCACATCCATGGGACCAACCGTAGATGGTTTTTTTAAACCAGAAATCACAGCACCGGGTACAGAGATTCTCTCTACATTCCTCAAAGGTTCTTATTTGCCTATGAGTGGGACATCCATGTCCTCTCCGGTTATAACTGGTCTCGTTGCTCTATTAAAACAAGCTTATCCCAAATGGGATACCGATCATGTAAAATCGGCCTTGATGAATACAGCCGATATTTTAATCAATCCAATTAACAATTTACCGATTACGTTCCAGCTCCAGGGGGCTGGGGAAGCCAGAGTGGACAAAGCGATTGCCACGCCTGCCTTTATTGAACCTAGAGCTATTGTGATCCAAAAAGACAAGATTGAGCCCGGAAAGCTTGATCCAAAACAGAAAGTTGAGTTTACCGTAGAGAGCAATCTGCCTTCGGAAGCCACCTACCAGCTTTCCTCAGTCGTGTATGGGTTTACGGGCGAAACAACCCCCCTTAAGATTAGTTTTGACAACGAATCGATAAAGGTACCCTCTTTAAAAAAGACTACATTCAAAGTCGGATTCGACATTGACTGGAAAGCGTTTGGCAGAGGAACTTACGAAGGTGTCATCAACGTGGGGGACAAGCTTCATATTCCCTTTATTATATTCGAAGAATCTGTATCTCGAATTCCAGATGTTATCTCGGGAATTAAAGTCAGTGCTTCCGAACTAGACTTGGTCCAGGAAAACGTAGAAATGAATATGAAGATCAACTTTTCCGTGAATACTGGTTTTGAACAGAAAACAGTCCAGATTCCAGGCGGTGGGCAATTTACAAATTCTGCCTCTTTAGAAATTAATGTTGTGGATGACCTGGGAGAAGTTTGGGGCACTATCTATAAAGCAAACTTAGGGATTGGTAATTATCAAATTTTGTGGGATGGAAAATCAATAGACGGCAAGTATTTTCTTTCAAAAGGCAAGTATTATCTTCAGTTCAAAACCGTGGGAATGGACTATGACAAACGCGAAGGTTTTACACAATTTCAAAGCGGACGGGATTCGAAATTACAATTTGCGGTATCTGCTTCAAATGTCCCCGATCCAACGCCGATGATATTATCTTCGAATAAAACGGTCGCCATGAATGATGTGTTTGAAGTTCATTTTATACTTCCTGTGGCAACGGATTGTTTGGGTGTGGAGTTTCAATTACAGTATGATGCCAAGAAATTGATGTACAAGGAGCTCATTGAAGGAGACTTCCTCTCATCCGATGGATCCTCCGTTACAATGGATGAAGAAGCGGATGATGATGCTGGGTATGTGAGTGCGAGTCTTATGCGTGATGAAAAGACCGGTATTTCTGGGTTACGAGCAAAAGTAGCCAGCATTTCTTTTAAGGCAATTGCGACTGGAAAACTAAAATTCTCGATTAAATCTTCGCGAATTCTTTTTGCGAATGATTCTTCGGGAAGATTAAAACTGAAGTATCCAGATGTTAAAATTTTTAAAACATCGGATTTTCTCATGGCAGACCTGAATAATGACAAAACGGTCGATCGATATGACTGGGTTATTTTTATAGAAGCATTTTCTTCTAAGGCAGGGGATGAGAATTTTAACGAAATCTGTGATTTTAACCAGGATGAAACGATTGATTTTGAGGATCTGACTCTTTTCTCGAAAGAATATGGTCATTCGATATAGAAAGTAAAACTTAATCTAGAGATTACTCACCCCTTCTGTTAATATGCAGAAGGGGTTTTTTATTGTTTATATTTACAAATAAATAGCTATCATTTTATGGGAAGTTATTTATTGTTTTTTGGTTTGTTACATAAGGGGGTTGTTATGAAGAGAAATATTTGTTTTGTGTTGTTTGTGTCCATGTTATTTTCTCTCCTACCGATTCAAGTTAATGGTATTCAAAATTCAAAAATTGATTCTCAATTCTTAACAGAAATGAGACAAGAGGCAAACATCATCTCGATCATGGTTGAATTATCACAAAGCCCTGTAGTTGTCTTTTCAAAACAAACATTTGACCAAAGTAATTATTTTCAAAATCAACCATTCGAATATGGCTCAAATGGAGAAGATTTTTACCGAAGAAGCCTTCTTTCAGCCCAAGAGACTTTTTTACAAAAAATGAGAAGGAGCGGAATCAGTTTTGTGTTTCGATATCAATGTACCGATGTATTAAATTCGGTTGCCTTGAGCGTAAAAGGGAAAGATATTCACAAGCTAGCTATGTTTCCGGAAATTCGAAAAATATATGATGACAGAAAAGAACTGTATGCTATGCGTGATATTGCAGTTTTGACAACTGGAGCTGACCGAGTTTGGCAAGGTGTTGAATCCAAAGGATCTTTTACGGGCAAAGGTGTTGTTGTTGGTGTAATTGACACAGGACTTGATAAAACCCACTCCAAAAGCGGGGAATTTGTAGGACGTGTGCTGGGAGGATATGACTATGCTGATGGAGACGGGGATTATGATGATATACCAGAAGTGGGGCATGGAACTCATGTAGCAGGAATCATCGGTGGGAAGGGAAAGTTGGATTCGCAAAAAGGAATGGCGTATGAAACCAAGTTTCGAATCTATAAAGTCTTCACTTACAAACGACCTGGAGCCTACAATACACCAGGTGCCATTGATAAAGCTGTATCGGAAAAGTGTAAGGTTATCAATATGTCTTTAGGAAGCGAAGGACCATCTCCTGCAAAAAATACTGAATATTATGCTGATGCAATCACAAATGCTTCGAAAGCAGGGACTCTTGTGGTGGCTGCAGCAGGTAATGCAGGATCCCGAGGTAGAAATCAAGAATACCCAATTGGCTCTCCTGCTTCTGCTGAAGATGCTTTTTCAGTCGCTGCAACGAATGATAGACAACAGGTTGTAACGATTACAGTCTCAACTGGTAGTGAAACAAGGACAATCTCTGCAAATTCAGCTTCTGGCACAAAACGATTTGATGCTTTCCTTAACAATAAAGAGATTATTGATTGTGGATTTGGGCAGAAAGATGACTTTGAGAAAGATGTTACAGGAAAAATAGCTTTAATTCAAAGAGGACCCATTGAAGATAAAAAAAAGAACATTAAATCAATCACTTTTCGTGAGAAGATGGATAATGCCATAGAACAAGGCGCATTGGCTGTTCTTTTATACAACAATACAAGCGGTGTAGTCTCTCCAACTGTTTTTAAAGAAGGAGACGACACAACAGAGATAAAAACAATTCCAATCGCTGCTATGATTCAGGAAGATGGTTTGTGGTTAAAATCGATTCTCGGGAGTTTAATAAAATCTACTTACGAAGCATCTACAAAAAATATTATTGCCGATTTTTCTTCTGAAGGACCAACGATTGATGGATACTTTAAACCGGAAATATCTGCACCAGGAAAAGATATTTTATCGACATTTCCCAAAGGGAAATATGCAGCCAAGAGTGGAACTTCTATGTCCTGTCCAGTAGTAACAGGACTTGTTGCATTAGTTATGCAGGCTAACACAGGTTGGAGCTGTAAGCAAATAAAATCTGCTTTCATGAATACAGCAGAGTTGATGATAAATCCATATAATAATCTGCCAATCACTTTTCAGCTACAGGGAGCGGGAGAGGCCAGGGTTGATCGAGCCATTGTTACGCCTGCCTTCATTGAACCCAGCGCAATCGTAATTCAGAAAGGTAAGATCCAGCCAGGCAATTTAGATCCAAATAATAAAGTGATGTTTACAATCACCAGCAATTCAAGCTCAGACAAGAGTTATCCGTTGAGTTATACAATTTTTGGATTCCCAGATGAAAAATGTCCAATAACGATTGCATTTGATTCCAATAATTTATCTGTTCCTTCCAAGAAAAAAACAAACCTAAATGTTCAGTATTCGGTTGATTGGAATGATTTTAATCGAAGCAGATACGAAGGTATTATCAAGTTGGGCGATGAACTGCATATTCCTTTTATAATTTATCGGGATTCTGTTGATTCAATCCCATCCGCTATTTCAGATATTCGGGTGAGTCCTGCTGATCTGATTTTTACAAAAGAGGGTCCAAATCCAGACATACAAATTAATTTTTCATTAAATGCAGGACTTGAAGTCAAGTACGAGTACGCACAAGGTGGTACAGATTATTATAATTACGTCGGGCTCAGTGCTGTCATTGTGGATAGCTTTGGAGAGATATGGAGTACAGTTCCCTGCCTGCCTCTATATATGGTTGGTGATTACGAAATACATTGGAACGGGAAATCACCGGATGGTAAATATGTTTTGCCAAGAGGAAAATTCTATATTCAATTTAAAATTATGGGATATGACTATGATAAACAAGCCGAATTTTTAGCTTTTACTTCCCAAAAAGACAGTAAGACTTTGCTGAATGTGAAAGAGTCTTTTGTGCCTTCTCCCACTCCAGCTATACTTTCTGCTTACAAGATGATTACAATCAATACTCTTTTTGATCTCAAAATGATCATTCCAGAGGTAATAGATTGTATCGGTATTGAATTTGAATTGATGTATGATGCCAATAAATTGGTATATAAAAATGCAGTTGACGGCGGTTTCTTGTCTTCGGATACAACAAATGTGACCTGTAAACATGATGATGATGGCGATAAAGGGATATTAATGGTTCGTTTGCTTCGAGAGGAGAAAACAGGAATATCTGGAAAGAATGCCCTCATGGCTCTAATATCATTTAAGGCAATCGAGACAGGAAAGCTAAAGTTCTCGATTCGGACATCCCGAATTTTGTTTGCAGATGATACAGCAGGAAGGATAAAAGCAGTTTCTCCAGATACTAGAATTTCAAAAAAGAACGACTATTTAATGGCCGATCTGAATGCGGATAAGATTGTAGATCAATTTGATATGAAAATTTTTATGGATTCGTATCCATCAAAAGAGAAAGATTCAGACTACAAATCGGTTTGTGATTTCAACCAGGATCGCTGTATAAACTTTGAAGATTTTTTAGTCCTTGCAAAAGAATACGGTAATTCGATATAATGGGACTATGGAAATAAAAATAGTTTCTGTTCACAATCCGGATCAGTTCAATGTGATTCTGGGGCAATCCCATTTCATTAAAACGGTTGAGGATCTGTATGAGTCGCTAATGCAATCGTCTCCAGGCATCCAATTCGGGCTTAGTTTTTGCGAAGCATCTGGACCCAGACTAATCCGATCGGAAGGGAATCGGGAGGATTTGATTGCACTAGCAAAAAGCAATGCAATGAGTATTTCTTGTGGTCATTCTTTTATTATTTTTTTGGACCATGCTTTTCCGGTAAATGTTTTAAAATCAATCCAATCCGTATCGGAAGTGTGTACAATTTTTTGTGCCACAGCCAATCCACTGGATGTTATTATTCTAGAGAATGATTTAGGCAGGGGAGTTCTTGGTGTCATTGACGGGGGAAAACCTTTGGGCTTCGAATCAATGCAAGAAAAAGAGGAAAGGCATTTATTACTACGAAAATTTGGTTATAAGCTTTAATTAAGAAATATTGAGGTGGCAAAATTGAACAGGTATATCTCACTCCTGATAATTGTTATGCTTTCTTATGGTATCGCATTTCCATCTGCAAATGTTTTGGCCATTACCGGTTCGGCAACGATTACAAAAATTAGCAATACTTTCCTGGATGATGTGAAGTCTTCACACAGCTTGATTCCTGTTTTGGTTGAACTATATGGTGATCCAGTCCTTGATTGGAGCAGGAAGCAGAATCGAGTGGTTCACTATTTTGAGAAAGAAACAGGGGGAATCAGTACAATAGAAACTTCAAAATATAGGGGGAACATTGAATCGTCCCAGAAAAGCTGGCTTGAAACAATTCGCACAAAAGGGATTAGTTTTCAGGAAAACGGATCCGCAACCGATGTTGTCAATATGGTTCGGATGGATATACGTGGATCTGATATTCAAAAGGTGTTAAATTTTCCCCAGGTAAAACAAGTATTTGACGATCGCTATCAAGTGAAACAACAAAGATCCATAATGGCTTTATCAACCGGTACAGATAAAGTATGGAAAGGCCAAGATACGGTAAAAGCATCAGGTAAAGATATCCTTGTCGGGGTGATTGACTCAGGGATTGATGGCTCTCACCCTGAATTTAATGGAAAAATTATTAGTGGACAAGATTTTACAGGAGAAGGAAATTTTCGAGTTGATTCCAATGCCCATGGCACCCATGTAGCTGGTATCATCGGCGGTTTAGGGGATTCTAGCCGTGGGAAAGGAATGGCGCCAAATGTTAAATTCAATATTTACAAAGCAATGGGTAGTTCAGGAAGCGGTTCAAGGGGATCAATTATTGATGCGATAGACCAAGCCGTAAAAGATAAATGTAGCGTAATCAATATGTCTATCGGTTCTCTTGGCGGAGAGTCTTCCCGGGAAGGGAACTCGTATTACCCGATTATCAAAAGGGTTGTCGATGCAAATATTTTTCTATCTGCTGGTGCCGGTAATGCAGGATCTCGAGGTAAAAGTGTTCCCTGGCCTGCTGGGTCACCAGGTATTGTTGAGGACTCATTTTGTGTTGCCGCTTCCAATGATCGGAATTTTAAATTGTCTTATCAATCTGGGGATAAAATAGTATACGGCATATATGATCCGAACCATTTCTTTTCCTTGCCTTTCATCCATACAGGAGAAGTTATTGATTGTGGTTATGGGAAACCGAGTGATTTCATTGATAAAAATATTAAGGATAAAATTGTTTTGCTTCAAAGAGGTCCTGATAATCAGGCAATCTCCTTTTCTTCTAAAATGGGAAGAGCCTATCAGAATGGAGCCAAAGCAGTACTCTTTTATGGAAATGGCGGGGAACAGCTAATCACGCCTTTTATTTCTTTGGATGACAATCAGATTGTCCCTTATATTTATATGACCTTTGATGATGGGATGCTGATTAAAGAAATGATTGCTAAGAAGGAATTCATCCAATTCAAACAGTACACCGGATTAAGTATGGCTGATTTCTCGTCGATGGGTATGACACCGGACGGATGTTTTAAGCCTGAGATAACGGCACCTGGTGTAAATATTATGTCAACTATCCCCAAGAAATTCGGATCCTATGCGGCAATGAGTGGAACTTCGATGGCATGTCCATCTATCGCTGGCCAGGCGGCTTTGATCCGTGAAGCCAATCCTTTGTGGACGATAGATCAAATTAAGTCAGCTATGATGAATACAGCAGATTTGATCATGAATCCAACTTTTGGCGAACCAGTGACTTATATGTTGCAAGGTGCTGGACAATGCCGGGTAGATAAAGCGATCCAGACACCTTTATTTATCCAGCCCAGAGCTTTTTTAGTTGAAGACGCAAAAGACTCAAAGAAAGTATTCACTGTAACAAATGCTTCAAAAAAAAGCCAAACGTTGAAAATAAAAGTAGAAGTATTTGCAGATTCTGAAGAAGAGATTCCTTTTGAAATAACGATCGATAAGCTGGAAATTGCATTAAATCCTTCTGGAAATGAAACATTTACTGCTGATATCCGGATGAATAAAAAAGAATTTTCAAGAAGCCGTTATGAAGGTGCTATCTGGATTAATGATCTTCATGTCCCCTTTATCATCTTACGTGATTCTGCGGCCACCGATAATAGTAAAGCATCCAGAAATCCTGTTTCTGATGTTTTTATTAATTCACAAGGCATAGATTACCAGCAGTCTGAAAAACCGATAAAAGTTTTCTTTTCTTTCAATACCGGTCGAGAACAGAAATATGAGGATCAGATATCGTACTCGAATTATGGATCCGTAAAAGTGTATGTGGCTGATCCGCAAGGATTAGAGTGGGATATGCGGCCGATTAAAGAATTCAAGAATTGTTTAGTGGGGGATTACTCTTTTGAGTGGGACTTGAAAACAAGCAATAAAGATTTTTTACCAAACGGAAGTTTTTGCCTAAAGATGATTTCCGACACGAGAGCGGAAAATGAAATATTAACCAAACCATTTGATGTAAAAAACTCACCTACTGAATCTGCTCCATCCCTAATTTTGTCTTCGAATCGGACCCATACCTTTGACAACACATTTTTTATGGACCTTATCATTCCAGACTTGAATGGAGTTTCTGCCATCGAATACACGCTAAATTACGATGTAAGGAAGTTGAAGATTGAGCGAATTGAAAAAAGTGATTCCGTCGTAGAATGGGAAACTCCTGCCTATAAAAGCGAAAGCGTAAAAATAGTGCTAACCGAATTCAACAATTCATCAGGAAAACTCCGAATAAAGTTAGTAAGAATTTATTTTACCGGTAAGGGTGTTGGGATCTTGAAGTTTTCGAGTAAAACATTTATTACAACTTCAATCGGAAAGAAAATTCGATCCATCGCTTATTTGCCAACGGTTCAAATAACCAAAAAGGATTTTCTATTATGTGATTTAAACAATGACAAGACCGTCGATATGAATGATTATTTTCTATTCGCAAAATCTTATGATACACGTAAAGGAGACATCCTTTATGCTGAGATTGCAGATATAAACCAGGATCAATCGATTGATGTTGATGATTTAAATGTGTTGACTGCTGAACTCGGAAATTCGATTTAAATCCATTGAAGCAGGAGCCGGCTCAATGGTCCAGGGAAAATGACTTCTTGGAATTTGATAATGAACATAAAAAGAAGAAATGAATACCCATAGATTTCATCGATCGTTAGTTTTACCTTTCCTCTCTGTAACGCTTTAAACAGTAGCCATCCATCCAATGGTGGTATGGGGAGAAGAGAAAAAAGGAAATAATTTGCATTCAGGATAGCAAAATCTTTCATATAAGCAGCCAATGTCAGAGAGATTCCTTCGGTTTGATGGGATAACCATTTAAAAACAAAGGCAAAAATCAAGGTAGAAATAAAACCTGATCCAATGATTTGGAATCGGATCCATACGTTATCTCCCTGTGTGGCTTTTTTCGATCCAATTGGTTTTGCCCAGCCATATCCAAGCAAAATAAAAGGAAGAATTCCTATCCAGTCGATCATGAAAAGCGGATTCCATATTTTTTGGCTGTTGATTTTAAAATTGATATCGCCCAGCTTATATGCAACCAAATTTTGCGTTATTTTTCGAATCATGATACTGGCAAGAATCAAAAAAACAAATACTGTTTTTTGTAAGTACCAATCCAACGGAAAGGGATAAGAAGCCTTCATCCGATATATCAACACAAAAATCATTAAAACAAAAATTACGGTATGATCCGTTCTAATGTTCCATTTTCGATTCATTCTTTATCCTTTCCGAGATAATGATGATTTGCTTTTCTTCTTCCTCTGATGGGAGCGAAGAATCCATTTTCATCATTGTAAGCTGAAAGATTAATTTGCCCAGGAGTTTTTTTTCCAAACCTGAGATCCTTTTAATTTCCAATCCATTATAATTAGGTTTCACAAATCGAAGCTCCCTGTAGAATTTCATGATCCTGTTTTTTGTTTTATCATGCTTAGTGATTGCTGATAAAAGCAAAAGTTCTTCTTCAGAATAAAGAGTTAGGAGCCCAAAAATTTCTGAGTTCTTATTTGCCGTCTCAAGCTGGATGAGTGTATCTTTATAATTGTCTCTGAAATGAAGCATGTTCGATATTTTCTTCTGGTTAAGTTTTAATCGCTCTGATATCTCTAATACTTCGGCATTATCAATTTGCAGAGTCACTAATATCAAGTAAATCAGCCATTTGTCATGAATCATAAACTCTGGAAGGTTTTGATCAATATTGTCGATAAAAGTAAGTACTTCCTGGTTGATCAGAATATTTTCAGACAGTAATACTGTAGCATGCAAATCATCAAGCATTTTTATTGCTTTTGATATAGGAATTTTTTCATTTAACATGCTAATAAATTCTGAAAGAATCCTAAACTTAGATGTTCGGTGAAAAATACCTGATTTCATAGCGTTTATTGCCGCTTCTTTTGTTTCTGTGTCTAAACTGAATTTTAATTTTAAAGCGTATGAGATCGCCCTGAAAATCCGGGAAGGATCTTCAATAAAACTTAAATTGTGTAGAATCTTTATTTTTTTGTTTTTTAAATCTTCATATCCCTGATAGCAATTGATTAGCGTACCAAAATCTTGTTTATTTAAACAAATGGCTAAGGTATTGATCGTAAAATCTCGTCGAAACAGATCTTCGCGTAAAGAGCCTTTGCTTACGGTCGGAAGGTCAGCAGGATGTTCATAGTATTCCGTTCTGGCACTTGCTAAATCAAAATGAAGATTTAAATCGAATTGTATTTTGGCGGTCTGGAATTTACGGTTTTGAATTACAAAAAATCCCTTCTCTTCTTTCAGTTTCTCAGATAGCAAGATAGCATTTCCTTCGATTAGAAAATCAAAGTCATTTGGTTTTTCTTCCAATAAGAGGTCTCTAACGGATCCACCAACCAAATAAATTTTATAATCCAGCTCATCAGCTGCTTTTCCGATTCTATGTATTTTTTCTAAGGTTGTTTCAGGTATAGATTTTCGTAACAGGAACACAATTTCAGCTTGGCTTGGAAATTCACTGCGATTCCTGGATTTTGCATGAATTGTTTTTTTTATACCGTACAATGCTCTTAAAAGGTCTGTTCTTGTTAAAATACCGACAATTTTGTTCTCAAAAAGAACAGGAAGTCGACCAATTTCTCTTTCAACCATTATTTTTTCGGCTTCTCTCATGGATGTTTCTGGCGAGATTACAATCGGGTTTCTTGACATATAAGCACTTACCGGTCTTTGAGCCAAACTGTCTTCATTGATTCTGGCGATATCGCTTCTGGAGATGATTCCAGTAATCTTGCCATTATCAACAACAGGCAATCCACTATGGCCATACCGCAGCATAATTTTGAGTGTTTCTTCCGCAGAAGTGTTCGGAGAAACAACTTTAACTGGTTTTGTCATAAAATCGTTTACCAGCCGGCTGATTTTAATATTCTTCTTAATCTGACCCAGCAATTGCAAAACGATTTCATTTAAATCTTCCGTATTAGAATCTAAGAAGGCTGATCCTGCCTGTGGATGACCACCACCTCCAAATATTTCAAGCACTTTTCCGATGTGTAAAGTATTTGCATCTCGTGATCGACCAATTAATAGCACTTTTTCTTTGAATCGTACAAGGACAAAAAGGCTGTCAACTTCTATCGTATCCATTATCCGGTGTGCTAAAAAGGAAACGCCATTTACATATTTCTTGCTATTAACAGCGGATATGGCAACAGAGATTCCTTTGAAATCAAATTTTTGAATTGTGTTGAAGAGTTGACTGAAAAGCTGTTTTTGCGAGTCATCGATCGGAGGAAAGACAAACTCAGAAATTACATTTAATTTAGCGCCATTTTTTAAGAAAAAGGCGGCTGCCTCAATATCTGTAACCGTTGTAGAAGAAAAAGTTAATGCACCGGTATCTTCGTACAATCCGATTAAAAATAAAGTCGCTTCGATAGGATGAATTGAAATTTTCTTCCTTTTTAATATTTCATAAAAAATGGTTGTTGAACTACCATATGGTTTTATAATACCCTTTTTTGCCCGGGTATCATTTTCTGGCGGATGATGGTCAAAAATCTCTATTTTGATCGATCTTTTTTTTAACTCTTCTTGAATTGGTTTAATTCTTGAAAAATCCTGAAAATCAACAACAATGAGATGTTCCATCTTTTCAAGGGAGACGTCTTGTAAAAAGTAGAATCCAAAATAATCTTTATAAATGGTTAAAAACCGTTGTACTTCTTTTTCCGTTGAAACATTAATCACCGGGCAAGCATCCGGGTAGATTTTTGTAGCAGCAATCATCGAAGCTATGGCATCAAAATCAGCATAACTGTGAGAAATAACTACTGTTTTTGGACTAAGCCTGCTATGTTTTTTCAATCCTTGATTACCTCATTACGAAACCAATCTTCTGCTTTATCGTCGGATAGTAAATGAAAAATATCCTCAGGATCAAAATCTTCCATTTCAATCAGCCATCCTTTACCGTAAGGATCTTCAACAATTATTTCTGGATCTTCTTCTAGATCTTCATTGACATTTATAACTGTTCCTGAGAAAGGGGGAAAAATTTCTTTGATTTCTCCTTTGTGGTAAATGGTTGCAATTGAATCATCTGTTTCTATTTCGTTATCAATATAGGTTAATTCAATATCTGTAACTTTTCCCAACTGCTGGATCAGAAAATCATCTAGTCCGATCACTACCTTTTTTCCGAATTTTTTTATCCACAAGTGTTTTTTTGTATAGTACCGATCATCTCTGAATTCATAACCATCTATCTTCATAAAATCCTCCGACGCAATTCTTTATGATTAAAAATTTTAAAAAAACCCGTACAATTTTAAATACATAAATATAATTGAATGAAATGCAAATCATTCTAAAATTGAGAGAGGAGTTCTATGAAGGATAAATTCGTAAAAGACCTCGTCAACATCAAGGATCTCTCAAACGAAAACATCGAATACCTTTTCGAGGTAGCCGATAAAATGTTATCGATCCTTAATGAGAAAAAGAAAAGTGATCTTTGCAAAGGGAAAATTTTAGCCACATTATTCTATGAGCCTTCCACCCGGACAAGACTTTCCTTTGAATCCGCCATGTACAGACTTGGTGGTAATGTGATTGGTTTTTCTGGTACCGAAAGCACTTCTGTTTCTAAAGGGGAATCCCTGGCAGATACGATTCGAACGGTTGCCTGCTATTCTGATATTATCGCTATACGCCATCCAAATGAAGGCTCAGCTAAAGTAGCTTCGGATTATTCGTCTGTACCGGTCATCAACGGCGGGGATGGCGGACATCAGCATCCTACGCAAACTTTGCTGGATATGTATTCGATTCAGAAGAAAAAGGGATGCCTCAAAGGTCTCAATGTTATGATATCGGGTGATTTAAAATTTGGTCGCACAACGCATTCCCTGGCGATAGCATTGGCAAGATTTGGGTCGAATTTATTTTTTGCCTCTCCTCCTGGATTGGAAATGCCGGATTACATTATGCGAACACTCCTTGAAACCTATCAGATTAAGCCGGAAATATCAAATGATATTCGAACGTTTATGAATCAGTCAGATGTTATTTATATGACAAGAGTCCAGAGAGAAAGATTGGGCGAAATGGAGTATTTAAAATTCAGAGGTAGTTATGTCCTAACGCCTGAAATATTGAAAATGGCTAAAATAGACGCTATGATTATGCATCCTTTACCTCGAGTCGACGAAATATCCAGGGAAGTTGACCTGGATCCGAGAGCTTTTTATTTTGAACAAGCTTTTAATGGTATTCCAGTTAGGATGGCATTAATCGCTGTTCTTTTGGGGGTACTGCCATGAAAACGCAAATGCTGCAAAACGGTACGGTGATTGATCATCTTCCAGCCGGGACTGCATTGCACTGCTTAGATGTTTTACGGAAGAGCAATATTGGAGAGCAAGCTATGATCATATTTATCAATGTACCTTCTGGTGAAATGGGCAAAAAAGATATGATTAAAATGCAGAATTTTTATTTAGACAAGGAATCTGCAACTTATCTGTCATTAATGGCTCCAAAAATAACGATCAATATCATCCATGACAATGTAGTCACAGAGAAGATTAAACCAGAAATACCTTCCGAGATACGCGGTATCATCAAGTGTGTTAATTCAAGATGCATCACGAACACCGAAGGATATCAATCAGAATACGATGTGAAAACAAGATTGCCGGTTGTTTTAAAATGCAAATATTGCGAATTTGAGTTTACTCCTGGATAAAAAAAAAGTCTCCCTGACTGAATCCAATATTACTGCGGCCCTTCTATACCTTTCTTGGCCTGCCATGATTGGTATGTTGTTCCAGTCATTAACTGGAATCACGGATGTTTTCTTTCTTGGGAGGATTGGGAATGCTCATGCACAGGCCGCCATTGGAATTTTTGGAGTACTGCAGGGCTACTTGGGTTCCTACAATGCAATTATTGGCAATGGATCTATCAGTGTAATCTCGCAATTGTATGGTTCAGGAAAACATTTAGAAGCTGGGAAAGCAACCACGCAGACCTTATCCTTAAAATTCTTTGGTTCTCTTGTTTTTGTTTTACCTGCTTTCTTTTTCCTTAGACCCTTGTTAACCTTACTGGGAGCGACTGGTGATGCTTTAACGCAGGGTGTAATCTATGGCAGGATCCTTTGTTTACTAATTCCAGTGATGAACACAGGATATACATTTAATACCGCGTTAAGGGCTGCCGGTGATGCAGTTACTCCTATGTATTTAATGTTAATGTCATTAGTAATAAATCTAGTTTTTAATGCTTTTTTCATTTTAGGTTTAGGTCCATTTCCAAAATTAGGAATTCTCGGAGTTGCGTATTCTACAGCAATAGCTCAGATAGTTCTGTTAATAGTAGGTCTGTCTTATTATTCCAGCCCTCGCAGTTTGATTCGGATCCAATTGCATGAATTTATTAGACCAGATATTCCTCTTATGAGAAAAATACTCCGCATAGGAATGCCAACTGGTTTTCAGGGTTTGATTGGCAGTTTTGCAGGATCTTTGATTATGAGAGCTATATCGAGTTTTGGTATGACAATCGTTGCAACGTACACCGTGGCAACAAGAATTGCTGGATTTGCTGGAATGCCCATTGGAGGATTATCATTTGCTACGTCAGCTATTGTGGGGCAAAATGTAGGTGCGAAAAAAACAGATCGAGCCATAAATGCAACAAATCAGGCAGTTTTAATTGCTCTGTCGATTACTTCCTTCTTTTTTATTCTTTTCTTATTCAATCCTGTTTTCTTTTTACATATTTTTAGCAAGGATCCGAGCATTGATAAGATTGGAGTGCCCGTGTTGTTAATTTTTTCATTTCTACAGATAACGGGAGCTCTCACATCAATTTTTAGTGCCCCTTTGTTAGGAACAGGTTATTTGAAAATTGGATTTTATTTATCTTTGGTTGTTACTTGGCTAGTACAAATTCCCTGCTTATTTTTCTTAAGTTTTTTGTTTGGAATTAATGGAATTTGGTCCTCATTTATCATAGCCAACTTTACAAATCTTTTTTTGACCTTTGTTATTTTTAAACGGAGAAATTGGTTGCAGCATGTTATCTAAATTCTAACTTTTTTCCATTTTGTTATCGGTTCATTTAAGCTATAATCGTAACTTATGGTAAATTTAGGAGGCATTTAGGATGAAGAAAATCGTTTCCTCATTTGTGTTTATTTTTCTTATTGTTTCTCTCTTTTCAGGTATTCGGTTTGAGTATCCAACGGCGAAAGCAGCCCCGAAAAACACACCTGCCACCTTCATTGCCAATCGATTTATCAAAGTCGGTTTTGACCGGGATGGTTTACCCCTGTATCCCAAACGTATGTTCCCCTGGCAGAAAACCGCCAAGATACAAGTATGGGGAAATGATCGATTCCCGATGGCGAACGCCAAATCACCACACGCTTTTGTAGAGG
>Ga0247841_10001066_pt1 | contig 65031 bp, 44 predicted proteins | sample LaCruzMarch2015__2_FD_192410 | JGI IMG/M metagenome (GOLD analysis project Ga0247841, IMG submission 192410) | Freshwater microbial communities from meromictic Lake La Cruz, Castile-La Mancha, Spain - LaCruzMarch2015_18m | ecosystem: Environmental > Aquatic > Freshwater > Lake | place: Spain...
CCCTTGAATCCAATAAAAATTACATTTTTGGAAAACCACTGCTAGACTCCATCACTTTTAGAACCATAGAAAATACGGATACTCTTCTGGCAGCTGCCATAGCTGGAAACGTGGATATGACATTAGCGAGTCTATCCTTTGACCAGGCAAAAAAGCTGGAAAAAAGGAAAGGTATTCCTCAAAAAGCAGTGTTTACTCCCTCTCTCACCTGGGAGCACATAGATTTAAATGTGGATAATCCTATACTTTCGGATGTTCGCGTCAGAAAAGCTTTGCTATATTCGATCGATCGCCAGGCGATTGTCGATCAATTCTTTGGTGGTGTTCAGCCTGTTGCGAATTCTTGGTTACCGCCAAAACATTATGCTTATGATGACACTACTATCACCAAATATACATGGGATAAGGAAAAAGCAGCTGCTTTATTGGACGAAGCTGGCTGGAAACTGAATCCAGAAACTGGTAAACGCGAGAAGGACGGAGAAGTCTTCTCTATTACTTTTATGACTACAGCTCAAAACAAAACCAGGGAACAGGTTCAAGCAGTTATCGCTTCAGGTTGGAAAGAATTGGGTCTTGAAGTTGAGATCGAAAATAAACAACCTACCTCCTTCTTTGGATATATCCTTCGCGAAAGAAAGTTTGATGGAGCAACTGCAGCTATGTATGCCTGGATCATGGGTCCGGATTCGAACCTGTATTCTATCGTAAATTCTTCACAGATTCCCACACAAGAGAATACATGGACTGGTCAAAATTATACCGCTTTTAGTAATAAAACCGTGGATAAGATTACGAATGAGAACCAACAGAAACTGGATAAGAAGGAAGTTTATACTGGACTCAAAACGGTTCAGAAGATTCTAACCGAAGAGCTTCCCTCTCTCCCTCTTTTTTATCGTGTCAGCATTACATCTGTTCATCAAGATTTAGTGAACTTTCGACCCACGGGTACTTCTTCAGCAGATACCTGGAATGCCCCCTTATGGTATTGGCAAAAAGAGGATCCAACACCTCCTCCAGAACCTCCTCCCCCACCGCCTCCCCCAACAACAGGGACAGCAAATTTTATATCAACACCAACAGGGGCTGCGGTAACCATTAGTGGAGTCAACAAAGGCACAACGCCCTTTACTTTAACTCTTCCCCCCGGTGCATATGTAGCCACTTTTTCGCTAGATGGGTACAAGGATATAATCAAGGAGTTCACCATAACAGCTGGGAAAGAAACAAACGTTCAGGCTGATCTGGTTCCAGTACCTCCACCACCTCCCCCACCTGAGAAAATCATGATTAAGTTAACGATTGGTTCTAAAACTATTTGGTTAATAAAGGAAGGTTCTGAGCAAAAAGCTACTCTGGAAGCACCTCCTTTCATTGATCAGGTATCCGGCAGGACATTGGTTCCTATCCGAATCATTGTAGAATCGATTGGCGGAGCTGTTGGCTACGATGCGGGGGAAAGAAAGGTTACCCTAACAAAAGGGAATAACGTGATTGAGCTATGGATCGGATCTCCAATGGCTAAGATTAATGGGAAGAATACCGTAATTGATACAAATTCTACAGATTTGGCTCCCATTATTGTCAAAGGTAGAACATTTTTACCCCTACGATTTGTCGCTGAAAAATTTGGTGGAAAAGTTGATTACAATGCAAAAACCCAAGAAATTCTAATTACCTTCTAGTGTCAAGGGGACGGGGGAACTGACAATATATAAATAGGGAATCACTTTAATATTCGTACGAATTGATTCATCTATTTTCTGGATAAAAAAGCGCGATCAATTTCTTTGGCCAGTTTTTTTGCTTTTAACAGGGCTTTTGGTTGTTTTTGTAGATCTTCGGCACCACCTAATTCTCCTACCGTTAATGATCCACCATTCACCAGACCAATGTAGTCAAAGAACCATTCTTTCAAGTAGGCACGAACGGATCGAAAATATTTCAAATCAGCCCCCTGCGTGATGACAAAGGAGAATACTTTCTTTTTTAAATTCTTGGAACGTTCTTTGCTACACAAAAAAGTATATAGCCGATCAATAAAGCTTTTGCCCTCTCCGGTGATATGTCCAATGTAAATGGGGCTGCCAAACAGTAAGCATGCAGAGTGATCAATTTTTTCAAGGATAGGGATCAATTCGTCCTTTTGAGAACAATAATTGGTTTCTGGTTTGGAGCAGGCGGTGCAAGAAATACATCCTTTAAAGGTATAATCATACAAGTCATATCGAGTTACATCGTGACCAAGCCCCTTTAGTTCATCTTCCACAATGGAAAGCAGTTTTGAAGTACTTCCGAGTTTGTTGGGACTAGCATTGATTGATACAATTTTCATACCTTTCCTCCCCAATTGACTTTTTTTTTGCTATCGAAATTTATTTTACATCCAATGGATATAGTTACAAACTGAAAAAGGATAACAATCGTCTGTGTTTAGAGACAACCTGGTAGTCGGGCATGTATTACTTAATAATAGCCCTTTATGTTCACGTCCAACTTGAGGATCAAAGTCGAGATAAACAAATACACCACATTGCAACGAAATGAAATTCGTAATGAAGAAAAAGTTAACGATGAATCAATTGTAGCTATACAATCGCTCTATTATTTCTTTTTTGTTACTGGCTTCTCTTCCTTAGGTGCGCTAGCATTAATTTTTGGTTTTGCGTTCTTAGCTACTTTCTGAGCAACTTTCGCTTTCTTTGCTTTCGGTGTCTTTTCGGGCATCCATAACCTCCAGAAAATATAGTAAATCTTATGTGCCTATTATATACAAAAAAATTAGAATTAAAAAAAAGGATCTTCTATCTCTCTTTTTCTTGTGTATTATTTCATTCCATTTATAGTTATATGGTAAGTTCAAATCATTTGAGGCGAGAAATGAAAAAGATGGTATTTGTTTTCTTTTTGGTTCTCCTTATTCTTACTGTTTCTTTTCAAAGCAATGTCGAAGCAGAAAAACTAAACAAGGATGAGCAGAAGGAAGTCACATTACCGAATGAAGAACTCACTCAACTTCTAAAGGCATTCGCTTTGATTCAAAAAAAAGAATCACCCTATGAGTGGACAAAAGAAATACCATACAAAGACGTAAAACCTGATTTAGTTCCTCCTGGGGCTCTAATCATTAGCAGATTTGATGATGAAAGATTATATTTTGGTCCTACATTTCTCCCCTATGCTGTACCGGAAGATAACAAACCAACCTTTATCCCAACCGATCCGGTATTCCACATTTATAAGTGGTTAAAGAAGAGCAAATAACCCCCCCCCACTATGCCAACAAACATATGTCAAACAAGTAAAACGAACCGCAGAAGGACTGGATGAATCATGTTTGGTGGAGATGAATAAGTTAACTGATTTTTACAGACAGAAGATTGCTAGGAGAAGAGAAGTATGAGAAGATTCGATTTTGATCTTTTGATGGGCGAAGAGATTGTGTATGAGACAGGAATCCATATCATTATCATTTTCCAATTCCTGATCGTTGGATTTTTTTTCGGTCTATTAATAACTTATATGTTTTTCATAGACTCTATTTCAATATATCCAATCATATCTTCTAATCATGCACTTTTATATATAACTCTTGTTTTGCCTATCGTCCTACTTCTTTTATCTTTAATACCTTATACAGAATGGAAGAGATCCTATGTGGTGGTTACCAATCAGAGAATCCTGTTTCGAACCGGTTTGATCCGTCAGAATATGGGAGAGATAATCCTTAAGAAGCTGAGTGGTATTACGATTGAGCAAGATATTATTGGCAGGCTTTGCAACTATGGTACTGTGAAGTTCAATGGGGACAATGATGTGCTGCAACCATTAAGAATCATTACAAATCCAAATGAGTTAAAACGCCAGGTTATGCATCAAATCCAAAAAATGGAATAAATTATATGAAAGCTGACTGGATCCTCATACAAGTATTGGCGAGATGAAGAATAGAAAGGAAAGGTATGTGTAAATGCTAACAAATTTTTTCCAGTCAAGATTTTTCTTTGGTTTTTATACTGTATTTTTTGCTTGTGTTTGTCTGGTTTTATTCTTAATTTCTCAGGTAATAGGCTTTAGAGCAGCAACAGGAGATAAAAAAAAGCTAATCACCCAAGAGGATATTAAAAAAATTCCTGGTATTTTCTTACTCTCCAGCCTACTATTTTATGTTGCTATTCCTATCATTTGGAGAATTTGGGTTGAGAAAGCTTCTGTTTTTTCCTTAGGATTATTCGGTAGTTCAAAGAACATTTTTTACTGGTTTCTATGGATTGGTTTCTCTCTTTTCATAGGTTTTGTAGCTTCCCAGCTTGGTGGAGATAGACAGAAGAGACCTTCTTGGAAACAGTTTATTTTTTTAATCTATGTTTATTTGTTAGTAGGTGTTACTGAAGAATTTATTTTTCGCTTCTTTTTGGCTGGAAGATTTGCATTGATTTTTAATATGTGGATAGCGATTGGAATTTCTACCTTATTCTTTACATTCCTTCATCTTCAGACACCTTCCGTAGGAACAAAACGGATTTACTATATCCTTTATGTCATAATGACTTCTGTCTTTTTGGGTTTTGAATATTTTTATTTTCAAAGTATCTGGATTTGTGTGATTTCACATTTCTTGATCAATTTGATTTCCAACACCGTGCCAAGTTTTCGAAAAGAAAGAGTAGAGAACGCCTTGTTGTCGGACGCTACCAGTGACAAAAAGGTATGTTCAACAAAAAACTGACACAGATTCAGGAAACTTCAGGACAAAATTATCTGGATATACGAGATATTTATAAGAAAATTGAAAAAAGAGGTATAACATGAAAAAGATTGGACTGATCGGCGGGACATCCTGGCATTCAACCGTAGAGTATTATCGGATCCTCAACCAGCGAGTCAATGATTACTACGGGAATAATACCAATCCTCCCCTCTGGCTCTTTAACCTCAATCAACAAGAGATTCATCTCCATCAACAGGCAAATCAGTGGGAAGATATTGCAGCTATTATCTTTAAGACTTCGATTCAACTACAAGGACTGGGGGCGGAAGCGTTGGCTCTTTGCGCCAATACGCCTCATAAGGTAGTAGATGCTATCCAGTCAAAGTTATCGATTCCGTTTCTTCATATTGCAAATGCAATCGGGATTGAAATTAAAAAGCATGGATGGAAGAGGGTTGGGCTCCTAGGTACGAAATTCACCATGGCAGAAGATTTTATGAAAGGCAGACTGTTTAGGGATTACCAGATAGAAGTAATCGTGCCAGGGGAAGATACTCAACAAGAGATTCAACGGTTGATTGTAGAAGATCTTTCTTTTGGAACCTTTGCGGAATCTACAAAAGCCTACTTTCAGGATACAATTCAACAGCTTTCGATCGAGGGTGCTCAAGCAGTAATCTTGGGCTGTACGGAGATCCCTCTTCTGCTAAAAGATGTCCCTTGCTCCCTCCCGACTGTCGATTCCCTTACTTGCCACTGCGACTTGATTCTAGATTTCATCCTGGGGAAGTAAGAATGACACTTGAAAAAAAGATCATCGGTTGGGAAATTTTTATGTCAGTTTTGTTTGGATTGATGATTTTTTCAAAATCCTGTTATTGCAAATTAATCGTTAAATTGCAATAATGAATATCGTTATTTCATTTTAAGCAATAAGAAATAAGGATAATCCATGAAAAGGGAAACTTACAGAACTATCTGCATTTCCAATCCAAACGATTAAAAAAATTGCAGAACAAACTGGTTTAGTGCCGAATACAATTACAAACGCTTTAACAAGGTTAATTGAATTAGGAATCGTAAAGGAGATGACTGGAAAAAAACGAAATCGATTGTTTATTTACCAAGGATACTTCGATACATTAAATCGAAGTGGAAACTGGAATCCATAAAGAAGGATATTTATGACACTTGAAAAGAAGATCATCGGTTGGGAAATTTTTATGTCAGTTTTGTTTTGTACAATGATTTGTTCGGCCCTAATCATGTATATCGATGTATTTTATGATTTTCTTTCATCAGACTACGTAATTACCTTCTTCATCATTCCTTTCGTTCTTTTCTTTTTGATTTATTTTATCATGCCACAACCTTTTCGGGATCTACTTTTAAAGGCTAAGAACATTCTAAGTAAAAAAGACTTCATTTATTTCAGTAATGATTTATCCAAAACAAAAATATCTACCGATTTGCTGCAAATTTCTTCAAAAGGGGCAAAAGAAATTCAGGAACATTCAAAAGAATCTATATTGGAATTAAATCCTGAAGAACTAGAAGCATTAAAGTCAAAAAGTAGAAAGAAAACCAAGTATGCGAAATTAGTAATATTTTTAAATGTTGGAGTATTGTCTGTATACCTTATTGGTTTTATTTCCGTCAGATTTAAGATTCCTTTTTTAGATAGTTTCCTATCCTTATTTAGTAGTTTATTGTTGATCTTTTTGTTTCTTCGTTATACCTATAATACGTTCATTCTCCTTCAGTTTAATAAAAAGCTAAACCAAATTGATGAGGCTCCTGACATAAAATATCTTGATATCCGAGATATCTATGAGGAGTAGAGACCTGCCCTTTAAGTTTTTTTGGTTTTCTTTGTGAGTATAGGTTTTGTTTCTAGCTGTTCTAAGAAACCTTCAACAGCTGAGAAAATGTATGGATCTGCTGTTGCTTTTGCAGACACAAATCTGACATTGGATAAAATGTTGCTCTATGCTATCCAGAATGGATACTTAGCTCTTAGTCAATATGAATCCGTTATCACTGCCTTTGGGGATCGCAAACCTTTTGTGAAAATCATTAAGGAAGAGCTACAGCATATTGATGCATTAAAAGTTCTTTTTGCTACATTTAACGGCAGAAACTACTTTCGAAAAAGCGGTAGAAATGTCCATCTCGGTCACTTGTTGATTTGAAACAAAAAGGCTGGCCGAGAACCAGCCAGCCTTAATCTTCAGCGATATGTTACCGTATTACTTCTTCTTTGCGATGGCGTAATGCTTTGAGGAGACAAGCCAATTAAAGAAGGAAGGTCGGACCAGTTTGGCCGCATGCCAAGGACACCGGCTGACACATTCCAGACAACCGATACAGTGAGATGTGGCGCCTTTATCGTATAGTTTGATGTCCATGGGGCATACTTTCCAGCATACATTGCATTTTTCACCTTTACAGATTTCTTTGTCCACAACCACGCGTATGGCAGAAAAGTAATTAAAACCAGAGAAGAGCATACCGATCGGACAGGCAAATTTACAAAATACACGTTTGGAGAGGGTGGTGATCCAAATGACCAATACAAGGGATAAAATCTTCAAGGCAAACATGACCTGACCCATCGGTCGGATATCCTGGTAATTTGCCATTCCGTAAGGGATAAAGGGGGAGCTGGGTTTCAGCCCGAATAAGGGGAAAGCATTTTTTGGCATGGCATTGAATAAGAATTGGGGAAGTGCTGCAAAAGTAGTACCAGAAGGACACAGCTTGCAAAACCAGGGTCCACGGAGCTGTAGGTTGGGATCATTGGCAAATAAGGGGAAAACAATGAAAGGGATTAAGAAAAAGAAGAACCGGCCCCAATTGGCAAATGCATTACCGATCGTAAACTTCTTAAAGGGGATCAGGAATAGGCTGAATAAGCCGGCAAAAAGGAGTCCATAGATCACCAGCCACATGTAAAATTCAGTTATATGTCCTTTATTCCAAAGGTTAATCAACGGGGAGCTGATTCGATTGCCTGATTTGCCTACATAACCAGAAAACATCGGAGATGTCCAGCAGAGATAGGCTATGATGAATACTAAAACAATCAGCAGGATCCATTTTGTGATTTTGCGCATGCGATAAAAAATATCCTGCAAGTAGCCAAATGGGCAAAGCCAGCCGCATGTCATCCTACCAAATAAGGCTCCGATCACAAAGAGAAGACCGATGGCAAAAAAAGGAAATACACCTTTGGCGCCAATGGTGAAGAAGTGTTGGATAGACCCAGCCGGACAAGCCCCTGGAGTTAAAGGATCAGACCAGCATACCAGCCACGGCATGGGGAAACGTTTCAAAAAAATGGGGGGTAAGGTGGCTAGAAAATAAAAAATACCGGAGCCAAATAAAAAACCAAAAAACTGGACCCGGTTTCGAACGAGTGTATTCCGAAATTTAGTTTTTCCGGCCATTTTTTCCTCCTATCAGCTTCACTACTACAAAATAAAGAATCAAGGTTACAATAAATAATCCTGCGATCATCGCGAGAAACACAAAATTGATTTCACCAAGTCCAATGCAGGATAAACACAATGTGAGAGCAGTAGAGTAAATTTCTGGGAGTTGGGAAGCTATGGGGATGCCAATTTTTTCAAAAACGCCCATACCGATGAGCATTAAAAACACGGAGAATAATAAAACAACTAAGTAAAGAAAACCTGGGCTTCTGTCTGCGATCGTTACCTCTGCTTTTTTTTCGTCCGGCATATCATATTCCTTTCTTTAAAAAATCCAGATGCTTTGTATGTTTTATAGCAGTCTTTTTGACAGTTTCAAGTGTAGACGTATAATTCAACTCACATTGTTTTTGGGAGGATTTGATGATTACTGCAAATGATTTAAGGCAGGGGAAAGCTTTTGAATATGAAGGGGATTTATATGTTGTTACATCTTTTCAGCATATAAAACCCGGGAAAGGATCTCCGTTTGTCCGGATCAAAATGCGTAACATAAAAACAAATTCGACCACCGAGAGAACGTTTCGACCGGACGAAAAAATACAGGATGCGTATTTGGAACACAAGAAAATGCAGTTTCTTTATAAATCCAATGGATACATCTTTATGAACCTGGAAACATTCGAGCAAACCATTCTCCCAGAGGATGAGGTTGAGGAAGAATCGAAGTATTTGCTTGAAAATGCTCTTGTCGACATCCTTTTTTACAATGAGGATCCAATCGGATTAGAACTCCCCACCAGCATGGAACTTAAGATCGTCCAAACCGACCCAGGATTTAAGGGTGATACAGCTACCGGTGGCAGTAAGCCGGCGAAGCTGGAAACAGGCTTGATTATCAATGTACCGCTTTTCATTGAAGAAGGAGAGACAATAAGGGTTGACACGCGCACGGGAGCTTACCTCGAGAGAGTATCAGGAAAATAGGATTTTCCATTTACCGATGATTGAATCAAATCCACATTTCAACCAACAACTACATGAACGCATTCTCATATTACTGTATCAGAAAGAATTTCGCCAGGAGAGTGTCGAATTTTTAAACCAATTGATAGAAGATGACTGTGAAGCAGAGGGTGACTACCCCCTAGCGGATGCTCCCCTGTATCTTACTACGCAGATATTATCGCGGATTCCGGAAATTGACAGTCATATCCAGGAGTTTTTAGAAAATTGGTCTTTTGACCGTATTATGGTTATTGACAAAGAGAGCCTTCGGATCGGTATCTATGAACTGCTGTATCAGAAAGACATGGAGCCAAAGATTATCATCGACCGCCTCGTTCGGTTGTCTAAGAAATTTGGGGGGGAAAACTCTGGGAAATTTGTAAATGGTATTTTGGGTGCCGTGTTTCGAAAATACATTGAAATCAAAGATGGAATCGAAAAAGTACATATTTAAAGGGTTCGTACAGGGTGTAGGTTTTAGAAGTTTTGTTCATTATCATGCCTTAAAACTAGATGTGATCGGTAGTGTAAAAAATCTTTGTACAGGGGATGTCGAGGTGATTGCGTCTGCTGATTCTGAGATCTTGGCCTTATTTTTTACAAGAATCCATAAGGGACCTTCTGGCTCCCATATCGAAGATATAATTGAAGAAGATTTGACGGCGAATCAGATCGGAAAGGGGTTCAGAATTCTATGAATCTGGATATAATCTCTGCCTATTTGGAAGACAAAAGAAATCGTGTTGATTCTGCTCTTAATCAGTATTTGGAGCCAATCAAACAATCCTCTATTCTATATGCCTCAATTTCTTACTCGCTTTTCTCCGGCGGGAAAAGGATCCGTCCTATTTTGATGATTGCTGTGTACGAATCCATAAAAAAATCGATAGACAATTCAATATTTATACCAGCCTGTGCTCTAGAATTTGTCCATAGCTATTCCCTGATTCATGATGACATGCCTTGCATGGACAATAGTGATTTGAGGAGAGGAAAGCCTACTACGCACAAACTATACGGGCAAGATATTGCCTTATTAGCAGGAGACGCCCTTTTGACACAAGCTTTCTCGCTCTTATCAGGCGATGCGGCCCAATCATTTTTCTCTCATGAGACGATTTGTTCCTTGGTGAAGGAACTTTCCGTAAGAAGCGGAATCGAGGGGATGGTAGAGGGGCAAGCGTTTGAGATTATGCAGGAAAAGCAGAATATTCAAGAAGAAACAATTCATTACATCATCGACCATAAAACCTCCGCTCTGTTCTCTGCCGCATTGAAAATGGGTGGTATTGCATCTGGAGCCTCTGCAGAAACTGTAGAAACGTTGCACAAGATTGGTCAGTATTTCGGTCAAGCATTCCAAATGGCTGATGATTTGCATGATCACCAGGTCGACTCGAAGGAAATCAATATGGTGAATTTGCTGGGAAAAGAAAAAACAATGACTTTATTGGATCTAGCCATGAAAGACACGTTTGAACAAATCAATATGCTTCCTTTTGATGCTGAGATCCTCCGAAATATCATTTTGTACTTCCAGGAAAAGGAGTTTTAACCATCGAGATTAAATCGTTTTCTTTTCAAGACCTAAAAAATGCATCCGAAGGGGAGCTTCTAGATATTGGTGTTTCGATTCGTGATAGAATCCTGACCACGGTTTCGAAGGTGGGAGGTCATTTATCCTCTAACCTCGGTGCGGTTGAGCTGACGATGGCTTTGCTGAGAGAGTTTGATCCACTTTCGGATGATATCCTGTTTGATGTGGGGCATCAAGCATATACGTATAAGCTTCTGACGGGAAGATGGAATCAATTTTCAACGTTACGCCAGAAAAATGGAATTAGCGGATATCCAGATCCCCGGGAAAGCAAATATGATAAATTCATATCCGGTCATTCCAGTACTGCTCTTTCTACCGCCATGGGGTTTGCAATCGAGAAACGACTGCACAGGGATGATTCCTATACAATCGCTATAGTCGGTGATGGAGCCTTAACCGGGGGAGAATCATACGAAGCATTGAATAATATTGGGCATCTTGGTTTAAATATAATCGTTATCCTGAATGATAACGATATGTCCATCTCGAAAAATGTAGGGTCCATGGCAAGACTTTTGTCCAGGATGCGAAGCAGTAAGCTGTATCACCGCTTGAAATGGAAGTACAAACGTCTGTGGTTGAAACTTGGTTTTTTTGGACGCTTTGTCATTGCCTTCACAGAAAAAATTAAGGATATGATTAAGGAATTCCTATATTCAAAAATGATATTCGAAGAAATGGGTTTCACGTATTTAGGACCGATCGATGGCCATGAAATTGGTGAAATGTCTGAAATCATGAATAGAGCAAAACGATACAAAAAACCAGTGATCCTGCATGTGTTTACGAAAAAAGGCAAGGGCTTTTCTTGTGTCGAAAATGATCCTGTCAAATACCACAGTTCACCTCCATTTATTATTGAGAAAAAGGATTTTAAAACAACCAGATCCGATAACAGTTATTCAGAGATTTTTGGAAAAACCTTAGTCAAATTAGCAGAGAAGGATGAAAAAATAATTGGTCTTACAGCCGCAATGAGCGAGGGTCTTCATATGAAGGAATTTTCGGATCGATTTCCAAATCGATTCTTTGATATGGGTATCACCGAACAAAACATTGTTACCGTCTCAGGTGCTTTGGCGCAAAAAGGGATGAAGCCGATTGTAGGGATATATTCCACATTTCTACAACGGGGTTACGACCAAATCATCCATGATTGCTGTATTTTATCCCTGCCTGTGATTTTTGCTATTGACAGAGCCGGAGCTGTTTCGGATGATGGCCCTACTCATCAGGGTTATTTTGACATCGCTTTTTTAAATCCAATACCGAATACAGTCCTTCTGTCTCCGTCCAGTGCCGATGAGCTGGAGAAAATGCTGAAATGGGCTTTTTGTTCTGCGAAACAACCCATTTTTATCCGGTATCCAAAAACAACAGCTTCTTTTCATACCTATCCAAATCCAATCGAACTTGGCATCTCAGTTTTAGTACAGCCAGGCAAAGATGGCTATATGCTCGTATTGGGTTCCTTCATGGAAACGGCAAAAAAAACAATCGAAATCCTGAAAGAAAAAGGGTTGGATATCGGGCTTGTCGATGTTCGATTTGCCAAACCTTTTGATCAGGAGATGGTGTTACGCCTCATCGATCAAACTGGATTTTTGATTACACTGGAAGACGGAGTTCTGACAGGGGGGTTTGGTTCCCAGGTGCTGTCGTTTTTAAACACCAATCACCGACTTCAGCCAGGAAGCCTTCTGTCTTTTGGATTGGATTCTCAGTTTCTCCCTCAAATGAAACGCGCCCAGATTCTTGCAAAGAATGGGCTTCAACCAGAACAAATGGCAGAAACGATTTGGAGCCAGAAAAATGAATATAACAAAAAGGGGGAATAGATGATTATTGGACTGCACCTGCGGAAAAGAATTGATGCTATCATCCGGACAGCTCAGGATGTTTCCAGATTTCTACTATCAAAAAAAGTCAAAGTGATTGTAAGTCCAGAAATCAGTGATATTTTCCCAGCTTTAGAACTCTATTCAAAAGAGAAATCAACAAAAGTGGACTTAATGATCAGTATCGGTGGGGATGGTACGTTTCTCGAAACCGCCCAAACAGCCTTGTTTTATAATATTCCAATCGTGGGGATCAATTTTGGTCACACTGGTTTTTTAACAAACATCGAAGAAGAAGAGATCTTCTCATCGATCAGCGATATACTGAAAAATAAATACAGGATCGAGGAACGTTCTATTTTATCGGGAACCATCATTCGGAATGGTATCGAAATGGATACGATGCTGGCTGTGAATGATTTTGTTGTCCAGCGAGATCCTTTTGATAAAATTTTGATCGTAGATGTGTTCTTGGATAAAATGAAAATATCCTCCATGCGGAGTGATGGAATCATCATTTCAACGAGTACTGGCTCCACGGCATATTCTCTCTCAGCCGGAGGACCTATTGTAGACCCTCTCTGTGATAATATTATTATCAATCCGCTTTGTCCCCATAAATTATCGAATCGGTGTGTCATTGTCCCGGGAAATAAGACTCTGTATTTAACTATCTCGACAAAATCGGAAAAAACGTGCCTGATCTTTGATGGAAGACATCAAAGCCACCTTATGGATATGGACCATATCCGAATTGAATCTCCCCTGCAAAAGTTAAAAATGGTCTTCTTGAAGGAGAAGAACTTTTACCAAATATTGAATGAGAAATTCCAATGGGGACTTTAAAATGCTGGATTTGATTCATATTGAGAATTTTGTACTCGCCAGAAATGTATCCATTCATTTACAGTCTGGATTCAATGTATTTACAGGAGAAACAGGAGCAGGCAAAACCCTGATCATCAATGCAATCCGGTATGGTATGGGGGATCCGATACATAAAGAAACCGTTGTCTCGAATGAAATGTATCCCCATGTTCAGCTGATTTTTTCATTACAACCAGATCAGAAGGACGTTTTGTCGGACTATGGGATCGATGACACCGGCGAAATCATCTGTGAACGTTGGATCAATTCGGCAGGAAAGAGCAGGGCAAAGATCAATGGCGTTTTTTTTGCCATTCCCGAGTATCAGAGAATATGCAAAGAATTTGTCACCATTCATGGGCAGAATTCTACAGAAGATCTTTTTTCTCAAAAAAAACAATTACAGCTCTATGACTCTCTGTTTAGAAGTTCTTACCAGTCCTGTCTGAACGAAATTAAAGAAAAAAGACAGATCTTCTTCCAATTAAAAAAAGAGTTAGCCAGTTTAGAAGAATCGGAGAAAAATAGAGAACAGGAGATAGACTTTCTTTCATACCAGATAGAGGAGATAAATAAAGCCTCAATAAGAATGGGAGAAATGGAATCACTAAAAAAAGACAGGGATCGATTATCAAATTCACAAAAGATTCTTTCTTCGCTCCAGGCCTCAATTTGCCTGCTGGAATCCGAAGGTATTTCAGAGCATTCCGGTCTTTTATCCGATAGCAATCAACTGACCACTTTACTCTTGAATATTCATGAATTTTCACCGGAACTGGAATCGAGTTATAAAATAGCCCATGAGTGCGAAACCATTTTGAAGGACCTAGCCAGGGACTTGTCAAACCAATTCATGTTGTTAGAAAATCAATACAATGAAGCTACATTAAATGATATCATCAATCGTATTGATACGATCCACCACCTGCAAAAAAAATATGGGGCCTCAGAGAGCGAAATACTAGATTTTAAGGATAAAGCAGAAAAAAACCTTCTGATGCTCCAATCATTTACAGAAACAAAAGAAGCAACTCAGTTAAAATTGAAAGAAATCGAGGATTCTTTATTTCGGGCCGTGACAGAGTTGAGCCAAGTCAGGATTTCTTTTAAGCAGGAATTTATCACACGGATTGAAAATGAGTTAGGAGATCTTTCCATGGAAAACGCACGATTCTTTATTGATTTCACACATGAAGCAGATGACGGACCCATGGGAATTGCCATCAATGGTAAAACTGTTCGGTTATTTGAGACTGGAATTGATTGCATTGAGTATAAGATACAAACAAATCCAGGACTTCCCGCACTACCGGTTACCCAAATCGCTTCGGGAGGAGAACTATCCCGTATTATGCTCGCGATTAAAGTGATTGCCGGATCTCAGGATCCCACACCTACACTGTTATTTGACGAAGTGGATGCTGGGATTGGCGGAAACACAGGCAATACGATTGGAGAAAAATTGAAACAATTAGGAAAAGAAAGACAAATCATATGCATCACCCATCTCCCCCAAATTGCCTCAAAGGCGGAGAACCATTTTTGTATCGAAAAAACATCGAATAAAGCTTCTACGGAGATTTCTCTTACCATGTTGACCCATGAAGAGAGAATTATGGAGATATCCCGGATGCTTTCTGGTAATCAATCATCCAATACTTCCCTAAGCCATGCCAGGGAATTGATGGAGAAATAATATGAAGCCAAAACGATTTAAAGCCATTGTTGTGGGGGAAAAGGATTCAGAGTCTACGCTGACTGAATTGCAATTGCTTCTGGATACTTTGCACATCGAAACCATAACGACCATGATCATCAATCTAAGACATAAAGATCCTGCCACCTATATTACAAAAGGAAAGTTGGAAGAGTTGAGGATTTTAGCAGAATCAATGGAAGCTGATATTATTGCTTTTGATTTTGAGCTTTCCAGCACACAAATTCGAAACTTAAAGAAGATCCTGGGTGGCATCCTTTTGGATCGGCCTCGGATAATTTTGGAAATATTTGCCCAAAGAGCGACCACGCGGGAAGGGAAAGTACAAGTTGAACTCGCCAGCCTCCAAAAAAGACTGCCGGAAATAATCGACCAAAAAGCATCTCTAGACCAACAATTTGGGGTAATCGGAATGAAAGGGCCTGGGGAGCGTAGTCTTGAATTAACCAGAAGAAATGTGTATGCCAGGATCAATAAGCTTAAAAAGCGATTGAAGGAGCTCCAAAAACAGAGAAAAATCCAACGGGACCGACGTATTGCCTCGGATAGCTTTCTGATCTCGATCGTTGGGTATACGAATGCCGGGAAATCAACCTTATTTAACGCTCTTACAAAAGAAGACCTGCCAACCGATAACCTGCTTTTCCATACACTGGATACTAGGACCAGAAAAGGATTTATTTCGAAAGAAATCGGAGATGTCCTCTTTATCGACACGGTTGGTTTTATTCGGAAGCTTCCCCATGAATTGATCGAAGCGTTTAAAGGAACGTTAGAAGAAATCAAGCTATCTGACTTGATTCTACTCGTTTTAGACAGCAGTGATCAGGAATTTTACCAACAGTATTGTACCGTAGTGCAAACACTAACGGATCTAGGCGCCAACGAAATCAAAACAATTTTGGTTTTAAATAAAGCAGATATTGCGTTGAAGAATAAACTTCCGCAATGGTTTCTGGATAAGCTTGGTCAGGAAGCTATATTTGTTTCTGCGATGACAACCTGGAATATTGATTTGTTAAAACAAAAAATAGCAGAAATCATTGATGAAAGATTATCTGTTTGAAGCAGATTGCTCCGCTTTTTTTTCATGACGGGACTATACAGCTTTTAGACCAGACTCGTCTGCCTTTCGAAGAAAAATGGCTGACCATAGAAACACCGGAAGATATGATCCAGGCAATTCAAACATTAGCCATTCGCGGAGCTCCCTTGCTTGGGCTGGCTGGTTTGTATGGTCTGTATTGTGCGTCCCGACATGCGAAAGACTATACATCATTTCTATCCTATGCAAGTTCAATTCGCCGGGCAAGACCAACCGCGATTAACCTTTCAATGGTCATTGACCATGCACTGCAAAAATATAGTGAGTATTCAGATCTGGCTACCCTTACCGAAAAAATTGACAGGGACATAAGAAGTATGGAAGAATCAATATATGCTGAATCTTTGTCTATCGCAAAGCATGGAGATACACTGCTTAAGGAAGGTGATTGTATTTTAACACACTGTAATACGGGGTCTCTGGCTATGTTGGGCTGGGGGACAGCTCTGGGGATCATTAAGTACAGTTACGGTAATGGAAAGAAAATCTCTGTCTTTTTTACAGAAACAAGACCATTATTACAGGGAGCTAGATTAACAGCGTTTGAACTTTCAAAAGCAGGGATTCCCTCCACATTGATTATTGATAGTGCTGTTGGATTTTGTCTACAGGAAAAGAAAATCAATCTGGTGATAACAGGGGCAGACCGAATATCTTCCAACGGGGATGCAGCGAATAAAATCGGCACATACTCCATAGCGGTTCTAGCAAAACAGAATCATATCCCATTTTATATTTCAGCTCCTTTCTCCAGCTTTGATTTTTCTCTGGAAAGCGGAAGGGATATTCCAATCGAATACAGGGATAAACAAGAAGTACAAACCAATAAAAGCATGTGGATGAATATGCCAGAAATTGACTGCTTGAATCCTGCGTTTGATATAACACCTGCTGAATTTATTACTGGGTTTATTACAGAGAAAGGGATCATAAGCCCCCCTTTTAGATAAGATTGATACACAAAAAAAACACCCAGAAGAAAATTCTTCTGGGTGTTTTTTTAATTCTTTTGATTAATCTTTAATCGTAATTTCTCTCAATTTTGAATCGTAATTCAGCTCTGAGCCCAAAGCAGAGGCAACAAAACGCAATGGAACAAATGTTCGACCTTTCATAAGTTCCGGGGGAGCATCCAATATCTCTTTCGTCTCTCCCGTTTGTCCTTCTTCTTTAATAAAGGCTTCCTTCGATCCAATGCGAAGACGGATTGTTTTATCATTTCTTGTAATTGTTATTTCTTTTACCGTTGGATTCCAATCCACTTTGGCACCGAGTGCTTCACTGATAAACCGTATGGGTACCATCGTCCTTCCCGCTTTGATATAAGGTTCTGCATCGATTATCTTTTCTTCTAGATTGATTGATACAGTTTTGCTCCCGATGCGAAGCTTAATCAGCGTTATGAATCGAATATCGATACTAAGGATAGATGAATTGCTAGCAATATCAATGGCTTCAACTTCAATCGTATTGTATCCTTTTTCCAGTTTAATAGGGAAAGAGAACCGTCCGTCTTTATCAACCACAACATCAGACGGAGAAGTTGTCGTTGTTATTTTTACTACTGATCCAATTTCTGTTTTACCGGTAACAATGACTGAATCTTTGATAACTTCAGCAGGTATTTCTTCAAGAGTCAAAGAAGGTGGTTTCGTATCGAGGGTAACGATCCTGGTAACTTCAGTTAGAAGTCCTTTTCTATTTTTTGCCACAAAATTAATGGCATTTTGTCCTTCTTTTAACACAATTTTCATCGTAAAACTGCCGTTGCCTTCTTTTGATACAACTTGTTGATTTATGGAAACCTCAACAGTTGGGTCTGTCATTCCGGTTATTTCAAGCTCGGGCTTATTGGTAACCAAGTTTTCTGGAGGATAGGCAATATCAATGGATGGGGCAACTGCATCCGGATTTTTCTCAACAGGAAGTACCAATGTAGCCATTTTTTGAACTTTACTTCCATCGGCTAAAACAACAATGGACAAGTCTTTTGAAGGCGTATTACCTTTAATGACCAGTGTTAAAGTAGAGCTAAACGGAGCTTTCCCGCTGAGAGGCTCAAACACATAAGATTCAATTTCAGGTAATTCAGCCTTAAGACTTAATTTTATAGGTTCATCAAAAACAGGATCAGGCGTTACCACTACTTTATATTTTACAGTATCTCCAGCTAACACTTTCGGATCAGTGGTTTCTTTTTCCACTTTTAACTGAAAATCAGGCGGTCTTGAATCAACTACTTCAATAAGTCCAGATAGACTCTTGCTTTGTGCACTGGTAATAGAGGTTGCTTGAATGAAAAACTGCTGATCCGCCTTCCTTTCAGAATTTCCGGGTATGTTTACCTTAATATCAAGTCTGGCAATTTGTTCCGGATCCAGCGTGATCGTTCCGCTTGATTCATTCGATTGCTCTTTGTCATCCATATACACTTTGTAAATCCATTTGTCTTTCGATTTATTCAGAACACCGATTTCATAAGAATCTGTCAAAGTACCACTGTTTCGAATATATGTAGTAATTACAGCTTCTTCTCCCTTTGTTTTCTTTTGAAACAAAGAACCATTTGAGATCAAATCAAAATTGCCATTATTGATCACTTTTACAGGATAAACTTGTGTTTGAAGCACTTTTTTGGTTACATTGTCCTGAACAAAAATAACAAGGGACATATTGGAAAGGTTATAAACTGGTAAAATCTTGAAATCCACATCAATGGTAAAGAAATCACCCTTTTTCCCAAAAGTCTCTCCAGAGGTCAGTTTCATCGGTGTACCTAAATAATCATGTAGATTATCGTTCGCAGGGGTAACAAAATCTCGCAAAACGAAGTAATGGTATTTATCCCCATTGATGGCAGTGTACGGGATATCATTTTCAATTAAGGCAAAATAGATCCGGGGATCTCGGAACGGGATATTATCTAGCGCTTTTATGGCGGCCGTTACCTTTCCGGATTGAGTGTTCGAATCAAACACACTTCTGGCGGCAATTGTTACAAGAGAAGGTTCTGTTGCTTTTTCGATGATTTTCTTTTTATAGGCATCGTACATAAATTTACGTTTTGCTTCAATCGTATCTTCATTTAGGTTTGGAATACCCTTTATGTGATCTGTTCCATCAAAAAAGATATCGGGAATCCCTTTGTCAGACATATACCATTTCATCCTCTGTTCGCTTTCAATCCAGGCAAGGCGAACGGTAGCCTGGTCGGGAACAGAATCGACATAATACTCAATAAATGCTACTTTTTCTTTCCCCATCTCGGCAAACAAACGATCCATGGCATAATGCGAATAGACGCAATTCAAACACCAAATGGCTGTAAACAATTCACCAAGAACAGTATGAGGAACCAGGTCTAATTTTTGCTTATAAATAAACGTAGAGGCAACTCGATGGGTAATATTCCCCTTCGTGGATTTTGCTTCAATTTCAATATCATAAATCCCTGCCTCAACAAATTTCCCCGATGGTCTCAGGTTAAGAATAACGGAAGTGGTTTCTGGAACATTGATGGAAGTTGGCTGAAATTCTGAGGCTGTATTTTTAGGCAGACCAAGGGCTATAAAGGATATGTTGCCAATAAACCCATTTTGAGGAATTATTGTGATAGGTATTTTAATGCCATCTTCATCCGCAGAAGCAATGAACATAGGATTCATTTCTGTATAAAAATCAGGAATATCATCTGCTTTTATAAGGATATCAACCGTTTTGACAACGCCGGATTTAAATGTAATCGTTATTTTTGAATTATACTGCTTTCCTTTTTCCAGAGAAGCCCCGTTCACCTTGACAAATATCTCCTGGTTGTAGCCTTTGAAAGTAGTTGGAGTAACCGTAATAGCTGGATTATCCGAAACGATGGATCCTTCTAACAAAGCCCCGCTTTCATTATGGATTAAAAATTTTCTCTCGGCTGTGTTGACAGCAGAAATTGAACCATAATCCAGGTAGGATGGGCTGATACGGATAGTATCGCTCTGGAACAAGCTTGTAAAAGGTATGACCTGAACACGTGAATTGAAGGTATCAGAAACTAATAAATAGTCTCCAAAAGTAGCAATGTCGGATGGATATACAAAAGATCCCGGTATGAGAGAATAGTCAAAATCTACATCACCCTTAGCAACATTTGGTTCCGGTTTCGTGCTTGGTGGAATAATTCTGTCAGCCTGGAAGATTGATCCAAATTTGCCATACACGATTGATTGATTTGTAATGGTATCAATCATTTGAACTCGATTGTTCAGGGTATCCGTCACATAGATTTTGAGAGAAGAATCCGAATGGAGTCCTGTTAAGCCGAAATAGCTTCCAATCTCGTATCCTTTTTTACCAAACTTACCGATAAAATTTCCACTGAAATCAAAAATCTGGACACGGGAGTTTCCAGAATCAGCTATATAAATCTTGTTTTCTTGCACCGTAACGCCTTTAATCGATAGAAATTGACCGTCTAGAGTCCCATATGTTCCAAAGGCTCGTATAAAATTACCCTCCAGGTCAAAAATCTGGATCCGGGAGTTTCCAGAATCTGTAACAAAGATGTTTGATCCAAAGAGAGCCACATCGGTGGGTAAGACAAATTCACTTTTATCAGACCCATACTTGCCAAAACTCTGCATATACTTTCCCAATGAAGAAAATATTGAAATTTTGGATGCTTTTTCATCCACAACATATATTTTTTCATTATAGTAAACAAGGGAGATAGGATTAATAAATCCTGCTTTCGCGAGTTCTTCTGGTAAAAATACTCTTGTACAAGGAACTTGTATCCCCTTTTCTTTCGTCTTAACGATCGCAAAAACTTGAATCGTTTTTAACGCCGTATCTAAAACATATATTTCGGTATCAGAAGTGGTAATGGAAGATGGCTTTACAAATCGTCCTTTTGTATCGGACATACTGCCAAAATATCCATAAATCTTCCCATCCATTTCCAGGGAATAAATCTTGCTCTGTACAATATCGGATACGATGATTTTTTTATCTAAAACACCAATACCGTAAGGAGACAATAATCCTTCCAGTTTAATCGAACGGACAAAAACACCCGTTAGCGTAAAAGCTTGGATTCTTTTATTGCCAGAATCGACCACATAGATACTTCCATCATCGTAAGCAAGGCCTTTTGGCTGCATAAATGCCTTATCTTCAGTTCCAAACCATCCAAAAGAAGTTTGGTATACTCCAGCAAGATCAAATATCTGTATACGGTTATTACCGGTATCACTTACAATAATTTTGCCTTCAGCAATCTCAATGCCCAGGGGAGAATTAAATTCCCCGTTTCCAGACCCTTTCGACCCAAACATGGAAATAAAAGTTCCGGTTAAATCAAAAATCTGGACTCGATTGTTTCCCGTATCTAAAACAAACAATTTACCATTATCAGAGGCAATATCCGTAGGAAATCGAAAATGACCTTCTTGAGTTCCAAAGGAACCGAATTGTTTTTTATAATTCGATTTGGAATCAAAAACCTGTATGCGAGAATTTCCGGAATCTACAACAAACACATTGGTTCCATCGGAGCATATTCCGCCAACACGGTCAAATTCACGCTCATTCTGTCCAAATCCGCCAAAAGCCAATTGAAAAACGTTACCTCGAATAAAGGCTTGTATTCGATTGTTTAATGAGTCAGCAACATACAGTCGTTGTTGTTCTACATTGAGATAGGTGGGAGCAAAAAAAGTACCTTTTGGTAAACCGCCCCCCAAAATTGAAATTGAAGTAGGCTTTGACTCTTCCTGCTCTGCGTAAGTAACGCCTTTAAAAAAAGAGCTACCGAACAGCAGTGTCAACATTAGGCATAAAGACAAAAATCTCTTTAATAGCTTCATGTGGCCCCCTTTATTCTTTTGGCAAAGGTGGGAAATTAATTGTAATAACCCTAGTCTTTGGTTCATATCCAACTTCAGCCCCTAACAACTCTGAGACGGCTCTTACGGGAACAAATGTTCTTCCATTTACGATGACCGGAGCGGTATCCAGGGATATGGTCCTCGTGAAGTTTAGGGCAATCTTTCTCTGCGCTTCGGCTTTTCCGACCCAGAAAAATACACTCAACTGGTCTAAACTAAACGTAATTTTTCTATCTTTGGGTTCCCAATCTATCTTCGCATCCAAAGAACTACCAACAAACCGGAGTGGTACCAACGTTCTGCCAGCCGTAACAAAGGGGGCTGCGTCTAATGTTTCGTCTTTCCCATTCACTTTGGCTGATTTTTTATCAACCGTTAATTTTACTTCTTTCGGAGTCACACAAATGGCATAAAAAGTTATGGATGTTTTGTTTTTAGGATCCTTGGATGGATAAACTTCAAGTACTAATTTTACCTTTTCCCCTATTTTTGCCCCTTCATAAGGCCAGATAGTGATATGCATCTGCTCTTTTTGACCTGGTCGGATGACAAGAGGAGATTCGCCATCTTCTAAAAAGCATATATTGGAGTAGCAAAATTGTACAAACCAGTTTTTCTCATTACCTTTTGGGTAATCCTTGACTGTAAATTTCGAATAAAGCTTCGACTGCATCTTTGAGGTATTTTTAAAATTGAAATACACCTGAGATGCTTCACCCACACGAAGAGGTGTAAAAAATGTATCTTCAACTACAGCAGACTCTGCTGCCCTTGGTTGATACAAAACGGGAGTCATAATACCAGTCATGACAAAAATTAAGCTCATTACAATCAACGTTCTGACGGTTGCCTTCATCCTAAACTCCTTAGCGACAAACTTTCAAAGTCTCTTATACACCAAAAACCTTGAACAAGAACCAAGGTCTGGTTCTTATTCAAGGTCATACTCTATATATACTACACCTATATACACCAATAATTACAATCAAGTTCAAGATTTTCTATTTAACTTTAAGAATCACTTCTCCACGCTTGAATCTTCCTTTTGCATCCCTTGCTTCAATTTTGATTCGATATATTCCTGCCTTGTTATATGTATGCTTGAGAATTACTTCTTCTGTTCCTGCTTCATGATCGCGAATCACCTCTCCATCGGACCAATCCCAAGAATACATAAAATGACCGGTTCCTCCGTCAATTCGAAACCGAACAGAAAGCTCCTTGCCTACAGGCAATGAACCGTCTGGTTCTACATTATTAAAGTATACTTTAAAATACAGAGGATACTCTGAAGAAGGCTTGCCCCTAAGGGATGTCTGTACAGAAAAAGTTTCTATGTAGGCAGGATCAGATTGGAATGTAAACTTACTGACAATAACCTGTCCAGAAGCTATTTTCGTTTTAAAAGGTTTCACTCTCGCTTTAATAATCATATAATCGCCATCTACATCACTAAACCCAGGAAACCGTATTCCGTTGCAATCACTGGCAGGATAACATTCTCCAGGCTTAAGGTCTCGGATACCAACATACAATTTTCCATCGCCAAAATTACCAGCAGGGTCAGAGAAAAGAAACTCAAGATTCGGATCAAGAGTAAAAATTAGTGTGTTATTCACTAATGACTCGTTTCCGATATTTTTTACTTGGATGCGATATTTTATTGTTCCTTCCTCTTCAATGGTTTCAGGAACTGACTTAATGAAAACATCTGTCTTATAAACATTCACTCGCTTTTCAACACTCAATTCTAAGGTTCTGAGCGCTTCGAGAGTACCACTGGTGCCGTGGACTAATATTGTATAGACTCCGACCGGTGTTGCTTCCGTTGTTTTAATTGTAAGTTTACATCTATATTGCATATAAATTGATGTCGGATTTGGAGTCATGGTAATTGTTATGGAAGGGGGCAGATAGCCGTCTGGGTCTTCAATCGTAAACAATACATCATCGTTAAAACCGAAAAAAGGAATAACGGATATTACCGAGTCGACAGATTCACCTTGTCTGGCTGTCACCTTTGCTGGTGAAAACTTAAAATCAAAATATGGTTTTTCGATAACCATTAACTGAACAACGACAGGATTCGAGGAAGGTACATTTGGCACAAAAGCTGACACGGTGATATTAAAAAGACCCAGAGTAGTATTTCCTGTTGTTAAAAAAGTAATCTTTGATTCAGCTTGTCCGCCGGAAGACAATACAGGATTTAATGGATCGATTGAGTACGTTAAACCATAGTCAGTCGGATTAATGATCGATCCACCGTACATTACGGATAAAGAGAAAGTAACAGGCCCGGAGGCTCCTCCTAGAGATCTTACCCTCGCCGTATAGGTTGTGAAAGCCCCTCTCAAAACTTCACGATATGAGGGCACAACGGCTAATGTTATCGAAGGACTTGGGGGAGGGGGGGGTGGTAGAAGCGGATCCGACAAAACACCGGAAAGGACTAATCCGTAGGGCTGTGGCCCAAAAGAGACATTTGTCCCGTTGACATAAATCTTGTATTCACCTTTCGTGGGATTTGCAATTTGAATTTGTTCCACATTGTTTTTGGAATCAACCATGGACAATGGAGGATTCTTTATGGAAAAACCTGAATTTGTGTCAAAAGCATTCCCATAAAATGTACCATCCGGAGCTACTACTAAAAGATCCAGATCGTTAACCAAAGCTTTGGCTCCGAAAGGTGATCCTGGATAATCTGTATAGGCCAGAGTTATTTTTAGGGAAGAGTACGAATCTACCTTGTAGGTATACAGATGAGATTCTGAAGTATTCAGACTATAGGCAGGATCTTGAATATCATAAAATTTTACCTTACGGGTAAGAGGATCCGGCTGAACAGCGTTGTTTACGTCAACCCTGCCCCATCCGGTAATACGACTGGGAGAATAAACCTGGTTTAATGTTACGCCAGATCTGGTATAAAGCTTTTCATTAAAAGCTCCATTAATCATGACGGCTTTCAAAAACGCGGCGGAAGGTTTCTGGTCTATTACCGTCGTATTAAGTGTTGTGCCATTGATGTAGGTTGACAGCCTTCCCGCTCCATAACAAAAAAATTCACGAAGAACAGCTAAGGATCCTGCAGTAACGGGAGTAGCCATACTGGTTCCGGAATAATAACCATAGCCGTGCTGTGGAGATGTATGTGTTCCCTGGGGAATGGATGAATAAACCGCATAGCCCGGTGCTACAATATCCGGCTTAATCCTGCCATCGCCTGCAAATCCTCCAGAGGAGAAATAAGCCATAACAGCAGGGTTTCTGCCGCCATTATTATTTTCAGTCGCGCCAACTGTGATTATGTTTTTTGCATTGCCTTGCTCAAATAAAGAGGGTGCGGTAAATCCTGAGTTCCCAGCGGCAAATAAAATATTAAAATCTTTGTTTTTCCATACAAAATCATCGATTTCTGCGCTGTCTGATGTATACGAATTCATACCGCCAGCCCAACTGTTCGAGTGAATTCTGGCATTATTGTCATACGCATCTTTAAATAGTTTTAGATAAGAAGGGAAGGTAAGACCAGAGGATGAGCCAGGATATTTCAAAGATTGTATAACTATTTTTGATTTGGATGCCATACCGCGATGACGAGGATATGGTGCATTCGGATTGTTGCCCAAAATCGTTCCGCTCACATGAGTTCCATGTCCTATTGGGTTTCCACTGTTGTTGTAGTCAGACCAATCGCCAAAATTTGTAACACCGTCATAGTTTGGATCATTGTATCCAAATCCAGCTACTACTTTACACACAGCGCCATCATAAAAAGCCGGGTGCAAATCAGAAATGCGACCGGTTGATAAGCCAGTGTCGCCTACAGCAACGATTTGTGGAGGATTAGCGCCCGTAATGCCTTCGTTCAAACCGCCAAAGGTAACGTCAGAGGCGTCTCGTATATCTACAACTTGAGCTGCTTCTGCGTTCATAGATTCGATTTGGTGGATTAAACTAATCCGTAGTACTTTTTCATATTCAGAAACTCTTGTGATAAGGCTGGAAGGGAAATCATAAAGTCTCAAGTATCCATGACTCGTTCCTGTCGAAAAATTGTAATGAATTCCGCTATACCCAATTGATTTGAGAAAGGACGGTACGTCAATCGAAGCATCTGTCACGAGAGAAAAATTGTCAGATCTTTGGAAAGATCCGTCTCTCAGTTCCTTGCTTAATTTGAAATAATTTGGGATAAAACCTGCTGTTCGAACAAAAGTTTTTTGTAATACTTCATTAATTAGAGGTTGATTCGCTTTTGTTAAAAAAGCAGAGTACTGAAGTGGAAAATAGAATTTTATTCCCAAAGCCTCAAATTCGGTAATCCACTCTTGTTTGATGGGGCCGATAAATTGAAGGACGTAAAGGGCGTCTTGATCTCTTGGACCGGGACCCATTTTTGATTTTATCTCTTCAGGATACCGCATATTCTTGGCTCCATCAGAAGTTAAAACAAATTCATCAAAATGAATATCCCGTATCCCAACAACTTCTGTGTATCGAACTTGCTTTTGAGCCAAAAGGTCTTCCTGACTGCGATTAATTTCCGCCAGAAAGAACGTATCGTATATTTCAATCACATTAAATCCTGCGCTCCTGTAGGATTCAATCACCTCTTTGTTGCTTTCGTATACGAGCACACTCTTCGTATCGGAAGCAAAACTAAACTTCAATGGCACGATGAGTGAAGTGAACAGGAAGATAAATACAAGCAATAGCCTAACTAATTTCGTCTTCATCATTTCCCTAACTTCTCCTTTTCACAAGAGATTTAAAGCAATTCAAATAAAACCAATCTAAAATCAATTGCTACTTTTATAAGGTCTATGAAGCATAAAGTCAAGAAAAAAACCTATTTTCCTTCATGAGGTTTTTGTTGCCATTTCGACTGAGAGTCCTTATAATTCATGCATATTGAAAGATTTTATAAAAAAGTAAGTTTATAAAAAAAAGTTGTTCTGATTAAGAAAAGGAGGCGAAAGCTGGCAAAAAGGTGGATTTCAGTTTTTTTGGTTCTCCTTTTTTTTCTTTTTCCAACAAAAAAAATCCTGAGCAGTGAAAAACTGCTTTTAATTAATGTTCTAATAAAGTCAAATCAGTCAATTGTTGAGTTTACGCATGAAAAAGGCGTAGAAATCCAACTCAACCAGAAATATTCGTTCGATACCCAGAAAACGATCATTCGATCTTTTTCTGAAAATTCTCCAAATGAGACTACATATTTTGTTACACTTCAGGGAGAACTACCGATTCTTGAAGCGATCGAATTATCCACAACCTTGTTGAAAACAAATTTAAAAAATTCAGAATTATGTCTATTTTTAAGGGAGGGATTATCGCAGTTTCTTGTACTCTTAGGTCCGTTTCCAAAAAAGTCGGATGCCGAGTTTGTCATGGATAATTTAAATCCATTCTATCGATGCTTAAATGTTGTGGAACTACCTCCTGATAAAACCTTTGCTGTCTTTGAGATAAAGCCAAGATTGCTCCTATCGAGCTCTATCGTGTCCAGCAAAGAAAACACAAAAGCTATGACGCTTTTCGACAAGAGCAATTCTATCGGGTATCAAGACAAGAAATATCCGAACCAAATGGATATTTATTGCTGTAAAAACCAAAAAATATCCGTTGTTAATCAAACAGATATGGAGACATACTTGTTAGGCGTCGTTCCGACAGAGATGCCTGATACCTGGAACCTGGAAGCTTTGAAAGCTCAATCCGTTATTTCCAGGACCTTTGCCTATTATCGATCCCTGCAAGCCAAGAAAAGTGGTTCCTATTTCGATGTAACCAACGATACTTTTTCCCAGGTTTACTGGGGGAAAAGATCATCCCTGAACGCTCCGACGGCGATTAAAGCTACAAAAGATGAAATTTTAACGTTTCAAAATCGACCGATCGATAGCGTATTTCACTCAACCAGCGGGGGGTACACAGAAAACAATGATAAGATTTGGAATGGCTCCCCTTATGCTTATCTAAGGGCTGTTCCTTCCCCAGGCGAGGAAATATCTCCTCATTTTGCCTGGTGCAAGAAATACACGCGGGATGACTTCATTAAACTACTAAACTCTTACCTTGTCTCTGAAAAAAGAAATACGATCAAATCGATTCGCTTGATTGAGATCAAAGAAAAAGGAGAATCTCCCCGCGTCCGAAAAGTAAGTCTAGAAACAGACATAGGCATCATAAACCTAAGCGGTTCTGAGATACAGGAGATTTATTCCTTAAAAAGCACCTGGTTTGATTTCCTGATTTTCTTTTATCAAAATCTTCATTCTTACTCAACCCCGTTAATGAATTTTTTTATAAATAATCAAGACTTCAACCAGAAAAATAATCAGTCGATTTGCACAATCTATATTTATGGCCGCGGTTGGGGTCATGGTGTTGGTTTATCACAATATGGAGCTCTTGCTCAGGCTAGAAAAGGATTACTTTACCCAGAAATCCTGTCAAAATTCTTTGTAGGGACTTCGTTAAGCAATGTGTTTCGTGTACAGAACACCTTGCTTCAATCAGCCGGTTTTTCAACATGCAGTCTCTCATTCAAACCTTCTGAGGTCAAACTGAACCGGACTGACTTTGTCGATTTAACGATTCGTATAAAAACATCCCAAAGTATTTTTGGGTGCACTTTTGATATTGTATATCCTCGCAAAGCAATCGAATTGCCTCTGCAAGAACTTCGAGAAGGGACATTTCTTCGATCGGACGGGAAAAGCACTATTTTCCAGAAGACAGATACAGGCTCAGAAATTAAAATTGCGTTATCCAGAGAAGGCAGATTAAGCGGTGGTGTATCGGGAGAAGGCGATTTGTTTTTTCTCCGGATTAAAGGGATTGATCCTGGAGAGGGGAAAATTGAAATTAAGAACCTGAAAGTTCTTGATCCATCGCTTGTCTATGTTAGTTCAGATAGTTCAGACTGCCTTTTTACTATAGCGAATCCGGATACGATAGCTCCAAAAACGTCTATCATTAATTATCCAGATACAGTTACAAATAAAAAAATGATTTTGTTCGAATGGAGTGGATCAGACGATCAAACAGAAACAGAAGATTTACTTTTTTCTTATCGAATCAATGAGGAGCCATGGAGTGATTTTTCAAAAGAATCATCCCATTATTTCAACTTGGTTTCAGATGGTAAATATGTTTTTTCGGTAAAGGCAAGAGATGAAGCTGGCAATGTGGACCCCTTTCCTCCTTTTTACAATTTCTTTGTGGATATTACCCCCCCAAAGCTTCTTCTAAATCGATATCCTGAGAAAACATACCTAGAAGAGATCGTACTGTCCGGTCTAACAGAGCCGAATTCTACCTTGTTGATTAATGGCAAAACAGCTCCACTCACTTTAAATGGAAGTTTTTCTTATACAGCACTCCTGGATATTGGCAAAAACATTGTACGTTTTATAGCAATTGATACAGCTTCCAACGCAACTACGCTTGACGTTCTGATCGAGCGCAGTCTTGTTAGCACAGTTATTATTTCAATGACCATTGGCAGCAAAAAAGCCTTACGAAATGATCAGCTTGTTACATTGGAATCGGAGCCATTCCTCAAGGACGGTAGAACCTTAGTTCCCCTTCGCTTTATCGCAGAAGCTTTTGGAGCAGTAATAAATTGGAATTCGGCGAACCAACAGATCCAAATCAATTTGCAACATCCTCTTTTCAATCGAAAAATTGACCTTTGGGTTGGGAACCGAAAAGCCCTTGTTGATAATAAAGAGTACTTGATTGATACCCCACCCTTTACAGTTCCGCCGGGAAGAACTATGGTTCCCATTCGGTTCATTGCAGAAGCATTCGATTCAATCGTAGAATGGTACCCCCAAACAAGAGGAATTCGGATCACGTTCCCGAAAAGTAATCCTGGAAAATAAAAAAATTAAAAAAAGTGAATCTAAGACCGAGGGAGGAAAATGATGATAAAAAAAGGAAGGCGAATACGATTATTCAAAGTGATCTGCATTGTAATAACCCAATTAGCAATGCTGTCTACTTCTTTTACTTCACTGAAAATAGCTAAGGCAGAAAATTTTGATTGGAATACCTTTCACTATGACGAATCCAGGACCGGAGCTACAAAAGAAATCATTCAAACCGATTCCCTTCTCGAACAGTGGAGATACCAGACCGGAAGCTCCATTTCGTGTTCCCCGGTTATGCAAAATGATGCGGTATATATCGCAGCAGATAATAAAAGGATTTACTGTTTGGATGGACAAACTGGCGAAAAAAGGTGGGAAACGGAACCCTTTTTGAATTACCCCCTGCCTTTAGGATCCCCCACGATTCAAAATGAAAAGATTTATTTTACGACGGGGGGAGCTACTGAACAACCATCTTACCTATACTGCTATTCCACGAATGGGGATAAAATGTGGTCGTTTGTCGCTTTTGGGCAAATCTCATCCAGCTCAGCATTGGTGTATGGGAATAAAATATTTTTTGGGTCATCAACCGATTTAATCTATTGTATCAATGAGTCTGGCAGTCAAGTTTGGCAATACGGACTCAATGCACCTTTGCTCTCTTCTCCCTGTGTCGGAGCGGGAAGGATTTTTGCTGTTACGGGGAAAGGGAAAGTATATTCTTTTGACTACAACAATTTTACAACCATGTTTGAAGTGGATCTGCCCCTTCCTACCTTTAGCGAATGCAGATCTTCTCCCGTTTTTCTTGATGGGGTGGTTTATATTTCATCGCGTTCTGTCAATGAAAAAGGAGAAATCTTTGCTCTAAATGCTTATACAGGGGAAGTCATTTGGCGTTCAGGCAATATCGGTAATTTTACTTCCACCCCAGCCGTTAATCAAAATTTTCTATTCATTGGATCAGAAGAAGGTTCTTTGTTATGTTTGAACCGAGGGGACGGCAAAATGAAATGGAAGTACCCTACAAAAGGAAAAATACTTTCATCCCCTGCCCTATCAGGAGATTCCGTTATTATCGGATCCGGGGATGGTTTTCTCCATTGCTTGAACCAATCAACAGGTGATATAATTAGTAAAATCGGCTTTGGAAGTGAAATCATTACTTCCCCCATCATCAGTAATCACAAAATCATTACAACTTTTTCAAATACATGCGTAGCGCTAGCTGATAACATTGATTTCTCCGTAACCGCAACACCAAAGAGCATTTCCTTGTACCAAGCCGAAGAAACGACTGTACAAATTACGCTAGAATCAAGCAGTGCCTTGTCACAAAATGTATACCTGAAGTTAGAATCCGTGCCTCTTGGACTGGATACACTTTTAACTCCGAATATTGTTCGTTTGACAAGTAAAAAAGGGAAAGCTTCCCTTAAGCTTGGGGCTTCGAAAGAAATGAAACCAGGTTTGTATCATTTTTCAATTGTGGCAGAAACAGGAGGCAGACAAAGAAAAACGGAAATCAGCCTGGAGATCCTAAAAATTAGCGATGGAAGATTTACGATAAACTTAACACCCCAAACGGGAGAAGTCTATGCCGGCAATGCGATTGTTTTCCAAGTAAATGTTGCTTCAACTGAAGGATTTGTTGGAGCTGTAAATCTATCCACACTAAATACGCCACCTGGTTTTCAATGCCGTTTTAATGAACCAAGGCTAGAAGTGCCTGGTATTACGAATTTAGTTGTATTGGTTGATATTACCGTTGATCCAGATCGGTACTCCATTGCCATTCAGGGCAAAGGAGGGGGACGAGTGGAGCTTACCCGCACATCGATTGATGTTAAAGGAACAAAACGGTTTGACTGGAATGGATTTGGCAATTCGAATCGATTGACCAATTTTACCCAGGAATCTGTTTCAACCAATATTGAGCTCCGATATACCTTTCAAGCAGAGGGGGCTATACGGTCTCAGCCTGCCATCATAGGGGATTATGCCTATTTCACTACCGAAAGAACAACCCCCTCCAAGACCCATGCCTCCAAGCTATATGCGATCGATTTACGAACAGGAGATTTGAAGTGGGACTACTATCTGGGAACTTCGACCAAGATTTTACCAGAAATTGGCTCGGAGGGAAAAGAGGATCCTCCTCCATGGATTTCCTCACCCAGGGTTGATGGGGATAAATTACTAGTTGGAACCTTGGATGGAATCATGTTTTGCTTTAACCGATTTACGGGTAAGCCAATATGGTATAAAAACGTTGGCTCGAGCATCCGAGGCACACCTTGTGTCGGAGATGGCAAAGTCTTTTTTGGGACAGAGAACAATAAGATTTACGGGCTGGATCTGGAAACCGGGGAGCAACGGTGGGTTACGGAGATCAAAGGTCCTGTCTATTCCTCCCCTTCCTATTACAAAAATAGGTTGTTAGTGAGTTCGTATGATAACAGTGTATACTCAATGTCCCCAGTCAATGGTATTATTTTTTACTCTTTTAATGGATTCCGTTCCTCTTTTAAGGCTTCACCCATATCCGGGGAGGACAGCTTCTATATTGGGGGAGCTGGAGAAAACAAATTTTTCTATCGAGTGAATTATACGGGTGCTCAAAAATGGCAGATTTTGACACCAGAGGAAATTCCGGCCACCGCTGCCTTAGATGAAGACGGGAAAAATGTGTATTACATCGGTGTTACCGACAAAGGGAACCTAACGCTTTCCGAGCTTGTTAAAATAAATACTGAGACCAAAGAAAAAGCCTGGGGCTACTCTGCTGGCGGAGGAACAGTAACATCCTCTCCTATTATTGCCGGGGATAAAATTATTTTTGGCGCTCTGGATAAAAACTTAAATATTGTGGGTACAGATGGTCGCTTGTTATTCAAATATCTCCTGGACGATAAAATCCAGGGAAGTCCTGCGGTGGGTAGGGGTGTTCTCATGATTGGAACAAACAGCGGTAAAATGTATTGCTTCTCCTCCAGCATGGGCTTCACCTTAGTGCCCGATCGACAGCAATTGAATATTTTTCAGGGACAATCCGTGGATATCAAAATTGGCGTACTGACCGATATGCCGTTAAAAATGCCCATCAAATTCTCATTAGAAAATGTACCGACCGGTGTCAGCTACGAATTTACCCCTACCGAACTCTCCCAATTTCCTGGTAATGTTACCCTAAAAGTAAAAACAACCGACTTAACACAACCGGGAAAATACAAAATTACCATCATCGGTGTCAGTGGATCCTACCGAAGACTTACTCAATTTGAGCTTCGAGTGCAAAATACAGCTCCCGGTAAATTCACCCTTCGGGCTGATCCGCTCCAAAGAGAGGTAAATGCGGGAACCACGGTTCATTCCGATATTTTTATCGATGTAACCGGTGGTTTTAATGCTCCCATCACCTTTTCAATCAATGGAGCCTTGCCAGATGATGTAACAGTTGCTTTTAATCCCAAAATTGTTTCTCCTCCAGGGAAGACAAACGCTTCCTTCCATATTGGACCCACCGTTCCGCCTCAAACTCTTGAGATTAAAGTACAGGGGGAAGGGGGAGGTAAAATTGCTGACATCACGTTTACGCTGGTAATCTATGAAACATTAAAGGGCGATTATACACTAAAAGTATCTCCAACCCAGGCAAGGATTTATGTAGGGGAGGAAGTGAAGTACGAAATCACCTGTGATGGATTTGACGGATTTGCAGAGCGCATCCAGTTATCCACATCATTGATTCCTCAGGATATTACCTACACGCTTCAACCAGAATCCATTGTTCCCGGAGAGATGTCCCTGCTAACCGTAAAAACAAATTTCCAGACCGCGCCAGGAACCATTCGATTTGATGTTAAAGGAAAAGCATTTAAAACAGAGAAAAAAATTACTTGTCAACTCGAAATAGCGATTGAATTGGGTGATTTTAACTTAAACATTACTCCCAATCTTCAGTTAACCGGTACAGCAGGCTCAGATCTGGAATATGTGTTTACTCCCACGGGTACGGTCAACTGGAATGCTCCTTTGGGATTTAAAATTCAAAACCTCCCTCCCAGCCTCACGGCAGAATTTGTTCCAAATATACTGGATATAGGACAAATGGGCAAAGAAGTTCGCCTCAAATTCAATGTGGACCCAAAGGCGGAAACAGAGAACTATACTTTACAAATTCAAGGAATTGGCGGGGGAAAGATTCGGTCTTACTCGATAAAATTCCAAGTTCTATCTATCAAACAAGGATATGCCATTTTACGATTTGATCCCCTTGTTCCGCAAATCAAAAAAGAAAAAGAGACACAGATCAACATAATGATTCAAGGCGCAAAAGACCTTGTATATGTAGACTTCAATTTCTTCTGGGATCCTAAGATGATTACAATAACCGATATAAAGGCTGGAGCTTTCTTAGGGATATCTGATAAAGAGATTACTTTATTGCAAGAAATGGATGCAAAAAATGGTAAGGTAAAGATCAAGATATTCAGAAATGACCAGAAAGGGCAATCCGGAGAGGGGGTATTAGTAACTCTTAAATTAGTAGGAGTTAACAAAGGGACAACATTATTAAAAATTGATCAGCCTTCTGCCAAGAATTCTCAGCTCGAACCATTTCCCATCCAGGGTCACGAGGTGCAAGCCGTTGTAACGATGTTTCTACCTGGTGATGTTAATGGCGATGGAACGGTAAATATTGACGACTTGATTATCTTTTCCCGATGTTTTGGATCTAAGAAAGGTGATCAAAATTATGATGCCCGATGCGATTTCAATAATGACGGAACCGTAGATGGAATTGATTTAATTTTACTTGCCTACAACTGGGGAGAAAACATTTAATTTTCTATTCTATAAAAAAAAGGGTAATCTTAACACAAGATTACCCTTTTTTTTATTCTAAATTTTGATATGTTCTGACTAACTGTTCCTCTCGATCTGAACTGTCTGTGTTTTCGCATCCCATTTGACAACAGAGCCCAAAGCTTCGGCAATAAAGCGAATCGGAACGAACGTTCTTGATTTTCGAATGATAGGGGGAGCATCCAGCATATAGACTTTAGAGCCGATCATCGCTACGGTATTCCCAATCTGCATGGAAATAAAAGCCTTGTCCAGTGTAATCTCAACGGTTTCTGTTTTTGGCTGCCATTTTACTTCCGCTCCGAATGCTTCCGCAATGGCTCGAAGGGGTACCATAGTCCGGTTATTCATGATAAATGGCTCCGCATCTAAAAGAGAAGCTTTTCCATTGATCATCATTGCATTCTTTCCGATCGTAAGGACAATGACAATTTTTCGATAGATATGAACCGTGATATTTAAGATTGTTTCGGCATCAAACTCATCAATCGCTTTGATTTGAAAAGAGTTATCTCCAAGAACTACAGGGACAGTTGCTGAAAACTTCCCATCGATTACAGTGACAGATTGCTGATTTACAAACACTTTTGCGTTAGAAGGATTGACAGTTCCCGTTATGGTAAGCTCCGAAATTTCAGCCAGATCCTTTGGAATCGGATCCAGGAGAATTTCAGGACCTTTTACGATCAAAACAATCCGAATCATCTTCTCATTTTTGATTCCTTTTGGATTGACAGCTTGTATAAGAAATTCGTTGTTTCCTTCTACTAAGGCAATCGCCATTTTAAACGATCCATCGGGCTTCACATTTTCTTGAATCGAATTTCGGAAAACTTTACAGCCTCCGAGAGTTTTTCCTGTGATCTCGATTTCTTTCATTTTTGTTCTTTCTGGATAAGCATCAATTTCAAGCCTTGGGGGTATGGTTGAATCAAAAACCTGGATGATAGGAGAATCCAGCAAGGTATTGTTGCCAGATAAAGAAATCTTTATCTCACCGGGTACAGTTGGTTTCAGTTGAAACAACACCATCCCTGAATCATCAATCGATTCTGTTTTTTCGATACCTCCGCCTCTGATGGTCACTTTGGTATTTTGGATGTTTTCCATTTTATCGGCAGCAAACTTTAATAACACTTCGCCATCCACATCACTAAATTGTGTTCCACCGCGGAGAATTTGAACCGTAATGCCTTCCAGGACATCAAAAACAACCACAAGGCTTTGAATAGAAGGTACTCCTGGGAATTCAATCTTAACATGCCCCATGACTTTCCCTAAACCAGGGACATGAGGAATCAATTCTGTTTTTATCTCCAAATCATTTATAAGCGTTCCCGAATCGATTTCGCTGGATCCTTCTTGGAAAGAATATGCTTTGATAAATGGTTTAGTCTGATTAAATCGAATTAAAACTTGGTTCTTTTTTCCAAGGATCAAATCCGGATTCGTTTTATCCCAGGCACTTATCGGCAAGGGTGTCCCATCAAAATCAGATAGTTTAAACTGTAGGGGTTTTATTGTATTCAAACCAGACAACGGAGCGAACCAGTCAAATTGAAATAGTCCGTCGGGTTTGTATCGCCTTTTTAAACTGGAACCGTTGTCTTCCGGCTTTTTGCCAGCTACATCGGATAAAGAAACATCCAGAATCAAGGGAGAGAACCCTACAAAGCCGCTGATCTGGAAAGGAGAAGAAGCATACACAAAAAATTTTACTTTCCCGTCAGATGCGCTGAGGGCATCCTTGGCAGTAATAATACCATCCAGGTTCGCATCACCAACAACATAGGTTCCATCGTAAGGTGAATTATAGATACAACCTGGACCGAACCAATCCGGCTTATTCATTTTCCTCTTATTTTCATCATTCAGTGTATTGTAACTTTTATCAAAGGATACATTGTTCTTGTCATAGCCGATATAGTATTTGTTGCTTATGGATAAGGGATCCGGAATAATGGAGGGCAGAAAATTCAGTCCCGATCCAATCAGGGGAATTCCCAGGGCATCGTTTAGTTTAACGGTAACCTGGTACATATCCCCGACCATCATTTCTTCCTTATCCCCATTCGAATTTTGAATCAGATATTCTACCATGGGTAGTTCGACTTTTACGTCCAATGAGCCAAAATTTCGTTTATCGGCTGTCATCACGCGAAGACGAAATGACCCCTTATCATTGGCGACAAAGTTTTTAAAATGGTACAGCCCCCGGCTGGCTTCTGAGAAATCATATTTGATTAGGTTCTTTACCCCGAATAAACTTTCATTGGATATTCCATCCGTGGATTGGTTGTGCAAATCTGTTCGAATCCAGTAATAATCCGGGATATTGACAGGAACATCATCGAAGAATAGATCTGCCACATCCTGGTTTGAAAGCTTCCCCTTATTTGTTAAATCAACCGGGGTTCCGCTATCGTTTGTAATTTTTATCGTAAACGGATCCCCTTTAAAAATACTTTCAGGAGATACTCCCGCTGTTAATACAGAGGGGAACATTTCCAGCTTAAGCGTCTTCTCCGGACCGCTGGAATAACCGATCGGTACATAAGATTGACCGGCAATATAGACTTCGTGAGAGAGCAACTTATTATCCACAGGACTAGCAAACATGGGACTAAATCCTCGATCGTTATTATCGTCACCATACTTGTAAGCCGTAAGGATCAGGGGGAGGATTTCCTCGTCATCAATCAGTTTATTTTCATTAAAATCGATACCAACCGTATCCAAAACACAACGGGATGCTTCGGTTAGGCGAAACCGGTACGAGCCGTTATTTACTTGATATGTCCTTGCATCTTTGATTCCCCCGGCCCAAGAGTTAGTAGCCATATCATAAGCGCCAACTATCTCGGTTTCCCAATCATTAAACGAAATCTTGCCGTCTTCGTTTAGGTCATCCTGACGAGAAAAAGCAGAATACGAGCCAGAGCTGGCGGAAGATTCCGGCGCTCCGGAAAGCCATCCGTCACCAGATCCTTTCAATTCATGATTATTTGAAGTTTTAATACCGCGATCCTGCCAAAGCACCACGACCGCATCATTCACAAGCTTTTCGCTCTGAATAGGCTCATGTTCTTTTATTGTCACCGAGAAATCACTGTCTTTGTTATATTCCACTCCCCCAGCATAATTCGTAATGTCAAGGGCTCTGGAAGGAATCCCTTCCATGGGGACATCACAGCATTCAAAATAATTACCAACCCTGCCGTCAGCAAGTTTTACAGTAATATGAATTTGTCCATACAATATGGGTATGATTTCATCGATCACTATAACTTTCGGGATTCCCTGGTAATTCAACCTTCGGGAATACTGTAAATAGGAATTGCCTTCCCCATAAGATACAGAGTCTCGTTTTCCTGGATTTGTGGTTCGGGTCCAATCTGCCCCTGTTAGTTCATATTCCTTATAATTGGAGGAGTCAATGACAATTTCTCCCGAATCATCATACGTAATCGGAACGTTGCGCAGTCCCTGGAAATTAGTTCTTGATAAAGGAAAATGGGGAGTAAGGAAAGGTCCTGATAGTGTTATGCTGGTTATTTGATGCGATCGATCCGCGGCATCAAAGTACAGGAGACCTCCATCGCCAGAATCCCGTAATACAAAAAACATCCCATAGTCAGTCATCGGTAAAAATTCCGTTCCCACTTTGACAAACTGATTTTCCCATATCGCTGGATAGGCATTTCGACCTTCCCGATCAAAATATCCTGCCCGGCCTGTATGGGTCTGCCCTCCCGGATAGCAACGAAAATCACGGATTAGGTGGCTTAGTGTTGGATCGTAATCGGGGTGGATATTGGTTGTGTATGTTGATTTTGAATACTGAAGAGAGTGGTCCACAACAACCATTTCACTAAAAGATATCCCATCATTTCTCCCTCCCCCGCCTGGTGGTGGTGTGGGTGGTGGATCATCCGGAGGCGGAGGCGGTGGATTTGTATTCTTCCAGCCTAATTCGATCAAACCGCAATAATCAATGCCTTTGGTTGTATCGGCTATAAAATAAGGGGGATGCTGAATGTTTGAATTATAATCATAGAGGGCATTGTTTGTAAAAATGCGGATTATAGCGGAAGAAGAGCTGGATTTTGGCCAGAAAGCCAGGGGTATTTCTCCGCCGTCCCTTCCCATAATTCCTTCGCCATAAGGAGATACAAAAGCCCAAACTCCATCATTTCGTATCGTTCCAAACACGCCGTCAAAGATACCGAAGGTATCTCCATCCGTAATTTTTCCAATTGCAGGCAAAGAGCCAGTTTTACAGATATCACATTCCAAAAAGTTGGCAGAACAATCCTTATCTTCCCATCGTCCATTCTCTAAAGGAATTCCATTGACAGAAGAAAAGGGCCCTGTGACTGTATCGCTAAAATCTAATGCACCAAAATAGCCTTTTCCAGAAGGGGGATTCGGATTATCTACCCATTTCCAGAGTAGGTAGGAGCCATCATCATTGTTTTGAACTATGTATTTGTTACCCATTGTATCCTGTGCGGTAAAAATATTTTCGATTCCCGCCCCGCTTACGTTATAATTTGCCAGTATGTTTCGTCCCGGGACAGAAGAAATCACTACATTGGCTGGGTCATTCACATCGGAGAGATTGTCGGCATCTGAAAGCTTAAAGATCGCATTGGGAAACCGGGAACTTATATTGGCTATACAAGTAATACTGCTCCTGGCTTTGATCTCCTCTGGCAAAATCGGCAATGTATCAAAACTGCGGCAGTCATACTTGTTTTCAAAAGCTGGCAACGATCTGGCTGTTTCAATTTTCCAATACCCATAAATGCTATCCCGGGGTCCAGTAGAATCATTATGAAAATCAAGGTTTCGATACACTTCCAGGATCATTGGCTCCATTTTACCTAAATCGGAACAACTGCCTTCGTAAGGGGTATATGTGAAAGTATACGCATTCGTTGTGTCGCGAACTTCCCGGATGACATCACTCCCATTTTTTGTTCGGAAAAGGATATAAGCCGTTTCCCCTGCTGTCAAGGGTGGTGATATCCGGATCTCAATCGTTGATGTTTGCTCTACTTTGAGCGGAGGGGTTATACGGGCATTCAATTTGATTTGGGAAGGCAGTACTTCTATGTCCATAAATCGGAAATCTCCACATTTGCCCATCGTAAGTCCCGTAACAGGATTTTCTACGTTCCAGGCATCCCCTGACCGAACCATGCTCCCGCATTGGTAATTAGAGCCCCGGTACAGAACATCTGACAAGCGGATATCTCCCCCCGTCACACGATTATCCAGGGTAAGGTCCTGATAAATAAAATCTCCTATCTCGAATTCACTATTTTCATTCGTATCGTGATATCTTTCATTAGTAAATGGTTTTAAAATAAATCCGACATCAGCATCACCCTTAGCCACTGTTGATTTGGCTGGGTAATCGATGACATTGTTTCCAACCGTAACCTTGATCGGAGTTAATCGGGTGTCCCCTTCGCTAACCAGGGAGTTAAAGTCAAGGTCATTATATATGGCCCCCCCGCAACCGATTTGGTTCGAACCAAGGGAGTAAAATTTATAGGTTGATGGAAAAGGAGTTAATGCTAGAAAGGAGTCTGTGTCCGATTCTCCTTTTTTCATCCCAACAAATTCTTCACAGACTTTTCCTGGTACGTAATCATCGGATAAATTGTAAGGATTTGCGTTTCCTCCAAAGGCATTGGCATTGATCCCATCATCTTTCCAGATTTCAACACCAATGTATTCTCGGTATTTTAGTCGAATATTATGAAACGTCGTAGCCGGAGCAAAAAACATAGTTCCATTCGGGTCTAGTACAGTGCTGTTTTGAATTGTCTGGGCATTGGTGGGTACATCCCCATTCACTGAGAGAAGTCTTGCGGTTGTTACCGGAGGAATAACACCAAACCAGAGGTCTGATTCTACTGAAATGTTATACCCATAGTTTTCGCAACTGGCAAACAGCAATTCCGACATCAGCAATACTTTTGTTCCTGCAACACCTAAAGTAGCTTCCCCAATTTTAAAAACCCGACCGGAATAATCATAAGTACTGGACAGAATCGGTTTTAAGGCACCACTCGGGGAGAAACGAAATCCTTTCGAATAGTCAAAAGGAATGGATTCACCCAGACGATATGGTCCCATCGTATTGTTGGAGAGGATTGAATCAACTTTATTTGCGCTCGTGCTACACCGGTCAGCAAATTGATCTGCTTCCCTCGAATCCTGGAACCGTCCATCAGCGTCAAACCAAATCTGACCTGAATCATCCAAAACGACAAAGTAATGACCTGATTCTTGCGAGTTTCCACCATTTGCGGTTATTTTAATATATATTTCGGTATAAAAAAGTGGTAGGGAAGAGCTTGAAGATTGTGCTGGTCTGGTTGCTCCCACTTTTGGCATTGGAAAACCAGATCGTCCCCATACCTCTTCTCCTCTTCTTTGCCAGGGAAAATTTCCTCCATTACTTGTAGGATTGCCATCCCGCAGTTTTCCAACAGGAACCCAGCGGACAGCAATAAACGTAGCATCTTTGATCTCGTTTTCTGCTCTTGCTTTGATCAAAGATCCTGGAACGACAATGCTTAGTAAAAGAGAACATACAATCCAAAAAACCAACCATTTTTTCATATCATATCCTACCTTTCCATTCTCGAACAATCAACATGGTTTCATCAATCGAAATACGATAGGATTTAAAACCGGTTCAAACGAGCTTTAGAATAAGGTTTTGTTTTCTTTTATCATAAAATATAACCAAAACAGAAACGGCAAGGCAACTCTCGCTGTCGCCAAGAAGAAGATAGTGATTGGTTTTAAAAATAGGCTGTCGGGTAATAAAAAAGAAAGTTTTTCAAAGAATCGACCTAAAACTTCAACAACAAACAGGAAAAATAAAATTAAAAGTATTGGCTTTCCTTTTTTGAGAATCTCCTGCTTGTAAGAAGCAATCATCAACGCAAGGAATGGTAAAAAAGAAAAAAACTCCCCCTGCCAAAATTGTTTTACAGGAGAAATGAACTTTGGATAGTATCCAAGAACATTCAATAAAATATAACTGCATTTTAATCTTAGCCAAAGATAGCTCCCCGCAAAAGGCAGCCACAAAAAGTAAAATACAAGCAAGGCAATGAAAAACAAACCGAAAAACTGAAAGATAGATTTGGTTTTCTGATTCATTTTTGTTTTTTTGTCATACGATCTAGCCACAGATAGAAAAGGAAAACAACAAAGAATAGTAAGAAAAACTGCCAGAAAAACGTGTGAAAAAAACTAAATAACTTTGGTTCTTGTTGTGATATCAAAAATATGGTAACCAACCGAATCAAATTTAATAGTAGAATGACGGGCAGTCCCCACAAGATTGCTTTCATTTTTTCTATCCAGGCAAACCAAGTAGAAGCGACAGCGGCAGTAAAAACGATTATCCCATAAATTCCAGTGCATTCATATATGATTTCCATATCAATCCCGCCCAATATATGAAATCCATTTAAAACGGTTGAAGGATAAAATAACTTTATGATTTTATACGTCAGAAGAGTCGTTGCATAGGTGAAAGGCTCCGTGATAAATCTCAGATGTGTGATTGCCTGAAGGACAAATACAAGGATTAAAAAACAAATAACAAACCGCAGATACTGTTTTCTCTTTTCTTTGATATCCAGTATCTGCGGTTTGTTATGCAATGCTTAAAATTGTATTATTAGTACGATTTCTTTATTCTTTTTTCCATCACAAAGATGAAGGCGGCTACCATGCTAAGGAGCAATAAAAAGGCAGTCCACCAGGAAAAGGTCGGTGTAGCCATATTTTCTGTCTGCTCTAATACTTGTAAAATGGCAGATCCGGTCCCAAGAGCTACAACAACATTCCCACCGGGATCAAATCCAACTCCTTGCGCAGGAATCCCTATCGTAATAGTTCCGGAAGAAGTTCCAGTCTGGGAAGTCGTTCCCAGTAGACGAAGCGAAGTTGTTTTAACTTCTCCTGAGGATGTGAAATCAGAATAATTCGGCGGTATCTGGTTATCAAAAGCCCTTACGAAATAGAAATAGCTCTTCTTGCTTTGAATCGTTGCATCCTCAATACTCGTTACTCCAGATTTGACTGTTTTGAGCTTGTTCCCAGGCTTCGTATCATCCAGGTATTGTGAAGTATCTCGCCAAATCTCATACCCCTCAACGGGAAAAGAGCCATCGGCGGATACAGTCCACGAAATTGAAGTTTTTGATTCCGAAACTTGCGCCACTGTTACACTTTTTGGAGCAGAGGGTGCCTTTGTTTTTGTATACGTTTGAATAACCAAAGTCGCATATGCTGGTATCGGTTCGCCAGTCATAACATCATTGTTTAGCAAAACGCAATTACGATCATATCCAGGATTCAATATTTCGGATTCAAGTGTCGCCGTCACATAGGCCGGAATACCAAGGAGACTCAAACAGGCAGTGCCTGTAAATCCATTCAAGCTTTCTACCTTGATTCGGTAAGAAGCCACAGCACCCGGTACGACACGAATCACTGGCGGAGTCGAAGTTATCTTGATACCTGGTTTCGGAGGTAACACATTAATCGTAATAACGGCTGTCTTTTTGAATTTACCTGATATAAAGTAGACTTTCAAGTACCAGGTTCCAACTGTCGTATTGGAAGTAATCTTGATTTGTGTTTGATACTGGGTGGTTATATTCTTCCTTGTATTCACTTCAGCTGCTTGATTTGAGATGTAGTCATAAATAAAAGAACTCTGAAGCCAGCTGACCGATATATCGTTTGTCAGGCTGGGAAAAGGTGGCTGCCACACCATAGCGATAATTGCATTGTCTTCAAAATCATTCCGTGAAGTTATACCGAGGTTTACTACCTGGCAGGATTCCGTGCAACAAGAATTTGGAGGACAATCGCCTTGATACAAATTAATGGTAGGTGGTGAAACTTCAACAGAGAATCCTGGCTTAGGAGGGATGACTTGAATATTAAAATTATAGACGATCATATCACCCGTAGCATCATCCGTTATCGAAACAGACATAGGGTAGGTTTTAAACTGAGTTGCGTTGGTTGCCTTGATCATAGGTTGTAATATGATTGTATTGGTGTTCATAGGGATAGAAACACCAAATTTAAGGTTTTCAGCAATCGGATTACCATTCGAATCTTTCTTTGGTAGGTAAATCGTATCATTAAGATTTAACTTAACAGTTACCGTCCCAGATCCAAATCCGCCAACGGGTTTAAATGTAAATTTTGGGGTAGGATCAGCATAATAGCCTCTCTCGATGACAATTGGTATGGGTGTTAGGCTAATATCGCAGGTGGGAGGAGCATTGAACAAATGGAAATATCGGTTGCCATACGGACTTAATCTTTGCCGTTGGGAAGAGAAGGAAAGTACAAGTCCCTTCGAAGAGCTATACATGTCATAGACTTCGGTAAGGGAACCTCTATATATAGAACCAGGGCTTCCGATAGGATCAACATTTTTTGTATAACGCCATTCATCTTCCAAGATACCGTAGGTGACTGGGGTTACATCGGCAATGGTAGAATAAACAATTCCCGGTCCTGTAAAATTCCAATCTGAACCCTGACCGCCTCCGATAAACATAGTGGAGTCTTCCAGTACTCCCGACATATTTTTTGCCATACTTTTCCCCAATGCGGTAATGGGATTTCGCATAACCTGTGGTAAGCCAGCCCCATTAACAGCCGTTATTGGACCGACACTCTCCCAGGTCGATGCATCTAAAACATTCGAAGGAGTAGGAGATGGATTCAGATTATTGGTCCGGTAAAATTTGGATCCAAGGGCATCGCCTTTGCAGCCTGCATACAGATAGCCTTTAAACCAAAGCAGTGATAAAGGGGTAGGAGCAGAACTCACGTCTAGCGCTGTAGAATTATACCCTGCCCCAAAACCAGCCCTATAATAGATCCAATACGGCATAGCAGCGACCCCATCAAGCTCCATTGTATTTAAACCAAATGCATTCAGTGATCCCGGTTTTATCGCGTACTTCATCATACCACGAGGTGAAGGACTATAATAACCGGGGGATACATACATAGGCCAATACGCTGTCATGTTGGTAGAGTAATCGTAATCAGCACCAAAATTCATATAGAACTTAGTATTGTTGGCAGCTGGGTAGGGTCGTACATAAGCACGATAAAGAGTACCACCTGTATAATTACTACTCCAGCCAGAACCAGTAATTGTTCCCCCTACACGAAGGGTGAAATAATATTTACCATATCCTGCGTCATAGGATAAGGCTGATTCACCTCTTCCTAAAGGAGCTGGAGGTGGAAGTGCAGGCTGTAGTAATGCTGTGCCGACCGTTGGAAAATTTGCAGGATCGATCCGATAAAACTTCCCCGATCCAATATAGGGATTTGTCGTTTGATCATTTGTAGCAGCGGTAGTTAAAAAAAGATAGTTTCCCGCTTTCACAAAATCAAATATAATCAAATTTGCGTTATAGTATGCTTTGTTGTTATACACAACAGGTATTTCCATAGCTTGCCAGGTGGTTTGCGGAGGAACGGGAGTTTTAATCAAATCGTCCGTTATCGCATTCCGGATACCGGTATATTTCAATATATGGAGGCGGGTGTTCGATCCTCCCCAGAAATCATAAACATAGGGGATAACCATATAGATGGATCCATCGTTGATTCCGTTGTTGGTTACATCGATGTACTCAAAATATGTCTTTGAGCCATAGTGGTACTTCTGTCGGCTTGAATTGTAAAAGGTTCCGAAGGTATATCGGCTCTGACCCGTTGGAGGATAGTTAAAATTTTTGAACATTGTCTTCCAGTTGGCACCACCGGATGTTCCGTTGCCATCGTATCGATATAACACAGATCTCCAACCGCTATAGGGTGTCCATTGATAATCAACATAATCTGATGCATTATTTGGATCTCCGGTATTTGTTAACATAAATAATTTTTTATTCCAAATGCTTCCTGCAGCGTCTGTCCAGGATTGCTCTATTGCTTTCAAAGAAATGTGGTTGGATCCGCCATATTGACCCCAATTACTTGGATTGATCGCTACCCAAATTTTCGGGTTGTCCGTAGAGGCATAATGATATACCATTCCAGTGCCAATTGGATTCCATGGTGACTGGTTGGACCAGGGCACAGCCATAAAAAAGTGAGTTACCTTGATTCCGTTCGTTTTTGTTTCCACCAAATCTGTAAAAGATGTATTCTTAGACACATCATAGCTTTGGTTGTTGGCATAGGGAAGACTTGCGTTGCTCATAGCAGACTGTGCGCTAAATTCCGCAAATGCTCCATTGATAGGCGTGATCTCGCTCCAGTCATTTGGAAAGGTAGCTTTGGCAGGCAGAATGGAAAGAAAAGAAAAAGAGCTGGTCAAAAGAACACTCGCTACAAGAAGCGTAAAAACTTTCTGCAACCGGATTTGTTTCATATAAACCCTCCTCCACTCACCAATCTTCACTGCTCAAAGAAATACAATATATTGGCTACGGCAGTTAAATCTTGATTAACAACAAATACACCATTCATAAAAGTACCTGTTTTGACAAATTGAGGTATTTCCCCAAATTTAAATTCCGAAGGCGAATCTTTAGCACCCGCCTTTACTGTAAAAATCCTTGTTTCGGCATTAACAAGAACCTTGAGAGTCAATGTTTGCCCTTCACCAGGATATTGTCCATTGCAAGGATATAAAAATTCAAACGTTTTGTTTACAGCATCAAAATTTGATATGGGGGAGGAGAAATTAACAGATGCCGTCATGTTCGGATCGATCAACCGCCCCTGAAAGATATCAAACGTCTCTTTGATGGTCTTATCTGTAAAATTGATGAGACCACTGCAAATAATAACATCATTGGGTCGGATAATGTCAAGGGACCCAATTTGGTCTACATCCTTGGTATAGTTTGTCATTTCGGTAACATACACCGTAAGGTCCGAAATGATGATTCCGTTTGCAAGCTCATTGTAACATCTGGCGTTTTTTAGGATAATCATCCTTTTTTCCAGGTCAACCGATTCGACAACACCCTTTGCTCCAAAGGGTTCTGGAAACAAAATCGTTGGCTTATCTTCTGTTTCAGCGGTTTTATGGAGGATACCCAAAGATGTCTCAGAAAAAATGGTTCGGATTTTCGTAAAACCAATACTATTTTTCTGGGATTTCACAAAGGTAGAAATATCCCTAGAAATCCTCTGGGGAACATCCTTCACAGTAAACCCATATACAAACACAGGAACAAAGAAAATACAAATAACTAGCAAAACTGAAAACTTTCTCATGCAGTTTCACCTCTTTCAATCAGCAACTAGGCTTATTATACAAAAAAAACCTAAAAAGCAAAAAAGATTTTTAAATTAAATTACGAACTTAAACTTCGAACCAATCCAACAAATCGAGTCAATTTCGTTTCCCAAATCAAAAAGCCCCCGATTTTTACCACTTGCCAGTTGTATTTGATCCCATTTGTATATTTCACTGGTTTTACTGTCTTTATTTTTAGAAACAAACTCTTAAGTTTTGGATGCTTTGCGATCACCAAATTTCCTTTTTGGTCAATCACGGGATGCTCCGAAGGCTTCTCAATTTTTTCAAAGATTTCAAAAACGGTTTTCCCATTTTGGTCGATAATTTTATCAGAAACTTGTATTGATAAAGCTACCTCAGTCTCCAGATTCGGTACGACCAACTCAGCCTCAACTTGTTTTGTCTCTGCTTCTGCTCTGCCGAACTGATTTTGTCGAATGATGCCATAGGTAGATACAAGGAGGAAAAAAACCAATACAAAAATATCAATCGCTTTAAAAACTCCGCATTTCCAATAAGCTATCCTCATTTAATTTCCGGGATCAACAGCCCAAACCCTCCGCTTTTTCGACGATACAATAGCGCCAGGTTTCCTGCTTTTCCAGACATCCGATAGTACAGGAAAAAATCATGGCCCAATAAATCAATTTGCTCAACAGCTTCATCGTCGGACATTGGCTCCACATAAAATTTCTTTTCCCGGATAATTCCGTTCCCGGATCCTTTCTCTGGTTCTGATCTGTCCTCAGACGGATAGGTATCTTTTGTCACTTTTCGGGATCGATCCTGAAGCCTTTCTTTGTATTTCCGCATTTGGGTTTCCAGTTTGTCAGACAACCGGTCGATCGCGGCTCTTATATTTGATCCTTCTGTTTCCGCCCGAATAATTTTACCACTCACTTTAAGCGTAATCTCAGCTACATTTCTACCCCTGACTTCACTTAATACTAGATCTGCCTCCTGGATATTCCCGTAAAACTTCTCAACTTTTCCAATTTTCTCCTCTGCATAGTCCAACAAATTCTCATCTAAGGTTGATCCACTCTCTGACTTAACAGTAATTCTCATCTTTCACCTCCAAGTTAAAAATATCCAACTTAGAACAGCAGGTGTAAAAAAACTTATGTACTCAACTACGGCATAACAGAAGAAAACCGCTTTACATTTGTTGCCTGTAAGCCTTTTTCGCCTTCTTCAAGGTCAAATTCCACATCTTCTTTTTCTTTTAAGTTCTTAAATCCTTCCATCGCAATTTTTGAATAATGGATAAATACATCACCCTCTCCATCATCGCGCGTCAAGAAACCCCATCCCTTTTGAGAATTGAACCACTTTACTTTACCTCTCACGGAAACCTCCAAAATTAAAAAAAACTTAATTTGAATCAAAAATAGCATTACAGATGCAACTGTCAATATTTCTATCTTTTTTTTTGCATTTTGATGGGGAATCATTACTATTTTCATATGGATCTACTAAGAACGAATCTCTTTATTACCGGACTTGACATCATTGTGGTCAGCCTGCTGGTCTATTTTATGTTTTTACTGTTAAAATCAACCCGAGCAATGCAGTTGGTGGTTGGTATTATCATTATTGCGGTACTGCTGAACATTATGGAAGTGTTGAGCCGAATGACTGGTTTTATTTCCCTGAACTGGGTGCTGAAGAATTTTATCTCGGTTTTAGGGATATCCCTTCCTATCATACTGGTTGTTATTTTTCAGCCGGAATTAAGAAGGTTTCTAGGAAAATTAGGCACCCAAAGATCCTTTTTGGGAACCGCGCTCAATTTTATTGAATTTGCCTATTTAAAGCCCGAATCCATCGATTTGATTTGCCGTAGCGTTGATATTTTATCCCGGCAAAAAACAGGCGCTTTATTAGTAATCGAAAGAGAGACTCCACTGGATCCCTTCCTGGAATCCGGTATCCGAATTGGAAGTGAACTGTCAAACGAACTCATGATTTCGATCTTTACCCCTCCGTCCCTATTGCATGATGGGGCTATCGTGATCAAACACGATTTGATCATTTCAGCCCGGGTAATCCTTCCCCTGACAGAAAACCTGTATATTTCTAAAAATTTCGGCACCCGACACCGGGCTGGTATCGGGGTTACCGAAGAGACTGATGCCATCAGTGTGATCGTTTCCGAACAAGACAGCCGGATTTCCCTGGCTGTTTCTGGCCGGATTACCACAAACCTGACAATCAATGAGCTCCGGGAAATGCTAATGGTTATGTGCAAATCAAAAAAGAAAACCAATAAAAAATGAACATCCGCAAAGCAATCAAAAATAATCTGGCTTTAAAAATCATCTCTGTCTTCATTTCGATTTTGCTCTGGTTGTACGTTTATTTTGTATTTGGTGCCAAAACAACTAAAATTGCCCTGATTCAAGTTCAAATGGAAGGATTAAATTCGACCTATTATGCCGTACTGAATCCTGCTCATGTGAATGTAACTTTCTCGGCTCCCATCCAGATCATCGAACAGTTTGAAAAAAATATTCGCGCCACAATGGATTTATCAAACATAGGTCCTGGCACATACAACCGAAAACCAAAATTGATTTTCCCAAAAGAAATTGAAATCATTTCGATGGAACCGGCTACTCTTGAAGTAAAAGTCGAAAAAATTGTTACGCAAGATTTTAAAGTGAAACCCATCATCAAAGGAAAGCTCTCGTCCGGAAATATTATCGGAGAAATAACCCTGAGTCCAGATAAAATTTCATTGCAGGGGACAGAGGCCATTTTACAAACAATCAAGTCTGTAGCGATCGAAATTGACATCACAAATGCCCAGTCTGATTTATTTGGGTATGCGGAAGTAAAATTGACTGACTCTCAGGGAAAAGTGGTTGAAGAAACTACCTCCAATACTAAAATGATCAAATTTCATGTACCCATCATATCGTCAGATGTTACAAAAACAGTTCCGGTTATCCCAAATCTTGTCGGTTCTACGAGTCGATCCATAAAATCTCTCAGCATTACCCCTCAATTGATAACAATTCGAGGGAGTGTAGCTTCTTTGGAAAAAATCCAATCTGTATTATCCGAAGCAATCGACCTGAATGACTTAACAGACAACTACAATCGAGAAATCCAAATCATTCTCCCCGAGGGGATAAAACGGGAAAACCCGAATGAAAAAATTATCATGCAGATTGTATCGGAAGAAGTGATTACCATAACGTATACCGATGTCAAAATACAGCTTAAGAATTTAAACTCATCCTTAAAAGCAACTCTCTCAAGGGAAACTGGTACTGTTGTAATAACAGGACGGAAAGATTTAATCAATTTAATAAAAAATTCAGTCCTGTTTGCGGATTGCAAAGACCTGCAAAAAGGTATACACGAAGTTGATTTGATCTTCTCCGATATTCCCAAGGGTTTGTTAGTACAAATCATCCCCAAAAAAATAGAAATAAAAATCCTTGATTAATTTTTTTTTACTGTATAATAAACGCTTGTTTATATCTAATGCCTAAACGTTTAGGGAGGGGGTTGGTGGAATGGAAACATTCGGGAAGCATTTTATTGTTGAGCTTTCAAAGTGTAATATTTCGGTTTTAAATGATTTGTCAAAAGTGAAAGATATTTTGTCTCATGCGGCTATAAAGGCTGACACAGAGATAAAAGAACTTGCTTTTCACCACTTCTACCCTCAAGGTGTCAGTGGTGTCGTCGTGATTGCTGAATCCCATATTTCCGTTCATACCTGGCCGGAAAACGGGTATGCCGCTTTGGATATTTATACATGCGGAGATAAAGCAAATCCCGTCCTCGCCTACGAATACATTGCGAAGCAATTTGGGGCAAAGGTCGTCCACATGACAGAATTCAATCGAGGATTGCCAACGGATGAGGGAATTTTTAAACATAGCATAAAAGTGGAATGAAAAACTGGAACTGGTTCCATGATCATTTCTCACCATCGGAAATACACCTTCATGGATATAGCGAATCGATCTCTTCCCTGACGACAGACTTTCAAGCCATCGAGATCATTCGCTCCCCAGTTTACGGGAAAATGGTTATTATTGATGGGGACGTCCAATCTACGGAACGGGACGAATATATCTACCACGAAACATTAGTCCATCCTGCTTTTATCGCTCATCCAAACCCAGAAACCATCTATCTGGCAGGAGGAGGAGAGGGAGCAACACTCCGGGAAATCCTCAAACACAAATCAGTTAAATCCGTAATTAAATGCGATATCGATGTCAAAGCCATCCAACTTTTCATGGAAGTTCTACCGGAATGGCACCAGAATTCTTTCTTTGACAATCGGGTGACACTTTTACATGAAGATGCCAGAGTTAATCTTGAAAACCAGAAAAACAATTCTTTCGATATCATTGTTTCGGATCTGACCGAACCTACAGAAGGGGGACCATCCCAGAAGCTTTTTTCAAATGAATTTTTTAAAATTTGTTATCAAAAACTCAAACCAGATGGATTCATATGCCTTCAAGCATCCTTACTCCAGATTAATTCCTATGAAATGCACGCTTCCATTCTAAAAACGATGCAGGAAACATTTCCGATTGTAAGGAGCCTGATTACTTTTGTCCCTTCTTTTGACACAACCTGGGGGTTTGCGATTGGTTCAAAATCAATCGATCCCTTGGACATAGTGCCTGGAGAGATAAACAAAAGAATCGAGGAAAGGTTGACCAGCAAAACAAAATTCTACGATGGAATATCCCATGGTTCTCTTTTCTCAATCAGCAAAGATATCGGGTCCTTATTATCAGCAAATGGAAGAGTGATTGAGGACAATAAACCGTTTACGCTGAAGAAGAAGAAAGATATAGTTTAATCCGGATTTCTTCGGTTTCTTCCGATGGAATATCCAGGGACGGGTTTAGATTCATTTGGTCTGCAAGCACTTCTGAGAAAATATACGCTTCAAATCTTTTAATCATGTCGGCACTCTCTGCTCCACAAAAATAATCAATCCGAATTCGATCGGTGACTGTTAAATTCATCACTTTTCGCTCATTCTGGATTTTATGGATCAACTCTCTGGCCATTCCTTCCTGAATTAGCGCCTCATCCCGAAACGTATCAATGACGACGAAACAGGAACCAGCCTCTTCTACAATAAAGTTTCCTTTACCGGAAATTTGGTACAAAATATCCTCTGCGATAAAATCAAACGCTTCATTTTTGTATTCGATCTGGATCGGTTGATTATGAATTATGGCGTCCATCTGCAGGCTTGAAAAGGTTATATTCTTGAAAGCTTCCTGGATACGGGATAGGTTTGAGCCATGTTTTTTCCCTAAAATCGGTAAGTTTGGCTTCACCGAGACAGTCGCAAATTCTTCCATGGATGTGACAATTTGCAGTTCCTTTATATTACATTCTTCCAGAATGAGATCGACAGACTCCTTAGATAAATTTATCGACGTTTTTGGTAAAACAAATATCCGGGAAAGAGGGTTCCTTGCCTTCATAGATGATTTTTTCCGGGCTCGTAATCCTGCAGAAACAATCGCTCTTGTATACTCCATTTCCAATTCGAGGACTGGATGGATCCAAGACTGGTCAGGATATGGGTATGGTAGCAAATGAACGCTTTCCGGCAAAGAAAAAGAGACTCCGCTTTTTAAGGTAAGAAAAATATATTCAGCCAGAAATGGTGTAAAAGGAGCAATTAAGGCGGATAAATGGAACAACACTGAAAATAAGGTTTTGTATGCTGAATTTTTATCCGTATCGTTTTCACTTTTCCAGAACCTTCTTCTCGACCTGCGCACAAACCAGTTTGTCAATTCATCCACAAATACAGCCAGGATCTTAGATGCTCCGGTTACATCGTATGCATCCAGGTCTTCCCGCACTTGTCCTGTTACATGATGGATCCTTGATAAAATCCACAAATCGATCGAATTTTGAATTTCTTTTTTAGGAATGTCCAGGCTTTTTGGCTCCCAACCATCAATGTTGGCATATGTAGTAAAAAAAGAAACAACATTCAGCAAAGGCAAGATAAAGTTTCGAAGAGCATCTCCAACAGTAGATGTACTAAATTTTCTCGTTACATAGGGGGTTGAGGAAAAAAACATAGACCAGCGGATGGAATCGGCGCCAAACGTTTCAATCACTTCGTCTACATTAACTACATTTCCCTTACTTTTTGACATCTTCTCGCCTTTTTCATCCAATACAAGCTCGAAAGTTAATACTGATTTATAGGGAGACGAATTAAACAAAATCGTACTCAAGACAAGGAGGGTGTAAAACCACCCCCGGGTTTGGTCAATCCCTTCGGATATAAAGTCGGCTGGAAAAGAATCACTTAACTGTACCCCGGGTTCAAAAGGATAATGATTTTGCGCAAAGGACATCGAGCCAGAATCCAGCCAGCAGTCAATCACGTCATTAACCCGATTCATGGGGCTCGAACAGTGCGGACATGTAATTTTAACTTCATCAATATACGGTTTATGTAATTCAATGGTCTCAAATGGCTGAGTTGCTTTTTCTTTTAGTTCTGAAAGGCTTCCAATTGGCATTTCAAAGGCGCATTGAGGGCATACCCATATATTGAGAGGTGTGCCCCAATACCTTTCCCGGCTAATCGCCCAATCTTTTGCTTCTTTCAGCCATTCCCCAAATCGACCTTTTTTAATATGCTCCGGCAACCAATTTATGGTTTCATTATTCGCTAATAATTTTTCCCGGATGGAGGAAACCCGAATAAACCAGGAATCTTTGGCTAAATAGAGGAGAGGGGAGTGACACCGCCAGCAAAATGGGTAGGTGTGCAAGATTTGTTCGGATTTTAACAAAATCCCTTTCTCTTTCAGGCTTCTAATAATCAGTGGGTCGGCTTCCTTGACAAACAAGTTTTTAAAATCGACTATTTCTTCCTTGAATTTACCATCAATGTTGACTGTAATAAGAGTTGGCAGGTTATTTTCGATTCCAACCTCCCTATCATCCAGTCCAAAAGCAGGGGCAATGTGGACAACACCGGTTCCCTCCGTTAGGCCGACAAATGAAGCTTGTATCACATAATGAGCCTCCGGTCCAAGTTTGTAATAATTAAAGGGAGCCCGGTAATGGAGTCCAAGGAGATCTCTTCCTTCCATTTCTCGAAGGATTGTATAATCTTTTTTTGCAAAAACAGCTGGAATCCTTTCTTTCGCCAAAATGTATTTCTTGGATTCGCACATAATTTCCGCATATTTAGCATCTGGTTTGACAGCGATCGCCACATTTGCGGTTAATGTCCAGGGAGTCGTTGTCCAGACCAAAAAATTTACATCTTCATTTCCTACGACAGGAAAACAAACAAAAATGGAGGGATCCGGTGTATTGTCCTCATACCCCTGGGCGACTTCATGAGAGCTTAATGTGGTTTGACATCTCGGACAATGAGGCACTACTTTGTGTCCTTTATAAATCAAGTTTTGTTTGTAAATTTCTTTTAAAGCCCACCAAACCGACTCAATATAATCATTCGAACAGGTGATGTAGGGATGATCGATATCCAGCCAGTACCCGATTCGCTTTGTGATTCTGTCCCACACTTCTTTGTATGTAAAAATACTCTTTTTGCATTCTTCAATAAATTCTTTAACACCAAAGGTTTCAATTTCATTTTTTCCGCTGATATGCAACCGCTTTTCGACTTCCAGCTCCACCGGCAGTCCATGAGTATCCCATCCAGCTTTTCTGGGAACCTGATATCCTTGCATGGTTTTATACCGACAAACAAAATCTTTGTATATCCTGGAGAGGACATGATGAATCCCTGGTATACCATTGGCGGTAGGGGGTCCTTCAAAGAAAATAAACTTTTCCTTCGAGCTTTGTTGACGAATCGATCGTTCAAAAATCTGATTTTTTTCCCAAAAAGATAAAATATTTTCTTCGATTTGTTTCCATTTCGATTCTAAATCAACTTTGTCATACATTTTATTTCCTCCTTTTCTACCCACTAATCCTGGTTTGCTTTCCCAAGAAATTCCCAAACAATTTCATCGATATCACCTGCCAATACGCTATTTACGTCCGCTGTTTCAAACCCGGTTCGATTATCTTTCACCATGGTGTACGGCTGAAGGACATACGATCGAATCTGATTACCCCATTCGGCGGAAACATGGTTTTTTAGCTCATCCATTTCTTTTAATCGCAACTCTTCCATTTTAGAAGCTAATTTTGAAATTAATACCTTCATGGCAGATTCCCTATTTTGCAGTTGGGAGCGTTCAGATTGGCAGGAAACGGTAATTCCTGTGGGAATATGCACAATTCGAACAGCCGTATCATTTTTTTGCACATTCTGTCCGCCATGACCAGAGGCATTAAACGTATCAATGCGCAAATCTTTGTCATCCACAAAAACGGATGTTTCCTGCAGCATTGGAATGATCTCTACCATCGCAAACGATGTATGCCGTCTTTTATTCGCATCATAGGGAGAAATTCGAACCAACCGATGCACCCCTTTTTCACTTTTCAGGAATCCGTAAGCATAGTCGCTGTTCACTTCCACCGTTGCACTTTTTATTCCCGCTTCGTTCCCTTCAGACATACTGAAAATTGATGTATGAAATTTCTTTCGGGCACAATATCCCAGGTACATACGAAGAAGAATTTCGGTCCAATCCATCGCATCCACTCCTCCGGCTCCACTGGATAAGGAAATGTAACAGCCAAGGGAATCATATTTGCCGGACAAGAAACTTTTAATTTCAAATTCTTTCAGACTGACCTGAATTTGCTCGATTAAGGATTGCAGTTGCAGGGAGATCGATGTGTCAGATGGCTCCATCTCGACCAATTCTATCGTAACGCCTAAATCGGAGATAGAATTTTCCAGACCGACAAACTCGGCTTTTAGTTTTCTCTTTTTTTCAAGTTCCTTGAGCAATGCGGTTGACTCTGGATCGAAATTCCAAAATTGAGGTAAAAGAGCTTTCGCTTCTAAAGAGGATAAATCCTCAAAAAATCCCTGGTTGTCAAAGAAACACCCTTGACTTATTCAGCCGGGATACAAAATTGGCATACAAATCTTTTTGGCTGAATAGATCAATCATTCTTTTCTCCGCTTCCACAGCACTTCTTATATTTTTTCCCGCTTCCACAAGGACAGGGGTCGTTCCTTCCCACTTTCATTTTCACATTTCTCTCCGGGGTTAGCTCTTTTTTCGTACTTTTGTGAGAGGGATTTGCATTTTTATCTTCCCGGGTGTCAGGATCCTTCAATGGAGTTGCCTGAGCTTGAAGGATTGGGTTTACCTGAATTTTGAACAACAGCTGTACAACTTCCTCTTTAATTGACCCAAGCATATCTTCAAACATCTGGAAGCCTTCTTTTTGGTATACCATTAATGGGTCATGCTGGCCATACCCTCGAAGACCTATTCCCTCTTTCAGATGATCCATATTGTACAAATGGTCTTTCCATTTATTATCGACAATGTAGATTAAAATTTGCTGTTCGATATTTCTCATATTATCCGATCCAATCAATTTCTCTTTTTTCTCGTATAGCCCTATCAGATAATCATCAATGAATTGCTGGACATTCTTTATGTTCCCTAGCTCTTTAAAATTTGGCATGACAGCTGTTATCTCGTAAATGCTCTTCTTTAATACATCTTCCTGTGTTTCGTTTGTATAATCTGAGTTTAGGATTTTATGAGCCAGCCCCTCGGATACTTCTCGAATCATATCATAGACATGCTGTTGAATGTCTGTGCTCTCTAAAACACGTTTGCGTTCATTATAAATAATGTCCCGTTGTTTATTCAGAACATTGTCATATTCAATCAGAGATTTCCGGATGTCAAAATTGTAGCTTTCTACTTTTTTCTGCGCATTTTCAATGGCTCGGGTCAGCAACATGCTTTCCAGAGGCATTTCTTCATCAATTTTTAATGTATCAAATATCTTTGTGATTCTATCTCCCCCAAAAATGCGTAAGAGTTCATCGTCAAGGGACAAGAAAAACCGGGTAGACCCTGGGTCTCCCTGTCGTCCGGATCGTCCGCGCAATTGGTTATCAATACGCCTTGATTCATGCCTTTCTGTGCCCAGGACATGCAATCCACCCAAATCCTGGACTTTATTCCCCAAAACGATATCAACTCCTCGGCCGGCCATGTTGGTTGCAATGGTAACGGCTCCTTTTTCTCCTGCTTTTTTTATGATCTCGGCTTCTTTCTCGTGATATTTTGCATTGAGGACTTCGTGGGGAATCCCAAGCTTTGTTAAAATTTTAGATAATCGCTCCGATTTCTCAATTGATCTCGTACCAACCAGGACTGGCTGACCTTTTTTATGGCATGATACAATTTCTTCCGAAATCTTCTTAAATTTTACCGTTTCTGTTTTGTAAACAATATCCGGAAAATCTTTCCGGGCAATATCTTTGTTGGTTGGAATGACAATCACTTCTAACCCGTAAATCTCGCGGAATTCATTTTCTTCTGTTTTTGCCGTTCCTGTCATGCCGGATAATTTGTCATACATACGGAAATAGTTTTGGAATGTTATGGTGGCTAACGTTTGATTTTCATCTTTTACTTTCAAGTTTTCTTTGGCTTCGATGGCTTGGTGAAGACCGTCTGAATAACGTCTTCCCTGCAATAGCCGACCAGTAAACTCATCTACAATGATGACTTCCCCTTCTTTGACAATATAATCCACTTCGTTTGTGAAACAATTCTTGGCCCGTAAAGCTTGATTCAAGTGACGAAGCATATCGATTTGGTCTTTGGCATAAATATCAGAAACATGCAAAATGCCCTGAAGCTTTTGCGCTCCTTTTTCTACAATGGTCACGGATTTAGTTTTTTCGTCTACGGTAAAATCGTCTTCTTTAACTAAGAAACGGGTAGCCCTGGCTGCCTTATAATACAAATCCGTTGATTTCTCAGCCGGACCCGAGATGATTAAGGGAGTTCTCGCTTCATCAACCAGGATGGAGTCAACTTCATCGACAATCGCATAGTGCAGTTCCCTTTGGACCCTGTCCTCAGCTGTATGAACCATGTTGTCCCGCAGATAATCAAACCCAAATTCACTATTCGTTCCATAGGTAATGTCTTTTCGATAGGAAACAATCCGGTCCCTTGGATGCATATCATTGGCAATATAGCCGACAGATAGACCCAAGAATTTATGGATATTTCCCATCCATTCTGAGTCTCTTTTTACCAGGTACTCATTGACGGTTACAATATGAACACCCTTTCCAAGCAATGACTCAAGATAGGCGGGTAAGGTGGAAACCAGTGTTTTTCCTTCTCCTGTTTTCATTTCAGAAATCTTGCCGTAAAAAAGGGCAATACCGCCTAACAATTGGACATCAAAATGCCTCTGGCCCAATGTTCGGATCCCTGCTTCCCGAACAAGGGCAAATGCCTCCGGTAGCAAGGAGTCTAATGATTCGCCATTTGTAATTCTTTCCTTAAACTCTGCGGTTTTCGATGGAAACTCTTCGTCCCGGAGAGATTTGTAACCACTCTCAAAATCATTTATCTTTTTTACCAATGAATAGTATCGTCTTTTAAATCGTTCTGTTGTATCAAATATATTTATCATAATAGTATAAAATTGTAGCATGAATTGTGGAGATAGGGAAGAAAACGAATTGACTGTAAATCAATTAACTATATATAATATATATATGGCGTATAGTTTATGAAAATTTTATTTGTATCGACATCAATAGAAATGTTTAATCGGTTTCTTGCTCCTCATGTTTTATATTTGACACAGCAAGGCCACGAAGTCAGCATTGCGTGTAATATTGATCATGAAATTCCCTTACAATTATTAGAGAATAAAATCCAAGTACACAATGCTCCTTTCCATCGCCAACCATTTCATAAAAATAATCTTGTAGCCTATAGAATGATTAAAGCAATTGTTAGAGATGGAAATTACAATTTAGTGCATGTTCATAATCCAACACCTTCCTTCATTACTCGATTTGCAATGAGAAAGGTTAAAAATGCAAAAGCCTTGTATACCAGTCACGGATTCAATTTTTATAAGGGGTGTCCGTTCCCCTACTCACAATTTTTCTATTTACTGGAGAAAATAGCTGCCAGATGGACTGATGGGATTGTTACGATCAATGAAGAAGATTATATTGCAGCAAAAAAGCTACCCTTGAGAGAGAAAGATAATGTATTCTTCATGCATGGTACTGGTGTAAATTTCAAAAAGTTTAATCCGGATGCTTATCCAAATAAATCTACACTGCGAAAAGTCTATGGATATACTGATACTGACTTTATTCTTATATCGATTGCCGACCTGAATGAAAACAAACATCAAGATTTACTTTTTAATATGATTAATCTTCTAAAAAATAGCATCCCTAACATTAAGCTTCTACTCGTAGGAGAAGGACCGGATACTAAAAAATATAAGGAACAAGTTGATAAACTAGGAATTACAGAGAATGTACATTTTTTAGGCTATCGAAAAGATATTCCAGAACTTCTAAAAATTTCAGACATTCTTGTTTCAGCCTCCAGAAGAGAGGGATTGGGAGTTAGTTTGATTGAAGCAATGGCAATGGGACTTCCCATAATAGTGACTGATAACCGCGGACATCGAGAACTTATCAAAAATGGAGAGAATGGTTTTTTGGTTTGTTTGAACGAAACCAAAGAATTTTCAAAAGTGGTCATGGAGATGTTTTATTCAGAAAATCTGAGAATTCAATTTAAAGAGAAAAATTTTAAAGTAATCCAACAATTTTCAATCGAAAATGTACTAAAAGAACTAAATGATGTTTATCCCTCTATCATGGTAAAATAAGAAAAACTTGATGGCGAGGATTTGATGAAAGATAATTTGGTTATTCGTAAGATTAATACATATAGAAAATATCAAAAAAAAAAGATTAATAAGAATTAAAATAACTAGATTTTACTTTGCTTTAAAAGGAATTGATTTTTTTGGAAGAGTAAGTCCAGAAGATCTACATATAAACCCTATACATTCATTTGGTTACCATGCTTCCGATAAAGAAGATTTAAATAAAGTGCTAAAAAAAATGAGTATTAACCACAATTCTATTGTCGATTTTGGTTGCGGAAAAGGATATGCGCTTTATATCATGTCAAAATAAAATTTGATAATTTATGCGGTGTTGAAAATTCACCAAAGTTGTTTGCAATTGCAAACAATAATTTTGAGAAATAAATAATTTAAAATTATAAGCTATTTTAATGGATGCTTCTAATTTTACCGACTTAGATTGCTATGATATGTTTTACCTTTTTAATCCCTTTCCAGAAATTGTGATGAAGCAGGTCATTCAAAATATAATCCAAAGCATCAACAATAAACCGAGAAAAGCAACAATTATTTACATGGCTCCAAATTTCCATGACTTGATAATGAGTACAAACTTTTTTCCCAAATCCAACGTTTTTTCTGTTAAAGGTGAATCATTCATTACTATACATTCAAATTATTAACCTAATATTTCTGTTACAATTCAAGCATCAGAGGGTGTTTATAAAGAAGGTTTTTGATATAAACCAATGGTTTTCTTGGAAAAAGTCCTTCAGGAATTGCAAAAAAATTTCTAAAAACATTTTAATTTGATACAATATCAATAATTAACCTTTGGGAGTAAATTTTTATGAAAATTAAAGATGGTTTTATGCTTCGAGAAATTGCAGGGACTTGTCTAGTAGTACCCATAGGTCAACGGGTAGTTGATTTTAATGGATTAATAACTCTTAGCGAAAGTGGATCGTTGTTATGGAAAAAAATAGAAGCAGGAGCAACAGTAGAAGAACTTGTGCATTCTATTCTAGCTGAGTATGAGATTGATGAACCAACTGCTGAAAAAGATGTAGAAGAATTTATAAATTATTTAATTGACCAAAAGTTGCTTGAGAAATAAGCATGTATACAACCCAAATCAATATCGCGAATATTCTCATTGAATTAAAAAGTTCTCGCTCTTTAGCTGAATTGGAGACAGAAGATCGGTTGATTTCTTTTTTGGGATCACCAAAAAGACCATCTTATCAAGTATTTTTCGATTGGTCTGAAAATATTGACGATCAAAAAATATCAGACAACCTTTTGTTTGATCCTGGGAAAACATGGAAATTGTTTCAGGATGGATCCAATTCTTGTTTTGTTTTTCAGAGAGGAATCGTTGATAACAATAAAGTACAGGTTGATTCAATCATTAAGACAAATTCTTTTTGGAATCAGATATCTATCTTTGAACGCTTTAGCAGCCCTATGTTTTACAGTATTTTTAACACATTTGCTACTAACTTTCTTATCGAGCAATCAATTCTTTTTACTGGTGGCGTGGTATTTCATGCCTCCAGTCTAGACGATAACGGGAAAGGCATTGTTTTTGTTGGTCATTCTGGTGCTGGCAAGAGCACTCAATTACAAATTTGGGACACTGAAAGCGGAACTATTCTAATCAATGACGATCGAACTGCTGTAAGAATTGAAGGCGGAAAACCAATTTGCTATGGTACCCCTTGGAGTGGATCAATAAACGTTTCACGTAATCATTCTGCTCCTATAAAAGCGTTATTCTTATTAGAACAAGCCTCTGAAAATTCTATCTATCCAGTTCCTCCTTCCAGTGCTATTGAACTTCTGATTCCAAGAACATATCTTCCTTATTGGGATAAATCCTTAATGAACTTAGCAATGGAGAATCTTAGTCGTATTATTTTAAAAGTACCAATATTTATTCTTCGATGTAGGCCAGAAGACGCTGTAATACAATTGGTTCGATCTGTGATTTAGTTGACATTCTTGATAATATATGGTAAATATTAATTGTTTTTGAATCTGTTTGTTCTAGGAGGGTTAAATGAAGAAGAAGTATATCAAGCCAACGGCAAAGTTTGTTGAGTTGAGAGTCGAAGAAAAATTGGCTGTTTGTGGGAAAGCTACTGCTGGGGGTCGTTGTACTAACAAGATTTACACACAATTCTCTTGATTTGTGTTTGTCTCCTATTTTAAGCTGTTTCTTATTGGTTGTTTGTGGAATATAAAGAGTTCTTGGATGGTTTGTATAAGGTTGCACAAAAGAATAGAATCCCTGTCGTAGGGACCTTTGAATTGACTTCCCGGTGTAATTTGAGTTGTAAGATGTGTTACATTAACCATCCAGCGTATGATCCTGAATCAATTTCAAAAGAATTATCGGCTAAGGTATGGATAAATCTAGCAAGAGAAGCTAGGGATGAAGGGATGCTCTTTTTACTTCTGACCGGTGGAGAAGTATTCATTCGACCTGATTTTCAAGAGATATATGAAGAAGTTTCCGATATGGGTTTTATAATAGATATCTTAACGAATGCTACTCTTCTAACATCAAAAATAATAAAATGGTTAGGAAAGATTCCACCATCAAAAGTTGGAGTCACTCTTTACGGAGCCTCTCGTAAAACTTACGAAAATGTTTGCGGAAATGGGAATGGGTTTGATTTGGCAGTTCGAGGTATTGATTTGTTGCTTCAAGAAGGAATCACAGTGGAGCTTCGAACAACCATCATCAAAAGAAATGTTCAGGATTTTGACAAAATGATCCAGTTTGCTGATAAACGTAATATTCCCATATTGTACGGGGATTATATCTTTTCAAGAAAAGATGGAACCAATATTACACTGACTGAAGAGGAACGTCTTACTCCTGAAGAATTAGATAGATTTAGAAGCTACACCAGGCTTTTGATAAGCAATGATCCAACTAAACTAGTTGGAATAAATTTAAATAAGTTTAGTGAGTCAGAAATCAATTCTTTTGGTCCATACTGTTGTAAGGCTGGGAACTACTCATTCTGGATGACTTGGGACGGTCGGATGTCACCGTGTGGTCAAAACGATACCCCGTATACTTTACCACAAAAAATTGGAATTAAACAAGCCTGGCAGGATCTCTATCGAATAAGTCATGAAATTCCGGTTTGTAAAGAGTGTAATCAATGCAGTTTACGGGGCTATTGCATTACATGCCCAGCTGCCTTAAAAAGCGAAACCGGTTTTTTTGATAAACCTGCTCATTATCTATGTGAGTTTGCAAAGCTAGTGAAGGCTCGTATAGATAGAGAAAAATAATGGTTTTTTTTGTTTTAGGATATACCTCTCTTTCTTAAATGATAGATCTTAGAATTGTAAAGTCAAAAGAATTATTTTCTGTAGCGAAAACTATTTTTAACAAAAATTGTGCATTAAGAATCAAAGTAACTGGGAGCAGTATGTTTCCTTTTTTGCGCGATACCCTCGATTCAGTTGAATTAACTTCAATTGATTTTCAAATAATAAATAGATATGATCTAGTTGTCATATTGAGAGAAAACGGACAATATGTTTTACATAGAGTGATACAAAAACAAAAAAATTCTTTTTTTATTAATGGCGATGCTCAACAATTTATAGAAGGTCCGTTGATCCCTAATCAACTTATTGCAGTTGTTACCTCTATTAAACGTGGAAAGAAATGGATTTCTTGCAGTAACGCTTGGTGGATACTTTTGTCAAGAATTTGGGTTTTTCTTTTACCATGTCGTCCAATAATTTTAAAAAGTCACTCGTTTTTTCTTAGGTTGTTTAGATGACAAAGAATAACACAGAATTAAAGTTCTTGTTCCATCTTACCCGTCCATTCATGCGATCTATGTTATTAATTATTTTTTTTCAAGGTACAACAGCTTTGTCGAGTGTGAGTATTGTAATTTTCTCTAAAATGATGATTGATTCAGCAATAACTGGTCTATTTCAAAAAGCATTATGGTCTGGTAGTATTTTTGCCATCCTTATTATACTACAAGTTAGTGTTAATGCTGTTAGTTGTATTTATTCCACACGCACCAATGGTTTGATTCTTAATAACTTACAACAAAAAATATTCAAGAGCATCTCTCAGTCAAAGTGGTCTGACTATACTAAGTATCATAGCGAGGATATGATGACACGCCTTACAAGCGATGCACAATTGATTGCTGATGGTATAGTTTCTGTGGTTCCCGATTTTATTTCCCTTGGAGTTGAGCTTGTAGCAGCCTTTGTTGTATTATTTGTTTTTGATCCTACACTTGCATTGTTAGCATTTTGCTTAGGTCCCTTAACCATTTTATTCAATCGTCTTTTCGGTCATAAACTTAAAAATATTCATATTAAGGTTCAGGAATCGGAAAGTTTATATCGAGAATCATTACACGAATCTATTCAAAATATGCTGTTGATCAAAAGCTTTAGCCTTGAAGAAAGTACCTGGAACCGAATTTGGAATTTGCAAAGCAATCGATTAACATGGATGATGCAAAAAAGTAAATTGAGTGTTGTGGCAAGTTCGATGCTTTCTATTGGGTATTGGTTTGGATATTTTCTAGCCTTTTGCTGGGGTGCATTTGGATTGTATAAAGGATCTATTACTTTTGGCACAATGACAGCATTTCTACAGTTAGTTGGTCAAGTTCAAGTACCTTTTGTTGGATTAGCATATTCCTATCCCCGAGTTATTACTACTTTAGCTTCTACTAGCAGGATATTGGAAATTCAATCTTTACCCATTGATAATACAACAGATTCTGCTCCTGCTTTGCTAACAGCAGGGATCGAGTTTAATACAATTAATTTTTCATACAAAGAAAACCAACCTATTTTAGAAAATGTGTCTTTAACTATATTTCCAGGCGAAATCACTGCTCTGATAGGATCATCAGGGATTGGTAAAACAACTTTTATCCAATTATTACTGGCTCTTTTGTATCCAAAGA
>Ga0247841_10001069_pt1 | contig 64992 bp, 61 predicted proteins | sample LaCruzMarch2015__2_FD_192410 | JGI IMG/M metagenome (GOLD analysis project Ga0247841, IMG submission 192410) | Freshwater microbial communities from meromictic Lake La Cruz, Castile-La Mancha, Spain - LaCruzMarch2015_18m | ecosystem: Environmental > Aquatic > Freshwater > Lake | place: Spain...
GACAGCTTTGTCATTATCTCTATCAAAGCATTGATCTGTAAACATTTTTATGTTATCTATAGTGGTGATTTGTTCGTTCATTTCATACCTCCTGTGATATTATAGTTTTGAGTTATTAGAACCAAAATGGATTCATCTACAAAACAAGCTTTTGGCTTTAAAACATGCACAATCTCTCTCGCTTATATATTATGATACCAGAACATGCTTCAGCTTGTTTTGTGAATTTAATTGATAAATTAACAAGCTAAATCATGTTCTACAACGCTAAGTGAAAAACTCGTATTGTAAACTAAAAACTATTCCTCCCAACTTCATACATTGCAAGGATGTTGTCCAATGGAATATCGGGCAGGAACTCCTGACTGGGACCGAATATGTACCCTCCACCTTTGCCGAATATCTCTATCAGTTTTTTTGATTCTGTGCGAACTTCTTCCACCGTACCGAATGGTAATAAGTGCTGGGTATCACATCCTCCGTGAAATGTGACTTTATCCCCAAAACTAGATTTTAGTTTTTCGGGTTCCATATCCGTCGCTCTGACCTGTATCGGATCAAGTGCATCCATTCCGAGTTCAATGAGTCTTGGGATAAGCTTGTAAACGCTTCCACAGGAATGTAGCATGACCTTCAAACCAAAATCCTTAGCCAATCCGAAAAGCCTTTCAAGTTGAGAGGCATAGAACTCATCCCACATTTTTGCGCTCATTATCAAATCTAATTGAGTTCCGTAATCGTCACCCATGAAGAAAATATCCATCTTGCCTTTCGACGCCTCAAACATCCTGATGCTTTGCTCATAAAAAAAGTCAGTTATCTTTTCGAGGAACAGCTTGACGAAATCTGGATCCTCGTACATCTTTATCATGAGCGTTTGCATACCGATAAATGAAGATGCTGTACAGAAAACCGGACTCCACGCCCCGCCCATAATGGCGTAATGACTATATTTGTCACAGAAAGATTCGATGTATGAATAATCACACAGATCGGGGTCAGGAACCTTACATTTTTCCAATTCCTCCACTGTCTTAGCTTTTACTATTTCATTCCAGCAGTCACCAGGACCGGTGTAATTGGCACGGACTACTCGCAGGTCAACACCGAGATAGTCTAGCAGTTCATCATATTCTTTCAGGCTGAGGCGTTCGTAAAGATTATTATTTACTTCCTGCCAAGCCCAATAATCCATAGGAATCCTGTCTGGTTCCTCATGGTTCATCGCCATTAGCACTCTTTCCTTTGAAGATAGCATAAGATTCTCCTATTTGGAGTGAAGCAAATTGCTCCACTATTACTAGCCGTAAAACTCGTTTATCAACTCACGGGCGATCTGTGTCCATATATCAAACCGTTCTGGATGGAACTGGCAGGTATGCGTGTCCTTGAGGATCATCTCCACAACGCATCCTTTTGTCACTTCCAGCGTATGTTTGATGTAATTCCTTAAAAACGTAGTATCAAAATCACCCACGAGATGCGATGGTTGTGGCTTCCACGAGAATATATACTTATTCCCCAATTTTTCAGCGGAAGCATCTACATCAGCCATTGGTGCGACTGATATTCGGCGGATGTGCGGTATCTTGAATACGTAATCGAGTTTCTTTGTCAAATCTTCACAGCAACCGTAACCGGTCAATGCAAAAGGTTCAAGCATCCGTTTTTCGTATTGCAGAATAAACTCCTCGTGCATTTCTGGTGAGACTTGTGCCATCTCCTGAGCTTCTGCGCTTCCCCACATATCGCATAGGCGAACACGATTAGGGTCAAATCCTGGCTTTGGCAGTTCATCGGTGTATCCGTTACCACCTGAGTTATGATAAGTGCTGTCGTTGTTCAGACTAAGCAGATTTAAATCAACGTATTGCTTGACGATATGCTTGTGTGCTTCCTCAAAGAATGACATGGCATCGTGCAACATGCCCGGATTCTCGTACATATCAAGCATGGTTTCCTCTAATCCTCTCAGTCCACTATATTGATTCATAAAGTGGAAGGATAGGTGAGCGATGCCTTTCTGTTTAACGTTAAGTATGTCACCGAATAATTCCTGATAATCAGCAAGAGTCTTTTTTGATGCTTCTTCATCGTAGGTTATCTCAGGAACCGTCAATTTCTTTAGATCGGCTGGTTCTTTTATGACAGGATCAAAATGCCATGCTCCTCTGGATTCAGTGCTTGGAATATGTTTCGGTTGCAATCCCCATCCAGTATTACCGATTGCCTTTGAGATGATCCATTCTTTTTCAATGACTGTATCATCTTGAAAATGCTCATAATAATATATTCTGCTTCGCAAGTTCCATTCGATACCTCTTGCGCCGCCGTCTGTGCATTTCAGGACCGTATGCGGGAGTAGCTCTCCCCATGAGCCTTCAGGGAACATGAGAACTAGCGGTCTAACGGGCTGAAGGCTGTTATGCTTTTTCCATAAGTCTCTACGTTCTGCCATAATCGGCATATCAGCGATCTCTACGACCTGTTTTGCAAGGTCACGAATTATAGTCCGATCTTCCTGTGAAAACATAAATTTATCTCCTTATTTTCAATCACTGGCAACCTTTAATATTTCTTCGGCTTGTTCTGGCGATGGCGCCCACATACCGATCAAGAATTGCTTGAATCCTTTACCGAACTCTTTTTTCAAGACTTTCAATGTTTCGATTGTGTCACATCCAATAAGCACTTTTTTATCGGCGTCAATAGTCTTGTGGTACAGATGCCACCATTTTTTATCCCAAGTAGGATTAACACCTGCACCGGGAGTCCATTGTAGCATATTCAGCTTTGGTATAGACAACAAAAGATCGTGATGGCATATTGCTCCGGGTCCGTCCCAGTGGTACATGGAATAGGATACACGTTCGCACATCTCTGTCAATACGGGAACCATGAACTCCTTAAACATTTCGGGTGAGATCATTGCGGAGAAATCACACTGGAACTTTGCCATACGTCCCGGCGCCCATGCCCAAAAATATGATCCGCCAACCTCGTCTCTGAACATATCGTAGAATACGTCATAATAACGGAAGTAGCGATCCGTGATCTGACGCAGGCATTTTTGAACCCAATCTGGTCTTTCGATCAAGTCTATAAGCAGACTCTGAGTATCACGCATTGCCGCAAGCGTATCTAATCCTTCGATAAGGTCAGGGAACTGGACAAGAAATTTACCTTTCCCAATACGGAGTTGTTCCTCACCAAGTTTACGACTGAAATTCCAGTAGAAATTGTCCGGGTCATAATCAAATCTCGCTTCCTCTGGATCATCAATGAATGGAACGCACCAGACAGTTCCGGGGCTTTCTATGCCCTTACATCCAAGATATAATGCAAGGCAGTTCGGTGCAAGGTCAGGTGCGACAATCGGCACAGCCTCAGCAAGGTAATAAGTACTGATGCAGGCTCTTGAGGATAAATTCACCCTGTATGCAAAATCCGTAGTTGAGTAACTCGTTACCCATCCGTTCGGTTCAGGCATTGCAGGTATATCCTCGATTGGTTTAGGTCTTGGAGCGGTGATCTGCATCGCAGGTCTGCCGATGTCACCGCCGTTCCACCAGATAGTCATTCTTTTGCGTACTTCGTCCATATCTTCACGGTAAAGTAAACCACTCATGATCTTTCCTCTCGATAATGTGTGCATTATCATTACGACTTTTTCACATATAGAAAAGAAGTTAAACACAGAGGCACGGAGAGAACCTATGAAGGATGAAACTTTAAAACTCATTTCTTCTTTTTCATCCTTCCGCCTTTATCTTTTTTCTCCGTGCCTCAGTGTCTCCGTGTTTTTTCATAAATTCTGACTATTTCTCATTATCTTAATCTTTTTCGGCAAGGAAACCAACTAGCTTTAGTCGTGGGTTATTGACCATCTTTAAGCGAATAAACAAATATATTATAACAGAGAAATTTAATCATGATCAACAACGATATTGAAACGTGAATATAAATGTGAGATAATAGTATCAAATCTATCATTTTTATATTTATGGACAAAAGCGTTTTAGGAGGAAAGAATGGCAAGTCAACAAATAGAACTTAATACAGGTAAAGCTTCAATACTTGGCGATCTATCTATACCAGAGTTTCAGAGCAAGTCTCAACAGGTCTCTCAGAAACTTAGAGACGTTCAAGAATTATTTAAGAATGAGAATGATCTAGTATCGCATAACCGTGCATGGTCAATCGTTCCAAAGCTGGAAGATAATCATATAAAGAAAATACTGGAATGTGCTAATGAAATTCGTAATAATTTCGAGGCTTTTGTCACAATTGGCATAGGCGGTTCTGATCTTTGCGCAAGATTATATCACGAACTTTTGAATCCACCCTACTATAATCAACGGTCTAAAGGAAAGAGGGGAAAATCTCCAGAGGTTTATTTTACAGGAGATACATTTGATCCACGTAATCTGAATGGATTACTGAAAAGCCTGAAAGACAGAGATTTGCTGGATAAAACAGCTTTCCACGTTGTCAGCAAATCAGGAAAAACTGGTGAGACGTTCGGTTCGGCAATGATCATCCGCAAATGGCTTGAGAATATTGGGATAAAAGAATGGCAGAATCAGTTTATTGCTACTACTGGCGGGAGTCCAAGTAGTGTTCTTTATAAGATGAATAATGAGAAGCCTTTTCGTCGTATGCTGATAATGCCCGAAGGTATAGGCGGAAGATTCTCTGCGTTTACGTCGGTAGGTTTCCTTTTATTAGCAGTTACGACATGCTCACCAGAAAAACCAGAAGATCGTCTGTTAGAAGCGATAAATGGTATCCAATACGCAGATGATATTTTCAACTTACCTTATGATCATGTACAAAATATTGCCTATCGTCTATCGGAATGGCTACATCTGGCGGAGGCTACGGGTAAATCTATAATGGAATTTTATGACTATGCGGATCAGCGTTTCCTTGCTGATTGGTTCGTTCAACTCTATGATGAGTCAGTTCAAGAGCGTGGTCAAGGGCTTACGGTTAGACCACTCAGGGGACCAACGTGCAATCATTCCGCACTCAATGGCATAATGAATGGTCCAAAGGATAAGGTCGTATTGTTCCTGCAATGGAATGATCTCGATGGCAGCGCAGAAATGGAGATACCTGCTTATGATGATGTGAAAGACCCAGAACTTGCTGAGTTAAGTGGTCTGAAACTGAGCGAATTACAGACAGCTTCGTATGGCGGAACTTCAGAGGATTTTACTGAAAATGGAGTTCCCAATATAACTCTTAATATTCCAAAGCGTGACGTAAAAAGTGTTAATATGCTGATGCGCATACTGATGGATACTACCGCAGTTAAGGGACGCTTGCAGGATTTACATTTGGACGCAAATGGATTCATTGATTTTGAGAAAGAATTGACTTATCTTCAAGAAGGTGTTGAAGGCTATAAAAAGAAAACGAGAAAACTTGCGGCTGAAATTAAAGCAAAATGAAAATAAATCAGGAATTAAGCCACAGATTTATCTTATTATCCGTGAAAATCCGTGTATATCCGTGGCTAAAATTTTCCTATAAAAGAGGTAAAATCATGGCTATTGATGTAATTAATAACTGGATCACACAACCTATACTAAGCCCAAATGAGTTCCAAAATCAGCTTCAACAGTTCATTAAAGGCTATATTCCGCCTCTGGAAGTTCCACAAACAGCAGAGGAATGGACTAAGAAAAGTGATGAACTGCGTCAAGAAATTCTCGATAAGGTTGTATATCGTGGCGTGCCAAAAGAATGGTACGAGAAAATACCTCAGATCGTCTGGGGTGATACCATCGAGACAGACAAGGGCTACGTTATACGAAAGCTAAGATATGAAGCTCTGCCGGGGCTATGGATACCTTCACTTCTATATGAACCAAAAAAGATGAATGACAAAATCCCCGCTGTTTTAAACGTAAATGGTCACGTAGGTCCGCCGGGCAAGACTCAGGATTATGAACAGATACGCTGTATCAACCTTGCTAAACGTGGTGTGCTGGCACTGCATCCAGAATGGCTTGTGTTTGGTGAATTGAGCAGTGAGGATTTTAAGCATAATCGTCTGGCATATCTCGACCTTTGCGGAGCATGTGGCGTTTCTGTATTCTTCCTTGCGATAAAACGAGGCATTGACGTGCTTGTAATGCACCAGAACGCTGATACTGAGAAGATCGCAATGACAGGGCTTTCAGGCGGTGGATGGCAGACGATCTTCTTGAGTTCTCTTGATACACGAATAACAGCGTCAGCGCCAAATGCAGGTTATATTGGATTGGACTATAGAGCGGATTTTATTGAAGATACTGGTGACGTTGAGCAGAATCCCAATGACCTGCTGACAATCGCTGATTACTCGCATCTGACAGCGATGCTTGCACCGAACCCAACCCTATTGATCTATAACGAAAAGGACGATTGTTGCTTCCAGACTCATCGTGCAAGACCATCAGTATATGAGCCTATTATTCCATTTTTTGAGCTATTCGGCAAGGCTGATAACCTCGCTTTGCATAACAACACAGTTCCCGGCACTCATAATTACGACAAAGATAACAGGGAACAGCTTTATAAATTCATCAACAAGTATTTCCTCTCTGGTTCTGAAACTGTGGATAATGAGATTCCATCTGATGATGAAGTATTGCCTTATGATGATCTTATCGTGGGAATACCAGATTATAATGCGAATTTTTATACTCTTGCGATGGAAATGATGAAGGAATTTCCGAAGAATCGTCCACCGAAGGGAAATATATCTCAATGGCAGAAAGATGGCAGAGATACGCTCAGAAATATTCTGAAAAACAAGCCGATGACTGCTCAGGCAAATAAAATAGCCGAAGTTTCTGAAGGGAATCTGAAATCGAAACATTATAAAGTTTCTGTTAATGGATTTACAATTCCTCTAGTTGCCATATCGAATTCTGAAAAAGGCAATAGTTCCATCAAATTAATTTTTGCGGACAAGGGAAAATCAACTTTAATTGAGCAAGTCAAGAGTGAGGTTGAAAAAGGCTTAACTGTTATCGTTCTTGATCCGATATTTATGGGAGAATGTATGCCTGTTAAGGGACCAGTGTGGCAATACACACAGATGGTATCTACGATTGGAGAGAGAACTTTGGGATTGCAAGCGGGTCAGATCGATGCAATAATAGATTGGGCTTGTCAGGAATTCAAATGCGATAAGGTATCACTCTACGGAGTCGGTTGGAATGCAAGCCTTGTTGCGATATTGGCTTGCGCATTAAGTAACGAGAGAATTGAATCTGTATCAGTAAAAGACCATCTGCCAAGCCTGAAAATGCTGATTGAGAATCATCTTGATTATGAGACGCATCCTGTATTTTTCTGCTTTGGATTGCTAGAGCAGTTTGACGTTGAGGAATTTATCGTTCTTTGTTCGCCTGTAACTGTGAATGTGAATTAATTCAGAAAAAACACGGAGACACTGAGGCACGGAGAGGAAAATAGTAATCAGTGATCATAGTAAACTGCTTACTGATTACTGATTACTGATCACTGCTTACTGATCACTATTAAGGAGTTTTACAAAATATGAGTATTGATTTCAACGATGAACGCTGGGAGATCGTTAAGAAAAATTATCGGAAATGGTGGGCTGGAGAACTGGATCGCCCATTAATTCAGGCAACAACGTGGGGTAGAGATCCGGGTCGTCCAAGACCAAACCTGCCTGATTACGGATTCACTGCATTTTATGATTTCTCTGTATCCGCAGAACAAATAGTTGATCTGTGGGATTATAATCTATCCTGCACCAAGTTTATGGGAGACTCATTCCCAACTGTGTACCCCAATTTTGGTCCGGGCATTGTCTCAGCTTTCATGGGTGCGATCCTTGAGAAAGGTGAAGGTACGTGCTGGTTTCTTCCTCAGAAACAATATGAACCTACAAACTTAAAATTTGAGTATGAGCCAGATAATATCTGGCTGAATCGTCTGAAAGATATATATAAAGCCTGTATGGAACGCTGGGAAGGCATGGTGCAGGTCGGCATGACTGATATGGGCGGTAATCTTGATATAGTCTCAACTTTTCTACCCGGCAAAGAACTGCTTTTAGCTCTATATGATCATCCAGATGAAATCAAAAAACTCAATTGGGAAGCTCATAAAATGTGGTGGAGGTACTTCGACGAGTTCAACAGCATACTTCAGCCGAAAAATCCTGGTTATACTGCATGGACGACGATTTTCTCTGAGGAACCATATTATATGCTCCAGTGTGATTTTTGTTATATGATCGGACCTGCTATGTTTGATGAGTTCGTTAAGCCTGAGTTAGCTGAATCGTGCAGAAAACTCACCAATGCGTTCTATCATCTTGACGGACCGGGGCAGTTACCTCACCTTGATTCGCTTTTGACTATAAAAGAGTTGAAAGGCGTTCAATGGATTCCTGGTTCAGGGTCGCCTAGCTGGACATATTGGCCCGAAGTTTATCGCAAAATACGAGAGGCAGGGAAACTCGTTCAGTTGTTCGGTGGACCTAATGAGCTTGATACCATCTCAGGACAAATTGGTAGTGCAGAGGGTATAATCCTCGTCGGTTGGGGTGGTAATGAAGATGAGATCAATAACTACCTAAAGAAATATGGTGTGATCTAAAATAAAACTAAACACAAAGACTCTAAGATGCACAAAGATCACAAAGTAATAAAAAGAGGGAATCAAAAATCTTTGTGTTCTTGGTGTCCTTTGTGCCTTTGTGTTTAATTTTTTTACAGTGCCATAAAAAAGGATGTGAGTAAGTATGGATCAGATTATATTTGAAGGTGTAAGATGCTTTCATGATTTTAATACATGCCCGATAAAGCCAATTACCTTGCTTGTTGGGGAGAATAGCACAGGAAAAACGACCTTTCTGGCACTTACACGCATCGCTTGGGATATTATCGAAGGAAATTCTGATAAAGACTTGTTTAATGAAGAACCATTTCTTCTTGGGTCTTATGATCAGGTAGCATCTTTTCGAGGTGGAAGGGCAGGACGTGTTAAATCCTTTATGATTGGTATGCAATTAGATATTAATCAAAATTCTAATCAAAAGGCTTTATTTGGAATTAATTCCAAAATCACTGCTAATTTTATTCAATTGGGATCGGAATCTGTTCTTGATGAATGGTGTTACAAAACTGATAAGTATTATTTAAAAATTAAAGCTAGACATATTTCTAAAGAAAATCCTTTTGAAATTACTATACAGACACTTCAAGGTTCTTTATTATTTCCTCCGTTGCCATATTATTTGACAGATAAAGAACATCCATTAAATAGTCTGAATTTTATACTATCAAAAGATTTTCTTAATGCGGAACAAAAAAGTAATATAGTAGTATCAGAAAAAGATACACTTACTTTATCTAAAATGGCTAATGAGTATTCTCAGTCTTTAGGTCAACGTCCTTATGCTTTCGCCCCAATAAGAACTAAACCCAAAAGAACTTATGACCCATTGAAAACTGTATATGATCCAGAAGGTTCTCACGTACCAATGCTTCTGAACAAAATTCTCACAGATGAATCAAAAGAAGGGGAATTATTACGTAAAGCTTTAGGCTTTTTTGGAGAAACATCAGGACTTTTCAAGAAAATTGAGGTTAAACGTAAAGGTGACAAGAATAGCGATCCATTCCAGATCGGAGTTAAAACAACCGGACCTTCATTTAACTTAATTGACGTTGGATATGGTGTTAGTCAGGCATTACCAATAATAGTTGATATAATACTAAATCCTGATGGTAGTACTTTTCTGCTTCAACAACCAGAAGTTCATTTGCACCCAAGAGCGCAAGCTGGATTGGGTTCTTTTTTGGTTTATACTGCAAAAGAGCAAAATAAAAAATTTGTAATTGAAACCCATAGCGATTATCTGATAGATCGGATCAGAATGGATGTCAGAGATAAAAAGTACCTTAATCCAGATGACATCGCAATTTTGTACTTTGAGAATTCACAGGGTAATGTAAAAATTCATGAATTGGGGTTAGATGAATACGGAAATATTATTGATGCACCATCTACATATAGACAGTTTTTCTTAGAAGAAGAACGCAGAATATTGGGAATATAAAATCAATGTGTTTAATTGTTGACGCTAATCTATTATCGCTAGTCTTTTGTGAAAATCCTAATGATGATTTTCGTCCTTTGATTGACTGGTTAATATCTCCTAAAAAAGATGGAAAGCTTGTTGTAGGGGGACATTTGGCAACTGAACTTGATAAAGTTGGTGTTGCAAAACGTTTTGTCAGGTCTCTGTTACAAGCCGGTAGAGCAAAACGCATACCTGATGTAATTAACGATGAAGAAGAAAAGAGAATTGCTGATTCTTGCAGGTCGGATGATCCGCACGTGATAGCTTTGGCAAGAGTAAGTGGCGCAAGGATTCTATGTTCTCACGATAAAACACTTCATAAAGATTTCCGTAACCCAAAGCTTATTTCTGATCCTCGTGGATATATATATCAAAATGCGAAACATAAGCATCTTCTAAGTATGTATGGACATACTGAAGCCTGTAAAAAAAGCATGAGTGGATTAGGTATTTACTAATAAACTTAAACACTAAAGAGGAGAAAAAAATGCAAAAACAGATCAGTACGTTAATTGCGTTAATACTGCTAACCTTGTCTGTTCAATGGATAGGTTGCGGAGGTAAAGCCAAACTTGGTCCAGACTGGTTTCTTAATACTCCAGAAGATAAGGACTACATATACGCCGCCGCAACTGATACTTCGTCAAACATGCAGTACGCCATAGACAAAGCGTCAAGCCTTGCCCGTGACCAGATAGCTAACACGGCAGGTACAAAAGTAATGTCTATGTTTAAGAGGTTTCGAGAGGAATTCGGCGAAAGTGAGACGCCTGAGTTTATGACTATGACGACTAATGTATCTAAACAGGTGGTTTCGGAAGTTCTGAACGGAACGAAGGTCGTAAAGAAGGAAGTTGCGCAAAAAGGCAATGTATTCCAAGCTTACGTCTTGATGAGGATGCCAATTGGCGAGGCGAATTCTGCACTGATGGCAAGGCTCAAGGCTAACCAGAATCTTTATACACGTTATAGAGCATCACAGGCTTTTAAAGAGCTTAATGATGATGTAGAGAAATATGAAAAATTCAAGCGTGAATAGGGTTTCTAATATAAATAAGTTTTTAAATCCCCCTAACCACCTTTTTCAAAGGGGGAATGGCTCTATCATTGGACTGATAATAATTCTTTCTGTATTTATGGCGACGGAATGTTTTGCTGAGGACGTGAAATTATATCTTGAGCGAGGTTTAAAGGCATATAACAAAGATGCGGATTTTGACAAAACCATTGCGGAACTTCAAAAAGCTATCGAACTTGGACTGAAGGATCAGGCAGACCTGATTCAAGCACGTCTTTATCTTGGGTTCGCTTACGTTGGCAAGGGTCAGAGAATTAATGCGGTGGTTGAGTTTGCAAAGGTTATTCACCTTGATCCTGAGCTAAACCTTGATCCAATAGTCTATTCCAGCAAAATAGTAACTGTGTTTAACGAGACGAAACAAAGCCTTACTGATTCTCTTACTGTTATTTCTACACCCGGCGGAGCAGATGTATATCTGGATGGTAAAAAAGTAGGCGTTACTCCTTTGAAGTTGAACAGTATAGTTACCGGAGACCACATTCTGAAAGTGGTTAAGGAATTTTTTCAGCCCAAAGAACTGAACTTCCGTGTTGACAAGGGTGAGGACAATCGTGTTCTGGTACAGTTAGACAAGGCTGAAGTCGAAGTGCGATTAACTTCTAATCCCCCGGAAGCTATAGTCTACGTTTTAGGTAAACCCACAGGAAAAACACCTATATTGCTTAAAGTTTCACTTGATAAAGAGATAAACGTCAAGCTTGCAAAAGAGGAGTTTCTTGATAGAGAGCTAAAGATAAAGTTATCATCAGGCGGGATTACATTATACGGTACAAATAATGTATTTCCTATTAAAGAAGGTATCGGAGAAGTACTCGTTGAATTGAGTCCTGCGCCTATACCAGGCAGTCTGAAAGTTACATCCATTCCATCCGATGCGATAATCTACCTTGATGGCATAGAAGTTGGAAAAACCCCGTTGAATATCGCGAAAGTCACTCCCGGGAATCGTGAAGTTCGGGTAGTTATACAAGATTTTGATAATGCGACTAAAAAGGTTGAAATTGCAAGCAATAAAGAGGCATTAGTTGAATTTATTCTTGGTGGATTGATAAGCTTTTCATCTGTGCCTAATGGCGTTCAGGTTTCTATTGACGGAAAATACTCTGGAGTTACGCCATTCAAAACTGACAGGCTTCCAATCGGTTCGCATCAAGTTAAGTTTAGCAAGAAGAGATATAAAGATAAAAGCCTGACTGTGCTTTTGGAAAGAGGACAGGAAAAGGAATTGAATATCAGGCTTTCGGCACAAAAAGGCTCTTTGTCTGTTTCATCTGATCCGTCTGGCGCTGAAGTATATCTGGATGGTGAATCCAAAGGTAATACCCCTCTTTTTATTTATGGGCTTTCGATTGGCGAACACTCTCTTAAACTGACGAAAACAGATTGTAACGATAGCGAAGCGGAAATTAATATTGAGGAAAATGAATTGTCATGGTATTTTGGCAAGCTGATAAAAAGTTTTTAAATCCCCCTAACCCCCTTTTTCAAAGGGGGAATAACTCTGTTTCCACCTTTATCCCTCTTTTGAAAAGGGATAAATATATAACTCCCCCTTTTGAAAAGGATAAATATATAACTCCCCCTTTGGAAAAGGGGGGAAGGGGGGATTTTAAACCTTCCAAATTACTCATCTTGTGTTTGTCAATATTCATTTCCTTCCTGATGGGATGCGCACCTTCGTGGAACGGGAAGATCGTATATCTTGATGATGGAAAATTGTTGATTCAGCCCGAAAACAACGAGAAGATTAAAAGCGGACAGAAACTTCTTGTCTATCGCCAAAAGACTATCACGCATCCTGTAACCGGTGAAGAACTAGGGATGATTAAGGATAATATAGCGGAAGTGCCTGTTACGTGGGTCAGGAATAAGACTGTGACTGCTCTCGCAACAGCCCCATGGTTCGATATGATGATGGCTGATGATTGTGTCATCGCTATACGTGGAGCGGTCAAGCCTGTGAATGGATCCGTCTTTGAGGTCGGCAAGATTAATGACGTTGATCCAAAAAATAAGATCGTGGACGTATTATTCATAAATAGTAATGTTGTAGCTGGCGATAATCTGACAGTCATTAAATATGCTGATACTATAGTTGATCTCGATAAAGGTGATATTCTTGCTGTTAAAATAGAACCAGTCGCAATCTTAACCGAAATTGGTGACAATAGATTTTCGTATGAATTGGCGGATAATCTAAGCTGGATCGAGGCTGATGACGTTGTTATCAAAAGAACTGGTGATATGCTAAAGGAATCACGATGGTTTCAGGATCCGCCTGATGGATTCTCTGAAACGTGGATATTCAGGAGAAACTATCTTCATGCGATCAGGTATTATAATACAGGGCTTTACAAAGAAGCAATGCTTGAGCTTAATAACGTAAACCCCCAGTACGAGGATGCTGGCTATCTTATGGGTCTTTGCTACATGAAACTTAACAGATACAATGAAGCAGTGAAATATTATGATGATTACTTAAAACAGAAAAAAGATGACGTTAGAATCTGGACGCTTTTAGCTTATATGTATCTGAAACAGGATAAGCTTTTGGATGTGGCAAGAGTGTATGAAGAATTGTCAAAGCTAATTTCCAATGAACCAAAAATATTTGTTGATCTTGGTGACGTTTATCAGAAACTTGGTGATCAGCAGAAAGCAGAAAAAGCTTATAAAAGAGCACTGGAGATCGATCCCAATAACGAGGAAGCGAAATACGAACTTCAGGGAATTATAAATCTGACGGAGATATAATCCGAATTTATTTAAAAAGCTGATAATCTATTCCTGCTTGGCGTAAAATCTGATTTGGGACCCATTTTTGGAGAGAAATGCACTTATGATAACGTTTGTATCGAGAACTACGTTAAGCATGTTTTTGCTTTCTTATCTCTTGGATAGTTTCTTCTACTTCCTGCTCAATGATTTCAGGCTCTATTACATAATAAATATATTACGTAAATATGGCTTTGTCAATTTTTTACATAAGCAAATATCCCGTTTTCTTTATCTCCCAAGCCAGAGGGTCTTCATCAATGAATCTTTCAGGACGAAATGGAACAGGTTCTATTCGGGTGTCAATATCATAAGATAACTTCATTAAACGGACACGCTCATCAAAGCGGTTATAAGCAAAATCAGGTGAAATAATCGCAATGTCAATATCACTCCATTTGTGTTCCGTTCCCTTAGCAAAAGAACCAAAAAGATAAGCTGAATCTATTTTTATGCCTTGATTCTGTAAATATGTAATAAATTTTTTCGCAAGTTCCATCGCTAGAGCATTGACTTCAGACATTTGAATATCCTATTTATCTCTTGAGCAACTTATTTTATAGTGTTATAATGATAAAAATTCAAGGAGATAGTATGACAACAGCATTGAAAGAAATATATGAAATTCTCCCGCATATTAAAAAATTAGGGTCAAAAAAGATATGGTTCGACCTTGACGAAGAAGCAGACGTCCTTTATGTAAGTTTAGAGCGTCCTCAAAGAGCAACCGATACAGATATTCTCGATGACGGCACATTCCGACGGCACATTCCTTAGACTTCGTGGCAAAAAGGTAGTTGGGATAACCATAACAAACTTTAGTAAGAAGTTTAACAATTAGAATAATGGATCCCTAATCAGATTGGATTGTTTAATGCAGAAATCATATCCATATTTAGCAATTACTGATATGATCAACTCATGAAACCCTTGGGGTGCAGAAGGTGATATATAAATATTTTCAATTAATTGTATAATATCAATATTCACATTATAACCGACATTAGGTATAGGAACAGGTTTAAATTCCCCATTATTAGGTTCATGTGGATAAAAGACAATTAAACGAAATTCATTCTCATGCTGAAAGTTTTTTCTCTTACACAAATATCGATCAAAAAAGCTGTAATTCAAATATTTTACAAGTTTTTCATATTCATAATGTGATGAAAGAGATTCTTGTAACTGTTTAGACCCTACTTTTATCGAGAGTGTCCCATATATGAAACATAAAAAATTACCGCAGAGACGCAAAGAACGCAGAGGAAACGATGAGAAAATCAATTATCAGCTCCGCCGAGTCGGGAAATCAATAAAACCTCTGCGAATTCTCTGTGATCTCTGTGCCTCTGCGGTGAATAATATTGTCATGATGTTTCATAAGTGGGACACACTCCTTTTAATCTAACATTGTCAAGTTAATCAAATTCCCCCTTCCCCCTTTTAGCTAAAAGGGGGTATAAATCCTCTATCCATAAGGTTTTGCAGACTTGTGGGTAAAGATAAGGAAGGGATAGGGGCTTGAATCGTGAGGTTCAACGTAAGAGTTGATTAGGGAGCATTATTATTATGCAGAAGTTTAAAGGAAAGTTAAAGAACGTACTCAGGGAATACTTCACGAGTTCCTTGCTCTACAAATCTGGAGTTAAACAGAGATCAAAGTCTCAGTGCTTCAGATGGCTTGAAAGATAGCAAACTGACTTTAAACAATCCCGAAGTGAATCAAGTTCAACAAACAGAACGCTCATTAAAAGCAAAAGTGTTTGTACTGAACAAACAAGGAAATCCTGTCATGCCTTGTAGTTATGCCAAATCTAAAAGAATGGTTAAAAAGGGTGCGGCAAGAGTAGTTAAGAGATTTCCTTTTACGATCCAATTAAATTTTGAATGTGAAAGGGGTTGTTGGCGAAGGATTTATAAAATTTCAAAATGAATAAATTTATGACTTGTGCTAATTGTTTTCGTAGTCCAAGCTTCTAGCTTGGAAAACTAAAAAGCCAACCTAAAAGGTCGGGCTACAAAGTGCCTTAAATTCTTAATCTATACGAGTTTTTCACTTATGAGATAAAAGGAATTAAACACAAAGACACTAAGTACAAAGAACACTAAAATAGTAATGAGTAATGAGAGTAGAAAGTTGAACTCTCATCTCTCAACACTTGATTTCTTTGTGTTCTTAGTGATCTTTGTGTTTAATTCCTGAAAAAGTCCTAAATCTATGAGAACTAGCACAAGTCGTAAATTTTAAGTTTTAATGAAGGAGAAGAAGGTTGCAGAAAAGAAGGCTTGGCAAAACAGGTCTTATGGTTTCAGTTATCGGATTTGGCGGTTTGATTATACCAAGAATAAGCCATGATGAGGCTGTTCAGGTAATTCACCATGCTCTTGATCTTGGGATCAATTTCATTGATACAGCTAAAAGCTACGGTGACAGCGAAGAGAAAGTCGGTTCTGCTATTTCTGGCAGGCGAGATCAATGTATCATCACGTCTAAATCGTTGGCTGACAATGCCGATACATTTATGTCAGACATCGAGCTTGGCTTAAAACGACTTAATACAGATAAAATTGATCTGTATCAGATTCATAACCTGAGTTCATCAGATAAGCTGGAAAAGACTGTAAGACCTGATGGATTGCTGGATTGTCTGAAAGAGGTGAGAAAGTCAGGAAAGATTGATTTTATCGGTTTCTCTGGGCATAAGAAAGACATACTGATTGAAGCCATTAAAACTGATGAATTCGACTTTGTAGAAATGCCTATCAACGTCGTTGACCAAAATACGTGGTATGACGTGCTTCCGTTGGCAATCGAAAGAGATATGGGAATAATATCTATGAAACCTCTGGCAGGCGGTGCGCTTACGGATTTATCTCCTGAAATAATCTCGCTTGCACTCAGATACGCAGTTCAGCAAGATATATCTACTGCCATTGTAGGTATGCGATCTCTTGCAGAGGTAGAGCAAAACGTACAGGCTGGAGTAGATATTAAACCATTATCACAATCTGAAGAAAGAGCATTGCTTGACGCCGCAAACAGCCTTAGCAAGACGTTTTGTCGTCAGTGTGAGTATTGCCTGCCATGCGATCAGGGTTTAGATATACCGACGATATTCATTCTATATAAACATTTTACTCGTTTTAGCGCTCATGAGTCTGCACGAAATCGCTATGATTCTCTAAAAGTCAAGGTTGACGCTTGCATAGAGTGTGGTAAATGCGAAGAACGATGCCCGTATCAGCTTCCTATACGTGAAATGTTAAAACTAGCTGAAGAAAAACTTGCATGACGGATAAGGGGAAAGGATGGGATAATAAAATGGAAATAAGTCTACCCCCTAATGAGAACGAAATTTTGCCTGTTAGCAAAAAAAGATCATCATGGATAAATGCCGATAAAGTTGGGTTGATAAAACTTCGTCTTCAAGGACGTACTTTTGAGGAAATAGGTAAAGTAATCAATCGGACTGGACACGCTTGTAGGTCTGAGTATGGTCGCATCAGGCGTGGTGAGGCAGACGTTATCGTATCACTCAAGGAATTGCCTGAATTGCGAAAAAATCTACCATTAAAAAAATAAGGAAAGAAAATGGGATTAAAAGAATATAATCGAAAGAATTAATGCTATATTTAGTTGCGAAGAGGATTTACTCTTTTGACAACTTGACCATCCATGCACTCGTATCTAAAGACGAGTACCTCGTTTCCCTGCCATTCATAATCAGCGTATCGCTCAAGGTCTATGGAACACATTACTATGACTGGTTGATCTTGTTCATTTTTTGCTCTTTTTTTTGCATACCTACGAGCAGTATTTGGGTTTTTGGTAAAGAATATACGACGTTTGCTTTCCCGTCCGGGTCGAAATCCATCTTCAATGATAGATTCAGCACGAGACATTGTAGTGCCATGCCATAACGTGATGAAATTACCATAGCCGTCTCTCTCTTGATAGACATATATTCTTAACCTATCCGCCAGAACTCCGTATTGAATAGCAAAATCCTCCAAAGTCACGGATGGATCAGCATTATTCCGTTTTTTGTATTCATTCGCCAGCCATTCAATATCGGTTTCCTGAAAATTCATCTGGTAACTTTTTTGCTTTTTACCCATATTCCATCTCCTACAAGATATGGCTCACAATTAAGGTAACACTTTTTAATCAGAAATTAACCACAGATGAACACAGATACACACAGATTTGAGAAGATATGGATCCATAATTAAATAACTTCCCTATTTTGAGATATAACTCATTTAATCAAATCCCCCCTTCCCCCCTTTAGCTAAACTAATCTTTACCCACAAATCATAGATATTGTGGAAACCAAGTCTTTTCCCCCTTTAGCTAAACTAATTTTTACCCACAAATATGTGGACATTGTGAGAATCAAGTCCTTTCCCCCTTTAGCTAAAGGGGGATAAAGGGGAATTTGATTAAGGTTTTCGGGTCAATAGATACTCATAAATATTAATGGTGTTATTGATGAGAAACCAAAATACCTTTGAATAGATTCATTCAGATATACAGTTTGTTTAATCAAATTCCCCCTTCCCCCTTTTAGCTAAAAGGGGGTATAAATCCTCTATCCATAAGGTTTTGCAGACTTGTGGGTAAAGATTAGTTTAGCTAAAGGGGGAATTAGCCTAAACTCGGTTTGGGGGTGTTTCCTATTAGGTAAGTTATTTAATTATGGATCCTATAGGACGCTGGATACTAATTACTGATTACTATCTTGTATAATGAATCCTGTATCTTTTCTTTTATCTGTGTTAATCTGTGTGTATCTGTGGTTTCATAATGAATTGTTACCTAAATCTGTTTAGAAAGTGAACTATTTCAAAGATTCAATAGAGATTTGGTATCAGTTAATATGCCAATTGCTGATACATTAATCAGAGAAGGTGAACAATTAGTCAGATCATTGAGTTTTACAGGCAAATAAATACATTCACCATCATCTGTAACGGTATAAGGTATTGGTGTGGAACTCTCATAGATGGATATAGATGCGTTTCTTTTTAATCTGCTTCTGATATTCTTCGCGAGTTTATTTTTTATTTCAGAAAGTTGTGAAGGTGATGATTCTATGCCCAAAACCTCAAACGGAATTACTATCTTTAAATTAGCTTCTCCAGAATACAAAGCAAAACATGGCATATCGAAGATAGAAACATCAACATCTGGTTGATTTATATTAATCACCACGTCACAGGCGATCATCTTCTCACCATCAGATTCATACTTTGCATTTGTGCATCGGAATGCAGGTTTCATACCTTCACTTACCACATAAGCAACCAGAGGAAAAATGACTGATGGTTCCTCCAACACGAAATATTCATCTGAGTTACCTAGACTGACGCAACGTTTTAAGGCATAAGAATAAATAAATTCCTGAACGTCTTTTCGTGCATAATATTCTAATGCTTTTGTTTTAGTTGACCAATTCCATAATAACACAAGATCAGCCTTGTTGATCCCATGTTTCTGAGCAAGTGTCTTTATAATCTGACGTTGATCAACATTTTGTGAAATATTTATATTCAATTCATTAAGAATATCCTGCTTTAAGACAGAACCCATAGACGAAGATAATTCAGAAAGTCGTTCGATTATCTCCTCACCAGCCTTTATCATACCGATCAGAGTATTTTTACTGATCAAATCGGGTCTATTCTGTGTTAATTCTAATTGTGTTGGGTTATTTTCAACCGCAGTTACAACAAAGGATCGCTTTTCTCCAAGTACAAATTCTATAAGTGACGTTGTTCTTTTTTGAGCATCATCAGGTACATTCCACCAGTTTTCTAGGACTATAACAGATTCAGGATAGGCGCTCTGCCACGAAAATCGATCATATTCCTCAATCTCTATTGGAACGCTTGCTAAACCTGTATTTTCATTTAGCGAGTAAGCCAGACGCAGGAAGTGGTTTGAATTTCGGAAAGATCGATCCACAAACCTAGGCTCTTTGATCTGAGTCGAAAAGAAATCAAATAGTTTAGCGTAAAGATAGCGGCAATTAGCTCCTCTACGCCAGTTTTCAGGAAATGATTCACCGGGGATGATTACGTGTGGGCTTGCATTTCCACTGTATTTAATGCGAAATTCAAGCTCCAGACTCTGAAATAACTTTATCAAAGGTCGAGTAAGATTAAAGCATTTTACCCGACTCTTTTTATAATCTACTTCAACTACCAGATCACACAGCGAGTTTCCATCGTCATCATAACGCGATACCGTTCCGTGCATGGATGACCACAGTGGAAGTTCCCGTGAATAAAACATCATTATCGGCAGAATGTCCTCTGGTTTACGAAGCGTGGAGCCAGAAAACATCGGGTGGAAATTCTTTAGAACAGAAATCTTCCTACCCTTTGCATAGCTATACATAGCTAACTGTATATCGCTTCGTGAGTAATAGGATTTAATTCTCTCATACTCGTCGTTGATATAATCTTCTTCAAGCAATTCCAGACCCGCCTTCACTACTTGCTCGTAAACATCCCCATTATTTTTATTTGTAAGTATATCTCGTTCACGTACCTGACGCATAGCCGCATTCTGGAGATGCACCGCCTTTTCAAGCTTCTTCTTATGTTCAGCACGGGTTGTATTCGGTATTTTCTTTTTTACCATTCTGATCCTCCAGATTGTCAGTATTATCCTCTGTGGATAGTTGCTCTCTTAGCATTTCTATTTCACCTTCTAATTCGTGAATCTGGATTTTGTGCCAGTTTATCTTTCCCACAGCGGCTGATACCATCCGTTGATCAACTTTTTTTACAGTTTTAGATTTTATCATTCTTCCATTATAATAGTTAAGTTCTTGTAGGTTTTTTCTTAGAAATTCGTTCAGTGCATTTTCTGCTGCCGCAAAGGTTTTTTCATTCATACATTTTTCCCTCCAATATTCACAATTGCGGATGCACTTTAAACAAAAAAAAGCCGTGAGCATGATATTTATTGCTCACGGCTTTTTTAATTATGAGCCTATTTTTAGATACACATCTTCAAGATCAACGGAAGTCTCATGGAAAAATGACGCCTGAACCTTTCCATCTACAAGAGTTGTCAATAGGTTGTGCATATCCTCTTGCCTGCCCGTATATTGAACTTTGATAATATTGCCCTTTACGTCTATATCTCCGATATTTTGATGCTGTTGCAGAATTTCTTTTGCTTTCTCAATGTTATTTTGAATTCCGATTTCAATAGTAAAGGCTGTACCAATTTGTGAAAGAATATCATTTATTAAACCATTAAAAATAAGGTTTCCATCTCTTAATATGCCTATTTTGTTGCAAATACTAGCCAGATCGGAGAGTACGTTTGATGATATGATGATAGTCTTGCCCATATTACCCAGTTCTTTGATGATCTCCCTTACTTCCACTCTGGATTTTGGGTCAAGTCCGCAAGCGGGTTCATCAAGTATTAGAAGAATTGGATCATGTATTATTGTTCTTGCTATACCAAGCCGTTGTTTCATTCCCCGTGATAAGTCTTTGATATAAAGGTTTCTGATTGATTCAAGACCCATAAGTTCCAGCACATCACTGATACTATTCAGACGTTCTTTTTTTGGTATCCTATATGCTCCAGCAAAAAAATCTATGTATTCCCAGACTTTGAGATCATGGTATAAATCGAAGTATTCAGGCAGGTAACCTATAACACCCCTGATTTTTTCAGGTTTTCGTGATACATCATATCCAAGTATTTGAATGGAACCAGAGGTAGGTTTCAGAACCGTAGCTAAAATTTTGAGTAGAGTTGTCTTACCAGAACCATTTGCACCGATAAGTCCAAATATATCACCGGGTTCAATCTGCAAATCCACGTTATCAATGGCAACACAGTGCTTAAAATTCTTGCGGAGTTTAGAGATGTTTACGACGAAATTTATGTCAGGCATTTGTTTTTAGCTCTTCCAAGCATCTTGCCCAAAAGTGAAAGGTAAATATCATGATCCTTTTCGGCAAGGAAACCAACGGGCTTTAGCCGTTGGAGGAATTGTCTCTCCTTTAACCGACATTGAGCAGTTGCATTGAGTGAAAAAATGTATTATCCTTTTCTAGTATAACATTATATCAGAGGCGGATAAGGATGGGAATTGTAAAAGTAGAACGCCAAGCATAAACTTCTCGTCCGCGGAAATCTAAACACAAAGACGCCAAGACACAAAGAAAACAGGATCATAGTTTTTAGTCAGGAGAAACTATTGAAATCACGCTATCATCTAGTCAAAAAAATGAAAAAATGCCTAGTGTGTCTTTGTGCCTTTGTGTCTTTGTGGTTAGATTTCCGCTTACAATAATTCCGTAAAACAACGATTCATGCGGATTTGTGTTAATATTAAATTTTCTTTTATGAACATCTGCTCAATGTAGGCTTTAATATTAAAAATAGGCGGTAGTTTTGACGCAAGCTAAAATAAAACCTGCCCTGAAACTACCAAAACAGGTTATGATCAAACTCGGTTTCTAACCGATCAAATGAGACTTAGGCTAGTCAACAAGGGCTTGTGTCTAAGTTTCCCCACGATCTTTAGTCGTGGGTTATTGACCAGTTTTTAGGTACACAATATTTTAACGTGAATTACCTACGAGTAAACTCGTAGGCTTCTTGTTTCAATGAAGGGCTACTCAGCATTTGATTGGTTAAGAAACCAAGTTTGATCAACTACACTGAGGAACTCCCCTCTCCACAAGCGTCAATTCGGGCTATCCCAGCCCTACTACGTTACGTTTTAGTTTCTTTAGGTCAGGTTTCCAACAACGAAAGGACATGTCCTTTCGTTCAGTAACGAATTTGTATATCGTTACAAAACGTCTACCAAAATACATCCTGACTATTTTTGGAATTGATTTTGCACAGCACCCAATGACGTGCTGAAACCTTATACCAATTGTCAAAGAACAAAATGTCTACTTGGTTATCGTAGACAGTAAATATTGTATCACAAAGATAGTTTATAGTCAACAGTAATTACATAAGCGGTTAGAACACCGCATGAATCTTATATCCAGTCCCAAGCGAAAGCTGGGACTGAAGCTCGTTGGTTTTACGATTCGAAGATCATAAGCAATAATTTTTACATTCGCTTGACTAACTTCACCATTAGATATATAATTATAGTAATAAAATCACATATTTTGGAGGTCTATTAATGAGTCGAATGAAAAAGCCTACTCAGATATTTCTTTTATTTATCATTGTTATATTCTTTATATCCTTGGGCATACCCGTTGGGATCATGATTGGATATTGGAATAAATTACCGTCATTGGATTCTCTGGAATATGAAAACAAGTCATGGCAGTTTCCGTCAAAGGTCTATTCTGATATATCACGCATTTATGTGGGAACTTCGTTTGATAACCTTACGAAAAGATTAGAAAGATTAAACTATCAAAATGTAGATGCCGAACCAAGCAATCCTGGCGATTTCTATATGAGTAATCCAGAGAATGCTCAAAACAATGAAATAAAGCTATATTTACGACGCCTGAAGTATCCCAGAATAAACAGAGATGCGATGCTTGTCAATGTCAAGTCCGAGGGTGGAAATATTCGTGTAATTAACAATAGAGAAGGTTTGCCATTGCAGGAATTCATCCTTGAGCCAGAGGCGCTAGACGAATTCTACGGTGGAGAAGGAATAGACAGAGAGATCGTCAGTTTAGCACAAGTTCCAGATATTCTCCGTAATGCCTTTATAGCCATTGAGGACAAAAGGTTTTATAAACATTCAGGTATTGACCCTTATCGCACCCTTGCTGCAATTTGGTGGGACATAAAACACAGAACCAGAGAACAGGGGGGTAGCACAATCACTCAACAGCTTGCCCGTGACCTTTTCTTGACACGAGAACAAATCATAACAAGAAAGATTAAAGAATGGCTCATGGCAATTAAAATTGAAAGAAAATATACAAAGGACGAGATTCTCGAAAGATACCTTAACAGAGTCAATCTTGGACGAGTAGGGTCAAGAGAGATATATGGCGTTGAGCAAGCGTCTAAGTATTACTTTGGTAAACACGTTTGGGATTTGACTTTACCCGAAGGGGCAACCCTTGCAGGAATTCCCAAATGGCCCCCAAAGTATTCACCCATAAAAAATCCCGATAGTTCTAGAGACAGACGTCAGATAGTACTTAAACAAATGCTTGACCTTGGTTATATAAGCAAAATTGAATATACTAGAGCAGTAGAATCCCCTCTCGTAACTGTGTCTATGGGTGAATCGTGGAGCGTTGATATAGCTTATTTTCTTGAGTACGTACGCACTGAGATGGAGAAAAAATTTGAGCCAAGTGCTATTTATGGTCAGGGATTAGGTATATATACGACACTTGATATGTCAATGCAACTTGCTGGCAATAGCGCAGTACAGAAGCAACTCCACATACTTGATAAGTCTTTTAAGTTACCTAATTATGAGGAGAATAAGACAAAATGGTTTGCTAATCAGCATAAGGAAGGTGTTGAATCACCTGATTCTTATATGCAATCAGCCCTAGTATCAATCGAACCATCCACAGGATACATAAAAGCGATGGTTGGAGGACGTGATTTCGGCATAAATCAATTTAATCGTGCTGTTCAGGCTCAACGTCAACCGGGTTCAGCTTTCAAGCCATTTGTCTATTGTGCCGCATTTGCTAACAAAGTTGCTACCCCGGCAGACGTCATAGTAGATGCCCCATGGGGTATGAGAGTGCCTGATGGATATTGGGAACCAAAAAACTTCTCTCATAAGTACTCAGGACCTGTAACTCTCCGAACTGCTCTGATCAGGTCATTAAACGTACCTACTGCAAGGCTTATGAATGAGAGAGTTGGGATTAGTAAGGTTATAGAACTTGCGAAAGCGATGGGTATCGAAAGTCCTCTTGCCCATGTTCCGTCATTAGCACTTGGTTCTTCAGAGGTGAATGTGCTGGAGATAACATCTGCTTATGGCGTATGGGCAAATCAGGGAGTGCGTGTAGCGTCAACCTGTATCAAATATGTTATGGATAGAGAGGACAACATTCTTGAAGAAGGTTTACCAAAAACAAAAAGGGTGCTGGAAAAGAATGTCACTTATCAGATGGTAAACGTTATGAAAGGTGTTGTAGATGGTGGAACTGGAAGCAGGATCAGATCACTTGGTTTCAAAAGACCTGCGGCTGGAAAAACTGGTACGACTAATGACAGCACGGATGCGTGGTTTATCTGTTTCGTGCCTGATCTTGTAACTGGTGTTTGGGTTGGATTTGATGACCCAAAAAGCACGAGGCGCACCGGGTCAGAAGCGGCTTTGCCAATATGGGCTGATTACATGAAGGCAGTCATAGATGGTCCCGTTAAGGACTTCGCTGTTCCAAGCGGTGTTGTGATCAGATCAGTGGATGCAAATACTGGCATAGAGACAGGTTCAGGCTCTGGTAAATCAACAAAAGAGGTATTTTTACCAGGAACCGGACCAAAACGGGCTTCGGGTGACGTTGACGATTTAGGATTATAGCTATGGATATTTTCGATGAATGTATCGCCAATTCGTCTCTAAATACTATCTGTAAATGCAAAAATTGTGGACTTTTGCAAAATCCTCAAATAAAATACCATTGCTCTTGAATTTCCATTTTACTTTCAAAAAGTCCTTGACATAGGCATTATTTTGTATTATAATGTTTAACGAAAGCGTTAAACATTTTTGTTAATAAAGGGGGATTAGATGGAAAGTCGGGAGAGGATCATCAAAGCCGCAATTGAAGTGTTTGCAGAAAAGGGCAAATACGGGATGCGCATGGATGAGATCGCAGAGAGGGCTAATATCAACAAAGCAATGGTATATTACTATTACTCCTCCAGAGAAAATCTATATCGTGAAGTTTTAGAAAGCGTTATGCGCAGGTATTTTACCATGCTCTCTAGCGCAATAGAACAAATAATCAACGATAATACGGATCATGTTGATAAATTAAGAAGATTTGTGATCACCTCTCTTGATGTATTATCTCATGATAGAATAGTCGCTAAATTGGTAATTGACGCACTTGCCAGCGAACCAGAGGAACTAAGTCGTGTAATGGAAAATCTAAAGAAAGACCCAAAGCTAAACATACCCAAAAAAATGCTTGATTTTCTGGAAGATGGGATGGAAAAAGGGATATTTAGAAAGTTAAACCCAAAGCAACTGCTCATAAATATTGTTGCTATGAGCCTTTTCTATTTTATCGCTAAACCCGTAGCAACGGTCTTTCTTGATCTGGATATTGAGGATGAGCAAGCCTTTCTCAAAGAAAGGCAACAAAGTGTGATCGAGTTGTTACTAGACGGGATCGTTAAGAGATCAGCTTAGTGTATAAGGTATAATTTTCTTTTAGACTGTGGGTATAACATACCAACAGTCATATTTTTTACCTATAATTAATTAAAACGTTAAACTTTATAGATAGACGATATAGTTGGTTTTATGTTTTATAGAACAGTTGGACGTTATGGTAGATAAAAATCTGAAAGGAGCGTTTAATCACAATGAAAAAGATAGCTGAATTCGTCATCAAGCACCCTAAGAACGTCATCATTATTTCATTCGTAGTCACTCTCATACTCTCTTTAGGGATGTTAAAAAACGGACAGTGGTATTCCGTAACAATAAAAAACCATACAATACGCATTCCATTTCTGCGTATTGACAATAACATAAAGAATATAATTCCCAAAGATATGCCAGTCCGACAGGCTTTAAACAAGGTGGAGGATACGTTTGGTGGTTCTGATGTCATATTGATCGCCATTAATAATGTAAATTATACTATTTTCAACAAGGGAACTCTAACCAAGATAAAAGAGATAAGTGACGCCCTGAAAGCAACCCCCGGTATCCGTGACGTTACCAGCTTAAGCACATTAAAGCATATAGAAGGTAAAGAATGGGGTTTGGAAGTAACGCCATTTATGGAGGAAGTTCCTGTAACTAAAGATGATATTGACAAGCTCAGGAAAGTTTTTTTTGAAGATTCAACTTACGTGGGTCAAGTTATATCCAGAGATGGAAAATACGCCGCCATAGTTGCTCTTGTAGAAAAAGATGCTAACGAATTCGATCTCTATAAGGAAGCTAAAAAGCTGATAAAAGAAAAAAGTGGACCAGAACACATTCAACTAGCCGGGTCCCCCGTAATAAGAGTTGCAGTTTCTAGAAGCATATGGTGGGATATCCTATTACTGATACCATTTGTTGTCATTACAATGATAATAATCCTCTATACTAATCTTCGCAATATCGCAGGAGTTCGTCTAACTCTCTTGCCTGTGTTAATGGCAGTACTTTCAACGATTGGTTTGATGGGGTACTTAGGAAAACCATTTATGATGATCAACAATACTCTCCCCGTTATGCTTATAGCCATGAGAACTGCACATGGATTTATGGTAACTTCGCTATATTATGAGTTATACGCCAGTATCAAAGATAAAAGAATTGCTCTTTATAAAACGATAACTGATATAAGCACCCCGCTCATTATGTCAGGAATAGCGATGATGGTGGGATTCGCTTCATTGATAATGACTCCACTCCCCATTTGGCGTGAACTCGGTCTATTTGCCGCATTTGGCGTATTCCTCTCAATGATCTTCGCATTGGCTGTGATTCCAGCTTTCATGATGCTTTTATCTCCACCCAAAATCAGAACGGTCATAAGCGAAGATGGGACAGAAAGTGTTTCTGACGGGATTTTAGACCGTTTCGTTAAGGCACTTAGCGCATGGGTAAACCGATTCAGAAGGCAGATAATAGCTTCTTGTATTCTTATTGTCATCATCTTTGGATTTGGAATTCCCCGCATTATACCTGAGATGAATCCTATCACGTTTTTCAAAAAAAATAGTGAGATACGAAAGACTGATGCTATGGTGAATGAGCATCTTGGCGGGTCAACTAACATGAACATACTGCTTGATGGAGATATTCAGACACCTGAATTGCTTAACAAGATGGATAGTATTCAGCAATTTCTGGAAAAGAATCCAAACGTAGCTTCAACTATATCTATTGCCACTATAGTCAAAAAGATCAATAAGGCTTTGAATGCCAATAAACCTGAATTTGAGACTATACCTGCGACTAAAGAGGCGATAGCACAGGCAATCTTAATGTATAGCATGTCAGGAAGTCCTCAAGATTTTGAAAGGCTTGTTGACAGCAACTATACTCATGCGCAGATTATTGCTCGTATGACTACCAGTCGCACAGTCGAGATCAGCAAGATTGCGAAAGAAACACAGCGATATTGCGACTCTTTAGGGGCTGGCACATTGGAGAAGATAAATATAAAACCTATAGAGATAACTGGTTATTCAATGTTACTCAGTGATCTATCGGATATGATTACTCGTGGGCATGAGACCGCCATTGTAGCAGGGATAATCGTCATCTTTCTGATTACATGGATTATATATCGCTCTTTCAAGATCGGGATGATGGCATGTATTCCATTAATTACTACTCTAGTTATAGCCTATGGTTTAATGGGATATGCTAAGATCGCACTTAGCATACCAGCAACGATACTATCTGGTGTCATCATCGGAGCGGGCATAGATTATTCCTTTTATTTCATATCCCGATACAAATTGGAATTAGCCAACGGGGAAGCTCAACCACTCTTCAGGGCAATACAGACAGTGGGTAAGCCATTGCTTTACAACGCTGTTGCAGTGGCTTTGGGATTTATAGTTTTTTTACTTTCAGGATTCGTTCCTATAAAGCTTATCGGATTTCTTGTTGCATTAACTATGTTAATTTGTAGTTTTGGTTCAGTTACTGTTTTACCTGCTGTATTAAGTGTGGTAAAAATTGAGAAAAGGAGAGGTTAAAAATGAGATACATCACATACTTTGGGCTTTTAATCATTGTATTTAGCTTAATCACTAACAGCGTTCAGGCACAAGACAAACTAACTGCCGATCAGATTATGAAGAAAGTGGATATCCGGATTATCCCTAAGGATCTAACAGCCGAGATGAAAATGAATCTAATTGACAGCAAAGATCAAATTCGATCGCGCAGCCTGAAGTCTGATCGAATTGGGGACGATAAGCAAATCATGTGGTTCCTTCAGCCGGCTGACGTGAAAGGCTCCAGTTTCCTGCGTATCTCCTATGATAATCGGGATGACGATATGTGGCTATACTTGCCAGCTTTCGGTAAGGTTAGGCGCATCGCCTCCCATGCCAAAAAGGGAAACTTTATGGGTACCGATCTCACCTACGAGGATATGGGCGATCGAAAACTCAAAGATTACACTTACAAACTAATCAAAGAAGAATCCATAGATAATAAGCCTTGCTGGGTTATCGAAAGCACTCCCCAAAAGGGTGTAGATACGGATTACTCGAAGATCAACTCATGGATCTGGAAAGATGCTTACTTCCAGATTAAAGAAGAATTCTACGACACAAAGGGAACTCTCAAAAAGGTCAAAACAACGGAATTAGTGAAAGCGAAAACATATTGGGTTCCAAAGCGTATGACAATGGATGATCTAAAAGCAAAACACAAAACTGAAATGGTATTCGAAAAAATAGAGGTAGACACCGATCTGGATCCAAAGATATTTGACTCCAATAATATGACCAAAATCTATTAAGAGGATAAAGAATGAAGGATGAAATGATTTCAATTCTTTCATCCTTCATATTTACAGGGGAGGCATGTAATGAGACGGGTAATCTATTTGACAATTATTATAATTCTTTGTGGTTGCGTTAGTATAGTATCTGCACAAACAACATACGAATTGCGTGGAAGCCTAAGAGAATGGGCAAAAGTATTTACCCAGTCACCAAGAGAAACGGATATGCTACAAAGCCAATTAAAACTGGAACTGCTTTCTTCTCAAGGAAAAAAAACAGCATTCAAATCGCTCATCTATTACATTTATGATGGTATGAAAAAGGAAGGAGTTTGGGATGCCAAAGAAGCCTATGTTGATTATTATAGCGATCTGATCGATGTTCGATTCGGTAAACAGATAATCGCCTGGGGAAAAGCGGATGAGATGAATCCTACTGACATTCTAAACCCACAGAATCTATCCAATATAACAGAGGATAAGAGTATCCGTAAGATAGGCTTAACAGAGCTAAAGGCAGATATGAAGCTTTACGGTTTTGTTTTGACAGGTGTATGGAAACCTGAGTTTGAGCCTATGCAAATCTCTAAACCAGGCTCACGTTGGTTTTTCTTCGCAATCCCAGGGATAACCTCATTGCCACAACCAACATACCCGGAAAACAAGCTGGAGAATACTGAATGGACGTTAAAGCTTTCGCGCACGATCTCGAGTTTCGATTTCTCAGCCAGTTACTTTGATGGTTGGGATAATATATTCACACCAAAACTAGCTTTTGACCCAATAAATAAAAAGATGGCTTTAGATAAGCTGATATTTAACCGAACAAAGATGCTTGGTGCTGATTTTGCTGGTAGCATTGCCTCTGTCGGTATCTGGGGTGAGTGTGCCTATTTCCAGACTGAAGACGGAGATGGAGTTGATCCGTTGATTAAGAATCCGTATTTCCAATATGTGATAGGAGCTGACTATACTTTTGGCTATGATATAAAAGCCAATATTCAATACATTCAGGAGATAATCACTAAAACAGACAATGATACTGAGAAAAAAGCAGAGGAAAGGGTCATCAGCAAGCTAGGTATTGGCATTCCCATCCAGCAGGGGATAACCTTGCGTATAGAGAAAAAATTTGGCGAGGGCGAAGCCCATAAGATCGAGCTATTTGGCATTTATGATGTAAAAAATACCGGAATTCTCTTTGTTCCAAAGCTTACTATATCTCCTGAGGATGCTTTTAATATTGAAATAGGCGCAAATATATTTAACGGCGAATCGGAATCAATTTTTTGGAAATTTACTCACAATGACGAAGTATACTTAAAATGCACATATAGTTTTTGATAGGGATAGAATGAAAATTGCTATAATTCTAAAAACGCTCATGTGAGTTTCTAATGGTCAACCGAATTAATTTTTTCGACATAAATGAAAGGAATCAAATCCCATCCAACTTCCCTTTGGACAAAGGGGAGAAGATGGGATTTAAGAGTCTTCTATTATCATTAAACATTAATTCGGTCAAGCACTAGGATTATTTATCCTTCTTTACGATCTTGCCTATACTGCGTAATTGTGCATGAGCCGCCGCTAATCTTGCTACAGGGACTCTGAACGGAGAACAACTAACGTAATCTAAACCAGCCCTATGGCAGAAGTCTATTGTAGCGGGATCGCCACCATGCTCACCACAGATTCCAACTTCGATATCAGGTCTTGTCTTGCGACCTTTTTCGACAGCGATCTTTATCAACTCGCCAACACCTTTTTCGTCAATAGTCATGAACGGGTCAAGGTCGAGTATTCCATGCTCGATGTAGTATTTCAGGAATGTTCCCTGTGCATCATCACGACTTACGCCTAATGCAGTCTGGGTCAGGTCATTAGTACCGAATGAGAAGAACTCAGCCTGCTGTGCGATCTCGTCAGCAGTGACCGCCGCTCTTGGAAGCTCGATCATTGTTCCGACTAAGTATTCAAACTCAACTCCGGTCTCTGCCATAACTTCTTTGGCTACCTTGTCAGTAAGGTCTTTCTGCGTTTTTAGCTCATTCACATTCCCAACGAGTGGGATCATAACTTCAGGAAGAACCTTCTTGCCTCTCTTTATGACTTCCACTGCTGCCTCAAAAATAGCTCTGGCTTGCATTTCGGTTATCTCTGGATATGTTACGCCAAGTCGGCATCCACGATGACCTAGCATCGGGTTAGATTCGTGCAGTGAATCAATCTTTTTCTGGAGATTACCTGTATGCACGTCCAATTCCCTTGCCAATTCGTCAACTTCCTCTGGTGTATGCGGAAGGAATTCATGCAAAGGTGGGTCCAACGTACGGATGATAACCGGGAAGCCTTCCATAGCTTCGAATATCTCGATAAAGTCATTTCTCTGCATCGGCAGGAGGTTAGCAAGAGCCGCTTTTCGTCCTTCTTTGTCTTTAGCAAGGATCATCTGACGCATTGGGGTGATCCTCTCTGCCTCAAAGAACATGTGTTCCGTTCTGCAAAGACCGATACCTTCTGCACCAAACGCTCTGGCACGTCTTGCACCAACCGGCGTATCAGTATTTGTCCTGACGCCAAGTTTCCTGATCTCGTCTACCCATTCCATAAACGTACCGAAATCACCGCTCATAGTTGGTTCAATCAATGGAACTTCGCCAAGCATGACCTTACCAGTATATCCATCAAGGCTGATAATATCGCCTTCATTAACTACTAGATCGCCAACAGTGAAGTGTTTACCAGCTTCGTTGACCACTATTTCATTACAACCGACAACACAGCACTTACCCATATCTCGACCGACTATTGCGGCGTGAGACGTCATACCGCCGGTAGCAGTAAGTATTCCCTGAGATACGTGCATTCCGCCAACGTCCTCTGGAGATGTGAAAGTGCGTACTAGAATGACTTTCTCTCCTTGATCTGACATTTCTTCTGCTCGGGCGGCGGAAAATACAACTTTTCCAACAGCGGCACCGGGACCTGCTGGCAAGCCTTTTCCAATTACGTTTGCCTTTGCTTTTGGATCAACCATTGGGTGAAGCAATTGATCTACTCTTTCGGGCATAACTCTTGCGACTGCGGTATCTTTGTCAATGCGACCCTCTTTAACCATATCAACAGCGATCTTAACCTCAGCCATAGCAGTACGTTTGCCTCGTCTCGTCTGGAGTATCCAGAGCTTTCCTTGTTGAATGGTAAACTCGATGTCCTGCATCTCTCGGTAGTGATCTTCTAGTTTGTTGGCATAGCCTATCAATTCTTTATAGATGTCAGGCGTCGCTTTTTCAAGTTCCTCAACGTGCAGTGGAGTTCTGACTCCGGCAACCACGTCTTCACCTTGAGCATTAAACAGATAATCTGCAAAGAATTTCTTTTCACCACTATTGGGGTCTCTTGTAAAAGCAACTCCTGTTCCAGAGTCATTACCCATATTACCGAAAACCATTGTCTGGATGTTGACTGCTGTTGAGCCTTCATCAGCTGATATCTTGTTGATCCTTCGATAGATAATAGCTCTTTCTGATTCACGTGAGCCAAATACTGCATCTCTCGCTATGCGAAGCTGTTCCATCGGGTCTTTTGGGAAATCCATACCCTTTTCACGTCTAACTATCTCTTTATATGTTTTTACGAGGGCTTTCAGATCATCTGCATCAAGTTCAGTATCCAGTTTTACGCCTTTTTGTTTCTTAATATCTTCCAGAGCATGTTCAAAATAATCACTGTTTATGCCCAATGCAACATCGCTATACATCTGTATTAGTCGTCTGTATGAGTCATAAGCGAATCTTGGATTATTAGTTTCGGTTGCTAGTCCTTCGACTGTTTCATCATTAAGTCCTACGTTTAGAATGGTTTCCATCATACCCGGCATAGATTCTGCGGCGCCTGATCGAACAGAAATGAGAAGTGGTTTCTTTGAATCTCCAAATTTTCTTCCCATAGCGTCTTCAACTTTATGTAACGCTTCGACTATTTGATCTTCAAGATCGGCTGGATAAGTTTTACCGTTATCATAGTAGTATCGGCAGACGTCGGTAGTCATAGTGAATCCCGGTGGAACAGGCAAACCAATGTTAATCATTTCTGCAAGGTTGGCGCCTTTACCACCTAAAAGCTTTTTCATTTCGGCTTTGCCATCGGCTTTGCCTGCCCCAAAAAAGTATACGTGCTTTACGTTTGACATTAAGGTCCTCCATTGTTATATTTATAATACTATTCGTTTTATCAACAAAACACCTTTAAGCGGATATTATTCTTAACAAGACTGTTTTTCATTCCAGATTATGAATTTTTTGCATAATAATCATATATTCGGATTTTGGAAAGTAGGCTCATGAAAATGGTGGGCTAATATCCATTGTAAAGGCTGTTCTCTCAGAATCTGATTATTTCATAGATAAAATAAGACAAAACGACAAGATAATATTAGCATAACATTCTATAAGTGTCAAGTACAATCAATTAGCTAAAGAGGGATTAAGGGAGATTTGATTAAGGTTTTGGGTCATTTGGTTCAATAGATACTCAAAAATATCAATAGCGTTATTGGTAATATGCCGAAATACCTTTGAATAGATTTATTAATATTTATAGTTTGTTTAGTTAATCAAATTTCCCCTTCCCCCTTTTAGCTAAAAGGGGGTTATAAATCCTCTATCTACAAGGGTTTATAGACTTGTGGGCAAAGAAAAGTTTGAAAAGGGGTAAGGGGGATTTAAAAACATATCTAGTCAAGTACTACAAACCCACACCAAATTCCGCTTTGAAATCTTGCCATATCTCTTTTGGAATATCGGCTGTGGCAGATTGATATGCTTCTTCAACGTGCTTCTTGGTTCCGGGTCCGGGCATAACGATACCATCCATTGATACTCCAAGACAGAACTGTATTGCAAGGTCTCTTACGCTTATGCCTCGTTTGTTGCACCACTCCCACATTTTATGAGCTTCAGGATCATTTTTTGGTTCTATTCCTGTTAATTTGTCCATTGATAGAACACTTGCAAGAATAATTCCAGTATCGTGCTTTTTCGCTAACGGAATCGTAGTCTCGCCAGCAGACTGATCCAACAATGTATAATCTAAGTAGGTTAGAATGATGTCTATATTGCCTGTCTCGATTGCCCGTTTGTGGAAATTGTGGCTTCTAACGCCAAGACCAACAAAACCTATAATGCCTTCGTCTTTCATTTTCAGCAATTCGTCCAGCCCATTACCAGGTGCAAGTGGAATTTCTATGTTGCCGGGGTCATGGATGAGTACCGCATCCAGATAATCAGTTTTCAGCATTTTAAAGCTGTTATTTACGCTCCAGCGAATGTCTTCCGCAGTATATCCTCTTCTTTGAGGGTGAGAGCCTGCTTTTGTTTCTAAGTAGATTTTATCTCGCCATCCGCCTTCGAGAGCTAAACCAAGTTTTCGTTCACTGTCGCCATAAGCGGGAGAAGTATCAATGTAGTTGATCCCAAGTTCAATAGCACACCTTACAGCTTCGATAGATTCCTGATCCGTGTGTCTGCTAAGGCTTGCACAGCCCATCCCAAGAGCCTTTGGGCGCATTTCAGTACGACCTAATCTTCTGGTTTCTAATTCTGCCATATTACCTCCAAAAAGTAAATATTTCTATTCCTATATTGTATAAACCTTCAACACTTCATCCTTTATTTACCAGATATATTCCCGAAGTCACTAAAATTGTTCCGATAACTATGTATGCTGTCACCTGATCATGTAGCATGAGTGCGCTCAATCCTACGCCAAAGATTGGCATAATGAATATAAATACAGACAGCTTGCTGGCACTGTATCGCTTCAAAAGTACAGTCCATAATATGAAACTAAATCCCGCTATTATAACCGACTGATAAAAAATTGATATAACAAGGCTGAGAGTTATGTTATTCTGTGAAAGCTCCTCAAAAGTAAAACTCAATACAAAAAATGGTATCAATCCAAGTACCATTTGCCAGAGCAAAAGCTTGTAAATATTAATGCTTTGTACCAGCTTTTTGGTATATATAGTCATAATGCTGACCAATAATGCGCTTACAACTAATATGACATCTCCCATAATTCGCGAATCGTTTATACCAATTTTATCACGAAAGACTACAAGCATTCCGCCAAATGCCAAAATAAGACCAAGAATTTTCTTGATATTAAGTCTGTCATTGGGAATAAAGAAGTGTGCAAGGATAGCTACAAATATAGGATTGATACTCAAGAAAATTGATGATCTACCTGCTAATGTGTATTTTATTCCCAGATTAAAAGTGCAAATCTGAGCGGAGAATAAAATTGACATAATCACAAGTGGAATAATCTCTTTTCGGTATGGCTTCAGGTCTGCTTTGTTGATTACTCCCCATAGTGCGATAACTAAAGCTCCGATGGCAAATCTTACGCCTGCAAGCATAAATGGAGGCATGTCATTCAGAGCCATCTTCGTTGCAACAAAATTTCCTCCCCATATAAATGTTAAAAGGAAAAGCCACAATAATGCTTTTAAGTTGATATTTTCGCTTGGTAATTCCGTTGTTTTAATAACGTTACTCCTCTATAATCGAAAAAAAAAGAAATTAAACACGGAGACACGGAGGAAGTGAGAATTAAGAAGTAAGAATACGAGTAACTTTTAACTCATAGTGTTTTTTGTGTCTCCGTGGTTATTTTCTTAGATTTTTTTTCACCACGGAGAACACAGAGAGGAATTTATTTCTTATTTTCTCTCCGTGTCTCTGTGGTTATTTTCTTTTTGTTTCTATAAGTGAAAAACTTGTATTAAGAAGTAAGAATTAAGAAGAATTCCGTATCATAATTCTTAATTTATTATCGTTTGAGCCGACTTGACTAATCGGCTATTCCTCCTTTAATCGCCTGTAATTTTCGTCTCGAACTGTAAATCCTATTGCATCGCAGTATTCCATAAACGGTACGGCGTACTTCCTGCTAATATTTATCAACTGCCGAAAATCGGAAACCGTTATGGTTCCATGATTTTTTAGATAATCTCTGAGAGTGTTTTTTGTGTTTTCGATAACTGATGTGTGCAGAACCGTGTCGTTGCTTATCTTTACCAGCTTACCTTCTCTAAGCAAAGCCTGAAATACGTCCATAACGTCGTCTTTGCGGTAAGAATTCATAATAGAAGGGAGTTCCTTTTCGTCTGGAGAAGAAAAGCCTTGCTGTTGAAAAATCTTTTCCATTTCCTGACTTATCTTTAATGCTTTACCCATAAAGACTGCCTGATGCGATAATAGTTTAAGGAAATTGCCTGTCCGCAGGACATTCCCATCTCTAATCAGTTCTTGAAGTAGCATATCAAAGGTCAGTTCGTCCACGCCTATCTTTGAACGGACCTTGGAATAGTTGGCCCCCTCAGCTAAAGGTCGTTCTTTATGGAAATTTGATAATTCATTCAGAATTTTCTCTCTTATCTTAGACATGCGATCTGTTGAAGCGATCATTCGCTTATCACCAGAATTGTATCGGATAATAGTGCTTTCTTCCATCTGCTTCAGCAATTGCTCTTGCTTTTCACCTGAATATGGCAGATAGTATTTAAGATCATTCTCCCAGATGGAGACTGATGCGCTAGTGTCGGTAACAAGCTTCACTAATTCATCATCATTTACGGATTCCCATTTTTTCAGCAGTTGTATGGTCGCTTCGGCAAGCCTTTTGTGCTTTATCGGGAATGGATTAAGTATCTCTCCTCCGCCAAGTGTCTCCTGATTAGTGAAGTCTCTGATAATAAACCTGTCTCCACGAAATGCAAGGATCGGGCTTTCCAGATTGAATTGGACGTACCCTGTATCACCGGGCAGAAGACCATCTTCAGATGATAGAAGAACCGAACGCCCAAAGACTTCGCTTGTACCAGTAAAGAATCGCACCCTGATCCAGTTTTCAAATACCCTATTGCAAGTATCGGCAATGCGCAATACTGTGTCAACTTTGTTTGTTGATCTTGTAAGAGTTGATTCGGTTACAACATCCCCACGATCTACATCATCTTTATCAATTCCAGATAAGTTAAGCGCAACTCTCTGACCCGGCAAAGCGGTATCAACTTGAAGATCATGAACCTCGATGCCTCGAACCCTTGCCTTTACAGCACCGGGCATGATGTTTATCGTATCCTGCTTTTTTATGCTTCCACCTATCAGAGTGCCAGTCACGACAACGCCAAAGCCTTGAATCACAAATGCCCTGTCAATAGGTAATCTCGGTGCGCTGTAGCTTCTACGAGGCGGTTTGATAGAGTCTATCTGACGGATTATCGTACTTTTTAGCTCATCAAAGCCCTCAAGCGTTATAGAGGAAACACGAACCATCGGTGATCCATCCAAAAACTTTCCTTTCAGTAAATCTTTGACTTGATTCTCAACTTCATCAACTCGTGCAGAATTCACCATATCAATCTTTGTTATGACGACTACACCAGTGGATATTCCGAGAAGGTCGAGGATGTTGAGATGCTCAATAGTTTGTGGACGAACGCCCTCAACAGCATCAACTACCAGCAAGATGAGGTCCATCCCCCAAACGCCTGTGAGCATGTTTCTGATGAACTTTTCATGACCGGGAACGTCAATAATGCCTGCCTTTGTCCCATCAGGTAATTGGAAATGAGCAAAGCCAAGTCCGATGGATACGCCACGCCGTTTTTCTTCTTCCCAACGATCTGTGTCAATACCTGTCAACGCTCTGATAAGCGCAGTCTTGCCGTGATCAATGTGTCCTGCTGTACCGATTATTATGTTCCGCATAATATCTGTAATCCTTTAATGTTGATAAGAAAGAACCCAATCAAACCAATCGGGATGATTCGCTATAAAATCGGGCAGGCGGAAATTTCGTTTAACGTTATTCAACGGTTCTCCACTAAGCTCAATATTTGATATATCCGTCTCGCCTAAGCCTTTTATGCCTGCTGCCATTATATGCCCTATCTTTGTCGGGTCTATCCCCATGAATAAAGAACCAACAACATCTGTCGCAACAGGGTCATTACCTGCGATTATGAAGTCTAGCTTGTTCACAATTTCACCAGACGAAGGACCATTGCCTTCAATGCCTGTTATGGCATCAATGACAGCAAAATGTGGCTTAACTACACTTACAAGGTCAGCGATCCTCATATCTGCTGATCTGATAGATTTTATTGATTCTTCACGACCCATAATTTCATAATCTCCGGGACCCCAGAACTCAGGATGTATAATCTTCTTATCCACTTTTGCAGGCGATTCCTCGTTGATCAGTACGCCCATCATATTTTTCAGCGACAGCGTGACCGTGGCGTAAAGATGAGTCTTTAATACGGGTGCGCTGATTATAACATCGCTATTCAGGACGGTGTTAGCGACCCTGACTTCGGGCATACACAAATGATTTGGAATCTTGACTACCGTAGTTTCGTCATAATTGAGATCAACGAATTCCACGCCTTCGTGATCCACAACGTTAAGTATATCGCTACATTCGGCACATTTCTTAGTATCAGAATTGCTACCTTCAGCGACAATTATATTTTTTGCTCCAATGCCTTTCAGGAATCGGATAATGCCTCTGATAACCTCTGGTTTTGTGGCATAGCCTGAGTATGCGTTATGCACTTCCAGCAAATTTGGCTTAATCATCACCTTCTTATCTGGTGATATAAATGACTGAGCATCTATAAGGTTTAGAGCGTTTATAACATCTTCGACAATATTTTTTCCTTTAGTTATTGCTACTTTGCTTTTCACGTTTCACTCCATAATGTAAACTGTTCTATTTTAGGTTTGACTGGTGTGAGTTCAAATGCTTCCATTTTTAGAATAAGAATATTCTGTGTCCACTTTTTCCAGCGATGAAGTCTATTATAAGCCATATCCCACCGGATAGGAACTCCCCAAGCACCATACCCAAAAAAAGTGATCGAAACCTTTGATAAACCTTGATTCCACCATAACGTAATATCATAAATTTGAGAATCCATCCGATAAATATAGAGAACCATAACTGTATCATTGGCCAACTGCACCCCATAGCGTAACCGATGGGATGAAACGGCCACCAGAAGAATCGTGCGCGCATAAGTGTGATAAATATCATAAAAACTGCGCCAATACCCATAAACGAAAGCCATGCCCCGCTTGCGCTTTGCGGATGAAAAAGTATATCACTAAGCCGAGCAAACGGCAACTGCGGACCACCAACGAAAAACCATTGGCTCAGATTCGCACCACCGTATTTATAGCCGATCATAATTGTGGATACATAAGAAATTACCATAGAGAGAATCACAGATATAGTTACTGCCGATCCAAGCTTAAAGCGAGAAGAGAAAACTGAATGCTGAATAGAAATCGGTCTATCAACCAGATTCTCCGAAAGTTTTAATGAATCCATGAAACTTGGCATATAGGATGATCTTACGTCAAACATAAAGATCATCTCCTGATAGGCGAGTATCGTCAGGCTTGAAGCCCCAATAATCGAGCTTCCCGTTGCAGGGATGATAAGATCAAGTGGACGAAAAGGCGTTTGGATAAACAACATTCCACCCTCAGAAACCATTCGGGTCATTGCTATCATGGTAATGTAAAATATCAGGATAACAGATAGCGATATAATAAGCGACATACCAGCGACAGCGCTCCACAAAACCATAATTGATGTTCCCAGAATCAGACCCAGCAAAGCAAATCTATACGACATGAATTCATCAGAATCATCAATCCCATGAGTTCTGTAAAATGCCGATCTAAAAATATCAATCAGAAGCGGTTTCATGCGCCAGATTGCCAATACAACGAGGGCTATAAGCGCACCTGCCATCTGGTATGCGGCAAAGCCTTTTGTTGCATATCCTGTTGCATTCGTCACCTGCAATCCCAATGCACGCCCAACGACAGATTGTGCGTGAAAGAAGAAGTAGAAGAACCAAAGACTGAATGATAACTGCACTGGTAATAGATATACGAATCCGATGACACTAAAATGTATAATAGCCCATAACGGCTGAATTACGTCCCACGGTCTGCTGTTAAAGTAGATCCCAAGATCATAAAACAGGTTGATCTGTGGAACGCTTGGAATGTGGAAATGCAGACCATTGATAGCGTGTATAATTGTGGGTATGCCGAAGCCTATCAGCATAAGCTTATTCTTAAAAAATGGAGTCAATAATACATTCTTTTTATCATCTTTGAGTATCTCAAGGGGTAATTGCACGAGAGGAAAAATAAGCCTTTCACGATCCACCCATTGCCTGCGTAAAATGACGCAGATGCAACTCATAGACAGATACATGGCAAGTGCAAATACGGACCACATCACTAAAGGTTTTACCCACAAACTGAATGGAACGTGAAACCCGCCGGGCAGACCTTCGTAAAAGTAACGCACAAGCCTGTGATTTGTTGGAGAAAGCCAATCAGGGATATACTGGAAGAATAAAGTATCCCACTCATTTTCAACAGTGGTGTAATATGGCGGAGAGGCTAAAACAGGGATAAGATAAGCAGATAACCCCAAAGACGGTATCCCGGCAGGTATGAGCATTATGCAGTAAATGACGATAAGCTCTTGTTGAGAAAATGGGATACCGAGTTTTTTGAGTAAAACGTTAATTCCAAAAACCAGAAACACAAAGGTAAATACAACGCCAATTGGTAGATGACAACAAGCGATCCAAGTTCCCTGAATCAATAAATCGCTCACGGGAGTAGCAACAGCAAGAAAAGCAGTACAAATCAGACCTGTAACAATTGCTCTAAACGTTACTCCATGAAATGTCGCAGTTCTCTTAGAATTTTCCATCCTGTGTCGTTCCCTGATTTTTCAACAACAATACGAGTTTTTCAGTTAGTTAATGAATAGTCATAGTTAATTAAAAACACGGAGACACTGAGGCACGGAGAGAACTCAGAAAGTATGAAGGAAATTGTAATACTCGTTTCTTCTTTTTCATCCATCATCTTTCAGCCTTCATTTTTTTCTCCGTGCCTCAGTGTCTCCGTGTTTAACTTCTTTTTCTTTCTATAAGTGAAAAACTCGTAACAACAATGGATTTTGATTCGCTAAGTAACTATCAATAAGAACCTTAAACTTTTCTGGATTCCCGTTTTCACGGGAATGACAACCATAAATTATGTCATTCCAGCGAAGGCTGGAATCCAGAAAAAAGTCTAAAAAATTTATTGATACTTACTTATTTGTTTTATTCGTTTTTTTTCTGAGCAAATTATATCAGGTATTCTTTTTATAGTAAAGTGGCATCATCATCTTTCCCATTGAGATTTTGTCTGCTATATGATAAAATTTACTTACCATAAATATCTTTATATGCATTCAATGTAAACGAATCTGATATATTTACGAGTTTTTCACTTATAGAAACAAAAAGAAAATAATCACGGAGAACACAGAGAGAAAATAAGAAAAAAATTCCTCTCTGTGTTCTCTGTGGTGAAAAAAATCAAGGAACTAAATGTTATATGAAAATAACCACGGAGACACTGAGGAATTAAGAAGTAAGAATTAAGAAAGAATTCCGTATTCATAATTCAAAAACATTTCTAATTCTTAATTTATTTCTGTGTCTCCGTGTTTTTTCCATGAATTATGACTATTATTCAACTAGATGATTGGATCGTTTAACTATGAAACATACTTATACAATTGTTCTTTTGCCAGATTCAGAAGGTGGATATGTAGTGGAAATACCTGCTTTGCCGGGGTGCGTTACTTATGGACATACTTTAAGTGAATCGCTAGTGATGGTTGAGGATGCTATTGAAGGTTATCTGTCTGTCTTGCAAGAAGATGGTGATCCTTTGCCAAGAGAATGAAAAAGGTGATTATATGGACAATGAAATAACATTTCTTGTGGAAGAATCAGAAGACGGTGGATATGAAGCTAAAGCAATTGGATTCTCTATATATACAGAAGCAGAAACCCTTGACGAATTAAAATATGCTATTCGTGATGCGGTGCAATGTCACTTTGAAGAATCTGAATTACCTAAGATCATACGACTCCATGTTGTAAGAGATGAGGTTTTCGCTTTATGAGAATCCCAAGAGATGTTGGTGGAGAGGATTTTGTCAAATTACTTAAAACTCTTGGTTATAGAATCACAAGGCAAACAGGAAGCCATATAAGACTAGCTTTCATCGGAAAAAAAGAGCATCATATCACTATTCCAAATCACAAACCTATAAAAATTGGAACGTTAAATAATATTTTAAGAGACATTTCCGAATACCATAAAATTAGTAAAGAGGAACTTATAGAAAAATTATGGAATGATTAAGTAGATTGTTGTTTTATATTAATTTATGGAGGTTAAAATGAGTAGTGACCCTAATTTTGAATACAGCAAAAAGGTTTTTATTAAAATCGTAAAAAGCTATGGCATACCATTTGGAAAACCCTACATTTCTGATCTTCGTGTTAGTTTCAAGGTTAGGGCTAAACAACCCGACAGGATTTGCTTAGTTAAAGAAGGTAATAAGACCCGTATATATTTTGTTCTCGCAAAGGGGAACGAGATAAAAAATAGTATTTTTCATCCGCGTTATAAATGTGAATATAAAGATATTACTGATGTTGAGTCAGAGAAAGCAACCATATTTGAATATTTAAGAAGATACGAAAGTAGAATCAGAGCAGAATTAGGTGTTGATACCGCAAAATCTCACAAACATGAATCTGGGTTTGCTATTAATGAAAAAGACGATTTCTCTATGGCAGAAGAAGTTTCAGGTAATGAAACACTTGTGGAAGGAGCAAGACATCAGATTACTGTAAATGCTTATGAAAGGAATTCCAAAGCTCGTATAAAGTGCATTAAGCATTACGGAGCAAAATGTATAGTGTGCGATTTTAACTTCTATGATAGATATGGTGACGCAGGTAAAGGTTTTATCCATGTTCATCACATAGTTCCATTAAATGAAATTGATAATGAATATAAAGTTGATCCTATTAGTGATCTAATACCTGTTTGTCCTAATTGCCATGCTATAATACACAGAAAAAAGCCTGCATATACAATTGAAGAAATAAAAAAACTTATAAAACAAGAATAATAATGAAGATAGTATGGACAGATTACTTAAAGTTCAAAGCAAAACAACAATGAAGATGACATATTTTGAAAAAGAAGATATTTTATACTTAAAAATTTCTGGCGGACCAGAAAGCGGAAGTTTTGAGTTAAATCCCAATATCACAGTAGAATTAAATGATAAAGATGAAATGATCGGTATTGAGATACTGAATGCAAGTGACTTTATCCGTGATTCAGTTCTGGAGTCAGTACAAGCAAAAATGCTTCATCTGGACAAAGCACAAACAGCCTAAAATAGAGATAGCAAACGGAGGTTAATATGGAAATCCGAGTAAAAAAATGGGGTAATAGTTTAACGCTTCGGATTCCAAAACTACTTGCTGATGAGGTAGGATTGGAAGACAATTCGCAAGTTGAAATATCAATAGTAGATAAAAAGCTGGTGATAGTACCAGTTGTTGAGTTTGAGTTTAGTCTTGAACATCTCTTGTCTCTCGTAACGAAAGATAACTTACATAACGAAGTTGATACAGGTATAGCAGTTGGTGGTGAAGTGTGGTAGACTTAAAATGTTGAATTTATATGTACTTTACCATCCGAAACAGTAAGTTCAGTATTGAGGAAACTAGACGCTCTACTAAAATGATCTATGTCCATGGAGGGATAAATGAAAGATAAAGCTGTTAATCAAACTTCATTTCGAGCCTCGTGTGTTAAGGTCAATATCACACCTGATAAACCTCAATGGTTGTTGGGCTATGGTCCAAGGCAATCAAACGGTGTGCATGATGACCTATATCATCGCATTGTTGGAATGGATACTGGCGAAACTTCATTTTTCCTTGTATCATCCGATCATGCCTGTTTTTCACCGTACCTTTATGATGAATTCTGTAAGGAACTTGAACAAAAAACTGGAATCAAGCCCAATCAATTATGGTGGACGTCAACTCATACTCACTCAGCCCCCGAAGTAGGTCATCAAGGACTTGCTATGCTTTTCCTTCCCGATAGATATATTCACGAATCCAATCCAGAATATACGAAATTCTTTAAAGATACACTACTTGAGGGTATCATAGAGGCTCAATCAAAACTTGAACCTGCAAGGCTTGGTATCGGTACAGGTGCCTCTATGGCAAATGTGAATCGCAGACAATTCACCGCTGATGGTCAATGTCATCTTGGCGTCAATACTGACGGGGCAGTAGATCGCCAGATCGGATTGATACGCCTTGAACGACTGGATGGAACTCCCATAGCTTTGATAGCCAACTACGCCATGCACGGAACAGTCTTAGGTGGAGAGAATTGCCTGATTACTGCTGACGCTCCCGGTGTTGTCGCAGAATACGTTGAGAGCAAAATCGGCGCCCCGATGCTGTTCATTAATGGCGCACAGGGAAATATAGCACCGCTATACAGCACACGCTCCGATTTTGTAAGTGGTCGCATTGACGAATTCAAAACCTTGTTAGGCGATAAAATCCTTGAAGCGAATCAGACTATTAAAGATGCCTATTCGGATATAGACTTCTGGATAGGAAAGACATTCGTTGAAACACCAAAAAGATCAGATATAGGCTGGATTGATAACTTAAAAGATTATTTACGTGTGAACGGACAGGAATTTGTTCGTATTCCCGTTTATTTTTTGAAGATAAACAATGATACTCTGATTTGGGGATCGCCGTTAGAAATGTTTTGCGAGATCGCTATGAATGTAAGAGCAAATTCACCTTATCCAAACACATTCTATTTTGGTTTAACTAACGGCACATTACTTTATCTGCCGACAAAAAAAGCCTTTGCAGATAGAGGCTATGAACCAAGCGTTTCACCCTTCACAGAACGGGCAGAGGAAGATTTTACTGAAGGGGTTATAAAATATATTCGTTCTATTTCTAACAGCATTTAATAGATTATGGGAACTCTACAAAGAATACGACAAAAAATTATTGATAGAGCATATTATCTGTCATCTCATGCAGAAGAAGAAACGTGGGCAGATGATTTAGAGCGTAAAGATATTGAAAATGCTATTCTAAGTGGACGAATAGAAATGAAAATGACTCATGATATTCGAGGAACAAGATATAGAATTGAAGGAAAAACAATTGATGGTAGATCAATTCACATTATTTGTCGTTTTAAAGAAAATTATGATCTTGTTATTATAACTGTATATGCGTTGGAGGAATAAAATGCTCTGTGAATTTTGCGGCGGGATAACTGAAAAACGTATAGTTAGAAAGCAACACTGGCTACATGGAAAGCTTTATATTTTAGAAAATGTGGAAGCTCAAGTATGCAAAGAATGTGGTGAACGTTATTTTCATGCGTTGACACTAGATGCTATTGATCAACTATTAGAATCAGAACATGAGATTAAAGAGAAATTGCAGATTGAGGTTGTAAGTGTTTGATTATATACAATTATAAGTATAAACAGGAGATTAAAAATGACATCAAGAGAAAGAGTTTTATTGGCTTTACAGCATAAAGAAGCGGATAGGATCGCTATACACGACAGCCCTTGGGGGACAACCGAAGCCCGATGGCATAGAGAAGGATTACCGTCAGATAAATCCTCTTACGATTATTTCGGCTTTGAGTTTCGAGGTTTCGGTGGTGATACTTCTCTGCAAATACCATCAAAAGTGGTAGAAGAAACAGACGAATACGTTATTGCCACAAATGCCGATGGCGCTAAGATGAAGAACTGGAAGCACTTGACTTCTACGCCTGAACTTATTGACTTCACGATAACGACTAAAGAACTTTGGGAAGAATACAAGCCAAAAATGACTATGAACGAATCAAGGGTTGACTGGAACGGTCAGTTAAATGCAAACAAATCCTGTCGTGAAGCGGGAGCTTTCTGCACGATGAATTATGGTCCCGGCTTTACTTATATATGTGACGTAGTTGGTCCCGAAAGAACAATGATGGCTATGATGACCGATCCTGAGTGGATAAAAGATATGTTCATGACTAATGCCAGACTCTGCGCTGATATTACTGAAGAAATGATGGGCAGAGGTATGGTTTTTGATGCAGGATGGATATTTGATGATCTTGGTTTCAGAGATCATCAGTTTTTTCCGCCGGATGCTTACCGTGAGCTATTATTACCTGCACACAAGTTAGTCTGCGATTGCTTCAAGAGTCGTGGTATCCCGATGATTTTGCACACTTGCGGATACAACATGGAGTTCATACCGCTTTACATTGAGGCAGGTTTTGACTGCATCCAACCCCTTGAAGTTAAGGCTGGCAACGATATGCTAAAACTCAAGAAGGATTATGGTGATGTATTAACATTCATGGGGGGGATAGACGTTCGTGCAATGGCATCAGATAATCCTGACGACATAGTTAAAGAGATTTCCACAAAGATTCCCGTCATGAAAAAAGGCGGAGGCTACATCTATCATTCCGATCATTCTGTTCCTGATAATGTCAGTTTCCAACAATATTGCAGAACGATGGAACTTGTGGCGGAATATGGGAAGTATTAAGGTAAACCTATAATGAAAGAATACACGTTTGATATATTTTATGAGCCAATGGAAGAAGACGGTTATTTAGTTGTAGTTCCTGCATTGCCGGGCATTATCACTTATGGTAAAGATTTAGAAGAAGCAAGACAAATGGCTTTAGAGGCTATTCAATGTCACTGTGAAGGTTTGCTTAAAGATGGAGAACCGATTCCTGACAATAGTAAAACTAGACTTAAACCACAGATTGAAAAAGTTAAGGTTTTATTAGCATCATGAGTCCACAATTACCTGTTGTGAAACCAAGAGAAGTTGTCAATGCACTTCAGCATGCAGGATTCTATATTCATCACCAAACTGGTAGCCATATTCAACTTAAACACTATGATAAATCATGGCTTCGAGTGACAATACCGTTTCATCGTGATGATTTGCCAAAATCAGTGATTAAAAGCATTATTAGGCAAGCTGAATTAACTGTGCAGGAATTCCTTGATTTGTTATAATTGTTTTGGTTTATTTCTGGAGTTACTATGAAACGTACTTATACGATCATTTATCATTCCGATCATTCCGTTCCTGATAACGTCAGTTTCCAGCAGTATTGCAGAACGATGGAACTCGTTGCTGAATATGGGAAGTTTTAGGAGGACTCAATGTGTTTGTTCTGTTAATGTTAAGTTTATCTCTCTTTGTAGCCACTCCGTCCTTTGCCCTGGAAGAACAAGGGACAGTAAACGTCGAAGGACTGTCTTTATGGTTGGACGCATCCTATTCATCTTCTATGAAGTTGGATGACAATGGTAAAGTAATCCAGTGGGCGGATAGATCGGGAAAGGATCATCATGCCTCACAGGCAGAACCCTCTAAAAGACCTGAATATCGTAAAGAGGCATGGGATGGTAAACCTGCTTTGGTTTTCAATGGCATAAATGAATATCTTACATGCCCCTTTGTACCTGCATCAGGTGCAGATCCAAGGACAATAGTGATCGTCTTTCAAGCTCTTTCTGCTATTGGGAGAAACCATATCTTTCATTATGGTACAAGCAGTGAAGGTTCTGCTTATGGTCTGAGTTTTGATAATGGCACTCTGGAAAGCAATTACTGGGGCAATTTCTTTGTCAGCGATTTCCAATTCTGGATAAAACCCATTATCGTTTCTCTCTGCTATGACGGTAATTATGACAATATATATGTAAATGGAGTTCCCGTCGGCAAGCCGGATAAGCCTAGAAATGCTATTAAGCTTAATACTGGAACTAAGTATAACTTTCATATTGGCTCCAGAATAGACCCAGCAGAATATTTTCATGGGGAAATTGCCGAAGTGATAGCATACGATAGGGCATTATCCGATAAAGAACGGAAGGATAACGAAAAATACCTTTCTGCCAAGTGGAATATAGAGATAGGCGATAATATAAGGCTTTCCGAACTGGAACAGATACTTTTTCCGCCCGACAAGTATAAAGCAAAGAGTTTTAGTCCACTCCATATTCATCGCAATGGTGGTTTTGTAAACGACGAAGAATATTGTAGAAAAAGCATTCCTATTCTTCAACAGCATTTGGATAAATCCAGTCCACAGATACAACTTATGATTGCCAAAAGGCTTGCGGAGTTGGGAGCTGCCAATGGTTTTGAGATTCTGCTAGATGCACTCCAGAAGGAGGAAGTTCTTTCCCGAAGGGGTGGTGATCATTTATTGTTTTCAGATCCCGGGATTGCCGACAGAGTCATTGCATTGGTTGGTCATCCAGATGCCTACGATCCAGCAGGAACTTTGGCACTTCGTGATGCTGTCATTGCAAGGTGGAAAAGAAAATGGCTGGAAGATGGCAATCTGTTTTTTAATGGAACGCAAAAAAATCTGCCCAGAACAGGAAAGCAAACATTGCAGGTAAAAGAGATACAGACGGGGAAGGAGTCTGTCAGCGATGATCAGAGCCAGCATCTACATGAAATCAAGTTAGAAAGACAGATGGATGATATGCAGGAATTCTATTTTATATCAGGGAAGCGATTGTATCAGATGGGTGCTATGGACGGAACATATCCACCCAGCGGTCGTTTATTGGGAGATCAATCCGGTATCTGGACTCAACCTATCAAAATTATGGATGGCTTCTATTATACTATTGAGGAAGAAGGTTTGCAGTCTTGGAAGCTAACAGATTGTCAGAACTTTGTCCATGAGTTAGCAACTTGTAAATTCCATTTTAATCGTAATGACTTGACCATCATGCGCAGGGATACTGTGCTGGAAGACGAATCGGCACTTTTTTCCTCATTGAGCATACATAATGAAACAGACCGTAATCGGAAAATCACCGTGCATTTCTCAGGACAGGTCAACCTTCGTCCCGGCTGGCGCACCGGCTTCGTCAACGATCTGGATGTTCTTAAATATTGGGATGGCAGGATAATAGCTTCTGATTCCAGTATAGAGAATAAATGGGCAGTCGCATTTGGTAGCGACCAAAATCCTTTCAGCCACAGTATTGAGGATAATGTCGGAAGACTCTCGTATGTTATAAATTTGCCACCGTCTGGTGATCTGGTAATGACGTTTCTCATACTGGGAGAGCATGAATCAGGAATCCAAAAAGTCCAAAGCAATTTCGAGTATTTGCTGACGCATAGAGATGAACTGATAAAGCAAAGACTGTATACATATAACAAGGCGTTATTTGCCGGGACTCAATTTACGTGTTCCGATGAACAGATAAACAATGCTTTCCGTCTTGCCAAAGCCAATATCATGATGCTGACATCGGATGCGCGCCCATATCTTGATAAGCCTGTCTTGTTAGCCGGGATCCCTGACTATCCACAAGTATTTGGCAACGACGGTTCCTATTCAACCACTGGGGCTGTCGTCTCCGGTTTCAAGGAGGCGGCGCAGGGAACGTTATTGACTCTCGCCCGTTCTGCCTTGTCGCAAGATGGACGCGTTCCTCATGAGATTATCCTGAATGGCAAAATCATCTCTCAGGGAAATGTTCAGGAAACGCCTCAACTTGCTATTGCCTGTTTAAAATACTACAATTGGACGGGTGACAGATCATTTCTGGAAACAATTTATCCAATCTGCAAACAAGGTGTTGAGTTCACGCTTAACAGGCACGATACAGATGGCAATCTTTATCCTGAAGGTAATAGCATTATGGAAGCGCCTGATATGAATCATCAAAATATTGATTCTGCGTGTTACCTCTATGGAGCTTTTGAAGCTCTTGCAACAATGGCTGATCATCTGGATCATACTGAGCAAGAGAATTATCTAAAGCAAGCGCTAGTACTAAAAAAGAGCTTTAATATAGACTGGTGGAATAATAAGGAGGAAATGTGGGCGGATTCACTGGTGAATGGAACCCAGCGTATGAAAGGGGATTGGGTGGTGGCTATTCCTATGGAAACAGGGATTGCTGACTCAGATAAGGCGAATATAGCACTACAGAAGATTGAGAAAGCATGGGTAAACAAATGGGATATGCGTCCGGCACATGAGCAAAGCAATTTTAGCACCTGCCCATTTCAAAATGGCATTTTGGCGATGTCAGCCTTTAATTACTCTAACACATCTCTTGGTTGGGATAGATTGAAATTGACGGCAAAAGTTCCTACGGAGTTTGGGATGCTTGGAGCATTTAAGAATACTGCACCAACAGCAGATGATATTCTTCAGCTTTGGGGCGTTGGACCATTTCTGGAGTCTGTTATTGTTGGGCTAGTAGGGGTGCATCCGGTTGCCTCAGATCATCATGTAGAGATATTTCCAAAGCCGCCTCCTGACCTGAATTCTTTCAGCCTTAGTAATATTGGGTTCGGTGAACATGCGCTTGATGTGGATTGGGAACGAAATCATGGACAGCAAATGTTGACCGTCAGACATAAACAAGGACAATCGAAACTCGATATATTATTCAGAATCGCTATGAATGGCGCTGAAATGCTTATAGATGATAAACCCATAAGTGTAAAAAAGGAGAGCTATCAGGGCATTATGATAGGCACAGTGAATATCTCATTAAATCCGCTTGATATAGTAACCATCAAGATTAACGAACAGTGAGGTACATTCAAGCAAAGATAGTTCCTTTAATGCAAAATAAAAAAGTAGTCGTAGCAATGAGCGGTGGAGTGGATAGCTCAGTAACCGCATCACTTTTGGTCGAACAAGGCTTTGACGTCATAGGGATAACTATGCGTCTTGGCTCTCAGGATGACTCTGATCACGAATCAGCGAAACAATGTTGCTCTATTGATTCAGTTGAGGATGCACGCCGTGTTTCGGCACAGTTGAACATTCCTTTCTATGCTGTCAATTACGAAAACATTTTCAAAAAAGAGATAGTTGACTACTTTTGCGATGAGTATTCATCTGGAAGAACACCTAATCCCTGTATTATCTGCAATCAAAAGCTCAAGTTCGGTAAACTGCTTCAATTAGCTTTTGAGCTTGGTGCGGAATACGTTGCCACAGGTCATTACGTTAGATTATCGCAGGATACAAATACAGGTCGCTACATTCTCCGTAAAGGCATGGACTCAAGCAAAGACCAATCTTATGCACTCTTTTCGCTGACGCAAGATCAATTGAAACATGCACTATTCCCTCTTGGAGAATATACAAAGTCGCAAGTAAGAGATATGGCAAGACAAGATCGTCTGAAAGTTGCAGAACGTCCCGAAAGTCAGGATTTATGCTTCATATCAGATGATAATTATAACAGATTTCTTCGTGACAAAATGTCTGAAGGACTCAAACCCGGACAAATATTGGATATGTCAGGCAAAGTCTTGGGTCAGCATCAAGGGATACAGTTTTACACCATCGGTCAGCGTAAAGGCTTGGGCGGGAATCTTGGCAAGGTGATGTACGTCGTTAAGATAGACTCATCAGCGAATACAATTGTGATCGGATCAAAGGATGACCTTATGGTTGATAGACTGACTGCATCAGGCGCAAACTTCATCAGCATCCCGAAATTAGTTGAACCAACAAAGGTAACAGTCAAAATTAGATATAAAGATTCTGGTCATGAAGGAACTGCTTATCCTCTGGATGATGACCGATTCGAGGTAGTATTTGACCATCCCCGTATGTCAGTGACACCCGGTCAGGCGGTAGTATTATATGATGATGATTTAGTTATTGGCGGTGGTTGGATAGAATAAATGAATTTTATGGATTTCTTAGAGTTTTATCATGTATCCCTATTTTACGGAGAACGATTGTATTACCTTTAATATTGAAAGTTATGCGATAGTTATCTGATATACTTGCTTCCCAAATATCTTCCTTTCCTTGCATCTTTTTCGCTCTCAAAGATGGGTGTTGAAAATTTTCCATAAGTAGAGAAAGCTTTTGGTGAAATCTATCCTGTATTTCCTTCGGTAAACTTTCATAATTTTTCTTAAATGTCTTTTCTATCTGTATTTTCATTTAAATAACTCATAACATCATCTATATTCTGAAAAGCTTCACTGACCTCACCTTTCGCAATATTATTTTCGGCTTCTCGTTCACCTTCTTGCCAATCTTCTTTCCACCACCACATCTGTTTTGTATCTATTAAACCAACTTTTGCCGCTATTTCAGCCTCTATCTCTGTTAGTCCTTTAGAATGTATGTGATTCGTCTGAATCTTTAATATTTTCTCTTTGATTTGGGTGAGAGCTTTCTGTTCATCTTTACTGAGAGTAGGAACTGTAACTTTGGTAGTAAGTTCTTTGGGAATTATAATAATCCGATCCTCACTAACTACGACATCCAAGAAATTTCCTACTTCAAGATTCAGTTGATTGAAGACTTCTTTCGGAATGGTGATCTGATGTTTTGGACCGATCTTTACTACCGACATTTTAAACTCCTCTTATATTTTCCTTACATTCTCATTTTCTTACTTTAAGTGTATCATAAGTATTGTTAATGTCAATGAGAATTATTTAATTTAATACTTTTGATGTGTAATTAAAGGCATGGTTCACAATCAAGGTAACATTTTTTAATCTGCGTTAATCTGTGTATCTGCGGTTTCATAATGAATTGTTACCTAAATCCGTTTAGAAAGTGAACCATGCCCATTTTTTTATCACGAATTTCACTAATTGGACGAATTACACGAATCTTTTGGAATTTCTATTCGTGTAATTTATGAATATCTATAGTTCTTTGTAGTTTTCTGCTACTTTACGATAAGCTTTAGCATATTCCTTTATTACTTCAGGACGATAATGTTTGAACCAAGGGATACCATATATAAGAGACTGTATCTTTTCGCTAATTGGTAGGCTACCTGCGGGTTGTCGAATATCTCTGTCGCAATTTGCCAATCGTGTTGGTTTTCCGTGTCCATAAACGTCACAGGTATCAAATAATGGGTGTAGATGGAGTGGGAAATTACATCCGGGGCTACAATCACAGCCTTCGGCTCTCACAGCTTCTGCAAAACGGGATAAAGGCAGGTTCTCTAGTTCCTCTGGGCAATATAGTCCATGCGCCGCATACCAGCCTCCCATTTCACTACCAGAACTTTTTGCAGGACGATGCGCCTTGATACCGGGAACTCCTTCCAGCAGATCCCAGAAATAATTCATTGATTTCAGGATTTCCGTATTTCTTTCATCATAATGCTTTAATTGAACACGTCCTACTGCTGAACTGAGTTGGTGCATACGATATTTATATCCGCCCATAGGTAATCCAGCAAATTGTTTGAGATATTCTGTCTGGATATTACCGCCAAAACGTTCGTAGTGACCAAGTGCAATAGCTCTCTCGTAGATTTCAAGATCATCTGTAACTAGAATTCCAGCTTCACCGACAGCAAGTGATTTTCCACTCATTATTGACATTGCACCAACGTCGCCAATTGTACCGAGCTTGCGTCCTTTATAGATTCCGCCATGTGCATGAGAAATGTCCTCGATGACCTTTAGATTATGTCGTCTGGCTATATCCATTATAGGATCCATATCTGCGGGATAGCCACAGTAATGGACAACAACAATAGCTTTGGTATGTTTTGTGATACGATGTTCAATGTCATTCGGGTCTATACAGATCGTATCAGGATCAATGTCTGCAAACACTACGGTTGCCCCAAGTGAAAAACATGGCAGAGCAGAAGCCCAGTAAGTCAGGCTTGGGCTTATGATCTCGTCACCTATGCCAACTTTGCAACCAAACATAGCGGAGTGTAACGCACTGGTGCCATTGTTGCTACCAAGTGCATATTTGGTTCCCTGCCATTGTGCGAATTCCTGCTCGAATTGTTGAGTTACGTCAATGTCTGACATTCTACCACAACGAAGAACCTCAAGAACGCTTTCTTCATCTTCCTTTGTGATGATTGGCCAGGTAAACATGTCTCCCGGATCAGATTGCACAGCTTTTGTCCCACCAAAGATCGCTAATTCTGACTTTTTCTGCATTTCTTATTCTCCTCTAGCACCTTTTGAATCAGGAATAAAACCACAGATTTTTTTCAGTCTTTTATATCAGTGTAAATCTGTTATTTTGGATAATTATGTCTAACTCAATATATCATAACACAACCTTCAGTCTTTATAAAAGGGAAAAATGGCATGGTTCACAATCAGTGTAACACTTTTAATCAGAAAATTAACCGCAGCTGAACACAGATACACGCAGATTTGAGAAGATATAAGATACTGATTTTCTTCTATCTGCGTTAATCTGTGTGTATCTGCGGTTTCATAATGAATTGTTACCTAAATCCGTTTAGAAAGTGAACCATGCCGGAAAAATCAAAGAAAATCCATAGAATATACGAGTATGGAAAGGGTTTTTGTTGACTTTACTGAGGAATTTTTGTAGAATATCAGTGTGACGATATTTCTTTAGGGGCATAAATCATTTGTATTTATCTGGTTTATGTATATTGTATTAGATTACATGTTATACAGTTACTATTGTTGATCAATTAGGAAGGATATAATATGACAAAAAAAGATTTCGATGAATTTATATTGATAAAAGAAAAGGAACAAAAAGACATTCCAGAGATTGATTGGGAAGCAGAAAAGAATGAATGGATTTCGTATTTGGATAATCTTTATAAATCGTTTAAATATTCTTTGAATGACTATGAGAAAGGTGGTAGAATTAAAATAACCTATGGTAAAATTTCAATTACAGAGGAAAATATTGGCACTTATGAAGCTAAAAAAATGTTTATTGAATTTGCAGGAGAAAAAATTACTCTTAAACCTATCGGAACAAATTTGATCGGGGTAAAGGGTAGGGTAGATATGACTAGCAATTTTGGTTCCGCTAAGATAGTTCTTGTTGATTCTCGGATGGAGGGGATTCATGACCACATCAAGTTTTCAATCAGTGATGAAAAAGAGACACCAGATGAGACAATCTCATGGGAATGGAAATTTGTTACGCCTGAAAAGCTTTATATACCAGTTAATGAAGATAGCATCTATTCCGTTATTATGGAGTTATTAAATGGCTGACAGAAGAATTTCTTTTTCAAATGAAGAATTACCAATTAAAGAAATTAATTCGTATTTTGTAACAACGGAAAAGGCATTAAGGTCATTTTATCAACCAAAGAATCTGGATTTTGCGACTTATACATCAGAGGAATTAAGTAATGAACTTGAGCGTCGAATTGATGAGCTTGATAAATCTACTGCGTTTACAGTTTTAGCCGCTATTGAAGCTCATTTAAGAATTGATTTCTCTCAGAAATGTGCGAAAAGAAAGATAGACCTTCTTTCCAAAAAGTTTCGAGAACTCAACGAAGAAAAAGGTCAAAAATTGCCGCTTGATGACATACTTGAGCTATGGATGCAACACATAAGCAGGAAATCTGTAATTTCAGAATTGCGAGGTGCATTAAAATATCGCAATTGGCTTGCACATGGCAGATATTGGAAAGCAAAATTGGGACAAAAGTATGATTATTATAGTGTCTTAATTCTTGCCAAAAATATACAAACGGAATTAGGAATAAAAATGGGCGCCTAGCCAATCGGTGAAGCGGATTCGCTATCAGAAACTTTTTTATTTGTTGACTTTTCTGATGAGTTTTTGTAGAATATCAGTGTGACGATATTTCTTTAGGGACATAAATCAGCAGTTTTAATAAGTGATGTTAATTTTTTAGGAAATAGAAAGCGGATAAACGCGGATCAGGCAGATTTGCGCGGATCGAAAGAAATAAAGAAAAATCCGCGAAAATCGGTTTAATCCGCGTCATCCGCGTTCTATTCCTAAAGTTTAAAAAGGTTTCTTAAACTTGCTTAAGCCTATAAAAGTATAAAGGAAAGCCAAAATGTATGAATTAAAAGTGCAACTTCCACTGGAGATAAATGAAGAAGATGCTAAATTAATGCTTGCGATCAAGCTTTTTGAAACAGGTAAATTATCGCTAGGTCAATCAGCAAAATTGGCAGGCTATTCCAAACAAGCATTTATGGAAATTTTGGGAAAGTATAACGTTCCTGTTTTTGATTATCCTGCGGATGATTTACAAAGCGAGATCGAACTATGATTGATCAAGCTGTAACAAATAGCACATGCCTTATTGTATTGGATCGTATTGGTCATTTAGATTTACTGAGACAGGTTTTTGCCAAGTTGTATGCGCCTCCTGTTGTGCAAACTGAAGTTGGTATTCAATTGGAATGGCTAATTATAAAACCAGTCCAAGACATTAAAATTGTATCTGCTCTAAAGACCCAACTAGACGAAGGGGAATCTTATGCTATTGCCCTTGCTATGGAACTTGGAGATTTGCCAACCATTTTAGATGATAAGAAAGCCCGCCGTATAGCAAAGCAATTGGATCTGCAAGTTATAATAATTTCGTCAAGAATACTCTCGCATTTATGCGGGAGATGAATTGACTCCTAATTAACTGTTGACAATTGACTGTACATTGTGTACAATTTTCACTGCAAACGATAACCAAGTTTGCACTAGGGCTGGGATAGCCCGAAGTTACGCTCGTGGAGAAGGGAGTTCCTCAGTGTCGCTGAGTAGCCCTTCGTTGAAGCAAGAAGCCTCCGCATTCATGCGGGGGTAATTCACAGGAACACTTGGAGTGCTTTTGCAGGCTAAACGGATGGGTGTAATTGCAGAAATCAGTTCTTATTTAAATGAACTTCGATATGCTGGTTATTATATGACTGATGAGCTTTATTTAGAAGCCTTGCGATTAGCTGGTGAATCACAACACTTATAGAAGTAAAAAAAGAAGTAAAAACACGGAGACACTGAATTTGATCAATTTCATCCTTCATACTTTCTATGTTCTCTCCGTGCCTCTGCGTCTCCGTGTTTAATTTCTTTTTATTTATATAAGTGAAAAACTCGTATTATAATAAAAGAATCGCTAAAGTTTTTTGGGAAAAATGCCGATAACAATAATTGAGGATCGGATTGCAACGACAAAAATATTGACGGATGTGGAAATAGTATGTCAATGTTGTGGTTGGAGTTGGTGATAATTATTACCATTACGAGGAGGTTCATTATGCGTAGGTTTGTATCATTAATGTTAATTCTGTCTTTGATGACTATGTTAAATTCGCTCTTATTAACTACTAGCACAGCGTTGGCTCAAGTTAATGCTTCTAAAGGTCTCACTAAGAATACAACATGGTCAGGGTTGTTCAATAAGGAAGACTCTTTGTTATATTTCACTTTTGAATCTGACTCAATTAATGGCAATAAGGTCAATGATGTATCTGGTAATGATCACGTTGGTATTGCAATTAATACTAGACAATTAGAAGGAATACGCGGTGAGGGATTAGATTTCAATGGAATAGATTCTACAATAGAGATACCACATGATGATAAGCTAAATTTAACTAATGAAATTACTGTTTCAGCATGGATTAAACCATTCAGGATTGATGGATTTGGTGCTATTGTTCAAAAATGGGGGGACTTTAGTAGTCGGCGTCAGTATTTATTAGATATTAATAATTATGGTAAAGCTATTTTCTATATATCAGGAAGTGGCGTCTCATTTCCATATGCAGAAGGTGGAACAACAATTCCTATTGGTAAATGGACACATATAACTGGCACCTATGACGGTGTTACTATTAGAGTTTATGTCAATGGAGTTTTGGATGGAGTAAAGAAAAGTTCAGAAGGTATTTTCAATTCAGACATTTCGATTAGAATAGGTGGTTATGCTCCAGATTCAGAGTTTGGTGAAAATCGTCATTTTAGCGGTGCAATTGATGAAGTAGGCATATGGCGTAGAGCATTTAGTGAAGATGAGATCAAAAAATTATTGTCATCCTATTCATCCATAGAACAAAGAACAATGAGAATAACATCTGTGGAAACATCACTAAGTTCACAGGCTAAAGCTCAAATTAGCATCAATAATACTGATGGTATAGCAAGTGGAGACATTACCATAAGATATGATCCAAATGTATTATCTATTAGCGATGTTAATTCTACCAATCTGACATCTAATATGAACCTGACAACTAATAAAAGTGTACCTGGGCAAATAAAAATTGTTATGGCAGGAGCTAATAGTTTAACATCTGGTAGTGGTTCTTTAGCAGATATAACCATGACAGCAAATGCAAACGCTAAAGTTGGTAGTGAAACTATACTGCACTTTATTAGCGCTGAATTATATGATGAATCAGGAAAGATCATACCAATTAATATAGAAGATGGAACTATTAAGATAAGGCAAGCCTGTATTAAGGGTGATGCTAATAACGATGGAAATATAAAATCTAATGATGCTACAATAATACTAAGGATTGCGGCAGGACTTCTTGAGCCAAATGATTATCAAAAGTGCGCTGCTGATGTAAACAGTGATGGTAAAATTAAGTCTAACGATGCCACAATAGTCTTACGCAAAGCGGCAGGTCTTGAAGCACCTGTTAAAGACCTTATTGCAGATAGACATATCAACTTATCATTATCAGAAGCTCATGGATTGATGGGTGAGACTATAACAATTCCAATAACCGTTGATAATATTGATATACTGTCCAGCGGTGATATGAGTATCAGCTATGATAGTAAGGTTCTTCGTGCAATTGGTGTATTATCCAGTGACGGTCTATTAATGGCAGGCAATATCAATCAACCAGGATTAATACGCATATCTTTCGCAGGAGTAGAGAGATTGAATGATGGTAAACTGGCAGAGATAAGGTTTGAAGTTCTTACTGATGACGTATCCCCTTTAACCTTTAAGATGGCGGAACTTTATGGAACTGATGCACTTCCATTGAATTCCAAGTTTACCAACAAGCAATTCAGATCATGGGCTGTTGCACCAGAACAGAGCGCATTGTTACAGAACTATCCTAATCCTTTCAACCCTGAAACGTGGATACCTTATCAGTTACATGAAGCCAATGAAATAGTGATCAGGATACATAACATTACTGGTGGATTGGTTCGTGAACTCAGGCTAGGATACAAACCTGCTGGTCTATATACAACTCAGGATAGGTCAGCCTATTGGGATGGTAAAAATGAAGCCGGAGAGCGTGTATCAAGTGGAGTGTATTTCTACAATATCCAAGCTGGCAAATATAGCTCTACTATGAAGATGATCGTGACTAAATGATACCAATTAGACTTAGTCGGTAGGTTAGGTCAAGGAACAAGACCCAACAATTCTAATATTATGTTGGGTCTTGTCAACCTAGATTACGCACTGAACCATAAGGAAATTACTATTTTGATAGATAGAATACAGTATTGGATTGATATTGCTGAATATGATCTTGATACAGCCCAAGTTATGTTAGACGGGAGAAGATTTCTGTATGTCGGTTTCATGTGTCATCAGGTCATTGAAAAAATGCTTAAAGCTTACTATGTATTTATCAATAATGATAATCCGCCTTATACACATAATTTAAGCCTTCTTGCAGAGAAAGGCGGCATATTAGAAATAATGACAGAAGAGCAAAAAGATTTCATAGATTTACTTGAACCGCTAAATATCGAAGCAAGGTATCCAAAAGATAAAGAAAAAATTATGCGTAGTTTGAACTTTGAATTATGTAAAGACATTCTTCAAAAAACTAGGGATTTATACCAATGGATAAAGAAACAGTTATTGACCGAGTAAAACAATATTCTGATCTTGTAAGACGGAATTTTAATGTAAGAAAAGTGGTCCTATATGGTTCTTATGCAAAAGGTACTGCAAAAGAGGATTCTAGCGATATTGACGTTGCCATAATATTAGATAAACTTGATGATGATATTTTAGCCTCTGAGGCAAGGCTTTTTCGATTAAGGAGAAGTATTGACGTGAGGATAGAGCCTGTTTTGCTGGAGGAAAAAGATAGAACAGGCTTTCTGGATGAGATATTGAAAACAGGTCAGATCATCTACAGCGCAGATTAGTCAGTAAGTTGGATCGAGGGAACGAGACCCAACAATTCTGATATTATGTTGGGTCTTGTCAAATCAACTTAACACACTAATCAAACTCTGAAACTAGAACAGGCTGATTACGTTCTGCACTCTGTTTTGTCGCTTCGATTATAGCCATTGTATGACGCACTGACCTTCCGTTGGCATCGGGTTGACGATCATTAAGGCAACAATCAGCGAATTCGTGAATCTGCCTTCGCATCCCTTCGCCAGACGATCCATCAATAGCAACTTCTTGTCCATTCATCATCAGTTTATCACCTGATAAGAACATTGAACCTTTACTACCCATTATGTATTGATCATGTGCGCCAACATGAGATACAACTGTCTGAGATAATACGCTTGTCGCACCATTTTTATGTTTCATGATAGACGTATATGAATCTTTTTGACCTTTGTAAAGCTCAGTGCTTTCACTTCCCTGTGCATAGACTTCTACTATTGGTGAGTCCATATACCAATGAAGAATATCATACTCGTGTGGACCAAAACAGTAAAGGACGCAGATTCCTCCGACTTTCAGATCGAGATACCATCTACCATATACGGTTCCCGGCTGAGTTGTATCAAAATAGCCATATCGTCTGCGTATAAGGTGTCCAACATCACCGATAGCACCTTCAGCGATCATCTTTTTTATGGTTCGGTTCACGGGATAGTAACGCATCACCTGACCAACCATAAGTATCTTTCCTTCAGCTTCACACGCTTGAATCATATCATCACATTCTTTAAGCGTTAGAGCCATAGGTTTTTCCACCAGAACGTGTTTTCCAGCTTTTGCAGAAGCGACTACCTGATCCCCATGAAATATGTGTGGTGAACAAACAAGAACTGCCTCAACTTTGGGATCATTCAGAAGGGAGTCTACGCTTGTGTAAGGTCTTGCATTATTTTCTTTTGCTAATGATTCAACACGACTCAGATCAACGTCCATCACTGCGGCTAATCTGATATTATCGTTTTCTTTTATAGCCTGTATATGCGCTCTAGCAATCCCACCAGAACCGATTATTCCAACAGAAAGCACATCACTCATCTAGCTTCTCCTTGAATAATAAATTGTTGCAATGTGATGTTAAGCAAGTTTAATAAATTATGTTAAATTTTTAGGAATAGAACGCGGATGACACGGATTAAACGGATTTTCGCGGATTTTTCTTTATTTATTTCGATCTGCGCAAATCCGCCTGATCAGCTTTTATCCGCGTTCTATTTCCTAAAGTTTAAAAAGGTTTCTCAAAGTTGCTTAAGAGAATGTGAATCACCTACGAGTAAACTCGTAGGCTTCTTGCTTCAACGAAGGGCTAACAGACGACGTCTGTGAACTCCCCTCTCCACGAGCGTAACTTCGGGCTATCCCAGCCCTAGTGTAGACTTGGTTATCGTCTACAAAAAGCATTGTATCGCAAAGATAGTTTATAGTCAATAGGAAATATATGCGATTAGGAAAATCGCATGAATCTTATATCCAACGACTGAAGCTCGTTGGTTTTACGATTCGAGGATCATAAATATCATTTAAATTATTGGAATGGTTCACTTTCTAAAAGGATTTAGGTAACAAATCATTATTAAGCCGCAGATGAACGCTGATTAACGCAGATAAGGAAAATATTAAAAATATCTGCGTGCATCTGCGTTTATCTGCGGTTAATTTTCTGATTGAAAAGTGTTACCCCAATTGTGAACCATGCCAAATTATTTGTAAAATCTGCTGTTGGATAGGCATTGCCCATCCGACAATTACGACTTTAAACCATATAGGATTTTAGTTCTTCTTGTGTAGGTGTGGGTGTAACAATGCCTGCTTTAGGCACTTCTAGTTTTGCTGTCCAGACAATTGCATTTAGTATGAGTTTGCGTAGGTCTTCATTTGCCCAGCCGTTGTGATAATGTCCGCCTGTGAAACCAAATCCTCGACCACCGTCACTTCGCTCAACACACCATGCAAGGTGCTGTGGTTCTTTGTTTGCGACAGCTTTGCGAACGTCTGGATTACCACTGTGTGGACCATCAGGTCTTTCCATTGTGGAAGCCGGTGCAATTGCACTTAAAAGAGGGGTTACTCCCTTCATATTCTCACGGAATCGCATGTGATAGTACCATTCATCCACTAAAGAGAATGGTTTTACTCCTTGCGTAACTGAATGATCTGGTATTGATGTGAAATCTGCTGTCCAGTGTGGATTGACTGACCAGTGCATCTCAAAGTATCCGCCGATCCAATCTAAAAAGCAATTCCCGGGCTTGCCTTTTGGCACTTCCACTGCGTAATGTAGCATAGCGATTCCGACACCTTTTTTTGCAAGTTCATCTACTTGGTCAAGGTGAGGAATAATCAGATGACCTTCTCCACCATCAGAATAAACGGCAACAGTTGCGGCATTATCGAAGGCTTTTGGGTCCGTGGGCCATCCACGATGAACCACTGCTTCGACGTTATCAACGCACTTATTTAACAAATCTGCAAACAACAAGCAACCTGCAACATGCTCATGTTCACCGCTTCCATGACTTGCACCACCAGCAACCAGAACGATCTTTGTCTTTGACATTTTTGTCTCCCGTAATTAAGTTTTAGTTTTTTTGATAAGAGACAAAAATGAAAATTTTGTCTCTCTACCTGTTAAAGCTATTTGCACGAACAAGAAACATCCAGAAAACAGGATAACTACCCAACCTGAGAGCATAATAACTTTTCTGTACATCGGCATAACGTCCCAGAGCATTTCCTTTTCAACGTCTGCATAATGCTTCCATTGGCTCAAATCGGGTAACTTGATCCTGTATCTACCATCAACTTTCCTAATATAAGAAACATCTTCATTTTCATACGCACTTGATTTTTTATTGGGATACTCGACCCAGATATGTACCAGCGAAGCCTTGAGATTGTAAGGGATATTCTTTGCTGAAAGAATGCTTGCGAATACCATTGCACGACTTTCACAATCACCTTTGCGCCTCATGACCGCATCATCTGGTGTTGGCACGTACCATGGAACACCATAGTTCACCCAATCGTATTCATATTCTACCAATTTTCTTACAAACTTTTCAATATCTATTGGATCATTCGGAATTTCCTCGTTGATGAGGCTGACAATCGAAGGATCAACGGGAAAGTGTATGTATCTTATAAAATTCCTTACAAAGACATAAGGATTGGGATAGCATACAATGAAAGTCCACAATAGAATTACCGCAATGGTGATTAAAATAATCTTCCGTTTTTTTCTCTTTACATCCATAAATTATATTTTCAAATTTAACTTCTTAAAGCGATCAGTTTTTCTGGATAGTTAGACGTTATGCCATTTATGCCCATCTCTATAAGTCCCTTCATATCTGGTTCATCGTCCACAGTCCATGCCCATACGTTCATACCTCTTTTATGTGATTCCCTGATAAGATTTGTGGTAATGATCTTGTATGGCAAATTTAGTGTGCTTGCGCCAACCTCAAGAGTCTGATGTATTAGTGCCATTATACTTGTAAGCCTGATTACAGGTAACTGTCCACTTATAAGAAGTGCACGAGGTATTTTGGGGTTTAATTCCTGAACAGCCTGAATAGCTTTTGGGTAGAATGATTGTATTATGACTTCATTAACGGCATCTGCTTCTTCTACTTCCTGAACAACTTTATCCGTGATATTCTCTGGTTTAATCTCGATTACCGTTATTACTTTCCCTTTTGCCACATCAAGTAATTCTCTTAAAGTTGGTATACGCTCACCGGTGAAAGAATTAGAGAACCACGATCCCGCATCCGCTTGCTTTACTTCTTCCAGAGTCATTTCAGCAATTGCGCCTTTTTTATTTGTGGTACGGTTCAATGTGCCGTCGTGCATAACCACTACTTGTCCGTCTTTTGTACAGTGAACGTCACATTCTACGCAGTCCGACCCGATGTTTATAGCCTCATTAAAAGCAGACAGTGTATTCTCTGGGGAATGTCCTCGACCTGATGCTCCACGATGTGCGATAAATATAACGTCAGACATTGGGAATGCTCCTCTTCTTAGAACTGATTTGTTTTTCTTAGTTTTATTATAAAAATGTTTAATCATTATATCAAAGAACCCTCTCCTTTGAAAGACCTATTTGGCAAACCCTTTACTTTTCAGCTTTTGTATGCTATGATCAACAAATGTCAGCAAGAAAAATAATCCCAAAATATTTATTTTGAAATAAGCAACGTGAATAAATGATATTAAATTTTTAGGAATAGAACGCGGATGACGCGGATTAAACGGATTTTCGCGGATTTTTCTTTATTTCTTTTGATCCGCGCAAATCCGCCTGATCTGCGTTTATCCGCGTTCTATTTCTAAGTCGCTTATGTTTTTA
>Ga0247841_10001070_pt1 | contig 64972 bp, 48 predicted proteins | sample LaCruzMarch2015__2_FD_192410 | JGI IMG/M metagenome (GOLD analysis project Ga0247841, IMG submission 192410) | Freshwater microbial communities from meromictic Lake La Cruz, Castile-La Mancha, Spain - LaCruzMarch2015_18m | ecosystem: Environmental > Aquatic > Freshwater > Lake | place: Spain...
AGAAGACCGAAGACTCGATCAACTCAATGTGTTTGAATAGGCGCCACCTTCAGGTGGGCCCCATATTTAGACCGCTTTGAGCGGTTCACGATTTCAAGCCTCCGGCTTTGCCGGAGGTCACTGACTCCGACTGGAGTTCAAATCGGCAATTAGCCGAGACTTCTTGCGCAAGAGGTGTGAGAGGGCGCGTTAATCCGGGAGTCCGTTCGGAGAGTTATGGCCAAAGCGGGTAAAACGTCAATCAATGAAGAAAAGATAATAGCCCTGTAATTAGTCGCCCTGTCCTGTTCGGACCAATAGGGGCCAAGGGCAATCCGTTAGCCACTCTTACCGGCCTGAGTTGATCCTCAGAAAAGCAAGCTATGGGGTTATAGAGCTTTCCCGCAATCTCAACCTCAAAGTGCAAATGGGGAGAGGTAGCCCTTCCGGTGCTATCTGCCAGAGCAATCCTTTCGCCTGATCGTACCTTCTGTCCAATCTTCACCTCGACTCTGCTTGCATGGGCATTCAGTAACACGCGGAAATCTGAGATACACCTTTTGAAATCATTGACAATTCCGATTGTAAGCCCCGCGTAAGTGAATGCTTACGTTGATGTAGAGTTTATTGTTTCACATCCAATCGTATTCGTGATAAATTACCCGACCCCCGGGTGAATTTTTTTCACAGGAAGTCTTCTTATAAATCTCGTCAACAAATTAGCCACGGGATCATCTTGACGTGACTAAAACATTCAAGAACTCTGTTGGACGTGAGAAATAGTTCTTGACTTACATACAGTAGGAAATTATCGTACTGTATGGTGAACAATAGACTGTCTAACTACTCAAGAATCGACTTGGCAACTTCTGAGCCTTTCGGCTGCGCCCACTTGCATGACTCATTAAAGACGTCCAAAGAGGAAGATGGTTACTGAGCAGTTCTCGAGCCTTAAACAGCTAGAATCCAAACAAAACCCCATCCGGGGTGGAAAATACAAGATGATCGAGGGGAGTGCGAAAAGACCATGGACAATAAAGTAAGCCTTGCCATGTACATATTGCAGGAGCCTGTCCAGTACTTTTGTCTGACATTTATGGCAACAATGTACGCCATCAAAATCTACCAGCTCTTGAAAAAACCATTTCCTCCGGAAAAAGCTGAACTCAAGGGCGACCGGGTGGCAGGAGCACTCTATTCGCTAGGGAATGTTTTGAGGCCCTGGGAAATGGAAAGTACTCGAACAAATAGTTATTTTTATGCTGAGTTTTTGATCTTTCATATAGCTGTAGCCTTAACTATCGGGAGCACTTTTTTTATTCCCCTGACCCCATGGCTCATGACACCGACTGTCTCTGCGGTGATCATGGTATTCATGGGCCTGGCGTTTCTCATCGGTCTACGCAGAATTTACAGAAGATTCACGGTTCCTGAAATCAGGATTATTAGCAGTCCCGATGACTTTTTTGCGATTATCCTCATGACGACTTTTTTTGCTGTTGGATTCGGGGCCATGTGGCTCTGGATCAAGGGAAACCCAGAAACCGGTTGGATGTGGGTCTTCTTCCTCATGACGACTTTTTTCCTTCTTTATGTGCCCTTTAGCAAGATATCCCATTATGTTCTTTACCCCTTCGGACGTGTCAACTTCGGCGTGATTTTCGGAGGGCGCGGGGTTTTGAACGCAAATCCAAAAGAAACCAAAACCTGGAAATAATTATCGGAGGAGACGAAATGGCCGAACCGGCAGACAAGAAAGTCATCAACGAAGAACCGCAGGCGCAACCGCAACCCGAAAAACTTGGGGCCCCAGAAGAACGGAAATGGCCCGTGAAATCGGAATTCACTCCTGAAATGTTGGCGGAAATGGAAAAACTTCTTCCCAGTAAACTGAACAGGGTTGTAGCAACATCCCTGGCTGGTTGTATCCACTGCGGCATGTGCAGCGACGCTTGCCATTACAGCGTGTCCATACCCGAAGACAAGACTCTGGTTCCTGCTTACAAGGCCGACAGGTTCCGTAAATGGTACAAGAGCAGGTACGACTGGATGGCCAAGGTGTTTCCCTCCTTTGTGGGGGCCAAACCCCTGACGAAAGAGCTGGCAGATGAAATGTACGACAAACTGTGGGGGGGCTGTACAATGTGTCGTCGTTGTACGTATAACTGCCCGATGGGTGTTGACTACGGGATGATGGTCCGCGGCGCTCGAAGCATAATGCAAGCAGTAGGGCGAGTGCCGCAAAACCTCCAGGACACAGTCGATACTCATTATAATCATGGCAACAACATGGCTGTGCCTCAGGATGAATTTGTTGAAACCATCGAGTGGATCGAGGAAGAGCTTCAGGACGAAGAAGGATGTGCGGACTTTACCATTCCCGTCGATAAGAAAGGGGCTAAGTACTTTCTCACTCTAAATCCTCGGGAGCCCAAGTATTATCCACTTACAATCCAGGCCAGCGCCAAGGTGTTGAATGCCGCCGGCGTTGACTTCACTATTTCTTCTCGTTACTGGGACCTCACCAATTATGCCCTCTTTAACGGCAATGATCCCGATGCAAGACTTTTCTCCATGTGGCAGGCTGAGGACGTCAAGAGACTTGGCTGTGAATTTTTGCTTTCGGGTGAATGCGGCCATGGATATCGCGCTTTGAGATGGGAATTGCCCAACTGGCTTGGAGGGGTAACCTTTAAGATTACGAGCATGATGGAGTTGATGGCACGACTTATTCAAGAGGGCAGAATCAAGCTAGACAAGTCCGTGTGGGCCGGCAAGCGCTTCACCTATCATGATTCGTGTAACATCGCCAGGTCAGGCGGAATATTGGAAGAGCCCAGGATTGTCATACGCGCAGCCGTGGACGACTTCGTCGAGATGGAGCATAACAGGGACACGAGCTACTGTTGTGGCGGCGGCGGCGGTGCGCTTGCAATGCCGGAATTCTCGCCTCGACGTATTGCCGCGGGAAAGGTCAAGGCTGATGAGATACGCGCCACCGGCGCAAATTTCGTGCTGCAATCCTGCCATAATTGCACGGACCAACTTAAGGAAATCATGGAACATAATCACATAAAGGCTAAAGTAATGAATCTTGCCGAGCTTCTAGCGCCAGCCCTGGTTCTCTGAATTCCCACGGCCGACTGACCTGGTGAGCATACTCGGCCAAAGGGATTCTTTGAGGGAAACCAACCTCGGTCAGGGGAAGTGTTGCGACTGAGTGGCTTAATGGCTGCCCATCCATACGACATTGCTCAAAAGTATGCGGCGATTCGATCCGTTGGAATGGAGAGGTGTACTGGTTTTGGACCCTAGAGGGGCTCCATAATAGGAAACTAATGGATTGTGGCCGCTGATAATTGTAAAGTGCCCAGAGCACAGACACATGACAAGGAGGGTTGTTATGGGCAAGAAAATCTTGGTCATAGATGACGAGCCAGATATGGTCACTTTCCTTTCCGCACTTCTCGAGGACAATGGATATGAGGTCATTACTGCAGTAGACGGGGAAGATGGTCTCAACAAGATCAAATCCGAAAAACCTGACCTGGTGAGCCTCGATTTGCTGATGCCGAATAAGACAGGCATAAAAATGTACCGAGAAATGAGGAAGGACGCTGAAGTCGGACACATTCCGGTAGTGATGGTTACTGGTTTCGGTAAGGACGATGTCCCGAGCATGGACTTCAAGAAATGGATTCAAGAGCGTTCAATTAAATCTCCCGAAGCATACATTGAAAAGCCTGTGGAACCAGATGTCCTCTTGGCGGCAATCAAAAAAGCCATTGGGTAATCGCAAGGCGACAAATTCTGATCTGTAGAGCGGACCTGTGAGTCCGCTCAGTCAGTCTTGCAGAAATAGAAGCTATGCTTGAAAAGGTAGTAAACTTCGTTAAGAGATTTACCCTCAGTTTGAGATTCAAGCTCAGCTTCTACACCGGACTCGTTGTGTTTCTGGCATTGGTCGCCGTCACCTACCACAGTATTTCTACCCAGGAAGAAAATCTGGTCAGGGCCAAAATTGAGGCGGCACTGAAGGATTCCGAAGTTATAAAGGCGGCAATTTGGCACGGCATGATGACCAAGGACAGGGAAGTCATCAGGCAGATTGTTCGGACGATAGCCAGAACAGGCGGGTTTAACGAGATCAACGTATATGACAAGAGGGGAGTGCTGCTCTACGCCGGTCAAGACAGTACCATTTCCGTCATAGGAAACTCTGCGACTCCGGGTGAAACGAGCCGACTCCTTGGAGATATCGGCAACAATACCTTGCTTCGGCATGAATTTGTCGATAATGGTGATCTGCTTGCGGTTGTAAACCCATTACTTAATGCAAAAAGTTGTGCGACGGCCCCGTGCCATGCACATCCAGAATCCGAGAAAGTACTGGGAGCGTTGGAACTGAAGCTCCCGATTAAAGAATTAAGAGTAGAAATCCTCAATAATGCCAGAAAAACGATATTATTTGCTTTTTCGTTTTTTATTTTCATTTCGACCATTATAGGATTAGGCGTCATTTTCCTGGTGACAAAGCCCATAAAAAAACTCGCGTCAAAAGCCAGAAAAATGGCTCATGGAAAGTATTCCCCAGATAATCCTGAGACAGGTTCAGACTCTATTGCAGAACTTTCCCGTTCGTTTGACGAAATGAGCCGTCAGATCAATAAGCGAACTATGGAACTGGAGGCAAGCCGTGGGATGTACAAAGCTCTTTTCGAGGAAGTCCCCTGTTATCTGACGGTCGTTAACAAGAGCTACCGGATTACCAAGGCCAACAGGGCTTTCACAGTCCAATTTGGGGACCAGTCAGGGAAGCACTGTTTCACCGGATACAAAGGTCTCTCTGCCAAATGCAGCAATTGCCCGGTAGAGAAAACTTTCTCCGACGGAGCATATCATCAGTCTGAGGAAACATGGTCAATCGGACATGACAGAATATACGTCATGGTCAAGACCTCGCCGATCTTTGCTCAGGATGGGAGTGTAACGGAAGTGATGGAAATGGCCGTGGACGTTACACGCCTGAAACGGCTTCAAATGGAATTGGAAAAAAAGCAAAACGAATATAAGTATCTATACGAAAACGTGCCTTGCTACTTGACGGTGGTGGATCGAGATTTCAACATCGTCCAGATGAATGACTTGTTTGTAAGAGATTTCGGAGCCAACCTCGGCAAGAAGTGTTTCAAGGTCTACAAAGGGGCTGATTCCAAATGTGACAATTGCCCGGTTGAAAAAACCTTTGTGGATGGGATGACGCATACTTCTGAAGAAATATGGAAAAGAAATGGCGAAGAAACCTACATCATTGTGTACACGGCTCCGATTAAGGGCGAAGATGGCATGACTAAGGCCGTCATGGAAATGAGTACCAACATAACCGAAGTCAAACGCCTCCAGGGAGAGCTTGTCATTCTTGGTGAGACCATCGCAGGCATGTCCCACACCATCAAGAACATTTTAACCGGTCTCCAGGGCGGGGTCTACATGGTTGATTCCGGCCTGTTGAGAGAAAGGGAAGACCGGGTCCGTATGGGCTGGAAAATGGTCAAGAACAACGTGAACAAAGTGTCCGATCTAGTCAAACGGATTTTGTACGCGTCCAAAGATAGGGTGCCTGAGTACCAAGAGTGTGACCCGGCGGAATTACTCTCTGAAGTTTGCGATCTGTACGAGTCGAAAGCGAGCGCCGAAGGAATATTGCTGGTCCGAGACTTTCAGAGACAAATCTGTTCATGCCTCCTGGATCCGGCCGGAATTCACAACGTCATATCCAACCTTATCTCCAATGCTATCGAGGCCTGTAGGTCAGGAGGCCAATCCGAGGCCAAGCAGATCACCGTCGGTGCGGATACGGAAAAAGGGAGGCTGTTAATTACTGTGAGCGACAATGGGGAAGGAATCCCTGAGGATGTGAAAAACAAGCTGTTCAATAAATTTTATTCTACCAAGGGGGCTAAAGGAACAGGGCTTGGACTCGTAATCACTCGGAAGATCGTCGAAGAGCATCATGGAAAGATCAAGGTGGAGTCCGAGGCCGGAAGGGGAACAAGCTTCCTCATAGACATTCCTGTAAGGTCTGAAAAGGAACAAGCGGAAGCGTTTAAGGCTGCATTGTAAATCAGTTTTGTTGAAACTCGTGAAATCAAGGCAGGAGGCTACAATGAATGGAATAGGATTGTGCGCCATTTTCTCAAGGCAGGGTGACTGGGCCTTTGATTATGCTCTTTCTCTGGCCAGGCACCACAAAACCAAACTAAACATTTTTCACTTCTTGGAATCCCCTTACGCTCTGCGAAGAGACATCGTGTTTGTGGATGCCGAAAAGACTCAGACCGCTCCCGTGACTCCGGACCTGATTGCCAAAAAGGATAGGGAGATGCGTGAGATGTTTGACGAGCGGCTCGGCGATTACGTCGAAGTTGGGTTTCGCCTCTGCGAAGGGAATGACGAATGGGAGTTGAGGAAGTGTTTCAAAAAAGGTGACTATGAGATCCTCGTAATTGGATACAAGGAGAAAGGCGCTGCCTTCGGGGGAACCACAACCATAGAAGAGTTCGGAGCAAAATTTAAAGGACCGCTGGTTCTCATAGGTCCGGAGGCTCCAGACTCCTATTATCTGAACGAACAAGCAGAAAAACGTTTGGATGATCTGATCATTCCTGACGAAAAATGGAAACGAATCAGTTTGTAGATTTTTCGTAGACCGTTTTGTCATGGTTCAGACTTTGAAAAGGCTCCGGGGGCATCCAGGAGCCTTTACCTAAATGATTTTTGTCACCCAGAATTCTTTAGGCGTTCCAGCCTTTTCTGCCCAGAAAGGAAATAGCAAGGTGAAGTTCTCAAGTACTCAAGAATTTGAACTCCACGTCCACAAATGCTTCGACAAGATTTTTGAACTACTGATGAAGGTCGACTCAGAAGTCAAGAAAGAGGCCGAAAAGGACGAGGCTGAAGGAAAGTATGGGCTTATGAGCGACCTGAGAGACTGGGTCGAAGAAATAATACTTCATTGTCATTTAGCTTGGCAGTATCACCGCCTTTCAAAGGGTCCCTCCAATCTGAACACGTGGGACCGCCTTGAGAATGCTTCAAAAGAGGATGAGTCATCCGATTGATGTGTCTTGAGGATTTGCTGCAATTTTCAGGCAAAACAACAGACACGGCTGGCCGCATGTATCAGTTCATTTTCCATGATCAACTTTTCATTGGCACTAACTTGAAAAACTGTACCCCCTTGAAAGATGGCAATCGTTATGCCATCAAACAAAAAGTCATCCTGAATAGCATTTCTTTGTATTAAGAATTGTCACTCCAAAGTCATAAGAGGGCTAAACGCCGTGAACTCACGGTGACAACCTAATCTTTGGACGCGAGGTACTTCCTGGCGAAATTGAGAAACTTATTGTATTCCAGGTCCAAATCGTAGCCTAGCCGTTCCGAGTGAGTTGCCATCCCCTGATGGAACCATCTGTACCAGCGGTCGATCTCAGAAGGATCACAAGGCATAAGTTTTCCAAATATTTCGGTCCCAGGATAGGGCGTCACCATGTTAACCTCGACGTAATCCGGACGGGCATCCAAGATAAGCTGCTGCGATAGTTTGATATCTTCCGTTGTCTCTTCCGGTAACCCAATCATGAAAAATGCATGAGACCTGATACCGGCATCTCTCAAAAGCCTTATAGCCCTTTTCACATCTTCATTGGTCTGACCCTTCCTGATCAGTTTAAGAATTTTAGGACTACCGCTCTCCACGCCGAGTGTCACACGACGAAAATGTGCCTCCCTCATTTTTGCTACTAGGGTTTCGTCGAGGGTGTCCGCTCTCACCCCTCCGGTAAATTCAAAGCAGTGAAGTCCTTGAGCTATGATCTCATCCAATAGCGCCAAAGTACGTTTCCTGTTAACTGTAAAAGTGTCATCCACTACTTTTACTACCCATCGTCCCGGACGGTCCCCAGCATGGTTTGCACTGTCCCTGAGAAGACACAATTCTTTAATTATGGAGGAAACCGACCTCAATCGGACACTCTTGCCCCATATATTGCGCGAAGCACAATAAGAGCAGTCAAAGGGGCAGCCACGGGCGGTCATGATCACTTCGCCATAGTATTCAGACCGACTTACAAATGATCGGTCCGGAATGGGAAGGTCATCGATGGTTTTGATCAGAGATCCTCTCTGGTTAACCCTTACAAATCCGTTATCGTTCCATGCCAGTGAAGCAATGTCATGAAAAGTGGCTTGTGACGCCAACGAGTCCATTACTTGAACAAGCGTCATTTCTCCCTCACCCACCGCTACCATGTCGGCACCGGTATATTTGAGGCTTTGTCCAGGCAAAACAGTGGGGTGACTTCCTCCCAGTATTACGGGCACCCCGTGTTTTTTCAGGCGGCTTATCAGCACGCGAGCTGTATCCATGTTACCGGAGTTACAAGTAATACCTATCAAGTCCGGATTCAGATTCAGTATTTTGCCTTCCATTTCCGACCACAGTTCGTGCTCTGAATCGCTCAGAATTTCCACCATGCGCGGAATTCCTCGGTTCATGATGACTTCAGGGTCTTCAGATTGGCCATGAGACAAGGTTAGGCCGGGAACACAAAAGTTTTCCCCGTCAACAACGGCAGCCTGGTGTCCACTTCTTTCTCTCACGTAAGTCGCCAGGTAAAGGAGATTCAACGGATATGTTTTCATCTTCGGAGTAGCCACCCCGAACAAGGTATAAAACGGCGGTCTTACCAGTACGACTTTCATGTTGTCTCCACGGTTGATGTGCTCCTCATTAAGTGTGCATCGTAGTAAGCCATATTCAAGTCACGGACAAAAGCCCCATCTTTTTCTTGCAAAGCCCTAGCATTAGTTGAACTGAGCACGATGGTCATACTTCGACTGTCAGTAAAATAGTACACACCATGATCAGACTCACCATCGACCTTGACGCCAGTCTTAACCAAACTATAATGCACCTCGCGTTGCGGCTGCTGCCGAGGGGGCTCAATCCAGTTCGATGGTCCCTCGGTCTGTCGGGTTACACGCCGGCAAAGCTCTCGAATGACAACTCTCGAACAGGGGAACCAAGATGACCGATTTGGCATTTCCAGGTTATATTTGCATACATGGCCATTTTTATCAGCCCCCTCGAGAAAACCCTTGGTTAGAATATGTTGAAAACCAGGAGTCGGCACATCCGTTTCACGACTGGAACGAAAAGATCACCGAGGAATGTTACACCCCCAACAGACAGGCAAGGATTCTGGACGAAGAGGGCCGTCTGACAGGCATTATCAACAACTACGAGCACATAAGTTTCGATTTTGGCCCTACCCTGCTTTCATGGCTTGAAGAGCACGCCATCGCCACTTATAACGCCGTACTGGAGGCTGATGCCGCGAGCGTGGAACGCCGTTGCGGCCATGGAAATGCACTCGCGCAGGCGTACAATCATATGATAATGCCTCTGGCCTCAATACGAGACAAAATCACGCAGGTAGTCTGGGGCATAAAGGATTTCCGAAAGCGTTTCCGCCGAGACCCTGAAGGAATGTGGCTGCCGGAGACCGCTGTAGATCTGGAAACCCTGGAAATTTTGGCGGACAATGGTATTTATTTCACCGTCCTGTCCCCCAGACAGGCAAAAAGGTTCAGGAGTTCATCTAAAGCCCCGTGGGTAGATATCAATCCTGGTTCTGTCGATCCTTCGAGGCCTTATCGATGCCCATTGTCTCATAATCTCAGTATATCCATTTTTTTCTATGATGCCCCCATTTCACAGGCTATCGCTTTTGAGAACCTTCTCAACAACGGGGAGGAATTCAGGAAAAAGCTTCTGGGAGGCTTTTCTGCCCAACGAACCTGGCCCCAGTTAGTAAATATCGCTACAGATGGAGAGTCTTACGGTCATCATCACAGATTCGGGGAAATGGCGCTGGCATTTGCCCTGGACAAGATTTTGAACGATCCTGGCGCCAAGCTTACCAACTACGGGGAGTTTTTAGAAAAATACTCGCCGACACAAGAAGTTGAATTTATTGAGAAGTCATCGTGGAGCTGTGCACACGGCCTGGGGCGTTGGTCTGAAGACTGCGGGTGCTCCAGCGGTATGAAAGCGGACTGGAATCAGAAATGGCGTGTCCCATTACGAAAGGCTATGGATTTATTGAGGGATCGGGCGGATGAGGTTTTCATCCAGGAAGGCAGTCCCGTTTTCATTGACCCCTGGGCAGCGCGGAACAATTACATAGAAGTGATTTTGGAAGGACATGGAAATGCTGACGAATTTCTGAAGGATCACACTTTGAGACCCATAGATTCGGTAGAAGTACCATCAGCTCTCAGTCTCTTGGAGATGGAACGTAATCGCATGCTCATGTATACGAGCTGCGGATGGTTTTTCGATGACATATCCGGGATCGAGTCGCTTCAGATCTTGAGATATGCTGCAAGGGTTCTCGAATTTGCCTCCCCTTATGACTCAGGTTTGTCGGATGATTTCCTTACACTGCTCTCTCAAGCTTACAGCAACGTAATGCCTCAGCCTCGAGGGGATGAAATCTTCAAACAGAGAATTCTGCCCCAGGTGGCCGACCTGGATCACGTCGCGGCTCACGCGGCCATTTCCTCGGGTTTTGAAAATGTCCCGATAAAGAATCGCCTGTACTGCTACGACATCAGTCTTCATGACTTGGCCAGAGAGCAGTCAGGCGAAAGAGCGCTGCTGTTAGGGCAAATATCCGTTCGTAGCAGGATAACGATGGAAAGCAAGGACTTCGTGTCGGCTGTAATTTACCTTGGCGAAGTAGACTTGCGTTGTTCAGTTGCCCAGTTCTCCGACAAAACACAATACGATACACTCAAACAAGACCTCCTTACGTCTTTCTATAGACATTCATCCACTGAGTTGATCCGGAAAATGGACAAGTATTTTCCCGGCACCTATTTTTCCATGAAGGACCTCTTTTCGGAGCAACGGATCAGGATTATCGAGGCGGCCACTAATAGAATGTATAGTGAACAAGCCGGCCTTTTCGAAGTTTTTTACAAAAACAATAAAGATTTTGCCAGGTTGATACTAAATCACGACGCACGGCTTCCGGATACTTTTCTTGCCGCGGCGAGTTTCGTGCTGAACCGTGTCTTTCTCCGAGAGCTGGAAAAACTCTCAAGCGGATTTTATCCGGATGAACTGGAAGGGGTGCTGGAAGAGGCTAGGTTTTGGAAAATCCAACCCGATCTAAGCGCTGCCGGAAAGCTCATTCGGAGCCGCATCATGAGTCTAGTGAGTGACTTAGCCAAAAGCCCCGGGGACGAAAAAATCTCTGCCGAGATAATAAAATTCCTGGACTTAGGAAAGAATTTAGACCTAGCTTTGGATCTTGGTGAAGTACAAATTCTCTTCTTGCGGATTGCTCGCTATTTGGAAGCCGAGCCGAAGAAGGAACTCACCCCAATGTTCTTGGAACTCGCAGAAAGGCTATTGGTTCGGCTGAACAATCACTAGACGAATGTTCAGTGTGCATCGAGGGGATGCAGTTTAGAAACACCACATCAGGAGCCACTGGAATGATTGTGCCGAAGGTCTCTATCGTGCGATATGAAAAGCCGCTTGAGTCTGTCCGAAAAGCGGTGGATTTATGTCAGGGGTTGGAAAGTCTTCCTCGGGCAGCAAAGGTTTTCGTAAAACCAAACATAGTTTTTTGGAGCAGGGTTTCGGAATTCCCAAAGTGGGGAGTAATAACAACTTCCCGTGTCGTGCAGGATGCAGTCTTTATGCTGAAGGAGCGGGGAATTGACGACATCACCATAGGGGAAGGAAGCGTTCTGTTCAACCCGAAAGACAATGAAACGCCTGCTCATGCCTTTGAAACTCTTGGTTACAACGAACTCAACAAGCGTTTCGGCATAAAGGTGGTCAACGTCTTCCAGAGACCTTTCCAAAAGGTGGATCTGGGAGACGGTGTGGAGTTGAACTTCAATACTGATTTCCTGAACAGCGATTTTGTTGTCAACTTGCCTGTCATGAAGACCCACGCCCAGACTGTCGTCAGCCTTGGAATAAAGAATCTGAAGGGAATGATCGATGTGAATTCCAGGAAGAAATGTCACTCGCCGGACCCGAAACGGAACCTTGATTATATGGTGTCCAAGCTAGCGAACAAACTTCCACCTTCACTGACCATCCTCGACGGAATTTACACCAATGAGCGAGGGCCCGGTTTTGATGGTAAGATGAGGAGAAGCAATCTTATCGTAGCCTCCCCCGACATACTTTCTGCCGACAAAGTCGGCGCACGCATATTGGGTTACCGTGCCGAAGACGTGCCTCATCTTGTCCACGCGGCACAGGAGAGAGCACGGCCTCTGGACCTTTCGGACGTTGAAATAGTGGGTGAAAAACTGGATGAAAATGCCCTTCGGCTGGAATACTCTTTTGCGTACAACGAGGGGAATACCCTGCCGGTGCCCATGGAAAAGATGGGAATCAAGGGACTTTCTTATCCAAAATATGACCTGACCTTATGCACCTACTGTTCCGTTTTAACCGGCATCATTCTCACTTCTATTGCTTTTGCATGGCAGGGCAAACCATGGGACGACGTGGAAGTACTTACCGGAAAAGTTATGAAACCAACTGCTGGTCATAAAAACACCATTCTGATCGGCAAATGCCTGTATGCTGCAAACAAAGATCATCCAAACATCAAGGATATGATAACCATAAAAACTTGTCCGCCTTCTCCAAAAGCCGTTGTCAATGCGCTCCATCGGGTGGGAATAGAAGTGAACCCGGCAATCTTTGAATACCTGGAGGAGGCCCCCGCACTTTTCATGAGAAGATACGAAAACAAACCTGAGTTTAACGAATCATTTTTCCGGATAGAATAAAGAGAGAAGCAGCTTTATGGCCAGCGCCCAATTTGATGTCCGATTCGTCACGGAAGTTACATTATGGACAGGCTTGCATCTTGAGATTACGTCGGCCTGCCAAATGGATAATCCTCAAGCGCCCGAAGAAGTCTCGGGCTGTAATTTCCTCCAGAACTCGTCATCCAGGTGGTAGTTGCCGGCTAAGAAGTTTCGGGCAATAGCTTCCACACTTGCCTCAGACCCCATCAGCATATCCATCTGTCGGGTGAACTGGAGCATACGTCCCACGATTTCCAGTTTTTCTTCGATCAAATGGCGCTCGTACTTGTTGAAACGGGCGTCAACCCTGTCTTCCTGAACCTGCACCGAGAAGTCCATTCCTTCAAAGATCGCGGCTATTGCCCGCGCCCGCCTGTGTCTGCGAACGAAATCTGCTGCACCCCCCTTGAGAGCGAAGGTGATGTAGTTCTTGTTCACAGTGTCACCACAATATGAGTCCAGCACGCTATAGTGATAACCTATTCTTGAACTGAAATTAAGGTACTTGTCGGACACTATCGCGTAGCTTCGGTCTCCAAACCTTTCGGCCATATTGTTGGGCGATAGCATCTGTTCCCGCATAACCGAAAGAAAGCCACCCAGATCAATAGGTCTCGGATGGTGCATCCGCAGGTCCTCATGTAACATCCCTTGGAGCACGGCCTTGAACGGGGTTGAGGCAATTTGATCCACTCTAACTCGTCTCAGCAGATGAGAATCCTTATCGATCCCTCCACCCAGATCGATCACGTAGAGGTCCAGGGGGATCGGACCAACCAGCTTCAGGGCCCCTCCTCCCTTGGTATCTGATACAAGATCGCTGGTCCTGAACATTTCTGCATACGAGAGTTCATGCACCAGACGCCCCACGTCATGGAGAGTCTTGCAATACTCCGGAGCAAAATTCGGGGACCTGGGATCCACCAGATTCAGCGGAACAATGAGATCTGCAATCCGTCCAATTGTTTGATGTACGGGAGTATCCCTCATTACGGAACCTTTGGGCCTTATCACTGCAATCAGTTCGGGGACCTTGCCGAGGTAGACTCGGCCTGAAAAAGCATCCACCGTGATCTCAGCCCCTGGCTCAATGACCGATGTGGCGAACTGGGCTCCAAGAAGCGTAGGGACGCCGAATTCTCTCGCCAGTGAAGCCATGTGCCCTGTCACGCTTCCCGCGTCCGTTACGATCGCCTGAGCCTTGGGCATCACGATCACGAATTGCGGATTAGAGTGCTTGGCAACGAGCACGGCTCCTTCCGGAAACTTGAACAGGTCTTCATCAGAATCCACAAGAAAGGCCGGGCCGTACCCAACGCCGGGAAAAGCCGAAGCAGCACTATCCACGAGTAGGGGATATCCTTCCACACGCGGAATTTCCGTTAGACCGGTCTCTTCAGAAGTGGTTCGATGAAGCGGCCGCGCCTGCAGTATCAATAAACGGCCACTGGGATCTACGGCCCATTCCACGTCCTGAGGATACTCATAGTGCTTTTCCAGCCTGACGGCGTAGTCGGCTAGAAGCTTTGCGTGTTCAGGAGAGAGGCAAGGTTTGTCCTGTCTGTCGGAATCCACAGGCATTTCAATAAGGCCGCCGTCCTGATCTGCAGCCAACTGAACCGGCTTGTGAGAGATCCTGGTCTCAATTATGCTGTGCGCCTGGTCTTTGGCCACAACGTAACTATCCGGCGTTATCACACCGTCTACCGCGTATGGTCCGAGGCCCCAAACAGCGTTGATGATTATGTTGTTGTCAATTATATTCACCGGATTCACCGAATACATTACGCCACTGGCCACAGACTCCACCATCTCGACGCATCCCACGCTCATGGCGACGTCTTCGTCACGCATCCCCTTGTTGAGCCTATAAGACAGGGCGCGATGGCTATACAGACTGGCCACTATATGTTTGTAAGTTTCCACAATCCCGTCTGGGGGTACGTTCAATATGGAAAGGTATTGGCCGGCGTAGGAGAGTTCGCTGTCTTCTCCGATAGCACTGCTACGGAGCGCAACCCGCGGAGTAAAATCCGATTTGGCCGTTCTCTTCCGTATGTTGCCCACCATCTCCGCGTACGCTTCGTTGATGGCGCTTGCCAGTTCGTCCGGAACATGAGCTTCGATAATGAGTTTCTGGATCTCCTGGCCGGCTTCGCCGATGGTTTGCGGATCCCTGGGGTTAATTTCCCGTCGCCTTCTGTTTATTTCATCGAATAGATCATTGCTTTGCAGGAAGAACTCGTAGGCCCGCGTGGTTATGGCAAATCCTTCGGGCACAGGAAGTCGGGCTTTGTTGGTCAGCTCCCCAAGGTTCGCGTTTTTGCCTCCCACCCAATCCACCATCTCTATGTCAACTCTGGAGTAGGGAAGCACCCATTCTGAAACAGCTAACTCTTTCCTCCTACCAAGCTCCTCGTTAATCGCGGTAGTAATTTTTTCGACCACCTCGAACAGGCGACGATACTTGTGCCCGGAAAGGTCATCCAGGCTCTTGGCCATGCGCAACGTGTGAAACACCGCGCTGATGGACTGGGTTCTGATTGTGGACATACCAAATACGTCCTGGCCGTGGAGCTTCTCCTCTATGTTGGCAATAATGTTCAGCAACTCGGAATTCGAGGTCAAAAGATCTTTGAAACACGCGTACCTAAATCTGAAAAGTCTGAAGACCTTCTCACGCGCAGGACTTTGCCGGCCGAACTTCCATTGCCGGATTCTGTTTAGAATGCGTTCAACAAGTCTGGTCATGAAAGCGATTCTCGATCCCATTGTTATATCAAGCTCATTTTACCATATTTGCGCGGTCTTGTACCGCGACTCGATGCAACAACCGTGCCCGGTCATGGCTCACCTGAACTACCGCGCCCGCATTTAAGTAAACTTAGATCGAATGTTGCATACTCCAGGGAGTACGGGAAGTAGTTGCCAAAATTCTTGTCCGAATCAGGATTGATGCGCGGCTGCAAACATACCCTTTTAAACTGGATGCCGGATCAAGCCCGGCATGACGGAAATCCCTCATGTCGTCCAGTCTTTTTACAATGTGTAAAAGAAACCGACACGCGGCTCTCACGGACAGGTTTCACCACAAAGCAAGCCACGGTCTCGTCCTTTTTAAGGATGCTTTGAAATAACCGCTGGTGTGGTTTTTCCACGGAGGAGAGTAAGGTTCTGAGTCTTTCCAGACCGTTTGACCAAACGTGGCGTGGAGTCATTTGGCAGACTTGCTGCAATCCCCCGGTTAATTGTGTAACTGGATTAGGATTGGCATGATGGTTGCTATGAAGCTAAAGGAAGGTGCTGCAAATCTTAAACGGTTCTGTCCTCCGGTTAAATTTTAGCGGGCACTGTCGATTGAAAGGAGGTTTTTCACGAAGATCATGCTGCACAGCAGGAGACAGCGGACGTTCGAGATCAGGTAACGTTCGAGATCAAAGGATATTCCCTAGTGAGAGGAGGGCTTCTCATGGCAGAAGCATCAAAAACAAGAGGTGCGATTAAGTTCATCGTCTGGGCCGCTATTGGCGTAGCGCTTTCCGGATATCTTTGGGTCGACTATTATGATGGCACACTGGTATCCTGGTACTATTACAAGGCGGCTAACGATGGTTGGGCAATCAATGCGCACACTTTCGCAAACGCCAGCAAAGACAAACCGGCCATTCTGGAGATCGGTAACTTTAAGAAGATCGAGGGACTACAGGCTGTCCCCGTCAAAAAAGGCGACCGGCTTCCCACCAACACGAACGGAATTATCGACAAGAAAACCGTGCAGGAGGGGAAGCGTGTCGCTCTCGAAGGGAACACCCTGAAAGTAACGGTGCCGACACAAATCAAAGAAGCCAAAGGGTTTAAATTCAAGGATACCTTCATGCATAAGGGCATCGAAACGAACCCGTGGGGAGGAGCCTGGAGCGTTGCCTTCATTCTTGCCCTCGGATTTAGCTTGGGCCTCATGGCCGAAGGGTTCACGGACATGTGTGGACTCAAACTCGAGAAGATCAAGCACTACGAGGGCGTGCACTGAAAGGAGATTGACTTATGTTTGAATTTGCCATTGCAGGAATCTCGGCGCCCGTTTTCCTTCTCGTTCTGACGGGCATGACGGTTGGTATGGTAGGCGGTTTCATCGGGGTGGGCGGCGGCTACATGGTTACGCCCGCACTCATCGTGTTTGGTTTCCCTGGATATATGGCTTCGGGAATCGATGTTATGCACATTGCCGGAAAGTCGGTTGTCGCAACCATCAGGCACCGGCAGTTGGGCAATATAGACTGGGTCCTGGGTTTAACAATGGTTGGGGGCACTATGATGGGCGTTGAAATGGGGGTCAGGCTGCTCAACTATACCAAGGCCCTCGGACTGTCGGGAATCGCCCTCCTTACCGGCTCGGTCGGGATCATGATCGGGCTTTTCCTCTACACGCAGATTGAAACCCACAAGGCACAGAAGAAGATCAACGAACTCACCAAGGCAGGAAAAACGGTGGGACGCGAGTTAAGAGTCAGCACACTGCCGCTTTTCTTTCAGAGCATCGCGCTGCGGCCCATCGTTCGCTGTCATACCGCCCGGATCGTCATCTCCATGTGGGTGATCGTCATTATCGGCATCGCCACCGGAGTGCTCGCAGGTTTCTTCGGCGTAGGCGGAGGCTTCATTCGAGTACCGGCCCTTGTTTACATAGCCGGCGCGACCACGCATATCGCCGTGGGAACTGACCTGCTGGAAATAGTCGTTTCGGGAGGTTATGGGGCTCTTAGGCAGTACATGAGCGGGAACGTGGACATGGTAGCGGTCTGGTTTATGATCATTGGAGCAATGTTCGGCGCCCAGTTCGGAAGTATTGCAACCTCTTTTGTTCGGGGACCGGCCATCCGCTACATATTGAGCTACTCCCTGGTACTGGCGACAACTGGAGCTTTCCTCAGGCTGTTCTATATGTTGACCGCGCAAAAATACGAATTCCTCAACTTCTTTGCGGTCGTTTTCACCCTGGGCGAGATGATCTTTCTTTGTCTCTTTATCATGACGCTCGTCATATTCTCGGTGCGACACCGCCATGGTAAGTGGGTTCCCGGATGGATACCTTCGCTTGTCGCTACGCCGTGACAGGGAATCCCTGGGAAGGTTTTGCAATTACTCTATAGGGAATGTGATTTGCTGAAACTATGACTTTCGAGATAGTAAGTAAGGAGTGCTATACGATGAACTGGCTCTTAAATTCCATGTTAGCGTACTGGGTTGTTCTCCTGCTCTTTTCTCTGGGAGCGGCAGCCGTTATTTACTTTATGTGGCTCAAAGACTCGCTGATCTAAAGGAGGTGGTGCGATGCAGATCTTAATTAACATCCTGCTGTATGTATTTCTCGCCTATTGGCTCTATGAGTCCATAATAGCAAGGGACTACTGGTATTGCTTCGTAGTGTTGTTTGTTGTCACCGTGTCTGTTGTCATCTCTCTGCTGCCCGGGTATCACGCGGACAAGGTTTCACCTGGCGCATACCCGTATGAAGACTGACATCAAAGAGTTGCGGGAAAAAATTGCGCAACTCTACCCGAAGCGCGATAGGGGAGATTTGACGGAGAGGGTCTTCCAGAAGGAGGTCACCCTCCAGACCGTGGCCCTTTATCGCGCGATTGTCACGGAAAGGATCGCCGAGGGTGAGACCATAGAGTGTGAGCATCACACTATCTGGACTCACTTTCGGCTCATGTCCTCCATATTGCGGGAAACGGCACAGCAGGCGATCAGCCTTTTCTTGACCAACAGGAGGTTGTACCGCCTACAATCGACCATCATGCCCGACCAGCCGCCCACGGCTGACAGTCTGGACAATACATCCGTAGACGAAATTTCGTTTGACCGCATTCATTCTTTGAAGAAGAAGCGCCAAATAAGGGTTGGAGAAATGTTGGTAGGAGCAGGATTCTGCGGGATTGCCCTCATATTTTACGACCGGCTTGAGATCACAGGCCCTGTATTGGTTGGTCTCGGCACCCTCGGCGTGCTGCATGGTTTGATCCTTCCAACCCGGTGGATCGAAGTCGTAACCGTAGACTCATCCCCGGCAATTAATCCAATCCTCATCTATGCAATCCGGAAGAAAAGCGCCAAGAAGTTAGTGCGCGGCCTTCGGGAGAAATTGAGGGATTCATGTCCCAGATAAGGGTGCTGCTGGTTGATGATGAGGTTAATTTCACGGCCGGCATGGAGAAGGTGCTCAGCCGCCGGGGTTTTAATGTCAAGGTCGCGGCGGACGGATTTGCCGCACTTCCCTTGATAGCCAGGGAGCACTTCGACGTGGTCATCCTTGACATCAAGATGCCGGGAATGGACGGAATCCAAGTTCTCAACCAAATCAAGCGCTTTTCGCCCGATATCCAAGTCATCCTGCTCACGGGACATTACTCCTTAAGTGAGGAAGAAGATACTTTGCAGGGGGGTGCTTATGCATACCTTCTCAAGCCGTATCCCGTCCTCGATCTGGTCAAAACGATAATTGCAGCGGTGTCGGACAAGACCACCGTCTCGCATTCGCCGGTTAGGATTTGAAACCGGCTGAGAAGACCGGCCATGGCTGACACAAAACCTCAAGAGCCGGATGTGCCAAGTAACGTTGAGCGTGTGTTTGGGCGCCTTTGGCGAGGACTTCTAACCTTTCTCGAAATCATTGGTCTTCGCGAAAGACAAGATGTCTCTCAGGAAGCCCAGCTTGCCAAGCTCAGACTCTACCACGCCGAATTCCGCAAGTTGATTTCCGCCAACAACAGTTTTCTCGAGTCCCTTGGGGACCTAGAAGAAAAGCGACTGGGTTACGATTACATAGATCGCTCATTCGTGAAACGCAAAACAGCGCGTGCCCTCTCGGATGTTCATGCTATGGTGGCAAGTATCAATGTCATATCCAGTGATCGGTACCCATCCCTAAGATCGGCTCTTGGGAGAGTCGCCGACACTCTGACAGAGGCTATTGAAGACCAGCCCGAAGAGCATTCATCCGAACTGGTCCTTGAGTTGCCTGCTGTTTCCGGTATGCAGGCCGATGTGGCGGGTGGGAAGATGGCTCACCTGGCAGAAATAGCCAACACTTTGGGGCTTCCCACACCAGGCGGTATGGTGGTCACTACCGAGGGCTTTCGCCTTCTGCTCGAGGAGGGCGGCATTCGATCCTGGATCCAGGACAAGCACCTGGAAATCCTTTCAGAGGAAGACGTGGGCCCGGTCAGTAAGGAGTTGCAGGAGCGCATATTAGGCCTACCTATTCCGTCGGCACTTGAGCAAGAAATCCTAAGAGCCTACGACCGCTTGGCCGAGAGAGCCGGAATGAGCATCCCGGTTGCAGTTCGTTCCAGTGCTTTGGGCGAGGACAGCGAGTTCTCCTTTTCAGGACAGTTCCTTTCGGTGCTCAATGTTCCCAGGGACGAGCTTTGCGGGGCATATCTGCACGTGATCGCTAGTCTCTTTTCGCCTGAAGCGATGCACTATCGATTTCTTCACAAAATCCCCGGGGAATCGGCGCAAATGGCGGTCGGCTTCATCGCCATGGTGGGTGCCGTGGCGAGTGGAGTCGTTTTTTCTAGGGACCCCAGTCGGCAGGACTCCAACCAAGTCCTGATTCAAGCGGTAAAAGGCCTGGGCGTAATGCTCGTAGACGGAAGGACTTCACCGGAAATCGTGCTGGTATCGAGAGATCTCAAGTTGCAGGCTATCACCCGCATTCCTTCGTCTCAAAATAGCCGGATGGTTCTTGCTCTTGGTTCAGGGGTGAAAGAGGAACTGCTGGAGCCGGGCGAAGCCAGGGAGACATGCCTCACTGACAACGAGGTAATGCAACTGGCGCGCTGGGCTCTTCTGCTGGAAAACCACTTTGGCAGCCCACAGGATGTAGAGTGGGCCAAGGAAAAGGACCATCGAATCATTCTGCTGCAGTCGAGATCCCTTCGTCTCACCGCACACTCAGCACGTAACGCTCAACCGCTGTCCGGGGTTCCGCTGATCCTGGACGGTGGTGAAGTGGGTTGTCCGGGTGTCGCTTGCGGACCGGCCATTTATATGAGCGACGACGCGGACATGGAGTCATTTCCTGAAGGTGGGGTACTGGTCGCAAGACGCTCTTCACCCAAGTTCATCCGCCTCATGTCTAAGACCAGGGCTATCGTTACCGATTATGGAAGCACTACCGGGCACATGGCTTCTCTCACAAGGGAACTCAGGGTACCAACGCTTCTTAATACAAAAATCGCGACGCATACCATCCCCCATGGTACGGTGGTTACTGTGGACGCAACCAATGGTTTTGTCTATGAGGGCCAAGTTCGCGAATTACTTGAGAGAACCGATAGTGATGACGAAACGGGAGATCCTGGAGCCTGGAGGAGAAACTCACCGGCATTTCAATTGCTCGAGAAGGTTATATCACTGATCTCCCCCTTGAACCTTACTGACCCGGGTTCGGCTGCATTTAGCCCCGACAATTGTGTCACCCTCCATGACCTGGCCCGCTTCGTCCATGAAAAATCATACCGGGAAATGTTTATGATGGGCGACAACGTGGGAGATCTCAGAGGAGTAGGCTACAAGCTGGATGTCTTTCTCCCCATCGACCTTTACATTGTCGACCTTGGAGGAGGGGTCAGGGAAAAACCGAGACACAGGAAGCTGAAGCGTTCTCAGATTTCTTCCGTACCCCTTTCGTCGCTCTTAACAGGTATGTTGAACGAGAAGATTCCTCGATTCGGTGCGCGTCCCATGGACGTGAGTGGTTTGTTTTCCATTATGATGCGCCATGCCGTGACGAACCCCGAGGCCGAAAGTACTTTTCATGACCCATGTTATGCCATGATTTCAGATAAGTACATGAACTACACCGCAAGGGTTGGCTATCATTTCAATGTCGTGGATAGCCATTGCGGCGAGACTCAAAACAAGAATTACATCAGTCTTCTCTTTCAGGGCGGAGCGGCTGATTATGTGCGACGGACTCGCAGAGTCAGGGCGATTGCCGAAATCCTTAAAGAACATGGGTTTTCGGTCGAACTCAAGCACGACCTCATCAAAGCCCGGCTTAGTAAAGGTACTCGAGAGGAGACTGTGAAGCAGCTCGAAATGATAGGCTCGCTTCTGCAGTTCTTCAGGCAGATGGACGCTGCTATGGCCACAGATGAGGCCGTTCTTCTTTTCAAGGATGCCTTTTTGCGAGGTGATTACGGCCTGGAGGAATTAAAGAAGGGCTAGCACATCTCTGAGACTTCTGCGGCGAAACCTTTACGCTCGTACGCGTTTTCGATGGAGGAGACCAGGTTTTCCACCGGGCACGGCTTCAACAAGACTTCCGCTGCACCCGTCTTTAAAGCCTCCGACACCTGCTTCAAATCGATGTGGCCTGTGAGGAGGATTACGGGGGTGAGTGTATCGCGCTCCCGAATCGCCTTCAAAGTGGCAAGACCGTCCATGCCGGGCATGCGCATGTCGAGCACAATGACGTCAAATCCCTCGTTTGTCAGCAACTCAAGCGCTCTATGGCCGTCCGGGGCACTCTGGACTCCTATGCCTCGCCTGGTGAGCACCTTGGTGAGTGAATCTACGAAAACCGTTTCATCATCGATCAGAAGGACCCGTATTCGACTGGTCATTGCATCATTACTCCGCCTATTCAAAAAGTTCTCTTATTCCAGCAACAGTTTCCGCTCAAACGCTTGGAGGATTTTCTCTTCCAAATGGTTCAACTGTATTGGCTTTGCGGTGTAGTCATAAGCACCAAGCTCTAGGCCGTTAAGGGCCGAATCGACAGAACCGGCCCCTGTGAGGATGATCACTTCCAGGTCGGGCCTTTTCTTTTTCAACTCCTTGAGGGTCGCGATGCCGTCAATGCCGGGCATCTTTCGGTCCAGAATGACCATGTCGAACTCTTGTTCCTCGACGATCCGCAATGCACTGTAACCGTCATTTACAGCCGAAACTTCATAACCCCTCCTGGACAGGAGCCACAACAAATTTTTGGTGAACGGTACGTCATCATCCACCAAGAGAAGCCTAGGCTTTCTCATCTAGGTCATCCTTTCTTCAGTCCTCTAAAATGTCGCTTTGCTCAGCGGCCGGGCAAGGCAAGAAGAGTGTGAATTCAGTGCCCTTGTCCACTTCGCTTCGCACTGAAATGTCTCCGCCCATGTGTTTGATGATGCTATACGAAATGGAGAGCCCCAGCCCTGTCCCTTTGCCTACAGGTTTGGTCGTAAAGAATGGATCGAATAAGCGTTCCAAGTCTTCATCGGGAATACCCGAACCGGTATCGGCAACGGTCGCTACCAAGCCGTTGTTGGTGCTGTCGAATCGTGTGGCGATGTGAATGCTCCCGTACGGCCGGCCTTCATGAGCATCGATGGCGTTGTTGATAAGGTTCAGAAAGACCTGTTCCAGTTCGAAAGGATCTGTGTAAAGCTTTGGGAGGTTCTCTTGGAAATCTAGAGAGATCTGAACACCGCTGGTGCTTGCCCTTTTCTCCAGAAGCCCCACTACATCTTGCAGGGCAACGTTGAGATCTACAGACCGGGAAGCTGCAGCCATTCTTCGAGAAAAGCGCAGAAGATTCTGAGTAATGTGGCTGCAACGCTGCACTTGTGCATCAATCTGCGACAGGGACTGCGCAAGTTGATCCCTGAACTCCCCACCCAGGTTTTGTTCTTCTTCGCTCAAGTCGCGTACAATCTGGTTTTCCGTAAGAATGACAGCCAAAGGGTTGTTTATTTCATGTGCAACACCGGCGGCCAGTTCTCCGATGGACGCGAGCTTGCTGGCCTGCATAAGTTGCCTGTTCAGTCCCTCTGCCTCTTGATCCCGCTTCTTGATGGCCTTGATCATGTATCGAGCGGTAAAGACAGAGACGATCAGAATCGCCAGGATACTTAAATGGAGAAGGACCAGTATAGCCGTATTAACATGGTTGACGTCCCCGAAAACCTCCGAAAAATCCTGTTTCACCACGAGAAGCCACCCGGGGGTCTTGAGCCATGAGTAGGCCACGATCTGTTGGGAACGAGATCGCATGAGGCCGTATTTGATGAGATCAGTAATAGATATGCCGCTTTCCAGGGCGAATGAGTCCGTGGGTACCATGGGATCAATAATACGTATGCCGCTTTGCCCGGTGAATGATTCGATGGGTAGCGGCGCTTTGTCCATAATCTTCCCTTTGAACCTTGGGCTGGTCTGATAGACGCCTTCTCGATTCACTAAAAAGACCTCGCCGGTTTGGCCGAGTCTTGCCGTTTCAACAAGGGAAGTGAGGAACTCTGTATAGACGGTGGCTCTCAAAATCCATGGGCTGTCACCTTTCGAGCAAAGGACCGCGATAACAAAGTGTGGAGTCTGACGATACCCCGTAAACACATCGCTTATGTAGACCCCCTTGGCCATAACCTCTTTGAACCAGAACGTTACGGAATAGTCCTTATCCCAAAGGTCATAAGGGCCGACGTAAGCCATGTGCTTTCCCGTTTCACCAATGACACCCAGATCAGTGAAATAGGATCCTTCCCGATTGAGGATATGGAAGGTTTCACTGAGGTTTGAGGAATCCGTTAGGAAGCTTAAAGAATGGGTAAAGGCCACGAGCTTGAGATTTGATGCGCGCTCCTCGAGAAAGGACTCTACAATTCTTCGATTGTATTCAACCGTTCTTTGAAAGTAGTCCGCCATCCGGGACATGGAAAACTGAGAATAATAGAGGAAACTGACCCACCCCACCAGAAGCAGTGGAAGCACGGAGCAGGTTACCGAAACAAGAATGAATCTGCGCAGTAGTTTGGGATAAGAGCGAGTCAGTAAGTCCGGCGCTTGCAAGCGAACCCTTTCAGCACCTTTGGTCTGTCCGAACATGAGTCTCCCCAGGGAAGCAAAAGCATAATAACCTCCCTTATATCATGACTTGTTAAATTAGAAGTATAGCAACTATTTCGTCCCTGTCAGCCTCCATCCTATGATGGGCACTCCGGCTATAAACTACCTAATTGTTTATGTTGTTTCTATGACATGGCGCTAGTAGCCTAATTCCTTAAGCCTACTTTTGTCGGTTGTCCAGCGGGGTGTAACTTTTACAAAGAGTTCCAGTCTGACCTTACGTTCGAGGAATGCTTCGAGCTTAATACGAGCGGCTATTCCGATCTGTTTGATCATGGCTCCTTGCCTTCCGATCAGAATCTTTTTTTGGCTTTCCCGCTCTGTGTGAATATCCGCCTGTATCAACACCCTGTCTTGTTCTTCCTTGAACGCTTCAACCATCACGGCGCTCTTGTATGGTATCTCTTGCCCCGTCATCTTAATGATTTGTTCTCGGATGATCTCTGCTACGAAAAATCTCAGAGGAAGATCACTCATGTCATCTTCAGGGTAAAGCGGCGGCCCGATCGGCACGAGTCTAGTCAGTACTTGAACCAAATTCTTGATTCCGGAACCGCGAACAGCGCTTATTGGTAAAATTTCTTGAAAAGTGTGCATGTGCGAATAGTTCCTCATCAGTCCTCTAACACGTGATCGGTCGGAAAGGTCGATCTTATTTATTGCAAGAACTGATTTGGTCTTTGATGACCGGATAATGTCTATCATGCCCAGATCATCCTCCGGGATTTCAGACTCCGTGGTGGTGACAAAAAGGATCAAGTCGGCTTGTTCCAGAGTCATGAGAGCCGCTGACATCATTGAATGGTTCAGAAGACTCTTCGGATTGTGGAAACCCGGCGTGTCGACGAGAACAATCTGGACCTGAGGCAGGGTGTGTATTGCTGTGATTCGATGCCTAGTGGTTTGCGCTTTGGGAGTCACTATGGACAATTCCCGCCCGATGATTCGGTTTACTATCGTCGATTTCCCAACATTAGGTCGTCCGGTCACTGCCACAAAACCGAAGCGATGATTGGGGTTGTTTTCAGGTTCCATAGGTTTACAACTTATGTGTTGCCGGGCAGAAATTCAGGAGCCATATCAGTGACTCCCTCGAGTGTTGAGTGGCCCCGAAATTCCCTAGTTTATGCTCCGGGGAATTTTGTTGACGTTAGCCTCATTAGCAGGTTATTGTAAAAAGATATCCCTTGCAAGGAGAGATGCCCGAGTGGCCGAAGGGGCGCGACTGGAAATCGCGTGAATGCCCACAAGGTGTTCCGAGGGTTCGAATCCCTCTCTCTCCGCCATCGCCTGACCAGCCTTTGCGCGATCGCGACGGCCTCACGGCCAGTTGTTGGTGTTGTAGTCAGGAAGGTTGAAGGTTCTGCCGGTCCCGTAATCCCATTCATAGGGAATAGGATAGAACGGAAATTCTATTTCCGTGACCCGGCTCATAAATTTATCCCACTTGTACATATCCTTTTTTTGTCCAGTCGCCAGTGGCGTATCAGAAAACCTCTGAGCATAATAGTACATTCCATAATAACCGGGTGGATAGTTACGAACGAAACGAGCTTCGTAATCTGCGGCAACGCACAAGGAACAGCAAAAACCTACGAGTAGCAAGGCTCCATTTAGCGATGTTATCAAGGATAATCGAAGCATAGCGTCCTGCCATACGACCTTTAAAGACCCGTGCCTATTTAAGAATATCACATTTAATGGTGTATAGTCAAACAATTATAAGCATATATTAATAAGTAACATTTTATAACACCCACACCACCCATGACATGAGCTGCTCATAATGAATAATGAATGCATCTGCGGTTCTTGGCAGAACAATCACTTCACCTTCGGTCCATCATCGGACTACCCCAACATCTTGAATAATTTTCATAACCTGCTCATGAATCTCCTGAACGGATTGCGATGCCTCGATCCTCCTGATGGAAGAATCTTGAAGACTCTTGTAAATGGCATGAACTGCCTTGAGGTTTTTCGTGGCCTCAAAGTTCGAAAACCCTTGCGGCCTGCCGTGGGCGATTCTCTCGATCGCTGTTTCAACCGGCAATTCCAGTAAAAAGGTGATGTCAGGGAGAGGAGCGAAGGCCAAGTTCTCCTCGATGATGGCCTCAGGATCCATGCAGCGAGCCCCTTGATACGCGGCGGAAGAGTAAAAGTAACGGTCGCTGATCACCACGCGGCCTGCTCTCAGTGCGGGTAATATAACACGAAGTACATGATCGCGACGATCTTCAGTGAAGAGACTTGTCTCCTTCACGGGGTCAAGACGTTCTTTCAACGCCCTTATGGCTAACCCCACGGGACCGTCGGATGGTTCAGATGTCAGGAGCACGTCGAACCCGTCTCTTTCCAGCCTTTCTGCGAACATCCGAGCCTGTGTTGATTTACCTGATCCATCAATGCCTTCAAATACCACGAACAAAGATAATTCTCTCCGTATCTGATTCGTGTTCATCCGGCGTCCCCCACCTTGTAATCGTCATGCCGAATAGTCCCAGCGAAGGCGCTTAATCCTGGACACGGTTGGTTCGTGGGGCCTGAACGGGTTCTCCACTGGAGTTGGCGTTAAGATGGTGTGGGTTTCCAGAAAAGGAGTATCTTTCAATTTGAGATTATAGGCTTTCACCATAAGGTGTTCAAGATTCACGGCATCCAAAATGTTGTAGGCAAGTAGGGTTTCCAGGGCGTTCCGATTCCTGTTCGCCTTAAAATCATTCCACAACAATACTGCGGCATAACCGTCAATACCGTCGAGATCCTGTCTGTCCAGACCGATTCGTTTTTCACATCCTTTAAGTCCTCCGGTGAACCCAAGACTTTTCAAGACAAATCTTAAATCGATATGAGCGTGGTTCAACTTCACGCCGAAATAATTTTGAATAAACGGTAAGTCAAAACATCTGCCGTTGTATGTGACGAGCACCTTGTAATTGGTTATGTCCTTGATAAACTTGTGAAGATTATCACCTTGAATATAATAGAATATGGATGTACCATCATACACGGAGATGGTGGTTATTATACTTCCAGTTCCCGCCATTCCCGTTGTCTCAATATCGAGATAAGCCGTGGCGCCTCGGAAGTCCTGGAAAAGCCGCCAACAGAGGCTTGAGGGGAGGTTTTTTGCAAAATAGGTCGGGTTGCCCCCGGCAAGATGATCGATGGATTCTTCAATCCGTTGCCTCAAAAAATAGTGATTCTTGCCGCAAGACTCAACCAAACCTTCATTTAACACGTCATCCCAACTGAGATAACCTTTCCTCCAAAGGCCTGATTCGGACTTCGTTCCAATCCCTGGAACATGACAAAATGTGTTTCTAAGCACTTCGTCTCCCTCTTTTTCTGCCAGTAGCATGATAACGTGGCTTGGATGGAAGTCACACAGTGAACCCTGATCCTGATACGGATGAAGGGGATTGCTGGACTGTTTTCCCTGCTCGCCTTGTGACCAACTCTATGCCTTCCAGTTCCAGGAGTTTTTTCTTGATATGAGGCCCTGGGCCATATCCTCCAAGGCTTCCATCCGACTTTATGACTCTGTGACATGGAATAATGATGGGAATTATGTTGCTCCCATTGGCTAAACCTACAGCCCTCGCCGCGTTGGGGTTCCCCGCTGTTTGGGCTACCTCTGAATACGACCGAGTCTCCCCATAAGGAATCTCTTGCAGCTTTTCCCAGACTCGGCGCTGGAACGGCGTCCCGGGTTGCTCTTCGAGTTGAATTGAAAAAACTTTCAGATTGCCCATAAAGTAACTGTCGAGTTCCAGGACCAACTGCTCCATGACGGCCGACGTACTTGCGAGTTGTGGAAACTCAGGTTCTTCGATAAATCTTACGGATCGCACTGCCCTGTTCGAAACCCGCAGTTCCACCCATCCAATTAAGGTATTCACGTAATGCCGTACGCACTCCCCTTGGTTCATGTCAACACCTTTACCTTTTCCAGTCGAGTGCAATTGAATTTCTACAGCCGTCAGATTGTAATCTGCCGTCACTATATCACACTAATAAGATGAAATGTCCCCGATTGTGGTGCTAAGGGAATGTTTTAGTCCGTTGATTTGTCACGGCGCTTCTCACGCTTCGACTTGAAAGTCTGACGCCTTAACCCCATAATGGCTTATGTCTTTTCCAGGAAAGGAACTGTGGTCGTCCGGATACTGAGTCAGCTCAAAGAAAAATGAAACCAGAAATCAAATCAGCCCGTAAGTACATGAACTTGGCTAGTTTTATGCGACCATTCTTGGACTACAATCTCAGGGGTAATATCTTGCCGGTACTTGCCGGGTATAAAATCACTCACCGCTGCAACTTGAAATGCATACACTGTCCTTACTGGGAGAGAAGCGGGCTGGAACAGGACTTCAAAGGGGTTGTCTCCACATTAGAGCATCTTCGGGATATGGGGGTGAAGATCCTCATCATCGAAGGCGGGGAACCACTTCTGTGGAGAGATGCAGCCAAGGACATCGGAGATGTTATTCAACACGCTCGAAAACTGTTTCCGTGCGTGTGTATAACTACTAACGGAACTCAAAACTGGGGGCATCTTCCTTTGGACCGAGTGTGGGTAAGTTTGGACGGACCTCCGACCGTAAATGATGCTATTAGGGGCTCGGGAGTTTTTGACAAGGTTTGGACGAATCTGGAAAATCAGGGAAAAGGGCGGGCCTTTGTCAGTACGACCATAAGTAACTGTAATCTTGATAGCGTACCAGAGATGCTGTCCTTACTCCGAGGCACGGTCGCAGGCGTCACCATACAGTTTTACTATCCATATAGCGGCCTTCCAGACCCGCTGTTCGTTTCACATGCGGAAAGGGTGAGAATCCTCGACGAGCTTGTAAGAATGAAAAAGGCCGGCTATCCTGTGGCGAATTCTTCGACAAGTCTGAAACAGCTTAGAGAAAGACGCTGGACTTGTGAAGACAGGCTGCTGGCAAATGCTGAACCTGATGGGACCATACTCCACGGATGCTACCTAAAGAATCGGGGTCCGTCCGAATGTTCGCTATGCGGGTTCACCGCGCACAACGAGATATCCCTGGCTTTTAAAGGATACTGGGATTCCATACGTTCGGGCGTGCGCATTTTTTTTAGCTAGGACACAGGCAATCGAAATCGGTTGACAGTCCGGTAGCATTACACCATATTTGGTGGCGTGAGGAACATTTGGCAACAGTTTCTGGATACGGAGGTGGTAGAGTTCTGGTGGGCTCCGCGGTCTTCAAAACCGTCAGCAGGGCGCTAGTACCGTTCTGGGTGGGTTCGATTCCCATGCACCTCCGCCACACCTTGGTTAGAGCAATTGATGTGCGATCAAAATAGTTCACCGTATCGTCTTGTCGTCTGTAAATTTGACAAATGTGATCCTCACCCCGTTTTAGGATCGCTCATACCCAATCGGCAGCCTACACTGCACAAATGAAAGTAATAACGGCACATTTCTTGCTAGCCGCAGAGGACAAGAAGAGTTATCCCAAAGGTGGATATAGAGAAATTGCGTTTGCAGGCCGATCCAACGTAGGAAAATCATCTATGCTCAACGCCCTACTCGGCCGGCGCAACCTTGTCCGGACCTCCAAGACCCCTGGTCGAACGAGAAAGCTGAATTTTTTTCTCATTAATGACCGCTTTGTTTGTGTAGATCTTCCAGGTTACGGGTTTGCCTCCGTCTCGCAGACGGAGAAAGCAAAGTGGGCCACGATGGTTGAGACGTACCTGAAGATCAGGCAAGAACTGGCCGGCGTTGTTCTCATTGTTGACTCGAGGCGGCCCCCCACCAAATCTGATATGGACATGGCCGGCTATCTCTTACACCATGAAATCCCTTTTGTAGTGGCAGCTACAAAATCCGACAAACTCAACAGATCTCAAATTATTGTGCAAAAACGTTCAATAGAAGATATTCTGGGAAAGAATGCGCCGGTCGTGGTCTTTTCCGCACAGACCGGTCAAGGAAAGAACGAGCTGTGGAAGGAAATCAAGAATCTTATCGAGAAGGCTGGAGAGGCGATCATGGTTACCTGAATTCGGCAAGCACTGTACCTGGTGATAGTTTATTTGCAGATCACCGGGAACCCCTTTCAAGAGAAAAACCTCCAACCAAGTAAATCGAATCAGGGTGTGAGCCCCGATAAGAAAAGAAGAGGCCTATGCTGAAAAAAATGCTTATAAACGCCAGTCATCCTGAGGAAAGTCGCGTAGCGATAGTTTCCGACGGCGTGCTGGAGGAGCTGGATGTCCAGGTTAAAACCCATGAGGCCACTCTGGGAAATATATACAAAGCGGTGGTATCCCGGATCGAACCATCGCTGCAGGCGGTCTTCGTTGACTATGGGTGCCCGCGGAATGGATTCTTGTCCATAAATGACGTTCATCCTTCATATTTCCCAGAATCCTTTGCCACGGGGCGCAGGCGTCCGAAGATACAGGACGTTTTCAAGAAGGATGACCACGTGATCGTTCAGGTCAATAAGGAAGAACGGCACACAAAAGGAGCCAGCCTGACCACCAACATTTCTCTGGCGGGCCGCTATCTGGTGCTCATGCCAGGCACCGACCTTTACGGCGTCTCAAGGAAAATCGATGATGAAGCGGAGCGAAAGAAGCTTAAGGAATTGCTCAAACAGCTTACCCCACCGGAAAATATGGGGTTCATAATTCGAACCGCCGGAATGGGTCGAGCCAAGACAGAGCTGTCTCGTGATCTAGATTATCTGCTCAAACTCTGGCAGTCCATTGAGAAGAGGGTGACTGAAGAACAGGCTCCAATCATTCTGCACAGAGAACACGACATAGTGATAAGGTCGATACGAGAGCATTTTTCGCCGGACATTACTGAAATTCTTGTGGATGAAAGGGAAGTATATAATAAAGCCAGGGAATTTTTCCACCAAGTCATGCCCAAATACGAGAATCTGGTAAAATTGTCTCAAGAGAAACGCCCGCTTTTCAACAAATATCAGCTTGAAGAGCAAATTGAACAGGTTTATCGAAGGAAGATCAAGCTGAAATCCGGAGGGTACATTCTCATAGAACCCACTGAAGCCATGGTTACCGTAGACGTCAATTCGGGTAGTGCAACAAAAGAAAAAGGGGTTGAGGACACGGCCTTCCTTGTGAACATGGATGCAGCGCCTGAAATTGCTCGCCAGTTGAGGCTCAGGGACCTGGGTGGCATCATTGTCATCGATTTCATTGACATGGGACAAAAGAAACACAATCAGGATGTCGAAAAAGCACTGAGAACTGTTCTAAAGCAGGACAGGGCAAAAACAAAAGTGTTGCGAATGTCGTCACTCGGCCTTCTCGAACTGTCACGCCAGAGACTCAAGTCTTCTCTCGGTACGGGTGAATACTTGGAATGCCCGTTGTGTGACGGACGAGGAAAAATCAGGTCCGCGGAAACATCGGCTCTGTCCGTTTTCAGGCGTATCAAATCTCTTCTTGTAAGAGGCGACGTTGCGGAAGTTCGTGTAACTGTTCCGGCAAAGGTGGCTGAATACTTGCTCAATACTATGCGAGATCAGCTAGTTGAGCTGGAAAAACAGTACTCGACTCGCATTTCGATCCTTGTCCGCCAGACTCTGCCGGACAAGGAAACGACAGTAGAGGCGGTCAAAGACGAACCTGAACAACCCTTGATTGAGGCGGTCTTGCAGCAGACCCCGTCGCAGACAGAAACTGCGCGGGAGGACGTCTCCCTGCCGGAACCCGACGGGATCGCCGGCGATGGAGACCCTAAGAGGACGAGAAAAACCGGGCGTCGGCGATGGAGTCGTAGAAAATCAGGTGCAGGATCAACTGAAGCGGTCAATGTCTCTCAGATGGGGGATGATGTCCAAGCAGAAAAAGTTGATGGAGATGAAAGCTCAGAAAGTTCTCAGTCGGGATCGGCAGAAACCCGTGTCGACACTGTCGAAACTTTCGAGAAGCCTACCGGCGAGGAACCGGCCTCAGTTTTTGAGTCTCCCGGTTTGAATCAGGTTGACCTGCCACTCCCGATGTTGGACACCGGTAGGCAGGAGGCCCAATCGGACACGGCATTGCTTTCAAAAGACTCGGGCGCAAACGACAAGATAGCCGGGCCGACAGAGTCTGAGGAAAATTCCGCTGAAAAACTCGGAAAAAAGGAGGGCGGCCGGAAAAAAGCATCCCTTCGGGATTATCTACCTTTTTCATGATATGCGGCATCTGTTGCGTGAAAAACAAAAAGCTGATAACCTAGTAACGTAGTTTAATTTAAGCTGTTTTCCGAAAGGAGTGGAACGCAATGGGCAAAGACAACGTTGTCCACGTGGTAGGAACCGGAACCATCGGGGAACCCCTAATCGGGTTACTATGTTATTTCAAGGACCAGGCTGGCTTTTCCGAAGTGATCTTTCATAAGCGTTCTCCTCTGCCTCGGGATGTGCCCAAGATCAAAGCTCTGATTGCCAGGGGCGCAAAGCTGGCTGTAGACGAGGATCGTATGGCGGACTTCGAGCATCTCGGTCTAAAACCTGCCATGGTTCATGAGGAAGCCCTGTCCAAGGCAGATGTTGTGGTTGACTGCACTCCCTCGGGGGTTGGGATATCCAATAAGAACGAGTTTTATGAAAAATACCTCAGCACTACCAAGGGATTCATTGCCCAGGGCAGTGAATTCGGATTTGGAAAAATGTATGCGAGAGGCATTAATGACGAAGCTTTGGAGGCCGGCAAAGACCGTTTTATTGAAGTCGTGAGCTGCAACACTCACAACCTATGCGCCCTGATCAATACCATGGCCCTGGTGGATGGCGAGGACAACCTGGAAGAAGCACGTTTCCTATGTATTCGGCGATCCAATGACATAAGCCAGGTACAGGGTTTTGTTCCTTCTCCTGATGTGGGTAAACATGGCGATCCTGTCTTCGGCACCCACCATGCTCGGGACGCCTATCATCTGTTTCGGACCAAAGGGCTGGAGCTAAATCTCTGGTCATCCGCGCTTAAGCTAAACACTCAGTACATGCACTGCATATACTTCACTCTAAAGCTGAAGAGGGCGGTGAGCAAGGATGACATCATGGCACGGATCAAGGCCGACGACCGTATGAGTGTCACGAAAAAGCAGTCCGCCTGTGAAGTTTTTTCTTTTGGCAGAGATCATGGCTATTTCGGACGGATTTTGAATCAAACGGTGATCGTGGAACCTACTGTTGAGGTCCGCAAAGGCCATGAGGTCATAGGATTCTGTTTTACTCCTCAGGATGGGAATTCTCTCCTGAGTTCGTTCAGCGCCGTTACTTGGTTTTTGAACCCGGCAACCTATGTCGAGCGCACAAATTGTCTTAAACAGTTCTTCTTCGCCGAAGTGTAGATCATAGCAGTGTAGGGCATATAAACTATTACCTGACAGCTCCACCCAACTTGAAACGACGTTACGAAATATCGAGAGAATGTCCCCCCACTCCCCGGATGGGAGTGGGGGTGCTCATTTTGGGCCATCGGCCGTATCAGGTTGGCACAGAGGGGTAAGTGACAATGCAGGATATCCCATCAAGAGTGGACGTTCTGTCTGAAACAATAGCCCTCTCAACGTATGGCAATACAAAAAACATAATCATAACAGCAATTGACGTGAAGGGACCCTTTGACCTGGAAGCTTGCAAAAAAGCTGCCCAGATTGCTTACAAGAGCTTCCCTCAATTGATGAGCCGCCTCGAAGAGACCAGGTTATGGGGAAGACATTACTTAGTCTGGCAGCCCAGGTTTGACCTTCCCCTGCCGATAACTCTCACGGATTTGCCTCATTCAGAGCGTTCCGGCTCTTTATTAAATGACATCATGACGGTTTTACGTCCACGCCTGGACAGAGAGTGGAATCTTTTTAAGGAAAATGCAGTTGAATTCCACGTGATCCAGATTTCCGACGAACATCGAATCCTGGTTTGCGTGTGTCATCATGTGGCGGCAGATGCCGGAGCGGCATCGGAATTCGGAAAACAGTTTCTTATGCATTATCATGAAATCATAACAGGTAATATGCCTGACTGGGCCAACGAAGGCCACGCTATTTCCAGTTCCAGAAAAAGGCCTGTAAGATCTCATAAGAACAGTTGGAAGGACGCAATTGTCAACAGTCATCGCGGAGTAATGCAAATATTCGAAAACCCCGTTCTTCCCGTTGGCCGAGGCAAGCCTACCGACCTTTCCGAGCATTTCGCCAAGAAGATCCTTTCTGAGGAGCAAAGCGATTGGATTGTTGTGTCGGCGTCCCGATCAGGAGTCTCTTTCGTAGACGCACTGACTGCAAGCGCCAATCTCGTGATCGACGAATGGAATGCGGAACGTGATGTTGCTCCAGGCCTTCTCACCACAGCGATGACGGTAAATACGAGGGGAAGGTTCAGCAGCTTTGAAACTCCCAACAACAGTTCGGTGATTTTTTTCAAGTCGCTTCCCCATGAGAGAAAGGATCCAACAAGTTTTGTCAGGTTACTAGCCAGAACCCGCATGAGGCATTTCAGGGAGCACAAGGATCTCTCGGCCATGCATAACGTCCGGAGGATGATTCAATCCCTCAGGTTTTTTCCATTCAGACTTCGTTGTAGGATTGTAAATTTCATGCTGAACCGTCACCGCTTTTCCATTGCCATAACTTTGTTGGGCGCGGTATGGCCCAAAATTGAAAATGGAAAAATGACAGCCGATACCAGCATTACGAGAAGCGCGGATCTCACCGTGGAAGAGATTCACGGTATCGGTTACAAGCTGCACTCTGGTACACTCCTGCTGCTGATAGCCTATACTTTCAGGAATCGGCTGAATCTCATATTGCACGGAGCAGGGACTCTATTCTCCCGCGAAGAGACGGAAGCTTTCTTGGATCTCATTGTGAACAAAATTCAGGGCGGTCGCCGTGAGTAGGTGGGTTACACGGTTAATTGTTCAGGATTGCCGGTATGCCTGGGGAGAGGCTGGATCGAGCCGCCCGGGTTCGTACCGACAATTATGGTAGGTTGTCCCTCGCCAGTGGAGCGCGTCCTTGCACAAAATTCTCTTCAAAATCACGGCATATACCCATATCAGCATCAGGTTCCCAAGCATCAAAATCACCGCGTACTTCCCTGGTAAACCCATCTCCTGCAGAAAAAAATAAGAAACCACCGACATCAAGACGAGACACATACACGGAAGGATGAACCACCAGTCCGGCCAAAGCTCTCTGGCGCTGAGAGTGTACATATAAAGTGCCGCGGCGAGCACCGGCAGGCTGACCAAAATGTGTACCCACAGATACTTTATCACTGCGAGGAGTTCGTAATTCATACACGCACTGAGTATCCTTGTCCAGCCTTCGAGCGTCTCTCTGAACCCCGTGTACATCCGCGTCTGCATGACATTTCGGCCATTTGCCATCAGGATTCCGAGGCCTGCGGCTTTAACCCGCTTTCCTATCGCCACATCTTCCACCGCCAGTTCGCTTACTTCCCGGTGCCCACCTATTTTCTCATAGGCATAGCGACTGATCATGTAAAACATGCCATTGGCGCAGGCTATAGCGCTGGTAGGGTCGTTTACCTTGGCAGGAGGAAACAGGATACAGCACATTCCGCCAAAAATCGGCTGGAGCGCTTTATCCCAGAAGGTGCGGACAACGAACTTCGGTATAAGGGTAAGGAGGTTCACCTTGTTCCGGGCAGCTTCATTATAGCAGAGCCTCAGAGCCTCCTTTTCCAACTTGCTGTCAGCGTCCAGAAAGGCAAGCCATTCTCCAGAGGCATGTTTTACAGCCTCGTCAAGTGCATGACATTTGCCCGTCCATCCGTGGGGTAGATCTCTTATAGAAATAACCTTGCAGTTGGACCATCCACGGCATATAGACTCAGCAATCTGCAGAGTCTTGTCCTCAGATCTATCGTCCGCCACTATCAGTTCAAATCTTGGGTAATCCTGCTGCATCACTGAACGGATACATCCCTCGATTGCAGCCTGCTCATTGTGGGCAGGAACGATCACTGAGATAAGAGGCGCATTTTGTACCGGTGCAACGGTATCGGCTGGACGAATGTTTGGGACTTTTCGCCAGTTCTGAACCAGATCCCACATCCTGACGGACCAGAAGTAGATCACAAACAGAAGAACGAACACAGCGGCGGCCAAAGCCATGCGATCCTTACACCTATCCCTTTTTGATACTGTGGTTTCCGGTGTCCGGAGATAACTCACTTTAACAGAAAAACAGGCGCATCGCATCTTTTTTTCAGAAATCCCGTGAGTAGGGGAGGTGGGCCCTAAGAAAAGACGACTCGGGATGTCTCCGGCTACCTAACATACTGGTCGCCAAAATACTTGTGCGAATCAGGATTGATTTGCGGCTGCAAAGCATACCCTTTTAGACTGAATGCCGGATCGAATCCGGCATGACAGGAGGCCCTTACTGGAACCCACGTCTTTTCCCGTAATTCCCGTACCCGTCTTTGTCATTCCGGCGAACGAGGGAATCCAGGGGAAGGACAGCCAATATCCAACTTCCTCAAACGGACCGGAATTTTGGCAATCACTCTATTAGAGCATCTGTTTCCATGACCAGGAAGAAGCGGCATTCCAGTATGATTTTCGCCTGCTCGTTGACCACGTCTAGCACGGGAGAGAACATTTCGCCCCTGTCGGATGTCGGGTATTTTGATACGGATGGTTTTGGGCTTTGCCCCTGACAAGCTATGCTGTAACATAGTAACATACTGAGAGCGGCCATAGGAAAGCAAAGACGCTGCTCAGGGCGGAACTTTCGATGAAGAAAAATCGCACGCGATGATGCGGCGGGACTCATCAAGAATTATTTAGCAAAATCATGAGACAAGTGTACCAGGCGTCTTGGTTGAACTACGGCCACCAGGGAAAGTTTCCGATAAGGACTTGATTTAACCAAGGAAAAGTTCCATTATGACTGATCGAATCTCGTGAAGCATGACAAGGAAGCGTGCATGGAGCTGACCATTCTGGGGAGCGGAACCGCGACTCCAAGTCTGGACCGCAATGCTTCGGGACTGGCAATCCGGGCTCAGGATTGTTGGATTCTGGCGGACATGGGTCCCGGAACATTGCGCCGAATGTGTGAAGCCGGAATCGATACGAACGGGATCGACATAATACTTCTCACACATTTTCATGCCGACCACGTTTCCGACGTGGCTCCGTTCTTGTTCGCATCCAATTATGCGTACGGTCCTGTGAGAGAGGAACCGTTTCATATCATTGGACCGCAGGGGCTTGAACAATTCTACGAAGCGCTGGTACAGGCTTTTGGATACTGGATTGTCCCGACGAACAACCGCCTAATAAAAGTAGAAATGAATGCAGAAGGGCCGGACATTTTTGCCTCGGCGGGTGCCACAATCCGTTCCCGACCTGCAGTTCATTCGTTTCCGTGCCTATCGTATAGAATCGAGGCAGAGGGGAAATCCGTCACCGTGTCTGGAGACACTGATTTTTCCGAGAATCTTATTGAGCTGGCCGCGGGTTCGAATATCTTGGTATGTGAATGCTCGCTACCCGATGGCATGAAAAAAGACGGACACCTTGTGCCGTCCGACGCAGGACGAATTGCGAGTGAAGCTGGTGTCGGCAAACTGGTTTTGACGCATTTTTATCCGCCGTGCAATGATGTGGATGTGTTAGAACAGGCCGCGGCATTTTTTTCAGGCGAAATCTTGAAGGCCGTTGACCTGATGGTAATCGAGGTTTGAACTCTGCGCCGCAACAAATTCATGGGCCAACAGACAAAACGAATAAGATGAAAGAAACCTGGAAAACCGGTTTGGGCAGGGGGCTGTTCAAAATATTTTTTTTGGGGCCTCTGGCAATTCTTTGGGCTCTTCCTTTCTTCGTGGCCGGGGCTGCGCTGGGAACGTATATTGTGTTTTCCAGGGACCTCCCGGAAATACCTGGGCTTGCCTCGTATCAGCCACGGACCGTCTCCACGTTTTTCTCTGATGACGGAACAGTTATCGGGATTTTCTACAAGCAAAAGAGGTTTGTCGTGGACTTGGGCCAGATGCCGCATCACGTTGTGGACGCGTTTCTGGCCGCGGAGGATGCCAGATTTTATGAGCATAACGGCGTCGACTGGACAGGCATAGCCCGAGCCATGTTTAGGAACGTGAGAGCCGGCAGAATTGTGCAAGGTGGAAGCACCATCACCATGCAGGTGACCCGAAGTTTCCTTCTGACCAGAGAGAGAAGTTTCTCGCGTAAAATAAAGGAAATCATCCTTGCTCAAAGGCTTGAGAAGGTTTGGGGCAAAGAGAAGGTTCTTTATGTCTATCTCAATGAGATATACCTGGGGGAAGGCAATTATGGGGTAGAGGCCGCCGCTCGTGGCTATTTCGACAAACCGGTTGAACACCTGACTCTGGCTGAAGGCGCACTCATAGCCGGATTGGTGGCGAGCCCTGCTCGTTTCAACCCCTTTAAGAGTGAGGAACTTGCTCGGCAGAAGCAGCTTACCGTGTTGGGACGCATGTTCCGGGGCGGATTCATAACGGAAAACCAATACAATCAGGCTAAGGACCAAGAGCTTGTTATCCGCCGCGAACCACCAAGGCCCTTTGATCTGGTCCCGGACTTTGCTGAAGCAGTCCGACGATACGTTATTCGCACATGCGGAGAGGAAAAGCTTTACAACGAGGGTCTGAAAGTCTTCACCACCTGCCGCATCGACTACCAGAAGAAGGCGCAGGACGCTCTGGAGAAAGGCCTGGCGGAAATAAGAGCCCGCCAGAAACACCTGGCAATTCTCAGGACAGTCCCTCCTGCCGAGATACCTGATCTCCTTGAGAGGAGGAGCACTCCTAACCTCACCCAGGAGAGAATCTACCAGGGGGTAGTCGTAAAGGTGGTGCCACGCAAGCACAAGGAAACAGAGCTTTACGTGGCCTTGAGCAAAAAAATGAAAGGGCTGGTCAGGCTGAGGGATTCCTCTGCTTCGGTGTACAAAGTGGGGCAGGTGCTGGCACTCCGGTTTGAGAATTTTGTTGACGAAACCCCCCTGTTCACTCTCGACGACAATCCCCAACTTCAGGGTGCTCTCGTGTGCATTGAAAACAGAACCGGTTATGTGCGTTCCCTGGTCGGCGGTGTTAGTGGAGACAATTTCAAGTTCAATCGGGCGCTCCAGGCAAAACGCCAGCCGGGCAGCGCTTTCAAACCGGTCATTTATTCCGTTGCGCTGGAGGAAAAGAGCTATAGTCCTGCAACAATAATCGTGGATGAACCGATCATAGTTGACCTGGAAAGAGCAGATGAAGAGTGGGAACCCAAGAATGCCGGGGGCAATTTCCTTGGGCCCCTGAGTTTCAGGCGTGCCCTGGAGTTGTCTCGAAACATTTGCACCATAAAGATTCTCATCGATGTGGGCTTGGACCCTGTCATAAAGATGGCCGGCAGTATGGGGATTTCGACTCCGCTGGGACGCAACCTGTCGCTAAGCCTTGGAACTTCCGAGATGAGCCTCTTTGAATTGACGGCGGCATATACGGTATTCCCGAACAGCGGACTCTACGTAGAGCCGGTCCTTGTGAAGAGAATTGAAGATCGGCACGGAAACGTACTGGAGGACAACTCCGAGATTCCCATGCTGGAAGCGTCTGAGATACCCCATCCCAGGCCACGGGAAGAATACAGTGAACAGTTGTCGCAAACTAGTGGGCGTGGCCGAGGAAGTGATGACGAGGAAGAACCTTCGATTCAGGAGTTGAAAGATACGGTGGCGCAAAAGGAGAGGATGCGCCAGGCCGACCCGACCGGAAACGACAGGAGCGGGATACCAACGACATCACCTCCGAGTAGAGTGAGAGCCGCCATGTCGCCCCAGACCGCTTACATAATGACATCGCTCCTCCAGGGAGGGGTCAGAGAGGGAACAGGGTCCAGGATGAGCCAATATCTTAAACGTCGAGACCTGGCGGGCAAGACAGGGACGACCAACAACTCTGAAGATACCTGGTTCATCGGCTTCAATCCGGACTTCACCGCAGGAGTCTGGGTGGGATTTGATGAAAAGCGTCCTGTGGGTCGGAGAGAGGAAGGTGGCCGAGCTGCCCTTCCAATCTGGGGCTTCTTTATGAAAGGAATATTAGACAATCGCCCCCAGAGGGATTTCCCGGTGCCCCCGGACATAACGTTTAAGGACATGCTTACCTTCACGGGAAACCTGGCCGATGGTTTTGTTCCCAAAGTTGCCCGCGAACCCATTTATACCCCTTTTTCAGGCCTGACGCTGGTGTTGAATCCCCAGGATACTCCAGAAACCCTGGCCTCATATCGAGGGGTTAATTTTCCGGATGCCTATTTTCCTTACAACACTCAGGTGTATTCCCAGCCAGGACCCTACTCGTCCCAAATCAGGCCTGGCTTCTTGCCCACTGAACCACCCGGGACTACAGTACCGCTGAACCCAATGGATGGAAGAAACTTGTTTCCAACCGAGCCACGACCTGATCAAGGGGTTTCAACGCCCCCGTTGCCTTTGCAGCCGTCCTCGACCTGGGGCAGGCCGCCTGTCGCCGCGGTCCGTCAGCCTCATGGACCAGTTGTGGGTCCTGAGGGAACTGAACCGCGTGGCGTCATACCTAATCCTGGAGCAGCTCGCGTTGACAGCGAGGCTTCTGGGAATGCTGTTGAACCCCCGGTTGTTCCTAAATTCCCCTATGCCCCCAATCCGCATTACGCCCCTTACCCCGATCAGTGACAAGCAAGTACTACTCGCTGGGTCCCATGCAAAAAGATGAGGCACCACAATGCGAATAGGCGTGGCGATGAGCGGAGGTATGGACAGCACAGCCTCAGCTTTTATCCTCAAAAAGCAGGGGTATGATGTGGCAGGGTTGCACATGAACCTGCATCGCTACTCCGAAGTTTCGTGGATACAAGCCAGGAAAGCCGCCAGAGAAGCCGGTGTTCCTATCCACCTAGTGGATCTATCGACAGAATTCAGGGAAATAGTTGTTGAACCCTTTGTCGAGGCATATTCGAAAGGGCTGACTCCGTCGCCCTGTCTCATCTGTAATCGGACGATAAAGATGACGCTTTTGTTCGAACTGGGTCGTTCGTTCGGATGCACAAAAATTGCAACAGGACATTACGCACGGGTAATGCAACAGTCCGGAAGGGCGGTTTTGATGAAAGGGGTTGATGCCGCCAAGGACCAGTCTTATTTCCTGTCCATGCTGACTCCCGAAATGCTGCACAGGACCCTGTTGCCGCTGGGAGAATTCACCAAAGACGACACGCGGCGTTTTCTCAGCCGAGAGGGCCTTTCGGTTTGGGAATCGGATGAGTCTCAAGAACTCTGTTTTGTACCGGACGGCAAGTACAGGGAATTCCTTCTCAGGGAAGGGGTGAAGTCGAGGCCTGGTTCAATAGTTGATTCAACGGGCCAGTGCCTTGGAAAACATCAAGGCATCATAGGCTACACGGTAGGCCAGAGAAGAGGCCTTGGCATTAGTGCACAAGAACCTCTTTACGTGATCCGTATAGAATCCGGGACCGACAACATTGTTGTAGGACCCAGAGAGCAAACATTTGTTTCCATGTTGAGGGTGGAAAATTTCAATCTCCTGTGGCCTCTTGAACTCATCCGTGGAGAGGAATACCAGATCAAAGTGAGATCTACCTCCAAGCCGGTCGGGTGCAAATTGGAGGAGATATCGGGGAACACCCTTGAATTGAGATTCAACGAGCCGCAATCAGGAGTGGCTCCTGGTCAGGCTGCGGTTCTCTACACTGGTGATTACGTGGTCGGGGGAGGATGGATAGGACTTTGAAAGCAGAATCGAAGGCTCTTGAATCAAAGGAAAACAGGCTGCGCGAAATTATTCGGGAAGCGGCTGACCGAAGAGGTTCCGGTCGGGTAATTGTAGGATTTTCTGGAGGAGTCGATTCCAGTCTGCTCCTGTGGGAAGCAGTTGAAGTGCTCGGATCCGAGAACGTAACGGCCGTAACGGCCGTGTCGCCCACTTCGTATCCTGGAGAAGAGGCGGCGGCCCGAGAATTTGCCCGTGGCTTGAATGTGCAACACGTTGTGATTCCTACCTCGGAGTTGGACGACCCGCAATTTTCATATAATTCAATAGATAGATGCTACATTTGTAAGCATATTCGGTACTCGGCAATAAGAGCTTTGGCCAAACAACAGGGCGGAGCGGTGATATTCGATGGATCACAAGCTGATGACAATCCCAGTGAGCGCCCAGGAATGCGCGCTCTTGATGAACTAGGTATTGACAAACCGCTGTTAGAGGCAAGTATGGGAAAGATCGATGTCCGGAAACTTCTTCGGACGGCCGGATACACCGAATTAGCCAATAAAAGCGCCCAACCCTGCCTGGCCACTCGCATTCCTTTCGGCGAGCCCATCACGTTGAAAGCATTGGAAATGATTGGCCAAGGAGAAATCTTTCTTAAGGAGTGTGGCCTGGAGATGGTCCGGCTCCGGCATCATTACCCTATTGCTCGCATAGTCACAGACCTGGTCGGTATTTCTGCCCTTCTGATTCAGGATGAGCTTCGGGAAATTATCCACCGGGGCCTGAAGAATTTGGGATATGAATATGTCACCCTGGATTTAGAAGAGTATGACGGTTGAGGTAATGATTATTTCCATCAGAGAGACTTTGGTTACGCGGATGGCCGGAGCCAATTAATGCCCGATTCCGTGTTGAATCAAATCTTCGGTTATTCCACACTGGAGATGGCTTCGTTGCGTCTGCCTTCTCGCAACGACAACAAGCCCTTTGGTCGTTAACGCGAGCCAAGCCGAGCATTCTCGTCAGAAATTTTCGCTTCAGTTTAATCACCGAGGTCTTTGACTTGAGGATTACGGCGCACTAAACTAACTGTGTATTGTTTATATCGTGGGAACTATGACTGACAAGGACTCAAATCACATGCTTGTGACCTGGCGCCATGTCCCTGAACTCAGGGAACCCGTTCTGATTGCAGGCTTTTACGGCTGGTCCAACGCGGGTAACGTATCCAGCGACACTATCCAATATCTTTTTGGACTTCTCCAGCCCCAGGTGTTTGCCACCATCAGTGATGAACCCTTTGCCAACTTTACTACCGACCGCCCGGTGGCCCGCATTGAGAACGGAATCATACATGATTTGGAACCGATGATCACCGAACTGGCTTGCCGAACCGACCCTGGAGCCAAGCATGACCTGGTCCTCTTTCTGGGCCGAGAGCCTCACTACGGTTGGCCCGCATATTGCGACGTGTTGATGAACATCATGCAACGTCTTAAAATCGAAAAGTTATACACAATAGGTGGTGTTCAAGACACTGTTTCTCATTCCGGGCCGGCGATTGTGAGTGTGGTGTGTTCCTCGGCTTCTCACGTGGCCGAACTGTGTCGCATCGACCCTGGCATTCGTGCCGCAGATTACTGCGGTCCTGTTAGTATTCACTCTTATCTCGTGAGAGCTTGCGCACAAGTCGGAATAAAGTCAGGCAGCCTTTGGGGGCATGCTCCGGCCTACCTGCAAAAGAATCCGCGGCTGGTCGCCAAGATGGTCACCATCGTTAACACCGTCACGGGCACGGAGTGCCCGGTGGACACTCTTAAACAAAAGTCTATTGAACTTGACCGAAGAATAAATGAGGCCATGGCCAGAGACCCTAATTTGAAGCGATTTGTGGAAACCGTGGAACGAGAAAACGAATCAGACATTCCATCTGGATCAGAAGAAAAAATCATCCGCCTGGACGACTTCCTCCGACGGGAGCCTCATAAAGAGTCCGATACCTGAATCGAAGCAGCCCGCCTTCCGGAACCCGGCAAGACTTCTACCGGTATTTCGATGTGTTATGAGTTTCCCCCGTGAGGACATGGATCGGGAAAGATGAAAATATGTAGTGCCGAATAAAATGACCAAATCCGACAATAACAACAAGTTAACCGTCGTTAGTGTCGAAGTTGGGCTGATGACCGACAACCCCTCTTCTTGACGTAATTTGTTGGAGAAATTCCTGTGGTTATAAGAATTGACGGAGTACACGATGGTGTGGTATACTAATAATACGGGAAAAGTCGCTCTGGATGCGCGTTTGGACAAATGAGCGAACCGTTCCAATGTTCAGGACAGATAAACCGCCTCAGGATCGAGAGCCAAGGCCGTTGTCAGTCGCTTCGAAGAGTATGGCCCCAACAGGGGTTCGCAGCCATAAATAATAGCTCAGGGGAGGAGACATCAAAATGAACTACTTCGGAAGAACATTTTGTCTAGGCGTGCTTGTTGCCTTCGTTGCAATGATTTTCACTCTGCCGGTATTCGCTGGACAGATCGAGGACTCCTTTAAGAACGTCCCTGTAACTGGGAAGCCACTCGGTGAACAGAAGGTCAAAGAATTAAAAGGAATGAAGGATACAGCCGGATTGGCTCTGAGGTCAGTTCAGAAACAGTCCCCCCAAAGCCTAGTTGGTCAATGGAAAAGCCAATTCATAGTGTATGGCGATCGTGGAATGGAACTTGATGACCAGGTTTTTTTCTTATATCCAGATGGCAAGTTTGAGAACGTGCAACCCTCCAAGAAAATGGTAATTAGCGGAAAATGGGAACTCGCAAATAATCAGTTGGTTTTGTCGGACACGGAAGGAAAAATAGGACTCGACTTATTGTTGACCGAGAACTTCATGATTCTCAACGTTCCGGGATCGGATATTGTCTATTTCCTGCAATTCGCGTCAAATATTTGACAGAATGCATTGCGATCGATGCACAATCGGCGAATTAACCTCAAGCGAAAGCATACGTCAATCAGTTGACTTGACCGGCAGACTGCATCAATTGCAGAAAAACTCGGCAACTTCCATTCGCGTACCCACGATAAGGGACGGTCAGAAACGGAAGTATACATAACGTTTTCATAAAGATTGTAAAGCTGGAAGTAAGGCGGACCATGAGAATATCTCTTGATTTTGGCTCATTAGTAACAGCGCTTCTCTGCACCGCTGTCTTCTCTATGGATTCTTACAGCGCTGCAGAACATGGATTCGTCACAAATGCTCGAACCAGCGAAGTTGAATTACCCTACTCAAACAATAGGGTAGGATACCAAGTTGCTCAGATGAAAGTTGAAGAGAAGGTTTCTCAACATGAGATCAGGGTTAGCCAGACAAAAGAATTACTCCGTTCGTTTGGTGATAAGGCTCCGGAGGTCAGCACCGGAGAATCAAAGAAACCTGTTCGGCTCTATGATCGTTGCGCACCGGCAGTTACTTTGGTCAGAATAATGGTCGAGGTTAGTCTCGAGTATCCTGAGCCCACTATGAATATGCAAAAATGGTCTGAGACTCTGGAACGGATGACTACTCTCATCGAGCAGAAGAAGCTTCCCGCCACCTCTTGGGAATTTGCTACGTTCTTGTTGGCTGACATCGAAGCCAATATTCAACAGTACGTGAGCTTAGGGGATAAATTCATCAGTACTAAGGTCTCGGACTCATCAGAAGGAACTGGATTTATTGTGACTTCAGACGGGTGGTTGGTGACGAATTCACATGTTGTGTTGCCAGACAATGAGGAAAAAGAGAAAATCTTAATAGGAGAGTTGAACTCAGGGCTCAGACTTTACTCTCTGGACTCATGGATACAATCCAACTTTCCCAATATTTATGGTCTTGCTCAACCCCGACTGAATGTGATTCATGACGCCTTGATTGAAGGAGTTTTCAGGAAAATCAGGAAAGATACCAAGTTCGGGACAATGGATAGAGAATGCTCTGTCTGGGTGATAAAGTATGGGCCGAACTATACACCAGAGAAAACAAATTGGCGCGCGAGACTGGTGGCGTACGGGGAGAGTTTACCGGGCAGGGACGTTGCCGTCTTGAAGATGGATCGAGGCACTTTTCCTTTTCTTACGCTGGGGGACGATGCACGATTAGCCCCCGGCGACCCCATTCTTGTAATGGGTTATCCTGGAGGTGGCACATTTCAAGAGACGGTGCTCAACACGAGAATTGCCCCGCTGTTGGCAACTCTAACAAGCGGAATAGTGAGCGCACTAAAACCCTCGAGGGACAGCAAATGGCGTTGGATTCAAACAGACGCGGCTCTTTATCACGGTAGCAGCGGCGGACCGGCATTTGACAGGACTGGCGCCGTAGTCGGCGTCGTAACAATGATTAGCAGGGGCAAATCAGGTCAAGAAATAATGCCCGGAATGAATTTCTGTCTGCCTGTATCCGTCGTTAAAAAACTATTAGACGATTTTAAGGTGACTTACACCAAACAGGACTACTCTATCTCGGAATAATCGAACAATGACAGTCTGCACGAACAGGATCTTCTCCGTTTAAACTGACTGTTGACAGCACTTGGCTTCACTCCTTATTTTCCAAATCTATTTCAACAACGAACTGCGCCAAATTGAGAGGAACCATTATGAAGAGAATAGCAGGATTGCTGATAGTCTCTTCGTTGATGGGGTTCCTATTCATCTTTGTTGAAGTAGCGGAGTCCCTGGGTCCAATCAACAAGTATGGACCGCTGACGTCAAATGAAGAAACACTTATGTCTCAAAACGACATCGGTAGAGATGGGACAGGAGTCAACAACATAAAACATTGTAATGGGTTATCGATATTGAATGAGGCTCTTGATTTGGAAGAAAACGCAAGGTCCGATGAGGCTAGAAAGGCGGCTATAGAGAAGTTCAAGGAAGCGATACTCATATTTGAAAACGAGGGCCTTCATCAAGGAACTGCTACTGCTGCAGAAGCTCTCGCAAAATCTTATTATAATTCTCATCAATACTCTGATGCGGTTAAATATTTAGATCAAACACTTGATATATACTATAAATTAATGCGGCCTGACATGACTCCGACAATCCTGGCAAATCTTGGTTTGGTTTACAAGGATTGGGCTAGAGATTCGAAAGACCGGAGTATCTACTCGATAGCATTGAATTATCTGAATCGGGCTATAAACGCGTCAAGAATTTATTCGTGCCCAGATACCGAAGGAACATGCCTCAACTATATGGGGAGCATTTATACAAACTTGGACCAGCCTGCCAAGGCTTTGGAATGCTTTCATAAAACTCTAGAAATAGCCAAGAAGAACCGCCTCACCAAAATCGAAACGATGGCCAAGAAGAACCGCCTCACCAAAATCGAAACGATGGCCAATAACAATCTTAGCGTATTGGAGCAAAATTATTCAAACTTGATAGAAATTAATGAGAAAGACGTGGCGAATGCTCGAGCGCAGGGCGATCCAAAGACTGAAGCAAATGCTTGCCTCCGATTGGGCCAAGTGTATGAGCACTGGGGCTTTCATTCCAAGGCAGAGGAGCAATATAAAAAGGCCGTTGATGTGGCAGGCAAATATTCAGATCCCAAACTCGAATGGGGATTACTGGCAACTCTGGAAAATATGTATTACGAGCGAGGCAAATATACTGTTGCACTGGAATACTCCAAGAAGTTGGTTGAGCTTTCAAAAAAGATTCCTGACCAAAGGGTCGAAGCGGCCAGTCTCAGCATCCAGGCGCTTGTCTACAACGAACTGTCTATGCCGAGCCCAGCCTTGGAGAGCATAGACCTTGCCCTCGCTTTATGGCGCAAACTTGGAATTCCATCAGGCGAAGGCGAAGCATTGGGCACAGCGGGAGCTATCTTCTTCCAATTGGGACTCTACTCAACAGCAGCACAATTTTTCCGAGAATCCCTGAGAGTTGCGAGGGAATTTCAGCTTTCGGAAGTTGAACCGATGGCCCTTATCCAGTTAGGGAACGTGTATAACACCTGGGGTCGATTTCGCGATGCCAAGAGATACTACGAGCAGGCTATGGAAGTTGCCAGGAAGTCCGCTGATCCCTTCCGTGAAGCTTCGGCTCAATTTAACCTGGGGCATCTTTATCAAGGGTACGGAGAATATGGGAAGGCTCTCGAGGCATACGAACAAGCTCTTGGCCTATTCAGCGATCTCAAGGCATTGCGGTGGGTTGGACAAACTCTCGCAAACATGGGAAGAACCCAGTACAATCGAGGAGATTATTCTCGGGCTCAAAATGATTTGGAAGCCGCTATCACAACTTTCAATGATATAGGCTTTCACACCAGGTGGCCGGAGTTGTACCTTGGCTACCTGTATCTGGACAAGGCCGAATTTGCGAAAAAAGCCGGCAAGACTGCGGAATATAATGATCAGATGGATCAGGCCGAGCGTTTTTTGAAAAAACTGGGTAATAACGGTCCCCTTGGAAGGCTCTACTTGATCAAGGCCGACTATGAACGAGCAAAGCGCCATTATGAACAACTATTGATAACATCAGAACAGACTGGTTCGGCCAATGGTCTTTTCGCAGCCCAAACCGGCTTGGGACTAATTCATGAGGCATTGGAGGAATACGCCGGCGCAGAGGATTACTATCGCAAGGTCGTGGTTCAGGCAGAGAATCTGAGATCCGGTTTAGGTTCTGGAGAGCGAACGAACTTTTTTCGCTCCAAAGTAGGGGGGTTTCTAAGGGCAACGCCATACAAAGGCCTCTCGAGGGTACTTCTTAAACAGAACAAACAAATTGAGGCATTCGAGTATTCGGATTTTACAAAGGCTCGAGCATTTGCTGAGGCTATTTCATCGAAAATCCAGGAATCAGGAATTACTGGCCCTGGAACAATTCTGGGACAAGTTGCCATGCTCAATGCAGAACTATCTGATCTCAAACTCAAGAGGGAACAGGCATACGAGAGAGCGAAAAACGAACTGGTTAGGGGCCTTAGCATGAGCATCCAGGACGCTGAGGCCTTGCTCACCACCAACCTGAAAACTCTGGAAGCGGATTACCCTCTTTTGGCGGCCACCAGGTACCCTGAACCAATGGCCCTCAGAGATATGAAACTAAACGATCATGAGTGGCTTCTGAGCTACGAGGTCAGTGATTTCGGTACCATGATTTTCCTCACAAAGGGTCGCAGCTTCCAGAAGGGTTTCTTCAAAGACGTGAACAAAGATGATCTGGCCAGGCTCGTGGATTGTTTTTTTTGCCACTTACCTCTCCGGCAGGACTCCGAGGCGGAAATCAAACTTGCTGACATCCTCCTGGGTGATGCCTTGAAGTGGATTCCGGAGGGCGCTCACATGATAATTGTCGGTGACGAAGCAGTCTCAATGATTCCGTTCGAAGCTCTTTTGGTTGAAAGTCCCGAAAAAGGCAAAGAGCCAAAATTCTTGGCTGATCGGAACAAAGTTTCTTACTCCCAATCTGCCACGGCATTGACGCTGGCCAGAACACTGGGAACGAATCGGGAGATCGGGGAAAAGACGCTTTGTATAGCCTACCCTGAGGAGTGGATGAAACAAGACGTCATAGCCTTACAGAATCTCAAGCCGGACCTCACATACACTTACGACATTGTCGATAAATACGATTTGCTGGAAAACGATTATCGGCCTTATCGGCGCATAGTGTTTTCCACTCACGGGGTCGCAGACGCTTATGGAGAATATCATTTACCCAGAGCGGCCGGTTGTCCGTGTGATCAGGCACAGCTACAGCCCAGGAATAAGATCAAGGCTCAAGATGCTCCTGCGGAGCCCCATCTTGTCATAAAACCGCGACATAGTCAGGGCAGAGTTGATCTGGATTTTACGATGACCGAGATCATGGGCCTGAAACTGCTCAATACAGATCTGGTGGCACTGATGGCCTGCGAAACTGGGATCGGTGAATGGCTACCAGGAGAAGGGGTCATGTCCATCGGTAGGGCATTCCAGTATGCTGGAGCCAAGTCGGTTATCATGACTCTTTGGAATGTTCACTCGGAGTGTGCTGACGTGTTTGTAAAAAGCTTTTTCAAAAACATTTATCAGGGGAAAAGCAAGTTGGAGGCTATGAGACTTGCCAAGTCCGAGATACGACAGAACAAAAAATATGGAAATCCGTATTTCTGGGCGCCTTTTATTCTGATCGGAGATGCTGAAGACTGAACTCGTCAGTCACCGCCGCTTTACGTCTTGGACTAAATGCCCTAAGATTATGATAGTTATATCGAATATTAGTGGAGTTAAATCCCTTAAAGAGATTAAGAGAGTTGAGGTGGACACCATTGTGAAGGAAATAGATGTCGAAACTTTGGAAAAGCTTGCTGAAGCAGCGCACAAAGTCTGGATGGATGGAAAACTGCGGGATGGATGGAAATACGGTTCCGTAACTGACAAGACCGGCAAGACACACAACTGTCTAGTCCCGTACAATGAACTTACAGAAGCCGACAAGGAATCCGACCGAGATATGGTTCGAGGTATACCAAGAATTCTTGCCGCGGCAGGCTATGGCATGGTCGAGTCTGAGAAGCTCGATAAAGAACCTTGATCAACGTGGTTTTCCAGTTTGTATGGCGTCCTGAAATAATTTAGCCGGTCCCAGCAAAAGACCATTGCGATTGTTCCGTCGCGAGAGTCAATCCATTTGTCACGTGCCTCGTGCAACTCTAATCTGTACATATTCTGAGAAACAGCCAGACTGACGGAACTTTGCTGATTCACCACTAGGGCTCAATGGATCCACAGATCGATGAACGGCTGATCCTCGATGGTAAAGAAATACGGATGCCATTTTTTCCGCCGCCCCCTCATGGACACCCGAGGATAACTCACCAGCAAGCGTTAGGAGTTGGGGAAATGACAGTGAACGCGCTCACATCACTCTCCGCATGCTCGACCTCTATGAGCGAAACGACCCAACGAGCAGACATGGATCTCGTCTTTATCAGCTACGGCCGAAAGGATGGCGCGGAATTCGCCGCGAGACTAGCCAAATGGCTGCGCGAGCGTGAGTACGAACCGTGGCTTGATGTGGAACAGGGCATCCCTGTTGGGCAGCCTTTTGATATTCGCATCGAGGCGGGTATTGAGGCATCAAGAGTCCTTATTTTCCTGTTGACGCCACACAGTCTCCGTAAAGAGAGCTTTTGCCGCAATGAGCTTCTGTTTGCTCAAGCCAAGGGAAAGCCCATTATACCCCTGAGATTGGGGAATGTGGATCCCCCGATCCAGATAATCAGTCTCAACTACATCGATTCGGCTGGAAATTTCGAGACGGTGCTGGAGGAGTTGCCCCGTGTCATTGATCAGGTGATCGATGAGGGCAGGACATCGCGGCGTGAATGGCCTTCATGCGAGCCGAGCCAGGCATGGTGGGCTAACCTCGAGAAATTGGACTTCGAAGAAGAACTCGTTGCACATGGAGGCAGCTTCATAGGGAGAGATTGGCTCTTTGATGAAGTCAGAGGGCGCTTGCGCAAAACAGGCCGAGGCGTAATCCTCCTTGTAGGCGAGGCGGGTGTCGGCAAGAGCGCCATTGCGGCTCAAGCCACAGCTCGACTGAACGTGAAGGGAGTGCATTTCTGCTCTCTTTCAAATGTTGACTCCTGCAATCCGATAATATGGCTCCGAGAATTGATCTATCAGTTGGCTGGGCAAAGCCTATCTTATCGGGAAAGACTACCGAAGGATGAACCGGATTGGAGTCAACCACCCGAATCGCTCTTTCGAAATCTGATCTTAAACCTTCTCAGGAAGCCAGAGCAGTTTGAGCAGGATGCCCAACCGTACATCTTTGTGGTGGACGGCCTGGACGAGGCGGCAGCGTCGGTATCGGGCCGACAACTGGTCGACCTGCTGGCCTCTTGTGCGAAGCGCCTGCCCGACTGGCTCCGGATAGTTGTGACTTCTCGCCCCGATCTCGACATACTTTCCTCTTTTTACGCGGCCCAGCGGATCAACATCGTTCAGGAATCTGATAAGAACAAGAATGACTTAGACCGGTATATTGACTTGCGGGTATCGAATTCCGACATCCTCGCCCCTTTTGCAAATGTCCAACTCAGAAGCTTGCCTGAGAAAGCGGCTGGAAACTTCCTCTTTGCGAAGATGATGCTCGATGCCTTGACCGACCCCGATCCCGAGTTCCGTCTGAGCGTTGCGGAACTTTCATCGCTGCCGCGTGACCTGGTGCATCTCTACAGGCGAATGTTCGAGAAAAGATTTGTTGATCGGCAGGCGTACTCAAATGAAGTGAAACCCCTCCTGGACTGCTTGGTGGCAGCCCAAGATTTTTGTGAGCAGGATCTTCTCATTCGTGCGACTAAGCTGGATGAGGCAAAGGCTCAGCGTGGGCTCCTTGCCCTGTCACAATTTCTCCGTAACACAAATAGCGGGTTGCGGCTGTTCCACAAGAGCATCGGAGCATGGCTTTCCGATGCGAAAAAAAGTGGGAGCTTTGCTGCGCTTGTCAGTGTCGGTCACGCTCTCATGGCGGAATATGGATGGCAGGAATACCGCTCAGGGGTTGATAGGATGTCTCCCTACATGCAACGGCATCTGCCGACTCATCTGGCCGAGACAGGTCGTTGGGACGACGTGGCTCTCTTGCTGACCGATATGGAATTCTTCACCCGTGCCTGGTCACACAACGCGAACGCCATTCGTGCCTGCTGGGTGAAGGTTGAAGAGGGTTCGTCCCATCGTGTGGTAGATGCGTACCGAGATATTATCGAGCACCCGGAAGGGGAAATCCGATCTCTCCTGTTCCTCTCGGATCTACTTTATTCTCGGGGCCTCAGCAAACAGGCAACAGCTATTATCAGGTCCTCCGTGAGTACGTGCAGGGAGCAAAAAGACTTTTCAACACTTCAAAAGAGTCTTCTCCGGTTGGGGCACATACATCTCGATCAAGGTGCGTCAGACGAGGCTATGCGATGTTACAAAGAGGTGGAAAAGATCTGCCGGAAACGTCAGGACCTGCCCGGTCTTCAAGCTGCACTCGGAAGTCAGGGCATGATTCTTGAGCAGAAGGGCAAACTGCAAGCCGCCCTCACGTTATACAAAGATCAAGAGAAAATTTGTAGAGATCTCGGAGACAAAAGGGCTCTCCAGAGATCCCTGAATAACCAGGGTATCATTCTGGTGGAATTTGGCGATCCACTTGGCGCCATGGTCCTCTATCATGAGCAGGAGAAGATCTGCCGCGATTCGGGACTTACAGATAGCCTTCAGGCGTGTTTGGGCAACCAGGCGAACGTCCTGGCGGATCAGGAAGAGGATTTGACGAGGGCTAAGAAGCTATACGAGGAACAGGAAAAGATCTGCAGGGAGTTGGGGTTGGAGGACTCCCTGCAAAGGGCCTTGGGAAATCAAAGCATGATCCTCTTGAAGCTTGGCCAACTCGAAAAATCTTCGCTGTTACTAAATCAGGCGCTGACATTAGTGAACGAAAAAGAAAAAATCTGTCGGGAAATGGACCTGCAGCTAAGCCTCCAGTACGCACTGGGCTACAAGGGAAAGATCCTAATGGAACTCGGCAAGAGACGCGAGGCGATGGCTCTGTTCAGGCAGCAGGAAAAAATTTGCAAGGAACATGTATTCACCCGAGGCTTAATTTGGGCGCTCTGGAATAAAGGGGAGGCGCTCAGAAAGATGGGAGGGCGAAAAAATCTTGAAGCAGCGCTAGAGCTTTTTCAAGAACAGGAGAGCATCTCTAGGACCATGAAGTCAAACGACAGTTTGCTCTCGGCCTTAGGAAGTCAGGCTGCTGTCCTCAAAGATTTGGGCCGACAGGACAAGGCCATGACGATACTGAGAAAGAAAGAAAAACTGTGCCGCAAACTCGGGATCCCTAAAGAATTATGTGCTACTTTAGTAGCAGAAGCTGAAATACTTATGTCTGACGCGACGAACCGCACCGAGATCACCCTTATTCTGGATGAAGCTCAGGCCATCTCGCAAGAGCACCAATACACGAGGTTGAACAGGCAGGTCGAGGACTTCAAGAAACAGCTGGCCAAAGAACAAATTACGTCGTTTAGTCGGTAACCCCTCTTTTATCAAACTAATTCATGACGCCCACATTCGCCGAATGACATCGCTTGAACATGGATTGTGAACTCTATTTGTACAGGACCGTCTTAGGCTCATTCCGGCTTTATTTGATGTGGCTCCCAATCACCCTGAACTCCCCGAAGCCCAGTCTTGATAAAAAGGCCATCGAGACACTCATCTTGGCGACAGTTTGTTGCCGAGGCGCCGCGAACCTGGAGCATCGTTCGTAATTCCTTGTGGTCACGGGCCCAGTCTAATGCCGTACAACCCATCTGATCGGTTGCCTGGACGTCGGCTCCACTATCAAGGAGGGTCTTCACAACATCAGCATCCCTCGCTGTGTAAGCAGCGAACATCAAAGCGGTGTGACCCCAACGATTCTTATCATTGATCCGGGAGCCTCCCTCCAAGAGGAGTCTTACGATCTCCCGCTCCTGCTTGAAAGCTGCAGTGATCAAGGCTGTCACACCAAATTTGTTCACTGCATTAACATATGCTCCGTGTCGAAGAAGGGCCTTTACAACCTCCAGATGCCCATTGTAGGCTGCCTCCATGAGAGCAGTAGATTGGTTGTCGTTACGTTCGGTGACACCTGCTCCCATTTCGAGAAGTAGATTCACTAAGGCCTCATGACCGTGCAATGCAGCCACCATGAGAGGCGTCGAACCCTTCTTGTTCTTTTGAGAAACGTTTGCTCCTCGATCCAAGAGCATACTGCACACTTCAAAATGCCCCTCACGGGCGCCGACCATGAGCGGGGTCTCCCCTCGCTTGCTGCACGCCTTATTGGGATTAGCTTCGTAGTCCAGGAGTAACTTGAGAACCTCCAAATGGCCCTCGCGGGAGGCTATTATCAGAGCGGTTTCCCCGTTACCACTACGTGCGTCTACATGAGCACGTCTCATTAGCAGGAGACGTGCAACTTCCAGGTGGCCATTGAAAGCTGCCGTTATGAGAGCTGTATCATCGCCCTGCTGTCCGGGATCGTCTCGTCCTGTCCTTGCGTTGACACTGGCACCCTTGGACAGTGAACTCTGTGCTTGCTCCAAGTCACCTATTTCAGCAGATCTTAGGAGTTCTTCGTTGGGGTCTTCGCCCTCCAATTCCTCGCCTTTGAGTAACTTGACAACATCTGTCCGTCCGTTAAAGGAGGCCCAATCTAAAGCATTTTTGCCGCTATTATCTCTAATGCCAACATTCCCACCAGCGGCCAGCAGTAGTTCAACAACTGATCGATAACCTTTTTCCGATGCAAGAATCAGGGCAGTCCTCCCTATGCTGTCCCGTGAATTGAGATCGGCACCTTTTTCAATAAGCAGATCCAGGATTTCAAGATAGTTGTTGTATGCAGCTGCCATTAGAGGTGTCACCCCGTAGCTGTCCTTTGCATTCATATCGGCCCCGCTATCAAGCAAAAGTGCCACGATTTCCGAACCCCATCTGCCTCTATACGCTGCTTCTATAAGGGCGGCTGAACGATTCTTGCTGCTCTCGGGACTACTGGCTTCCCCTTGCAGAAGCAGCGTCACCATTTCGACATTGCCTCCTTGGACTGCTATGACGAGTGCAGTCGCACCACTCTTGTCCTTTTGTTCAATGGCAGCACCTTTCTGGATGAGGAACTGGGAAACTTCCAGTCTGCCGTATTTTGCAGCCTTCATGAGCGATGACTCCCCGTGTTCATCGATGGCGTTTAAATCCGCCCCGTTCTCCAGGAGTTTCATGGCGATTTCTGGGTCCCTCGCATGCATGAGGGGAGTTGCGGCACGTTCGTCGCGTGTGTTGACGTCGGCCCCCTCCGACAGGAGGTCTATAACCGTCTTTAGGTCATCTGATTGTACTGCACACATCAAGCGCAGGTTCATACGCCGAACTTCTACACCTGAGTGATCTTGCGGCATCGCCGTCTCCGCCTTGGCAATCCGCCCAGGCAACAAAAGAGAGGTAGTATGTGTGCTCTGCCCACACTGAGGGCCTGAGGTCATAACAAAAAAACATACCGTACCCAAAGCGTGCGCGAAAATCTTTCCAGGACTTCTTTTCAACACCATAGGATGTCCTCCATGTGACACCGTGGTTAAGGCCTATAGTCCTTCCTTATCCCAGGTTCCATTGTACTCGACGCATGGTTTTTGAATTTTTCTGGTCCATGTCCAATGTATTGGCACAAATGCGAATACCTGCACTTGTGATTGATGTCTCGCGAGCCACTATTACCGGTTTTCCCGGAAAACCCCTTGAGAGGATGGCGGGATGTGGAGCGCATTCACTATATCTAAGTATCTGAGGAGAATTGTCGCTAAGCGTGCGTGGCCGACTATCCTTATTTGGCCAGTGGAAACAACCTGTTGTGCTCGGCACCCCCATTACCCCAGTGTTCCTTGAATTGAATGCCAAGCTGCTCATAACCTACACCTTCAGCCGATCCCAGAACTCCTTTTGATCTCAGTAGTTCAATGGTGTCAGGGTCACCACCTATGCTTGACAAGGCAAAATCCAACGGCGTAAAACCTCGACTATTCTTGGCGTTGACATTAGCCCCCTTTCTAATCAAAAGACTCACGATCTCTGCCATACCGTGATAGGCGGCTGCCATCAGAGCCGTTGAGCCAAGTGTGTTTTGTTCGTCTACTTGTGCCCCCCTCTCGATAAGAAGCTTGACCACCTGAAGAGTCCCTTGCCCTGAAGCCCTCATTAGAGCCGTCGAGCCTTCACTATCCCTAGCGTTGACATCGGCACCCGCTTGAACAAGCGCCTCTACGAGAGGAGCCTCTTTTTCGTTTGCAGCCAGCATGAGGGGGGTTATCCCGTACAGGTTCTTCGCGTTAACGTTCGCCCCTTTTTCAAGAAGTAGCTTCACAATTTCGGTATGAACATTGTAGGATGCTTGCATGAGGGCGGTAGAATGAAATTTGTTCTTTTCGTCAACACGTGCCCCTTTGTCCAATAGCAAATCCACAACTTCCAGCCGGCCGTCTCTGGCTGCCAACATAAGGGCCGTCTCACCATCCTTGTCCTTTGCATTGACGTTAGCTCCTGTGGACAGCAGGTTCTGTATCTGTTGAAGGTCTCCGTCCGCAACGGCCCGAATCATCTTCTCATTTATGATTTCACGTTCTGATTGTGACGGACCCTGGGAAACCGCCTCGACAAACCACGTCTGAGCTTTTTCCGCATTCCAGAACGGGACCGCACCCCACGAAGGGATATGACCCGAAGCATTTTGGGCGTCAGGAGTTCCCTGAGCGCCGACAGCTGCGAGTTTTGCCATCGCGATTCCGCCTGCCGGAGAACCGGGGGTGATCGCTGCGCTTTCCTGAAACAGCCATCCCGAGATCAGCACGAACAGGAACACAACACCCAGCCCGTACGGGAATACCGCACTCAGAATTCTGTGAATCACAGTAAGCATTTCTTCCTCCCGTCTCTGTGAATCAGGCCCTTACATAGGCGTAATTCTTGTTCGCTTGCCCACATCATTTTATGCGTTTTAGGATCCAATTGGCAATATTTCTTAGGCATTTCATCTCCCAGGTCAGCGTGTCTCAACCCACATTTTTCCTCTCAGAAACCTCTGGAGATTTCGGCAGTCCATGAGTTGTCCTGGTAAGGTCAATACGACGGTCAGCTCTCTACTGACTGGCCGCCCTGCCTCCCGGCTTGATGTACAGTTCGGGGTTTGCGGAAGCGATCCTTTGCACAGCCTCTCTGCCCAATCCAGTATTCAAAAGAATCAGTCTTTTCAGCCCTAACCGCTTTGCCAATCGGAGCGCCAGCGCCTCTTCAACTTTTGTGCTATCAAGGGCCAAACACCGAATGTTCTCGACAGGCGCAAATATTCTCTCGATTTCCTCGGACGAGGCTTGGCTAAGGTGAAGGCCAACTGTGTCAAGCTGTTTTGGCAGAACGAGGTTCCCCCCTAGCCTTGTCGCTGTCAGACTTAAATCGGATAAGGCAACCGGCGACTTTCCGTGTACGACCAGGTCGCCTGAAGACCGCAGAGTCATCGAAGAAAGGGCGGTGGTCTTGGACGCAAGATCCTCGAAGCCCCAGTCCACAGATGGAACACCGTATATATCAAGCGTCTCCAAACTCTGGAGCACTGGCAGATGATTAATTGAGAAGTCTTGGTCTCCCCTTAGAGCTACCCTCAGGACACGCAGTTTGGGATACCGATCCAGTATTCTCAATCCCAAGCCTTTGACGGGTGAGTCCGTTAATTCAAGTATCTCCATGCCAGGAAGTTCGGGCAGGGTTGCAAGCGCCTGGTCGTCGAATTCTTGTCCAATCAACTCCAGCGCCCAAACCTTGGAGTTGTGCCGCTGCAGTCGCTGGAATTCACTTACGCTCAAGCACTCGGAGTAGTAATGAATGCTGAAGCGCTGCCCATCTTGGAAGTCAAACGGCAGTGTCGGACCGAGGACGTGAAATGGCGGTCGTCCTCCCCGTTCGTGGTAAAGGGATTCGTCGTTGGCGGTGAATTCGCCGCATGCTAACAACCCGATAAGAGTCTCTTCTCCCGTCTCGCTTACCACGGATACATCCACCCAATACGGAACACTTCCGTCCCTCCAAAGAGTCGAGATGACCATGTCTTCGGTGCATTCAGGTAGCAAACAGGCCCGCTCTGACGACCCGTCTTCCGGGTACACCCGCTCATCAGGCGGCAGCGGATTTCCGTAGCCGGAACTGTTAAAATGCACCCTGAAAACCATAGCATCGGGTAAAACCTCATCCACCAGGGTCTTTGCAAAATCTCGCGCAGCCGTAGCAGCTTCACGAAACCGTCGGGTGAAAGTTTGCCGATCCATTTGCGAACTCCCTCCCCCCCCCTTGTCATAATTCAAATCGATTCCCAGTCTTTATGGACTAGTTTACATCAGGACCGCACTACACCTCAAGCAGTACTTCGAGCGCTGAAATTTGTTGTTGATAAGCGTCCAAGTCTTGATGCAAGATATAATTGAGCGTAATAGAACCTCGATTCCTCTTAACAAGGATATCAAAAAAGCGTTTACAGTCGAGGCACGTCAAAGCGGAGTTGCACCGAACCGGGGAACACGAAATCCCTATCATTCCGCTTCGTGTTGAACCATTAGAACGTCTCTCAGGAGCAAAATAGCCCGACTTTGCTGCTGATCATCATGAAGATACCTATCACATTGGGCAAAGGAGACTTCGGCCTTGGAAAAGAATCGCCCGAAAGAGGCTTTGTTACGGATGCGGTTGGCCCTTTATCTGAGACCCCTGTGGAAATTGACGCGACCCACTTGGTGGACGGAACACAGGTTAAAAATCATGGGGCTTTTTTGGGTAGGGGCCTTTGTTGTCGGAATGATAGGGTTCAGCAAACAATCAATTCAAGATAAGGAGAACCTGTCCTGGGCCGATCTCGTGTACCAAACTCTACGGCTGCCTCTGATGCAGTCCCATTTAGTGGAAAAGCCCGTAAATGGGTGGCTGGACTTCGCTAGGTTCTTTGCTCCGCTCATGACCTTAATTACAAGTCTTCAGGCCGTGGCATTGCTCTTGGGGGACAGGATTCAAGGCCTAAGGTTGCGTTACTTTTGCACGGACCACGTAGTCATCTGCGGTCTGGGCCGAAAAGGGGCGCTCTTGGCTGAGCAGTTCCGGAAACATGGCGACCGTGTGGTTCTTATTGAGCGAAACGATAACAATTCCTCGGCCAGACGGTTCCGTGAAGAGGGTGTCATCGTCTTAGTCGGAGAGGCCAACGACCGGGATATATTGAGGAAAGCCCGGGTTGGAAAAGCGCAGCGGATCGTATGCGTATGTCCGGATGATGAAACCAACGCGCAAATCTGTGTGCAATCATGGGAACTGAACAACAGAAAGCGTCGAAAACCGGCGTCTTGTCTGGTGCATGTTGTTTCTCCGGATTTGTGCGAGCTTCTTCGCCTGGAGATGATCAAGAAGGAGACAACAGATCAATTCAGGGTTGAGTTCTTCAATATTTTTCAGATGGGGGCATGGGCCTTATTGAACCAGTATCCACCTTTCACCGAGAAGGGGGAACAAACTGTTAACGCCCTACACGTGATCATCGTTGGTCTCGGAAGATTCGGCAACAGCGTGTTGCTCCGGATTGCAAAAGAATGGAGAGATCTCAATTCAGATGCGGGAAATCGCCTACGCATGACCGCGGTGGATAAAGATGGGGAACGCAAGACAAAGACTCTGAATTTTGCCTATCCGAAACTGATGACCATCTGCGATATTGTACCCCAGACCTTGGAGATACAATCGGCTGAGTTCGAAGGAGGGGATTTTTTGTTAAACGAACATGGGGCTTTGGATGCCTCTCATATCTACGTATGTCTGAACGATCAATCTCTAGGTATGAAGGCCGCCCTGTCCATTCATCAGCAACTCCGAGGGGCCAAGATCCCCATCGTGGTCCGCATGAGCGACGCACGAGGCCTTTCCGCTCTGCTGTCCAAGACAAAAGGCACTGATTCCCGATTCGGTTCGATCCATCCGTTCAATCTTATCGAGACTACCTGTGATATCAGGCTAGTTCACGGAGTCACCACTGAAATACTTGCCCAGGCCACTCACGCCAACTATTTGGAAGGGTTGCGGGCGGCTCATGTGAGCCTTAGCGACAAACCGGCCGCTGTGCCCTGGGAGCAACTCCCTGAATTCCTGAAGGAATCTAATCGGAGGCAAGCCGACCATATCGGGGCAAAACTCGATGCCGTAAGATGTGGTCTAGCGCCCTTGAGAGATTGGGACTCGGATTTGTTCCGGTTCAAGCTGGAAGAGGTGGAAAAGCTTGCCAGAATGGAGCACCAACGTTGGTGGGATGAAAGAAAAGCCGATGGCTGGACACTCGGCCCTTGGGACGACAAGAAACAGACACACCCGTGCATGGTCCCCTGGGAGCAGTTGAGCAAAGAGGATAAGGACAAGGACAGGCAGGCGGTGGTGGATCTTCCCAAGCTGTTATCTTCCATTGATTTCCAGATCTACCGGGTGTCCTAGATCCACAGAGCTGGTCTGAAACAAGTGGACAGTCACTCAAATGGTGTAGCTTCTCTAGACTGAGGGAAGAGGAAGGCGTCATCATGAACAAGCAACTCACCACTTATTAACCCCGGAAAAATAGACAACTTATATCGTGCTATAATATACTGAGGCAAAAGATCCCATATAAATCGGGCCTTACAGCGGCCCCCGTCTCAAGATTTCGCCATCACTGGGCGGACAACGCCAACCAACCAGACAACTCAAAAAAAATGGAAAGGGGAAACGACCATGAGAATTGAAGTATTGACTGGACGACGATCATTGTCAACAATCAGCCTCTTGATCTTAATTGGGTTTTTAGTTCTTGGACCGGCTATTGGAATTTTTCTGGGAAGGTCCTGGGCAGAGGAACCGGAAGAGGGGTCGCCTGAATATTACATGAAACTTGCCAACCAAGGGGATGCTGACGCGCAATACACAGTTGCCAATATGTATAGAAAAGGTGAGGGTGTCACCAAAGATCCCGTCGAAGGGGCCAAGTGGATGCGCAAAGCTGCGGAAAATGGGAATATCGACGCCCAATGTAACATGGCGTGGTTGTATGACACCGGCGAGGGGGTCCAGCAGGACTATGCAGAGGCGGTGAAGTGGTATCGCAAAGCGGCCGACGCAGGAGATTCAGTCGCTCAATTCAACCTAGGTTGGATGTATGATAATGGAAGTGGAGTCCAGCAGGACTATGCAGAGGCGGTGAAGTGGTATCGCAAGGCGGCTGAGGCGGGACACGCATCCGCTCAAGTCACCCTAGGTTGGATGTATGAAAATGGGAGAAGAGTCCAACAGGACTATGCAGAGGCTGTGAAGTGGTATCGTAAAGCAGCCGACGCGGGAGATTTAGTTGCTCAAAGCAACCTAGGTTGGATGTATGATAATGGAAGTGGAGTCCAGCAGGACTATGCAGAGGCCGTGAAGTGGTATCGAAAAGCGGCTGAGGCGGGACACGCACCCGCTCAAGTCAACTTAGGTTGGATGTATGATAATGGAAGTGGAGTCCAGCAGGACTATGCAGAGGCTGTGAAGTGGTATCGTAAAGCAGCAGCGCAAGGTAACAGCCTTGGACAGGGGAATCTGGGAGCTATGTTTGATAAGGGACGGGGGGTGATTAGGGACCACAAACTGGCGGTCAAGTATTATCGTCTCTCCGCTGAACAAGGAAATAGACCTGCACAATACAATCTTGGTCTTATGTATGAACATGGAGCGGGAGTAAAGAAGGACCTGACCGAGGCTAAGAAATGGTTTAGTAAAGCGGCAGAGCAAGGTCATGAAGGTGCAAAAGCAGAACTAAAAGACCTGGAGGGAATGAAACCTTAATAGGCTTCCAGGTCTTATTGGAGAGCCCTTGAGTTCGTAATAAGGCATCAAATCTGGGAGATCTGGTCAACATGCCCACGATTCAAAACCGGCAACGCTGATGACAGGGATTGCTATGACAAAATCATTAGTTACTTTTGCCCTACTCTGGGTTCTGTTTTTCCTGACTTCAGCGGTAGGCTTTGCTCAAACCAAGGAAGAAGGGCAAGCCCTTTACAATGAGGCATTAAAACTGCACAACCAGGCCCAAACAAGTGAGGATCTGAAGCGGGTTGTTGAGAAATACGAGCAGGCCCTAAAGGTTTACCAGCATGTAGGATACCAGGGGGGTATTGCAAAAGCAGCCAACAACCTTGGCAATGTTTACAAATCCTGGGGCCAGTATGACAAGGCGGTTGAACACTACGAGAAATCTCTGGCCATCAGCCGTCGTCTCAATGACCCGGCTCTAGAGGCCTTATGCCTGAACAACCTTGGCAATGTTTACGAATCCTGGGGCCAGTACGACAAGGCGGTTGATCACTTCGAGAAATCTCTGGTTATATTCCGCAGTCTCAATGACCCGGCTGGAGAGGCCATCTGCCTTATCGGCCTTGGCGTTGTTTACTACTCCTGGGGCCAGTATGACAAGGCGTTTGAATACTACGAGAAATCTCTGGCCATAGCCCGCAGTCTCCATGACCCGGCTGGAGAGGCCAACAGCCTGGGCTCCATCGGCAATGTTTACGAATCCTGGGGCCAGTATGACAAGGCGGTTGATCATTTCGAGAAATCTCTGGTTATATTCCGCAGTCTCAATGACCCGGCTGGAGAGGCCATCTGCCTTATCGGCCTTGGCAATGTTTACAAATCCTGGGGCCAGTATGACAAGGCGGCTGAACACTACGAGAAATCTCTGGTTATATTCCGCAGTCTCAATGACCCGGCTGGAGAGGCCATCTGCCTTATCGGCCTTGGCAATGTTTACTCATCCTGGGGCCAGTATGACAAGGCGGTTGAACACTACGAGAAATCTCTGGCCATCAAGCGCAGTCTCAATGACCCGGCTGGAGAGGCCAATAGCCTTATCGGCCTTGGCATTGTTTACTCATCCAGGGGCCAGTATGACAAGGCGGTTGAACACTACGAGAAATCTCTGGCCATCAGCCGAGAGATCAATAACCCGGCTGGAGAGGCCGACAGCCTGAACAACCTTGGCATTGTTTACCGGTCCTGGGGCCAGTATGACAAGGCGTTGAAGGAATTTCAGACCTCTCTGGAAAAGCGTAGAGACCTCAAGGACAAGTCTGGAGAAGCTGGCAGTTTATCCAGCATGGGACTCACATACGCACAGTTGGGCCGTTTTGATGAAGCCCTGACTCACCTGCAGCAAGCCAACGCCATCAAGGCCGAAATCGGGGTTCCCACCAGTGGTGGCAAAGACTGGATCGGCAACGTGTACCTCGATATGGATAACATGGACAAGGCTGAGCCTCTTATCTTGGAGGCCGGATATAACGAATCACTCGGCAGACTCAGTCTTGTGAAGCGTGATTATCTTAAGTCCTCGGAATACTACCAGAAGGTTCGCTTAAGTGCTGAGAAGAACCGAAATTCAGACAGCCTCTTCGCGGCCTATACCGGTCTGGGCATGGCCCATGAGAACCTCGGTGACGACACGGCAGCCGAAGAGAACTACCGTGAGGCCGTGGATCTGACGGAAGAAGTCAGATCATCTTTGAGCCGAGACCAGAGGGAGAAATTCTTCGACGTTAAAGTAAACGGTTTTCTCAGGACAGCCCCGTACGATGGACTTGCCAGAGTCCGGCTAAGAATGGGCAAGACTCAGGAGGCGCTCAAGGTCTCGGAATATACCAAGGCCCGCATATTCGCCGAATCAATGTCCAAACGGTCGGACAACAGCAATTTTGACATAAACGCTGAAATCAAGAAACAGGACGAAGATC